>Ga0247704_1000087_pt1 | contig 24691 bp, 34 predicted proteins | sample 41W_NmetaG_FD_189042 | JGI IMG/M metagenome (GOLD analysis project Ga0247704, IMG submission 189042) | Soil microbial communities from hillslope of Landscape Evolution Observatory, University of Arizona, Oracle, AZ, United States - 4-1-W_N | ecosystem: Engineered > Artificial ecosystem >...
CCCTGCCCGGCGCCGCCCACCCCTCCCGGGGCTCGGCGGCCGGCGCCGGGGGCGGGGGGGGATAGCCGCCCTGGCCGAGCGCCGCACCCCCGGTCCGGCGGCGAGCGACGCCCCCCTGCCTCATACCGGGGTTCGCTTCGCGCACAATTCCGAGCTCCAGTTCGCCAAGCTGCTCGACTTCTACGGCATCGTCTGGCAGTACGAGCCCCGCACGTTCGTGCTGGAGTGGGACAACGAGGGCCGCTCGGCCCAGGCCTTCACGCCCGACTTCTACCTGCCGGCCTACGACCTGTTCATCGAGATCACCACGATGAACCAGAAGCTGGTCACCAAGAAGAACCGCAAGGCCCGCCGGCTGAAGGAGCTGTACCCCGACGTCACCATCCGGGTCCTCTACCAGCGCGACTACCTGAACCTGCTGGTCAAGTACGGCCTGGAGCCGCCGTCGCAGAGCATCCCGCCCGTCGACGAGGGCGTCGAGCCCCTGCCCCTGCGCTTCGCCCAGGCCGCGGCCGGCCAGCGCCGGCGCAAACCGGCCTGAGCACCGACCTCGACCTGGCCCTGGCGTTGGCCGACCTGGCCGACGGGATGGCCCTGGCGCGCTTTCGCGACCGGGAGCTCACCGTGATCACCAAGCCCGACTTCACGCCGGTCACCGAGGCCGACCACTCGGTGGAGGAGGCCCTACGGGAGGAGATCGTCCGGGCCCGGCCCGGCCACGGCATCGTGGGGGAGGAGTTCGGGGAGCAGGGCTCCAGCGCCTGGCGATGGATCCTCGACCCGATCGACGGGACCAAGAACTACGTGCGGGGCATCCCCATCTGGGCCACGTGCATCGCCCTCCAGCACGCCGGTGAGGTGGTGGTGGGCGTGGTCTCGGCCCCCGCCCTGGGCCGGCGGTGGTGGGCGGCCCGGGGGGAAGGCGCCTTCGCCGACGGCGACCACATCCGGGTCTCGGCCGTGGCCGACCTGGGCGACGCCCAGCTCAGCTACGACAGCGTCACCGGCTTCGAGCGCTTCGGCCTGGCCGAGCGCTTCCTCGACCTCGACCGCCGGTGCTGGCGGAGCCGGGGCCTGGGCGACTTCTGGTCGCACGTGCTGGTGGCCGAGGGAGCGGTCGACGTGGCCGTGGAGCCCGAGGTCTCGCTGTGGGACGTGGCCGCCGTCCAGGTGATCGTCGAGGAGGCGGGGGGCCGCTTCACCGACCTCGGCGGCATGGCCCGCCCCGACGGGGGCAGCGCGGTGTCCACCAACGGCCTCCTCCACGAGCAGGTCCTGGCCGCCCTGACGTAGGACCTGGCGGCCGCGTACTATTCCGTCGCCGCGAGACCGAGGAGACCTGGGGGGCTCCCTCGCGGCAGTGGGGGGAAAATTGAAGAAGGTGCCTGGGGCTGGATCTCGACCGCCGCGGCCGCGCCCGGAATCGGCGGATGGGCAGGAACCGGACGTTCCCGCCCTCGGCCTGCAGCTGCTGTGCTGCCCCCGCGACCGCAATGCGCCCCTCGACCGGGACGGCGAGCGCCTCGTCTGCCGGGCGTGCGGGACCGGCTACCCGATCAGGGACGGGATCGTCTCGTTCCTCCCGGGCCAGGCCCTCACCGACCAGGACCACCGGGAGCGGACCATGCGCGACGAGGAGAGCACCTGGTACGACCCGATGTTCGAGGGCTACACCGACGCCGTCGAGATACCGACCGCGGTGCGCCGGATCGGCACCCCCGGCGGCCCCGTCCTCGACGCCGGCTGCGGCACGGGGCGGGTCACCGAGGCGCTGGCCGCCATGGGGCGGCCGGTCGTCGCCGTCGACTACAGCGAGGCCTGCCTACGGCGCATGCTGGCCCGGACGGCCGGGGCGCCCGTGCTGGCCGTGCAGTCCGACCTCCGCAACCTCCCCATCCGCGACGGCGTGATGGCGGCCGCCACCTGCATCGAGGTCTACTCCCAGTTCCGGGCCCCCGACCGGGCCCGCGTCCTCTCCGAGCTGTCCCGCGTGCTGGCCCAGGACGCACCCCTGTCGATCTCGGCCTTCAACTACAACGCCGTGTTCCGCCTCTGGGCGGGAATCGGCAACCACGGGGCCCGCGAGGGCGAGCACATGCTCGGCGGCGACTACTACTACCGCCGGTTCACCCGGCAGGAGATCGCCGGGGAGCTGGCCCGCACGTTCCACGTCGACGACCTGACCGGCGTCCGCAACATCCCCGCCCGCAGCATCGCCGGCGCCCTGCGCCGCCTGGGCCTGCGCTCGGCGGGGGACCGGTTCCTCGACTTCATGGTCGACCGCGGCCACCGGGCCGACTTCTGGCTTGAGTCCACGCCCCTGGCCGGCGCCGTCGGGTTCTTCTGGCAGGCGACGTGCCGGCCCCGTACCCGCCCCCGATTGGACGATCCGCGGCCCGATCCGGCCCCCGATTGACCAATCGGTCAGGCGGAGGCGGCCAGGTGGGCGCCCACGTGCTCGCGCATGGCGTCCCACTCCTCGGCCGGCAGGGGCGGCAGGGCGTACATCCAGACGCTCAGGAACATGCCCTTGAGCTGGATCATGCCCTCGGGCCGGGCGACCAGGACGACGTGGAGGTGGGCCCCGCCGTCGCCCCACTTGTAGACGTGGACCCGCCCGACGCCCGGGATGGACGACAGCGCCCGCTGGGCCCGGACCATGAGCACGCCCAGCTCGGCGCCCTGGTCGAGGCTGAGCTCGTGGAAGTCGACGTGCGCTCGCGGGTGGAGCGTCAGGGCGGGGAGCGACTCCGGCGCCGCCGGCATGCCGATCCGCCAGGCCGGCCCGGCCCAGACGAAGTCGTCATCGGGCGCCTTGCACGTCCAGCAGTCCTCGGGCCCGGCCTCCCCGCTCCGGGGCGGCTCGGGGAGGACCGGGTCCTCCACGGGGCGCATGGTGAGGCCGTCGGTCTCGTAGGGCCGGATGGGCCAGTGGGCCACCTTGGGTAGGGCGAGCCGGCCGCCGGGCCCGTAGGCCTCCCGGGCCCGGCGGGTGACGTCGTGGGCATCGAGGCGCATCCCCTGGGTTCTAGCCGGGAAGAACGAGCCCATGGGCAGCTACGTGAACCCCTCAGGCGACTTCAGGCGGGACGCCAGGTACATCTCCACCCGGATCACGGCCGACGGACGGGACGGGTTCCCGGTCGAGCCCGGCCGGTACCGGCTGGTGGTCAGCCGGGCCTGCCCCTGGGCCAACCGGGCGATCATCGTCCGCCGGCTCCTCGGGCTGGAGGCCGCCCTCCCCATGGCCGTCGCCGGCCCGACCCACGACGAGCGGAGCTGGACGTTCGACCTCGACCCCGGCGGGCGCGACCCCGTCCTCGGCATCCGGCGGCTGGAGGAGGCGTACCTGGCCCGGGACCCCGGCTACGACAAGGGCGTCACCGTGCCGGCCATGGTCGACGTCACCACCGGCCAGGTCGTCACCAACGACTACCCCCGGATCACCCTCGACCTGTCGACCGAGTGGCGGGACCACCACCGGCCGGGCGCCCCCGACCTCTACCCCGAGGCCCTGCGGGACCAGATCGACGAGGTCATGGACCTGGTCTTCCGCGACGTCAACAACGGGGTCTACCGGTGCGGCTTCGCCGGCACCCAGGACGCCTACGAGAAGGCCTACCGCCGGCTGTTCGACCGCCTGGACTGGCTGTCGGAGCGGCTGGAGGGGCAGCGGTACCTGGTCGGCGACACCGTTACCGAGGCCGACGTGCGCCTGTTCACCACCCTCGTGCGCTTCGACGCCGTCTACCACGGCCACTTCAAGTGCAACCGGCACAAGCTGACCGAGCTGCCGGTGCTGTGGGCCTACGCCCGGGACCTGTTCCAGACGCCGGGTTTCGGCGACACCGTCGACTTCGACCACGTCAAGCGCCACTACTACGAGGTCCACACCGACATCAACCCCACCCGGATCGTCCCCGCCGGGCCCGACCTGGGCGGGTGGCTGGCGCCCCACGGCCGGGAAGCCCTCGGCGGCCGGCCGTTCGGCGACGGGACCCCGCCCGGGCCGCCGCCGCCCGGCGAGGAGGTCCCGGCCGACCACACGCCCCTGGGAGGCTGAGGGGCGGGGTCACCGAGCCCCGGCCGGCCCACCGGTAGCCTCGGGGCCATGCCGGAGCGACTCTCGCCTCTCGACGCCGCCCACCGGGCGCTCGGCGCCAAGATGGTCCCCTTCGGAGGGTGGCAGATGCCCCTGTCGTACCCCTCCGGCACCCTCACCGAGCACCGGACCTGCCGCACCGGCGCCGTGGTCTTCGACGTCAGCCACCTGGGCACCGTCCGCCTCCACGGTCCCGACGCCTACGACCTCCTCCAGCGCAACCTCACCAACGACCTGGCCAAGATCGCCCCCGGCCGGGCCCAGTACACCCACCTCCTCGACGAGGTCGACGGGTCGGTGCTCGACGACATCATCGTGTGGTGGCTGGCGCCCCAGGAGTTCCACGTCATGCCCAACGCAGCCAACACCGAACGGGTCCGGACCGCCATCGGGGGCGACGACGTCACCGGGTCCCGGGCCATCGTGGCCGTCCAGGGCCCCGAGGCCCGCCGGTGGCTGGCCGACGTCTTCCCCGAGGCCGCGGCGGTCCCCCGCTTCCACGTGGCCGCCCTCACCTGGCGGGGCGCCCGCTGCACGGTGGCCGGCACCGGCTACACGGGCGAGGACGGGGTGGAGATCGCGGTCCCGGCGGCCGACGCCCGGGCCCTCTGGGAGGCCCTGCTGGACGCCGGCATCCTCCCCGCCGGCCTCGGCGCACGCGACACCCTGCGGCTGGAGGCCGGGCTGCCCCTCCACGGCCACGAGCTCGGCCCCGGCATCACGCCCGCCCAGGCCGGGCTGGACTGGGTGGTGGCCTGGGGCAAGGGCGACTTCCGGGGCCGCGACGCCCTCGACGCCGAACGCAAGCGGGGCGTGGAGCGGGTCCTGCGCGGCCTCGAGGTGGAGGGTCGCCAGCCGCCCCGTGCCGGCTACAGGGTGATGATGGACGGCTCGGCCATCGGCCAGGTGACCAGCGGAAACTTCTCGCCCACGCTCGGCCGGGGGATCGCCCTGGCCTTCCTCCCGCCGCCGGTCAAGGCCGGGGCCTCGGTCTCCGTCGACGCCCGGGGCCAGCGCATGCCGGCCAAGGTGGTCTACCCGCCGTTCGTGTCCCGCCGGCGGAGCTAGAACCGGATCCGTGCACTTCGTCCCCCACACCGACGCCGAGGTCGCCGAGATGCTGGCCTTCATGGGCCTGTCCTCGGTCGACGAGCTGTTCGACGCCGTCCCCGCCGCCCTCCGCCTGGCCGGCGGCCTCGACCTGGAGCCCGGGCTGTCCGAGGCCGACGTGGCCACCCGGATGGACCGCTACGCGGCCCCGAACCGCAACGACCTCCTCTGCTTCGCCGGGGCCGGCGCCTACGACCACGACCTGCCGTCGGTGGTCGACCGCCTGGCCTTCCGCTCCGAGTTCGTCACCGCCTACACGCCCTACCAGCCCGAGGTGGCTCAGGGCGTGCTCCAGGCCCTGTTCGAGTACCAGACGCTCGTGTGCCGGCTGTTCGGCACCGACGTGGCCAACGCCTCCCTCTACGACGGGGCCTCGGCCACTGTCGAGGCGCTCAACCTGGCCGTGGCCGCCAGCGGCCGCCCGGAGGTGTGGCTGTCCCGGGGCGTCCACCCCCACTGGCGGGAGGTCGTGGGCACCATGGCCGCCGGCACCGGCCACCACCTGGTCGACGTGGCCCTCGACGGCGGTCTGACGTCGTTCCCGGCCGAGGGTGCGCCCGGCGCCATCGTCGTCCAGTCGCCAAACTACCTGGGCTGCCTGGAGGACGTGGGTGCGGCCGGGGAGCTGGCCCGCCGGCTCGGTGCCCTGCTGATCGTGGCCGCCGACCCGGTCTCGGCCGGGCTCCTCAAGCCGCCGGGGGCCCTCGGCGCCGACGTGGTCGTGGGGGAGGGCCAGCCCTTCGGCGCCCCGCTGTCCTTCGGCGGGCCCTACCTGGGGCTGTTCGCCTGCCGGCGGGAGCACGTCCGGCGCCTGCCGGGCCGGCTGGTGGGAGAGACGGTCGACACCGAGGGCCGCCGGGCCTACGTCACCACCCTGCGCACCCGGGAGCAGGACATCCGCCGGGAGAAGGCGTCGTCGAACGTCTGCACCAACCAGACCCTCATGGCCGTGGCCTTCCTCGTCCACCTGGGCTGGCTGGGCACCGCCGGCCTGCGGGAGCTGGCCCTGCGCTGCGTTCGGGGCACCCGGTACTGCCGGGAGGCGGTGCTGGCCATCGACGGGGTGGAGCCGGCGGCGGCGGCCCCGGTCCTGCGGGAGTTCGCCGTCCGCACGCCCGTGCCGGGGGCGACGATCGTCGACCGCATGGCCGAGGAGGGCTTCCTGGCCGGCGTCGCCCTGGGCGAGGAGTACGGCGGCGGGCTGCTCGTCGCCGTCACCGAGAAGCGGACCCGGGCCGAGATCGACGCCTACACCGCCGCTCTGGAGAAGGTGGTGAGATGAGCGCCGCCGGAGGCCGCGCGTCCAGCGCCCCGCTCATGGGGCGGGATGCCGAGCCCACCCTGTTCGAGCTGTCGGCGCCCGGGCGGTTCGCGGCCACGTTCCGCACGACCGGGGTGCCCGAGTGGCCGGCCGAGGACCTGGTGCCGGCCGAGCACCTGCGGGAGGAGCCCACGCCGATCGCCGAGGTCTCCGAGCGCGACCTGGTGGCCCACATGACCCGCCTGAGCCACCGGCAGTTCTCCGTCGACCTGGGCGGCTACCCGCTGGGCTCGTGCACCATGAAGTACAACCCCAAGCTGTGCGACGACGCGGTGGCCCGGCCGGGGCTGGCCAACGTCCACCCGGCCGCCCCGGCGGCGCTCACCCAGGGCTGGATGCAGCTCCTCGCCGACCTGGAGACGGCCCTGTGCCGGATCACGGGCATGGCGGCCGCCACCCTCCAGCCCCCGGCCGGCGCGGCCGGCGAGCTGACCGGGCTGCTCCTCATGCGGGCCTTCCACGCCTCCACGGGGGAGGGCCACCGGCGGCGGCGGGTCATCATCCCCGACTCGGCCCACGGCACCAACCCGGCCTCGGTCACCCTGGGGGGCTACGAGGTCACCCAGGTCCCCTCCGACGACCGGGGCTGCGTCGACCTGGCCGCCCTGCGGGAGCGGCTCGACGACGACGTGGCCGGGATCATGCTCACCAACCCCAACACCCTGGGGCTGTTCGAGGAGGACATCGTGGCCATGGCCACGGCCGTCCACGACGTGGGCGGGCTGCTCTACTACGACGGGGCCAACCTCAACGCCATCCTCGGCGTCACCCGCCCGGGCGACATGGGCTTCGACATCGTGCACATGAACCTGCACAAGACCTTCGCCGTGCCCCACGGCGGCGGGGGCCCGGGCGCCGGGCCGGTGGCGGTCACCGAGCGCCTCACGCCCTTCCTGCCCGGGCCCCGGCCGGTGCGCACGGCCGAAGGGTCCTACGGCTGGCTCACGCCCGAGCGCTCGATCGGCCGCATCCACTCCTGGCACGGCAACGCCCTGGCCCTGGCCCGGGCCTGGTCGTACATCCTGGCCAACGGGGGCGACGGCCTGCGCAAGGTCTCCGAGGCCGCCGTCCTCAACGCCAACTGGCTCCGGCACCGGCTGCGGGGCACCTACGACATCCCCTACGACCGGCCCTGCATGCACGAGTTCGTGGCCTCGGCGACGAACCTCAAGCACGACCGCGGCCTGCGGGCCCTCGACGTGGCCAAGCGCCTGCTGGAGGAGGGCTTCCACGCCCCGACCACCTACTTCCCCCTGATCGTCGGCGAGGCGCTGATGATCGAGCCCACAGAGACCGAGAGCCCCCAGACGCTGGCCGCCCTGGCCGACGCCCTGCTCCGCATCGCCGAGGACACCGGCGAGGAGGCCCACGCCGCCCCCCGCACGTCGCCCGTGGGACGTGTCGACGAGGCCCGGGCCGCCCGCCATCTGATCCCCACTTGGGACGCCCGGTAGTCGCGTTCGCACGCGAGCCCGCGACGGGTTCTTTGTCACTAAGGACACAGAACCCCTAGCCCGGCTACCACCTAGTCGTCCGCCCACCTAGCCCAAAGACACTTCTTTACAGGCCGGGGCACGAGGTGTAGTCCTTACCCAACCCGGGGGGACCCTTCCCTGGTGACGTGACGCCCGCAGCACCGCTTCATTCCACGCGCTCCGACACAAGGGGGAACCGACTCGTGCCTGCAACGAGGGCCGCATCCAAGTCCGCCGCCAAGTCCGCACCGCCGGCCGAGCCCGTGATCCACATCTTGTGGATCAATGCCGGGCTCAGCTGCGACGGTGATTCCGTTGCGTTGACGGCGGCGACGCAGCCCAGCATCGAGGAGATCGCCCTCCAGGCCCTTCCCGGTCTGCCGAAAATCCAGGTGCACTGGCCGTTGATCGACTTCGAATGCGGCCCGGTCGGTGGGGCCGACGACTTCATCGAGTGGTTCTTCAAGGCCGAGCGCGGCGAGCTGGAGCCGTTCGTGCTGGTGGTCGAGGGATCGATCCCCAACGAGGCCATCAAGCGCGAGGGCTACTGGTGCGGCTTCGGCAACGATCCGGCCACCGACCAGCCCATGACCACCAGCGAGTGGCTCGACCGGCTCACGCCCAAGGCCACGGCGGTGGTGGCCGTCGGCACGTGTGCCACCTACGGCGGCATCCACGCCATGGCCGGCAACCCGACGGGCGCCATGGGCGTGCCCGACTACCTCGGGTGGGGCTGGAAGTCGAAGGCCGGCATCCCGATCGTGTGCATCCCCGGCTGCCCGGCCCACCCGGACAACATGTCGGAGACCCTCCTCTACCTGCTCTACATGGCCACCGGCCAGGCGCCGATGATCCCGCTCGACGACGCCCTCCGCCCGGCGTGGCTGTTCGGCCAGACGGTGCACGAGGGCTGCGACCGGGCCGGCTACTACGAGCAGGGCGACTTCGCCACCGAGTACGGCTCGCCCAAGTGCATCGTCAAGCTCGGCTGCTGGGGCCCGGTCGTGAAGTGCAACGTGCCCAAGCGGGGCTGGGTGAACGGGGTCGGCGGCTGCCCGAACGTGGGCGGCATCTGCATCGGCTGCACCATGCCCGGCTTCCCCGACAAGTTCATGCCGTTCATGGACGAGCCGCCCGGCGGCAAGGTGTCGACCGCGGCCAGCGGCGTCTACGGCCTCGTCATCCGCGGCCTGCGCGACATCACGGCCAAGACGGTCGACAAGGAGCCGCAGTGGCGGAAGAAGGGGGAGAAGCTCCTCACCGGCTACCGCAGCGAGTGGAGATAGGCGAGCAGCACCGCGCTCGCACGGCAGGGATCGCACCACGACACCGCACTCAATCTCTCTGAAGGGGGACTTGCCCAGCATGGCCACGACGATTCCGAAGCGGACCGGGTCAACCAAGGACAGTCGCGACAGCGAGCTGGTCGAGATGGCGTGGGACCCGATCACCCGCATCGTCGGGAGCCTCGGGATCTACACCAAGATCGACTTCGGCACGGGGCGAGTGGTCGACTGCCACTCCACGTCGTCGATCTTCCGCGGCTACAGCATCTTCATGAAGGGCAAGGACCCGCGCGACGCCCACTTCATCACCAGCCGCATCTGCGGCATCTGCGGCGACAACCACGCCACCTGCTCGGTCTACTGCCAGAACATGGCCTACGGCGTGCGGCCCCCGCACCTCGGTGAGTGGATCGTCAACCTGGGCGAGGCCGCGGAGTACATGTTCGACCACAACATCTTCCAGGAGAACCTGGTCGGCGTCGACTTCTGCGAGAAGATGATCGCCGAGACCAACCCCGGTGTCCTGGATCTGGCCAACGCGACGGAGGCGCCCAACGCCGCCGCCCACGGCTACAGGACGGTTGGCGACATCATGCGGGCGCTCAACCCGTTCTCCGGCGAGTTCTACCGGGAGGCCCTCATGGTCAGCCGGTACACGCGGGAGATGTTCTGCCTCATGGAGGGCCGCCACGTGCACCCCTCCACCCTGTACCCGGGCGGCGTGGGCACCACGGCCACGATCCAGCTGTTCACCGACTATCTCAGCCGGCTGATGCGGTACTGCGAGTTCATGAAGAAGGTCGTCCCCCTGCACGACGACCTCTTCGACTTCATCTACGAGGCCATGCCCGGCTACGAGGAGGTCGGCCGCCGGCGCATCCTCCTCAACTGCTGGGGCAGCTTCCAGGACCCGGAGGTGTGCAACTTCAACTACCGGGACATGTCGCAGTGGGGCAAGGCCATGTTCGTCACCCCCGGCGTGGTGGTCGACGGCAAGCTCGTCACCAACGACCTGGTCGACATCAACCTCGGCATCCGCATCCTGCTCGGCAGCTCGTTCTACGACGACTGGGCCGACCAGCCGATGTTCGTGGACCGCGACCCGCTGGGCAATCCGGTCGACCGCCGCCACCCGTGGAACCAGCACACCGTGCCCACGCCCCAGAAGCGGGACTTCGACAACAAGTACAGCTGGGTCATGTCGCCCCGGTGGTTCGACGGCAAGGACCACCTGGCCCTCGACACCGGCGGCGGGCCGATCGCCCGCCTGTGGTCGACCGCGCTCTCCGGCCTGGTCGACGCCGGCGGCTGGGTCAAGGCCACCGGGCACAGCGTCGTGATCAACCTCCCGAAGACCGCCCTCAAGCCCGAGGCGACCTTCGAGTGGAAGATCCCGAAGTGGTCCAACGCCATCGAGCGGAACCGGGCCCGGACCTACTTCCAGGCCTACGCCGCGGCCAGCGCCATGCACTTCACCGAGAAGGCGCTGGCCGAGATCCGAGCCGGTCACACCAAGACGTGGGAGTCCTTCGAGGTCCCCGACGAGGCGGTGGGATGCGGGTTCACCGAAGCCGTGCGGGGGGTGCTGTCGCACCACATGGTGATCAAGGGCGGCAAGATCGCCAACTACCACCCGTACCCCCCCACGCCCTGGAACGCCAACCCCCGCGACGTGTACGGCACGCCGGGGCCCTACGAGGACGCGGTGATGAACACGCCGATCTTCGAGGAGAACACGCGGGAGAACTTCAAGGGGATCGACATCATGCGGGCCGTCCGCAGCTTCGACCCCTGCCTCCCGTGCGGCGTCCACATGTACCTGGGCAAGGGGAAGGTGCTCCGCAAGATGCACTCGCCGACGATGGTCAACACCGGGGAGTGAGCGGAGCACCCAACCTGCAGGCCATCGGCGAGCGGCTGGAGGTCCTTCTCGCGGAGCTCCGGTCGCTGCCTGATCCCTCGGCCCGGCAACGGGCGGAGGAGGCCGTCCGCCTGGTGACCGACCTGTACGGGGCCGGCCTGGGCAACGTGCTCGAGCTGGTGGTGGAGGCCGGGGACGGCGCGCTCCTGGGCCGCGTGGTGTCCGACCCGCTGGTGTCGAGCCTGCTGGTGCTGCACGGCATGCACCCCTTCGACCTGCCCACCCGCATCACCCTCGGCCTCGACCGGGTGCGGCCCTACCTGGCCTCCCACGGCGGCGACGTGGAAGTCCTCGGCATCGACGCCGACGGGGGTGCCATCGTGATCCGCCTGCTCGGCAGCTGCGACGGCTGCCCCTCCTCCTCGGTCACGCTGAAGACGGCCGTCGAGCAGGCCATCCGCGAGGCCGCGCCCGAGATCGCCCACATCGTGGTCGACGGGTGGGTCGAGCCAGTGCCGCCGCCCCCTCCGCCCACCCCCGTCCAGCTGCGGGCCAAGCCGGTGGCGGTGTGAGCTCGCAGCCGTCGGGCGCCTACGACCTGCTCCAGCGGCTGCGCCAACCGCCGGCCCTACCCCGGCCGGGGGAGCGCTGCGACCTCTGCACCGGCGACATCCTCGACCAGCACGGCCACGTCGTCGACCTCGAGAACCGCAGCCTCATGTGCGCGTGCCGGCCCTGCTACCTGCTGTTCACCGTTGGCGGGGCCGGGGGCGCCCGCTTCCGGGCCGTGCCCGAGCGGTACGTCTCCCTGCCGGGGTTCGCCCTGTCGCCCGGCCAGTGGGAGGAGCTGCAGATCCCGGTCAGCGTCGCCTTCTTCTTCCGGAACTCGGTGGAGGACCGGATCGTCGCCTTCTACCCCAGCCCGGCGGGGCCGACCGAGTCGCTCCTTCCCCTCGACGCCTGGGACCGGCTCACCGAAGCCAACCCGGAGCTGGAGAGCATCGAGCCCGACGTGGAGGCGCTCCTCGTGCGGGCCCCCGCCGCCGGCTACATCGTGCCCATCGACGCCTGCTACGAGCTGGTCGGCCAGATGCGCCGCCTGTGGCAGGGCTTCGACGGCGGGCAGGAGGCCCGAGCCGAGCTCGACGCCTTCTTCGCCCGGGTCGGGAGCCGGTGCCGGTGAGCGAGCTCGAGTTCGACGTCGTGGGGGTGGCGCCGGACCGGTACGCGGCGGCGCCCACCCTGCTCTTCGCCCTGCGGATCGAGGAGACCTCCGGCGAGCGCGTGCACTCGGTGGCCCTCCGCTGCCAGATCCGCATCGAGCCCCAGCGCCGGCGGTACTCGGCGGACGAGGAGGAGCGGCTGCTCGCCGTCTTCGGCGAGACGCCGCGGTGGGGCGACACCCTCCGGCCCTTCCTGTGGACCCACGCCTCGACCATGGTTCCCGGCTTCACCGGCGCCACCGAGTGCGACCTGCCCGTCGCCTGCACGTACGACTTCGAGGTGGCGGCGGCCAAGTACCTGCACGCCCTCGGGCCCGAGGGCGAGGTGCCCCTCGTCCTGCTGTTCAACGGCACCGTCTTCTCGTCGTCGGGCGTCGAGCCCGTGCCGTGGCACAAGGAGTGCCGCTTCGCCATGCCCGCCGGCGCCTGGCGGTCCCTCATGGACCTGTACTTCCCGAACAGCGGGTGGATCCGGCTGGGCCGCGAGACCCTCGACGACCTCGAGCGGTTCAAGGCGACGCGCGCACTGCCCACGTGGGAGCAGGCCATCGCCGCCCTGCTCAAGGAGGCCGGCGGGTGAGCGCCCTCTCCGGCCGCGCCGTGGAGTCCGGGTTCGAGCAGGCCCGCAAGGTGGCCGACGCCGTGCTCTACGAGGGCTACGTGCTCTACCCCTACCGGGCGTCGGCGGCCAAGAACCAGATCCGCTGGCAGTTCGGCGTGGTCGCCCCCCGTGTCCACTGCGAGGCCGAGGGTGGCGAGCGGTGGTTCGTGCGCACCGAGGTGCTCGTCGAAGGGGCCCGCCCGGTCGTCGACCTGAAGCTGCGGTTCCTCCGCGTCCAGTCCCGCACCGTCGAGGACGCCTCCGGCCGGCCGGTGCCGTCCCTGGAGGTCGACGGCCGGCTGTGGACGTCGTGGGACGAGGCCGTCGAGGAGGAGCTCGACGTCGAGGCCCTGGGCCTGGGCGAGCGGGTCGTCTCCTTCGACCTCCCGCCCACCCGCACGGTCGAGCAGCTGGGGGCGGCCGGCCGCGCCGTGCGCGAGTGCCAGCCGGTCAGCGCCGAGTTGCGGGTGTGCGCCGAGCGCCTGCAAGGGCCCTACCCGCTGGTGCGGTTCCGCGTCGACGTGGCCAACGTGACCCCCTGGCACGGCGCCGGCGCCCCGCGCGACGAGGTCGTCCGCCGATCGCTGGCCGCGGTGCACACCCTGCTGGCCGTGCACCACGGGAGGTTCGTGTCGCTGGTCGACCCCCCGGAGTTCGCGGCGCCCGCCGTGTCGCGGTGCGTGAACGAGGGGACGTGGCCGGTGCTCGTCGGCGAGGAAGGCGGTCAGGCCGTCGTGCTCTCCTCGCCGATCACCCTGTACGACTACCCGCAGGTCGCGCCCGAGAGCCCGGGGGACATGTTCGACGCCACCGAGATCGACGAGATCCTCGCCCTGCGGGTCCTCACCCTCACCGACGAGGAGAAGCGCGAGGCCCGGGGCACCGACGACCGGGCCGCCGCCATCATCGACCGGGTCGACGCCATGCCCCCCGAGCTCTTCGACAAGCTCCACGGCGCCGTCCGCTACCTCCGCACGGTGGGCGGGGCGGGCAGCGACGGGCGTGGTCCGCAGGACCCGGGTGCCCGGAGCCAGCAAGCATGGTGGGACCCCGGACAGGATGCGTCCGTCGATCCGTTCGCCGACACGGTCTGGATCGGCGCCCACGACGTCGGCCGGGGCGCCCGGGTGCGGCTGCGGCCGACGGGCCGGGCCGACGCCCACGACATGTTCCTCGTCGGGAGGATGGCCACGGTGGAGGGCGTCTTCCTCGACGTCGACGGCGACACGCACGTGGCCGTCACCCTCGACGACGACCCCGGGGCCGACATGGCCCGCACCCACGGGCGCTACCTGTACTTCCGCCCCGACGAGCTGGAGCCGGTGTGACGTCGACGCCCGTCCTAGTCGCCGGCGTCGGCAACATCTTCCTGGGCGACGACGGCTTCGGCGTGGAGGTGGTGAGCCGCATGCGGGGCCGCCCCGTCGCCGAAGGCGTGAAGGTGGCCGACTTCGGCATCCGCGGCGTCCACCTGGCCTACGAGCTGCTCGAGGGATACGACCTCGTCATCCTGGTGGACACGATCGCCCTCGGCGAGGAGCCGGGCACCGTCTCGGTGTTCGAGCCCGACCTCGACGGCGAGGGCGAGGTCCAGCCCGACGCCCACGACCTCGACCCCGCGGCGGTCATGGGCCTGCTCGCCGACCTCGGCGGGAGCGTCGGCCGCATGCTGGTCGTCGGCTGTGAACCGGCCGTCGTCCACGAGGAGATGGGCCTCTCGCCGCCGGTGGCCGGGGCCGTCGACGAGGCGATCAGGGTGGTCGAAGAGCTGGTGCAGGAACACCTGTCCACGTATGCCGGAAAGGAACGCTGAGCAATGGTCCGTCGGTTCGTCATGTCGATCCTGTTCGCCGCCGTCGCGGGGATGGTCGTGAAGTCGCTTCCCGACCTCGCCCGCTACCTGAAGATGAGGGAGATGTAGCAGTGCGGGTCCTCGGTTTCGTGGCCGCCTTCGTGCTCGCCCTCGGCGCGCTGGCCGTCATCGGGTTCGTCATCCTCGCCCTGCCCGACCTCGCCCGGTACCGCCGGCTGAGGAGGATGTAGTGCACGAGCTCGGCCTCTGCGAGGACATCGTCGCCGCCATCGAGCGGCGGGCCGGCGAGCGGGCCGTGGCGAGCGTGCGGGTCAGGGTCGGGCGCCTCCACCACGTCCACCCCGACGCCTTCGAGCAGTCGTTCCTGATGGCCGCCGCCGGCGGGGTCGCCGATGACGCCCGGGCCGAGCTGGTGCTCCTTCCCGTCACGGCCCGCTGCGGCGGCTGCGGCGTCGAGGTGGAGAGCGAGGAGATCCCGCTGGCGTGCGAGGCCTGCGGCGGCGTCGACATGGAGCTGACGGGCGGCGACGAGCTCGTGCTCGAATCCATCGAGTACCGGGCCTGATCGCCGTGTGCCTCGGCATCCCGGCCCGGATCGTGGCCCTGCGGGACAACCCGCACCTGGCCACCGCCGACATCCTCGGGGAGGAGACGGTGATCAACATCGGCATGCTCGAGGAGCCCCTGGCGCCGGGCGACTACGTGCTGATCCACGTCGGCTTCGCCATGAACAAGATCGACGCCGCCCAGGCACGGCAGGCGCTGGAGGGGCTGCAACTCATGGGCAACAACGAGACGGAGGTCGGACAGTGGGTGTGATGATCGGTGTCGCCGTCGGGTACATCCTGGGCACGCGGGCGGGGGCGGAGGGGTACGAGGAGCTGGTCAAGGCCGTCCGCACGATCACCTCGTCGGGCGAGTTGAAGGAGCTGGCCGTCGGCGCCGCCGGCCTCCTCGGCGACGTGCTGAAGGGGGGGACGTCCGCCCTCGGCCAGGGGACCGAGCCCGCGCTCCGGCGGATCGCCTGAGCCCGCTCGCTCCCATCCCGACGGCGGACCGATGGTCCACGTCATCACCGCCTCCGACCGCCAGGCCTTCAAGCGCTGCCGGCGGGCGTGGGACCTCGGGTCGCGGCTGCGCCAGGCCTGGGAGCCCGACGGCGCCGCCCCGCAGATCGACCTGGCCGGGGCGGTCCGCGCCGCCCTGGCCGTCTGGTACTTCCCGGGCATGTGGGCGTGGGACCGCGCCATCGTGCGCCCCCTGGCGTTCGAGGCCTACCACCGGCTCGTCGCCACGTGGCCTCCGACCGGCGACGCCGCGGCCGCCGAGGGGGAGCGGCTCCTGGGCCGGTACTTCGACTGGGCCCCGGCGGTCGACCGGTTCACGCCCCTGCGGGTGGAGAGCGACTTCCAGGTCGCCATCCCGGACCCGGGCGACCCCGTCCTCGCCCTGGTCGCGGCCGACGGCGCGGCCGTGCACTACGCCGGTCGGATCGACCTGCTGGTTGCCGACGAGACCGGCGGCAACTGGCTGGTCGTGCACCGGGTCGGTCCGGCATGGGCGGCGCCCGACGAGCTCGTCCTCGACGAGCGGGGGGCGGCCGGCTGCTGGGCCTGGGCCCAGTGCTTCATCGGGACCGAGATCGCCGGCGCCATCTACAACGAGCTGCGGACCGACGCCGACTCCCGGCGGGGCGGCGGCTCGTTCCGCCGCACGCCCGTGCGCCGCGACCTCGTGGAGCTCGAGCGCATCCGGCGCACCCTCGGCCTGGAGGCCCGCGACATGATCGACCCGGCGCTGGCCGTCTACCCGGCGCCGTCCTGGCCCGTCTGCTCGACGTGTGCCTTCCGCCCGCCGTGCATGGCCATGAACGCCGGCGCCGACGCCGACGCCCTCCTGCACACCTCCTACCGGCGGCGCCCGCCGTTCGAGCAGCAGCCCGGCCGGCTGGGCGGGGCGACCTGGTCGACGGGCCGGGGCGCGGCCCCACCGACGTTCGGCCGGCACCACGACGGCCCGACCGACAACCGAGAGAGAGGAAGCCAATGACCCTTCTGTGGATCGCCAACCTGGCCCTGCTGGCCGTGGTGGCGCCGGTCATCCTCCTGTTCGCCGGCCGGATCGTCCGCCGGCTGCGGGCCATCGCCACCCTGGTCGACGACACCCTGCGCCACGCCAAGGGCCTGAGCACCCAGCTGGAGGCGGTGCCCAGGCTGGTGGAGACCAAGCAGCTGACCGGTGCCGCCCGCGGCCTCGTCGGCCGCTACGGCAGCGCCGTCCTCCAGCTCCTCTGATCGCACTCGACGGAAAGGAAGGACACCATGGACCCCGCAGTCGTGGCCCTGCTCGTGATCGTGGGGGTGATCGTGGCGGCCATCGCCCTCCACCTGATCGCCATCAGCCTGTCGCTGCACAAGATCACGGCCAGCCTCTCGGCGGTCGAAGGAGGGGCGCGGACCATCAAGGGCCAGACCGACCCCATCACCACGGTGGTCACCGGCCTGGCCGGTGACGTGGCCGCCATCGACGACGACCTGGAAGGCCTCCTCGTCGTCGTCAACGAGGCGGCGGCCGCGGCGGCTGCCGTTCCGGCCGTGGCTGCCGTTCCGGCCGTGGCTGCCGCTCCGCCTTCGCCCCCGCGCCGGCCCCGCTCCCGCCGGGGGAACACCATGCGGGACGCCGTGGCCCGGGCTCGGGCAGGAAGCGTCGGCTGACCAATCCACATTGCGTGCCGATCCGGGCACGCACTTTCCCCTCAAGCCATGCTCTCCGCTTCTTCGGCGGCGAGGGTAAGCCCCGCGGCCGTCTTGGCAAGAATGCGGTTGAGCTCGTCGGTGCCGGGGCCGATAACCGCGCAATGGCCTTCGATGGCGGCCGTCCCCTCGGCGATCTTGACCAGGTTGGACTGGACCTGGCCGAGGAGGACGTCGATCCGGCGAAGGAAGAAGACGAGCACGCCCACGAACAGGACGACCTCGACCACGGAGAGCAGGACCTGCAGGCTCATGGCGCACTCCTCTCGGAGGCCAGAAAGGCGACGTGGCGCTCGACCTCGGCGTCGAGCTCGGCGGCCAGCTCCACCGTCTTCGGCAGCATCCAGGTGGTGGCCGTCTGGGTGGCGACCCTGGCCGCCATGTCCCAGGCCCGCTGGACGCTCGCGTTCAGGTCTCGGACGTACAGTTCCAGCAGGAACAGCAACAGGATCACCGCCGAGATGACCACGGCACCGAGGCCGAGGGTGATCCACCAGAACGTGACGTGCTCGGAGGCGAGGGCGAGTGTGGTGCCCATGGGTCAGCCTCCCGCCAGGGTGCGACGGGCCTGCGCGGCACGGGTGACCACCGACACCAGGCCGGTGTTGAGCGAGCCCACGGCCGGGACGGCCGCGGTGTTGACCCGGATGTCGTCGAGCACGCCGGTGATCCTGTCGGCCAGGCCGGTGATCCGCCGGACCTGGGCCAGGATGATCGCCACCATGGCCACGACCACGACGATCACCACTGCGGCGATCACATAGCCGACGTACCAGCCGCTTAGTGTCGTCACCTCATCCGAGGTGACCTGCATTATCATGTTGACCGCCTTTCATGCCGCGGCTGTATCTTAGGAGTGCGCGGCGTGATCGGTCAACGTATTGTCGTCTCCGCCGAGGTGCAGATTTCGGTCCGCACCTCGGCGGGAGAACGACGGGGTTCCTCAGCTCCCCGCGGAGGATCCGCCCACGGGCGTGGTCGGGCCCGCGTCGGGCTCTTGGGGGTCGATCCCGGTCGAGTCCCGGCTGGTCGACTCGCCGACCGGGCGCTGGGACCGGCCCTGGGTGCCCGTGGTGTGGCGGCCCTGCTCGCCATCCTCGGAGACGACGTCCTCGCCCCTGCGGGTGGTGCTGACGCCGACGCCAAGGGGCGTCCGGGCCGAGGGGTCGGTGGCCGTCTGGTCGCCGGCGCCCGCCGACCCTCTGGCCACCTCGCCGGCGCGCACGGGACTCTCCTCCGCGGGGCTGGCCGTGGCGCCCGGCCGGCCGGCCTTGGTGTCCTCGAGCTGGCGCTCGACGGTGCCGGCCAGGTCCCGGCTCACATCGTCGTCCTGCGTGCCGGTCGTGCGCCCCTCGTAGGGCGGGACGGTCTGGGGATCGGGCTGGGTGACGTCTTGCTGCGGCATGGTGAGCTCCTTCGTCGTCACGACGCCCCACCGGAGCGCCAGTGGCACCCCTACCCACGGTCACGCTCGCGCTATCGCGTATTCGCGGGTCGACGGCCGAGCCGGACCTGCAGCAGCACCTCGATCTCGGCCCGCTCCTCCGGGCGGAAGTGCCGGCGGGCGCCGAACGGCAGCCGGGCCACCGGCACCTGCAGGAGCTCGGCGGCCGCCTCCAGCACCAGGTCGTAGTCGTCGAGGCAGGCCGACCAGGCCGGGGTGTCCCGGGCCTTCTCCTCACCCTCGGTGAAGCGGCGCAGCTCGTCCTGCAGCCGGGCCAGTTCGGCCACCAGCACGGCGACGGCCAGCGGCTCCCGCGGGTAGCGGAGCAGCGCGGGATCGACGTCGAAGCGGCCGGCCAGCTGCCGGGCCTTGGCCGCGAAGGCGGCGGCCTCGGCCGGGTACCGGCTCGACTCGGCCATGGCCAGGAGGCCCCTGATCCGCCCGAGCAGCCCGGGCCCGTCCACCGGCACGACCGCCCGTCTACCGCAGGCCGGCACCGGGACGCAACTAGATACGTACCGTCACTAAAGTGGCGTCTACTCTATGTGCAGAACAGCTAATGAGGAGGCCTGATGACCGAGGCTGAGGCGTTGTGCAGGGGCTTGTTGCAGAACGCCGCGGCCCGGCAGGCCGTGGTGGCCCGGGTGGACCCCGAGGCGCCCACGGCCGACTACCGGACCGGCTTCGGCGCAGGCTGGGAGGCCGGGCAGGTCGCCGCCCTCGCCCTGGCCGTGGCCGCCATCTCGGGGGAGTCGCCCACCGCGATCCTCGAGGACGCCCGCAGCCAGGCCGCGGTCGACCTCGCCTTCCCGTTCGAGCTGTACATGGAGGAGCGGTGAACGCCGGCGACGAGCTGGTGCCCTGCCCCACCTGCTGGCTGCCCGCCGACCTGCTGGCGCCCCTCCCGCACGACACCAACCCCCGGTCGCGCTGCCCGAAGGGCCACGAGAACACCCTGGTCCCGGCCGTGCTCGCCCACCTGCGGTCGCTGGCGGCCGGGGCCGCCGACCGCACCGCCTAGGCCGCGGTCCGGCGGCGGTTGACGTAGAGGGCCAGCAGCACGGTGACGCCCATGCCGACGGCGGCCGAGGCACCGACGAGGAGCCATCCCGGCACGTCCTCGTCGTCGTCGGCCTCGCCCGCCGCCTTCTCGGCCGGGATGGCGTGGCGGACGGCGGCGAAGTAGATGTCCTCGACGTTGGTGGTGGCATTGCCGTTGCGGGAGTCTTGCCAGGCCACGTAGGTGGTGGTGTCCGAGGAGGTCACGGCCACGCTGGTCTGGCTGTGGACGTTGTTCGACCACACGCCGATGTTGCGGTCGATGATCCGGTCGTTGACCTTGAGGTTCTTGGTGAACGACTGGCCCCGGTCGAACGACGAGGCCATGTAGATGTCGTTCATGCCCCCGGCGTTGCCACCCGGCCCCTCGAACTCGGGCGTGGGGCTGTTGCGGAAGTCGTACCAGGCCAGGTCCAGTCGGCCGTTGGGGGCGACGGAGATGCCGGGGTTGTAGTGCTGGATGTTGGGGATCGACGCGTCGTCGTTCACCGTCTTGGCCGGGCTCCACGTGTCGCCGCCGTCGAGCGAGGCCCGGAAGAAGATCTCCCGGTCGTCGAAGGCCGGGGTCGACGGCTCGTTGGCCGGTGGCCGCCGGGCCCTGGGGTTGGCGTTGCCGTGCCAGGTCACGTACAGGGCGCCCGAGGCGGGGTCGACGGCGATCAGCTGGCGGCGGCCGAAGCTGAACCCGACGTTGCCCGGGTCGATGTCCTGGAGGGCCGACCACGTACGGCCCTGGTCGAGCGACCGCCGGTAGACGATCGGCCGGGGCGGGGCCGCGTCGCCCGTCGGCGTGCCGAAGGTGTCGGCGGCGAAGACGGCGTGCACCACGCCCTTGCCGTCGACCGCCATCCGGGGCTGCCCGCCACCACGGTTGTCGCTCAGCTCGAGCGGGGGACCGAAGCTGCGCCCACCGTCGTGGGACACCGAGAGCATGGCCTTGCGGGCTCCGCCCGGCGCCGGCGTGGAGAAGCCGCCCTTCTGCCAGCCGACGTAGACGTGCTGGGGGTTGGCGTTGTCGACCGACAGTTGGGCTCGGCGGCTCCCGCCGATGCCGGGGTCGCCCTCCTTGCCCTCGAAGGCCATCGACGTGCTCCACGTGCGGCCACTGTCCTCGGAGCGGGCCACGAAGATGTGGCGGGGGATGTCGGCCCGGTTGAGCTGGGTGACGTACTTGGGGTCGCTCCCGAAGAAACTGGCGAAGAGGGTGCCGTCGGGAGTGAACTGCAGGGTGATGTAGGGACCGTTGGTGGCCTGGAGGCTGCAGTCGGTGTACGGCCTGGTCATGGGGCTGCCGCCCTCGAACCAGCTACGGCCGTCGTCGGCGGAGATGTGGATGTCGCACGTCTTCTTCGTGCGCACCTCGGCCGAGCCGATCACCAGCTCCCCGGTGACCGGGTTGCGGGCGATCTGGGGCGTGGAATGGGCCCGGGCCGCGTCGGGGTTGGTCGTGACCTGCACGGCATTGGTGACCGCCGGCTCGTCGAGGGCGCGCTCCTGCGCCCCGGCGCCGGGCGTCAGCGTCGCCATGAGCGCGCCGAGCACCGGACCGACCACCACTGCCTGTCGGAGTCTCCCGACCATCAAGTACCCCCCCGGATGACGGATCGCCGTCTCGGACCGGTCAAGGTAGCCGACCCGAGCATCACCGCGACGACCCGGGCACTACGTTGCAGGCGCATGACTCCGATCCGCTCGGCTGCTGTCGCCCTCCTCCTGCTCCTGGCCGCCTGTGGCGGCGACGACGACTCTCCGACGGTCACGCCCGGCGCGTCCGGCGCGTCGACCTCGACCTCGGCTGGCTCGACCGGCGGGACCGGCGCGGCGGCCACCGTCCTTTCCGTGACCGTCCGTGGTGGCTCGGTGGAGGGCGCGTCCCGGCAGCGGGCCACCCTGAACCAGCCCGTGACCATCAGGGTGACCAGCGACGTGGCCGAGCAGGTCCACGTCCACGGCTACGACAAGATCTTCGACGTGGCCGCCGGGCGCACCGGTGAGGTGACGTTCGTGGCCAACATCCCCGGCGTGTTCGAGGTGGAGTTCGAGCGGTCCCACAAGGTCCTGTTCACCCTGGAGGTGCGCTGACGGTCGGTCGCCGGCTGGCGGCCGTCACGGTCGCCGCCGGCGGGCTGGTCGTCGGCGGGGCGTCGCCCGCGTGGGCCCACGGGCTCGGCGCCCGCACCGACCTGCCGCTGCCCCTGTGGATGTTCGCCTACGGGGCGGCGGCCGCCCTGCTCATCTCCTTTGCCGGCCTGGCCGTGTTCTGGCGCAGCGCCCGCATGGAGCAGGGCATCGAGGGACGGGTGCTGCTGCAGCCGAACTGGCTGACCCGGGGCCTCTCAGACGCCGGGCGCGTCATCGGGCTGCTCCTGTTCCTGCTCGTCGTGGTGGCCGCGTGGATCGGCGACGACGAGACCGTCGAGAACATCACACCGGTCTTCGTCTACGTCGTGTTCTGGGTGGGGATGACGCTGGTCTGCGCCCTGGTCGGCGACCTCTGGCGGGTCGTCAACCCCTTCGACACCCTGGCCGCGGCCGTGGAGGCCGTGCGCCGGCGCCCGCCCCGCCCGTACCGGTGGGGCCGCTGGCCCGCCGTCGCCGGCCTGGCCGGCTTCGTGTGGCTGGAGCTGGTGTACCCGGCCCGGGCCGAGCCGCGGACGCTGGCCGTCGCCATCGTGCTGTACACCGCCGCCGTGCTGGCCGGCGTGGTGCGGTGGGGCCGGGACTGGTTGCAGCAGGGGGAGGGGTTCACCGCCTTCTTCGGGCTGCTGGCCCACATGGCCCCGCTCTACGCCGACGGCGAGGGCCGCATCCGCCTCCGCCCGCCGCTGGCCGGCCTGGTCGGCCTCCGCCCCGACGGGGCCACCCAGGCCCTGGTCATCGTGGCCCTGGGGTCGACCAGCTTCGACGGCCTGAGCCGCACCCGCTTCTGGATCGACCTCACCCGCAACACCAGCAGCACTCAGCAGGCCCTGCTGGCCACCGTGGGCCTGATCTGGGCGGTCTCGGTGGTGACGCTGGCCTTCATGGGGGCGATGCGGGTCACCGGGCGGCTCCAGCGCCGGCGCCACCCCGAGCTGGCCGCGGCCTTCGTGCACTCGCTCGTCCCGATCGCCTTCGCCTACGCCCTGGCCCACTACTTCTCGCTCCTGATCTTCGAGGGCCAGAGCGCGCTGGCCCTGGCCTCCGACCCGCTCGGGTGGGGCTGGGACCTGTTCGGCACGGCGGGCAACGCGGTCGACTTCACCGCGGTGTCGACCACGACCATCGCCTACGTCCAGGCCGGCGGCATCGTGGCCGGGCACGTGGCCGGCGTGGTCGTCGCCCACGACCGGGCCCTGGCCCTGTTCCCGTCCCGGGAGGCCACCCGTTCCCAGTACCCGCTGCTCGCGGCCATGGTGGTCTTCACCGTGGGCGGCCTGGCCCTCCTCCTCGGGGCTTGAGCGGCGTGCTGGCCCACGGGGGGACGGCCGGCGCGGTGGCCGAGGTGGCCTTCATCGTGGTCCCGATCGTGCTCTTCGCCCTGCTGTCCAAGCTGTCCCGCCGGCGGCGGGAGCGGGAGGGCGTCGAGGAAGCCGAGGCCGCCGGGTCAGAGGTCGACCCGTGAGGGCCGCCCCTGCCGCGCTGGTGCGGCGGCCGGTGCCGTGGTGGGTGCCGTGGTGGGTGCCGGCGGCGGTGGGCGTGGGCGCCCTGCTGGCCCGGCCGTGGTTCCTCCCCGGCGGCGTCGACGTGGAGTGGCGGGTGGCGTTCTTCGTCGCCCTGGGCGCGGTCGGGCTGGCGTGGCCGCTGGCAGGGGGCGGGGCGCGGGCCGCGTGGGGCCCCTCGCTGGCCGTCTTCGCCTTGGGGGCCTCGGGCTTCGTCGTGGGGCGGGTGCTGCTGGACGTGCCGTTCGGCCCCCGGGCGCTGGCCCTGGCCGTCGCCCTCAACGCCCTGGCTGCCGTCGCCGAGGAGGCGTTCTTCCGCCGGTTCCTCTACGGGGTGCTGGCGCCGTCCTGGGGGCCGGCGGCCGCCGTCGTGGTGACCGCCGGCCTGTTCGCCCTCGTCCACGTCACCGTCTGGGGCTGGTGGGTCCTGCCCCTCGACCTGGCCGCCGGCCTGGTCCTGTCCTGGCAGCGGGCCGCCACCGGGCGCTGGTCCGTCCCCGCCGCCACCCACGTCCTGGCCAACACCCTGGCGCTCCTGTGAGGTTGCCGATGCGAAAGCCCCTGTCCGCGCTCACCCTCGCCGTCCTCCTGCTGGCCAGCGGGTGCTCGGCCTCGCCGGGCGGCGGGGATGCCCTCACCCTGGGCGCCATCTACCCCGTCTCGGGCCTCCAGGGGCCGGGCGGGGCGGAGGAGGCCAACGGCGTGCGGCTGGCCGTCGAGCTGGCCAACGAGAGGGGCGGGGTGCACGGCCGGCCCGTGCGCCTGGAGCTGCTCGACGTCGACCGGGGCGACGCCGCGGCCCGGGCCATCAACCGGCTCCGGGACCGGGGCGTCGACGTCGTCCTGGGCACCTACGGCAGCACGATCTCGGCGCCGGCGGCGGCGGCCGCCCGCCGGTCGGGCATGGTCCTGTGGGAGACCGGGGCCGTCGGGCAGGTGGGGGCCGACGCCGGCGCGGGGGAGTCGTTCTTCCGCTTGGCCCCCATGGGGGCGGGGCTCGGG
>Ga0247704_1000090_pt1 | contig 24378 bp, 22 predicted proteins | sample 41W_NmetaG_FD_189042 | JGI IMG/M metagenome (GOLD analysis project Ga0247704, IMG submission 189042) | Soil microbial communities from hillslope of Landscape Evolution Observatory, University of Arizona, Oracle, AZ, United States - 4-1-W_N | ecosystem: Engineered > Artificial ecosystem >...
CACCCACCCGTCGGGCAGGGGCGCCCGGGTGGTGGCCGGGGCGCCCCTGCCCGACGGGTGGGTGGGCAAGCCCTGGGCTCTCCAGCAGGGGCTGGAGGCGGCCACCGGGGAGTGGGTGGTCACCCTCGACGCCGACGTCGAGCCCCGGCCCGGGCTGGTCGCCGCGCTGGTCCGGGCGGCCAGCGAGCAGGGGTGGGACCACCTCAGCGCCGGCGGCCGCTTCGTGTGCGACAGCGCCGGCCAGCGCCTGCTGCACCCGGCCATGCTGGCCACCCTCGTCTACCGCCTGGGTCCCCCTGGCCCCCTGCGCCCGCCACCGCCGGAGCGGGCCCTGGCCAACGGGCAGTGCACCGTCACCCGCCGGGCGGTGCTGGCGGCCCAGGGGGGCTACCACCCGGTGGCCGGCCACCTCACCGACGACGTGGCCCTGGCCCGCCACCTGGCCGGCGTGGGCTGGCGGGTCGGCTTCCTCGACGCCACCGCCGCCTTCGACGTCACCATGTACACCTCGGCCGCCGAGGTGTGGCGCCACTGGGGGCGGTCCCTGCCCCTGGCCGACGTCACCTCCTGGCCCTGGAAGGTGGCCGACCTGGCCGTGGTGTGGCTGGCCCAGGCCCTGCCCCTGCCTCGCCTGCTGGCCCGCCGGGGAGACGGGATCGACGCCGCCCTCGTCCTCGTCCGGGCCGGGGTGCTGGCCGCCACGGCCGGCGCCTACCGCCGGCGGGGGCCGGCCTACTGGCTCTCGCCCCTCGCCGACGTGCCCGCCGCCGCCCGCCTGACCTGGGGGGCCCTGCGCCCGGGGCGGCGCTGGCGGGGCCGCACCTACGGCTGAGGGGCCTCCGGTCCCGGCAATGGCGGCGGGCGGGCCGGGTAGCGTGGCGCCAATGGGAGAACGACGCCGCTACCCGGCCGGCACCTTCTGCTGGACGGATCTCGGCACCAGTGATCCCGACGGCGCCACCGCCTTCTACACCGCCCTGTTCGGCTGGGAGAGCGAGGTCCTCCCCGACCAGGGCTCGGGGGCCTACACCCTCCTGCGCCGGGACGGCCGCCTGGTCAGCGCCCTCTACGGCCCCGCCGGGGCCCAGCCCTCGGCCTGGCACTCCTACGTGGCCGTGGACGACGCCGACGCCGTCGCCGTGCGGGCCGGCGAGCTAGGGGGCTCGGTCGTGCGCCCGGTCACCGAGATGGGCACCTCGGGGCGCATGGTGGTGCTGGCCGACCCCACCGGCGCCCTGTTCGCCGCCTGGCAGGCCGACGAGCACGCCGGCGCCGAGGTGGTCAACGACCCCGGGGCCCTGTGCCTCAACCAGCTCAACACCGACGATCCCGACGCCGCCGGCCGCTTCTACACCGAGCTCTTCGGCTGGCGGATCCCCTTCGTCGGCACGGACACCGACGCCTACTGGGGCATCTATAACGACGACGCCCTCAACGGCGGCATGATGCCGCTGGCCCCGGGTGCGCCGGGGCCGCCGCACTGGCTCGTCTACTTCACCGCCACCACCGACCTCGACCCCGCCGCCCGGCACATCGACCAGTTGGGCGGCCGGATCCTGGTCCCGCCCATGGCCGTGCCCACCGGGCGCATCCTGGTGGCCGCCGATCCCCAGGGCGCCACCTTCGCCATCTTCGACGGCCCGGTCGACCCCTAGCGGCTCGCTGCGCTCGCCAGAAGAGCGAGGAGCCGCCTACGGCGGCACGGCTACCTGGTTCCGTCAGGGCAAGGCTCACTTCGTTCAGCGCCCTGACGGTCGGCGGTGGCGAAGCGCAGGCCGATGATCGACATGAGGGCGCCGGTGGCCGCCACCCGGTGGGGGCCCTCGGTGACCGCCTGGATCACCGGGAAAGCGAACACCCCGAGCCGGGCCCCCCAGGCGAAGGACCCCGATGCGGCCACGGCGGCGAAGGCCGCCACCGACACCAGCCCCGCCGGCGGGGAGAGCACGCACATCCCCCCGGCCCAGGTGAGGACGGATCGCCCGCCCCGGAACCCGGCGAAGGCAGGCCAGGCGTGGCCGGCCATGGCCGCCCCCACGGCGGCGTAGCCCACGCCCCAGGCGCCGGCCGGGGCCAGGGCCCGGCCCACCAGGGCGGCCGCCACCCCCTTGGCGGTGTCGCCGGCGAAGACCGGTGCGGCGGGGCGGGCACCGAGGTGCTCCCGCAGGTTCCAGTAGCCGGGGTTGGCATCGCCGACGGTGCGGGGATCGACACCGTGGAGTCGCCCCACCAGCACCGCCACCGGAACCGAGCCGAGCACGTAGCCGGCGCCGATGGCTGCGGTGCTGGCCGCCAGGGTCGCCGTGCGCACGGCGCCAGCCTGGCACGCCGCCGCCGGGCGGCGCCGGTACGGTCAGCGCCAGCCCATGGCCGCGGTCGCCTCCTTCCACCTCACCCGCTACCCGGCGCGCCACGCTCCCGGGGCCATGGCCGAGCTGGCCGCCGGGGGCCGGTCGCTGGCGGCCGTTCCCGGGCTGCGCTTCGCCCGCCGGCTCGGCACCGGCCGGGGCTCGGCCATGGGCCTGGGCGCCGACCTGCGCCGCTGGGCCATGTTCGCCGTGTGGGACGACGAGGCCGCCCTGGACGCCTTCTGGACCGCCTCGCCGCTGCTCCGGCGCCGGCACCGTCGGGGCGAGGAGTCCTGGGACGTCGGCCTGCAGCCCCTGTCGGCCCACGGCTCCTGGGGCGGCGCCAACCCTTTGACTGACCTCGACGCCGGCGCCGACGACCCCGGTGCACCGGTGGCGGTGCTCACCCGGGCCCGCATCGCCCTGCGCCACTGGCCCGCCTTCTACCGCTCGGTCCCGGCCGTGGAGGCCGACCTCCGACGCCGCCCCGGCCTGCTGGCGGTGGTAGGGGTGGGCGAGGCCCCGGTGGGCCTGCAGGCCACCTTCAGCCTGTGGCGCTCGGCGGCCGACGCCACCGACTTCGCCTACCGCCGGTCCCCCCACGAGGCCGTGGTGCGCCGCACACGTGAGGAGGGCTGGTTCACCGAGGAGCTCTTCGCCCGCTTCCGACCCTACCGGTCCCGCGGCACGTGGGACGGCCGCGACCCGTTGTCAGGACCCTAGGAGGCTCCTGATCTAATGGCCGCACGCATCTCGGCGGCTGTCGACGCCCCTCGCGGCGTCCTCACTCGTCGAAAATGCGCCAGGCATTTCCTTCCTCGCTGCGTCCTTGCGATGAACGCCGAACAGCTCGCCGAGGCTGCGCACGGTTAGATCAGCAACCTCCTAGAGCGGGGGTGTTCAGCCGGTGGTGGAGGTGCCTACGGGCGGTGCGTCCCGGCGGGGCCGGGGGCGGGCCGGCGGGAAGGGGTCGTAGTCGACACCCTCGGCCCGTGCCCGCAAGGCGGCTGGCACCACCGGGAAGAGCATGCCGTAGGGCTCGCCCCCCCAGAGGTGGTGGATGCGATGCGCCGCCTTGAGGCGCTCGCACACGGCCAGCTCGGCCCGGAAGACGGGCAGGCGGCGGTGGATGTAGATGTCGTGGACGAAGAAGTAGCAGGCGCCGTAGACGGTGAGCCCGCTGGCCAGCGGGACCAACGCCTCCAACCCGGCCACGTTGAGGCCGAGGCCGAAGCCGACCATGGCCAGGACCGATCCGGCCAGGGGGTAGAGATCGTTGCGCTCCCAGGACGGCTCGGGGCGGCGCTGGTGGTGACTGGCGTGGACGGCCATGCCCGGCCCGTGCATCACGAAGCGGTGGGAGAGGTAGACCGCCACCTCCATCCCGAGGAACGCCCCGACGACCAGCAGGACCGTCACGGGCGCGAGCCTACCGGCCGGCCGCTGCCGTTCCCGTGGCCCGCTGGTGGTCGCGCTCCCAGACCAGCACGGGCAGGGTGAGCATGGCAAAGGCGTAGAGGAACTCCTCGGTGGGGATGTCCCAGGGGAAGCGCAGCCCGCTGGTGTGGCGCTCGTCGTAGATGACGATGGGGGCCGAGAGCTTCGACATCCAGCCGTCGACGGCGATCATGAAGCCCCCGCAGATGGCCATGGAGATCCAGTACTGGGGCGAGCGGAAGACGCCGGTGCGCAACCACGCCCGCTCGGCCACCACCACCGCGGCGGCGGCGGCCAGCGACGTCAGCGGGTAGACCTTCGCCAGGGATGGTCGCCGGCGAGGCCCGTCCGCACCGCTTCGTACGACAGCAGGCTGCAGATGGGCACGGCCACGAAAAAGGCCAGCTCGTCGACCGGGAGCCCCCCCGGCAGCTCGATCCCGCTGGAGTACCTCGGGTTGAGGTGCCAGTGACCGGCCCGGAAGGCGAGGGTGTCCCACGGCACGAAGATAGCCAGGGTGGGGGCCAGGGCCCGGGCCAGGCGCCGGGGGCGGCGCCACACCCGGCCCCGGTAGGCGAACTCGAGGGGCAGGGTGAGAGCCAGGCACGCCCCCAGGAGCTTGAGGTACTGCATGCGGTCGTCCACCCCCGTGATTGTGGAGCCTCGGCGCCGCTCAGCCACCTCGATCCTCCACAACCGGGCGGGACCGGCTGCGGCTGTGGGTGCGGGTGGCGGCGAAGACGGCGGCGAAGCAGGCGGCGCCCACCAGCACGATGGAGGGACCGGACTGCACGTCGAGGTGGTAGCTGAGGTTCATGCCGACGAAGCCGCAGGCGGCGCCGACGGCGGTGGCGAGAGCCAGCATGCGGGCGAAGGAGTGGGTGCACATGCGGGCCACGGTGGCGGGGATGACCAGGGCGGCAGCGATGAGGGTGACGCCGAGCACCTGCATGGTGGACAAGATGGTGGCGGCCAGCACCACCATGAGCAGGGCGTCGATGCGGGCCGTGGGCACACCCGACACGTCGGCCACCTCGGGGTCGAAGGTGGTGAACAGCAGCGCCCGGTAGCGGATCGCCACCGTGGCCACGGCCAGAACCAGGACCAGCGCCACCACCCCCACATCGGCGCCCGACACCCCGAGGATGCTCCCGAACAGGGCGGCGTCGAAGCTGCCCCCCGCCGTCCCGAACACGGCGAACAGCGCCAGGCCCAGGGCGAAGCTGGCGGTGGTCACCACCCCGATGGCGGCGTCGGCACCGATCACCCGCCGGCGGGTCACCCCGTTGATCATCAGCGCCGAGGCCACGCCCCAGGCGCCGGCGCCGAGGAAGACGTTGACCCCGAGCAGGGCGCTGGCGGCAAAGCCGCCGAAGATGGCGTGCGAGAGGCCGTGGCCGATGTAGCTCATGCCCTTGAGGACCACGTAGACCCCGACCAGCCCGCACAGGGCCCCGGCCAGGGTGGCCACCACCAGCCCGTTGCGGAAGAACTCGAACTCCAGAGGGGCTACCAAGGCGTCCACCGTGGCTCAGTCCCCGGCGGCCGGGCGCAACGGGACGGCTTCGGCCCTGCCGTAGTGGTCGACCACCACGGGCATCCCGCCGTGCTCGAGCACCTCCATGCGTGCTCCGTAGGTGCGCTCCAGCACCTCGCTGGTCAGCACCTCCCGGGGTGGCCCGGCGCCGATGACCACCTGGTTCAAACACACCAGGTGGGGCAGGTGGGCGGCGATGCCGTTGAGATCATGGGTGCTGAGCACGACGGCGAGCCCGTCACCGTTGAGCTCCCGCAGCAGGTGCAGGATCTCGTGGCGGGTCTTGACGTCGACGCCCGAGGTGGGCTCGTCCATGAGCAGGAGCTGGGGCCGGCGCAGCAGGGCCCGGGCGATGAACATGCGTTGCTGCTGGCCACCGGACAGCGCCCCGATGTGGCGGGAGCCGAGACCCTGAAGGCCCAGGCGGTCGAGCAGGCCCTCCACGTCGGCCCGCTCCTGGTGGCTGGGCCAGGGGCGGCGCCGGCCGGCGGGGCGGGCCATGAGCAGGCACTCGCTGACGGTCACGGGGAAGCTCCAGTCGACCGTCTCCACCTGGGGCACGTAGGCCACGGCCAACCCGGGGCGGGTCCGGACCCGCCCGGCGACGGGCCGAGTGGAGCCGGTGATGGCCCGCAACAAGGTGGTCTTGCCCGCCCCCGAGGGACCGACCACACCGGTGAACTGACCGGAGACGACCGTCAGGTCGACGGCGCGCAGCACCGCACCGTCGCCGTAGGAGCAGGTGACGCCCTCCAGGTGGACGAGCGGCTCGCGGCCCTCGCTCACTGCGGGTACTCGGCCTGGTCGGGGGCCACCGGGGCGATCTCGAGTGCCTCCAGGACGGCGGCGTCGCCACCCAGGGCCTCGGTGATGGTGACGTAGTTGCGGCGCATGAGGCCGGCCCAGGAGTGTTCCGCCTCACCGGGCTCCCCGGGCAGGTCGTCGTCGCGCAGGGTGTCGACGTAGCGCACGCCGGTCTCCCGCCCGATCTGCTCGAGGACGGGGCTGGGGAAGACCTCGGAGCCGAAGATGGCCCGGATCCCTGTGTCCCGTACCTGATCGATCAGGCCCGCCACCTCCCGGGGGGTGGGGTCCTCGAAGTCCGACACCTGGATGGCGCCGATCACCTCGAAGCCGTAGTTGGGGGCGACGTAGGCGTAGGCGTCGTGGTAGGTGAGCAGCTGGCGTTGACCGTCGGGGATGGTGGCGAAGGCCTCCCGCATGGCCGACGACAGCTCGGCCACCACCACCGCGAAGGCGTCGAGGTTGCGCCGGTAGTACTCGGCGTTGCCCGGATCCCGCCCGGCCAGATCACCGGCCACGATCTCGGCGTACTCGAGTGCCAGATCGGGATCGGTCCACAGATGGGGGTTGGGCCGGCCCGCCTCCTCGGGGAAGGAGAAGTCGTAGATGTAGTCCTGCTCGGGCAGGGCCAGCTCGCCCAGGGCCACGATGGCGGACCCCTCGGCCAGGTTGGCCTCGGCCAGCTCCCGGGTGGGCTCCTCCAGCTGGAGCCCGTTCAGGTAGACGACGTCGACCTTCGACAGCAGCTCGGCCACGCTGGGCCGGGGCTCGAAGGTGTGCGAATCGGTGCCCTCCGCCACGATGCCGGTGACGTCGGCCCGCTCACCGGCGATGGTGGCCACGATGCTGGTGACCGGCGCGACGGTGGTGGCGACGGCCAGGCGATCGCCGGCCCTCCCCGGACCCGGGCCGGCGTCGTCGTCGTCGGCGGGGCCACCGCACGCCGGGACTGCGAGCACGAGGGCGGCAGTAGCGAGCGCCCGGACCGTGTGCATCGACGGTCACGCTACGGCGGGGGCTCCCGTCATGCAACCAGGTCGCAACAAGCTCGCCGCAGGCGGCCCCGGGGACCGGGGGCCAGGGTGCTCAGGCCGCCGCCGCCCCGACGACCAGGCGCACGGTGAAGCCGTCGGGCGCCGTCTCGAGGTCGACCCGCGGGCACAGCTGGCGGGTGATCCACAAGCCGTAGCCGCCCTCACCTGCCTCCCCGCTGGCCGGGACCAGCCCGGCGAGGGGATCACTCGGGCCGGGACCCCGGTCGTGCACCGTCACCACCACCTGCCGGTCGGTCGCCCACGCCCGCACCGTCGTCGGCGGCCGCCCGTGGACCATGGCGTTGGTGACCACCTCGTTGACGGCGATGCGCAGGTCGTCGAGCTCGTCGTCGCCGAGCCCCGCCTCCCGGCTCAGATCGGCGATGGCGTGGCGGGCGGTGGCGGGGAGGGGATCGACCAGCTGGAGGTCGGCGGCCCTGGCCTCGAGGTCGGTGGGGGCACTTGCCGGGAGACCGGCGAGGAAGCGCTCCGGGTCCTCGTAGCGGTCGTTGGGGAGCGGGCCAGCGCCGGTGGTGACGAGGTGGGGGTGGGTGCGCTCGGCGGCGTCGAGCATCCCACCCGGGGTGGTCCGGCGGTCGTAGGCGCACAGCCCCCACAGGGGGAAGGTCTCGTAGGCCCGGTTGATGGCCGCCTCGTAGCTGGCCCACTCGCCCCAGGCCAGGTCGCTCCGGGAGTGGGGGGCCTCCCCGACGATGCGGATGCGAGACGCCCCGGCGGCCAGCTGCCCGGCGAAGAGGTCCTGGTAGGCCCGGATGGTGGAGGCGGGATGACCGTGGTAGATCCGGCCGGAAACGAACGTGACGCCGGGGTGGCCGGGGAAGGCGGAGCGCACCAGCGCCTCCCGCTCCGGGCTCAGGGCGGCCAAGGTGGCGTCGCCGTTGGCCATGCCCTCGGCCAGGAAGGGGGCCACCGTGGCCACGAAGGCGGCATCGGTGTCATAGATGGTGGCGCCGTGGCTGAACCCACCCCTTCCCGATGCAGAGTACGCCGTCATTGCTTGGCTCTTACCCAGAGGGCCCCACGATCACCACCGAGTCACTCGGGAGGTCGGCGTGGTCCCCATGGACGGAGATACCCGGATGGGAGGCGGCCAGCACGGCCTGGTCCGTGCCGCCCTCCAGGGCGACGGTGACCGGCGACGGCCCCAGGTTGGCGGCCACCCGGAGCTGGCCCCGCTCGACCACCAACCAACCGGCCTCCTCGTCGACGCGCACCCGCACCCGATCCAGGCGGCCGTCGCCCAGGCCCGGAGTCGACCGGCGCAGCTCGATGAGCGTGCGGTACCAGTCGAGCATCTCGGCGTGCGGCGATCGACCCGGTTCCTCCCAGTCGAGCTTGGAGCGCTCGAAGGTGGCCGGATCCTGGGGGTCGGGGACCTGCTCGGCCGTCCAGCCGAAGGCGGCGAACTCGGCCCGCCGGCCCTGGCGCACCAGGCGGCCGAGCTCGGGATCGTCGTGGCTGGTGAAGTACTGGAAGGGGGTGGACGCCGCCCACTCCTCGCCCTGGAAGAGCATGGGGACGAAGGGGGCGGTGAGCACCAGGGCGGCACCGACCTTGAGGCGGTCGGTCGAAAGCGCCGACGAGATGCGGTCTCCCACCGCCCGGTTGCCCACTTGGTCGTGGTTCTGCAGGTAGCCCAGAAAGCACCACCCGGGCAGGCCCGTCGGTGGCCGACCGTGGGTCCGGTCGCGCGTGGGCGACCAACGGCCGGCGTAGACCCAGACGTGCTCGAGGGCGGTGGCCAGGTCGGCCAGGGAGCCGAAGTCGCGGTAGTAGCCGTCGTGCTCGCCGGTAAGCACCGTGTGCAGGGCGTGGTGGAAGTCGTCGCTCCACTGGGCGTCGATGCCGTGGCCGCCGGCGTCGCGGGGCCGGATCACGCGGGGGTCGTTCAGGTCGCTCTCGGCGATCAGCCACAGGGATCGCCCTTCGGCGGCGGCCAGCTCGGCCACCTCGACGGCCAGTTGCTCCAGGAGGTGGGTGGCCGAGGTGTCGACGATGGCGTGGATGGCGTCGAGGCGCAGGGCGTCGAAGTGGTAGTCGCGCAGCCAGCTGAGGGCGTTGTCGATGACGAAGCGCCGGACCTCGTCGCTGGCCGCCCGGTCGTAGTTCACGGCCTGGCCCCAGGGGGTGGCGTAGAAGGAGGTGAAGTAGGGGGCGAAGCGCTCGAGGTGGTTCCCCTCGGGTCCGAGGTGGTTGTAGACCACGTCGAGCACCACCCCGAGGCCCCGGGCGTGGCAGGCGTCGACCAGGCGGCGCAGCCCGTCGGGACCGCCGTAGCCGTCGTGCGGGGCGTAGAGATCGACACCGTCATAGCCCCAGTTGCGACATCCGGGGAACTGGGCGACCGGCAGCAGCTCCACCGCCGTGACCCCGAGCTGGACCAGGTGATCGAGGTGGGCCACGGCCCCGTCGAACGTTCCCTCGGCGCTGAAGGTGCCGATGTGGAGCTCGTAGAGCACCGCCGAGGGCAGGTGGAAGCCTCGCCAGGCACCGTCCTGCCACCGGAAGGCACGGTGGTCGACCACCCGCGAGGGACCGTTGACGCCGTGCGGCTGGTGGGCGGAGCGGGGATCGGGCAGGGGGTCGGAGCCGTCCACCCGGTAGGCGTAGTCGGTGCCGGGGCCGGCGTCGGCCACCTCGACCTCCCACCACCCTCTCCCGGCCTCGCCCATGGCTATCCGGCGCCCGCCGAGATCGACCTCCACCCGGTCGGCTCGGGGCGCCCACACCCGGAACGTCGTCATCGCCGTCTAGGACCCTTCCCGGTCGAGCAGCAGCAGGGCGACGGGATGCCTCGCCAGGAGGGTCGCCAGCTCCACCGTACCGCCGTCGAGGTTCTCACCGGTCAGCTGGTTGGACCAGCGACCGCCGGGCAGGACGAGCGACGTGTCGGCCCAGCCACCCCGCCGGGCCAGACCGAGCACCAGGCGAGGGACCACGGTCGCCACCCGGCCGCCCCGCACGAAGGCGGTCGCATGGGACGCCGCCGGGCCGGACACCGCCAGCGGTTGGTAGCGACCGGCGGGGCCGGGACCGAAGGTCTCCGGGTGGCGGCGGCGCAGGTGCAGGGCGGTGCGGACGAGGTGGAGCTTGGCTGATCCGTCGTCCGTGGCCAGGCCGGCGCCAGCAGCGGGTCCCCCGGCGGCGAGGGCGCCCAGCAGGCGGGCGCGCCCGGCGAAGTCGACCGGGCGCCGGTTGTCGGGATCGACCAGGCTGAGGTCCCAGACCTCACTGCCCTGGTAGAGGTCGGGCACGCCCGGGGCGGTCAGCTTGATCAGGGTGGCGGCGAGCGAGTTCACCCGCCCGGGTTCGACCAGGGGGGCGACGAAGGCCTCGAGGGCGCTCACGAAGGCGCCGTCGGCCAGCACACCCTCGACGAAGCGAGTCACGGCGGCGTCGTAGCCGGGATCGGGATCGGTCCAGCTGGTGTGGACCTTGGCCTCCCGGGTGGCCTTCTCGACGTAGGCCAGGGCTCGTTCCGCGGTCAAGGGCCAGGCGCCGACCAGGGTCTGGTAGAGGAGCCACTCCAGGTTGCGATCGGGCCACCTCGTGGGCCCGCGGTCCGTGCGGTACCCCTCGTTGGTCACCGCCCAGCGCCGGGCGGTGGCGGCGAACTCGTCCGGCATCTCCGAGAGCAGGGCGAGGCGGGCCCGCACGTCCTCGCTGCGCTTCGTGTCGTGGGTCGACGAGCACGACATGGCGGCCGGCCAGTCTCGCTGGCGGGCATGGAGCGACCGGTGGACGTCCTCGACGCCGACGCCGAAGCGGCTGGGGTCGCCGCCCACCTCGTTGAGCCCCACCAGGCGGTTGAAGGAGTAGAAGGCGGTGTCCTCGATGGCCTTGGCCATCACCGGACCGGTGACCTGCTGGAAGCGGAGCAGGAGGGAGGCGGCGGCCGGGCCTTCCAGCTGGCCGCGCAGGACCTGGCCGAGGAGGTCGAAGAGCTCGGGGTCGAGGTCGTGGCGCCGGGCCATGGCCCCGCCGATGGCGGCGGCCAGCTCGGCCTCGTCGGTGTCGGAGACCGAGGACCCCGGGTGCACGTAGGTGCGGTAGACCCGGAAGGCGGCGATGGTCTCCACCAGCACCTCGTGCAGCTCGTGGCGGGTGAAGTCCCGGTAGCGCCGGGAGGCTTCGCACACGGCGACGAAGAGATGGGTCAGGCGGTTGAGATCGGCGGCCAGCACGTCCTGCATCACCTGGTGCTTCTTGGTGTGGGCGACCGCATCCCAGTCGGTCGCCTCGCCGGTGAAGGCGGCGTAGGCGGCGCTCAGCGGTCCCTCGCCGGCGGGATCGACGAAGAGTCCTCCGACCAGGTTGAGGAAGTCGTAGCCGGTGGTGCCGTCGACCGGCCACCAGGCGGGCAGCGCCTCGTGGCCCTCCAGGATCTTCTCGATCACGATCCAGGTCTGCCCGGCGCCGGCCGGCGCCGGCTGGTCTCCCTGGAGAGCGGTGTCGGTGGCCTGGCGGAGGCGGCGGAAGTAGGCCTCGGGATCGCGCAGGCCGTCGGGATGGTCGATGCGCAGGCCGTCGACCACCCCCTCGCCCACCCAGGACAACACCAAGGCGTGGGTGTCGGCGAAGACCTGGGGGTCCTCCATGCGCAGCCCGGCGAGCGAGGTGATGTCGAAGAAGCGGCGGTAGTCCAGCTCCCGCCCGGCGGTGCGCCAGTAGGCGAGGCGGTAGTTCTGGCGCTCCAGGAGGCTGTCGAGGAGGTCGGCGTCGGCGTTGATCCGTTCCACGGCCCGGTCCAGGGTCGCCGCCACCTCGGCTCGCTCGCGGCACAACCGGGCCAGCATCCGCTTGAGCACCTCCTTGTCCCGGTGGCGGTTGCGGGCGTTGAGGGGATCGGTGGCGGTGGCCGGGGGCAGCGCGGTGAAGGCGGCGGCCAGGAACTCGAGGTCGTCGTCGCCCCCCCGGCCGCTGGCCGCCAGGTCGGCCGCCGCCAGCGAGAGCGGGAGCCCGAAGGTGGCCGGCGAGACGGGGAAGCGGTGGTCGAAGTAGCGCACGGCGAAGGCGCCCCCCTCGCGCTCGAGAACAAGTTCCCGGCGCTCGAGCACCCGGCCGTAGTGGTCGCCGAGCACGGGGATGAGCACGGTGTTGCGGAGCTTGGACTCCGGACCCTCCCAGTCGACGTCGAAGTAGCCGGCCCAGCGGCTCGACGGGCCGTTCTCCAAGACGTCGTCCCACCAGGCGTTGCCGGTGGTGATGGCCATGTGGTTGGGGACGATGTCGAGCACCTGGCCGAGCCCGGCGGCGCCGAAGGCGGCGCACATGCGGGCGTGGGCGCCCGGTCCGCCGAGCTCGGCGTTGACGCTGGCGTGGTCGACGACGTCGTAGCCGTGGCTGCTGCCTGGTGCCGCCTGGAGCACGGGGGAGGTGTAGACGTGGCTCACTCCCAGCTCGGCCAGGTACGGCGCCAGTGCGGCGGCGTCGTCGAAACCGAAGGAGGGTTGGAGTTGGAGCCGATAGGTCGCCAGGGGAACGGTCACCGCTCCTCTTTACCCGGTGGGGCGCAAACGCCGGCCGGCGCCAGAACGGGCCCGGCCGTCAGTCGGTACGGCGCAACAGGACGAGGGAGCGGGACGTGACCCCCACCTTCTGGCCGGACTTGTACTCCGGGGCCGCGCCGCCGCCGAGCGGCTCCGGTGGCAGGGGATCGGCGGTGTCGACCTCGGTCTCCCAACGCTTGCCCCAGGCCGGTGGCAGGGTGAAGTCGACATCCTCGAAATGGGCGTTGAGCAGGGCGATGAAGCTGTCGTCGACCACCTGCTCACCCCGGGCATCGGGGGCGGCGATGGCGTCGCCGTTGAGGAACATGCCCAGGGTGGCGGCCGACCCGTGCCAGTCGTCGTCGGACATCTCCTCGCCGTCGCTGCGGAACCAGGCGATGTCCACCAGCCCCTTGCCCCGGATCCGGCGTCCCTGGAACCACCGCCGGCGCCGGAACACGGCGTGGTCCCGCCGGAAGGCGAGCATCCACTTGGTGAACTCGAGCAACCCCTGGTCGGCCCCGGCCCAGTGGTACCAGGAGATCTCGTTGTCCTGGCAGTAGCCGTTGTTGTTGCCCCCCTGGGACCGGCCCAGCTCGTCGCCCCCGAGGAGCATGGGCACCCCCTGGGAGAGCAAGAGGGTGGCCAGGAAGTTGCGCTGCTGGCGGGCCCGCAGGGCGAGGATGGCCTCGTCGTCGGTCGGGCCCTCCACGCCGCAGTTCCAGGACCGGTTGTGGCTCTCGCCGTCCCGGTTGCCCTCGCCGTTGGCCTCGTTGTGCTTGTCGTTGTAGGACACCAGGTCGGCCAGGGTGAAGCCGTCGTGGGCGGTGATGAAGTTGATGCTGGCATTGGGCCGGCGCCCGTTGGACTCGTAGAGATCCGGGCTGCCGGTCAGCCGGTAGGCCACCTCGCCCAGGCTGGAGTGCTGGCCCCGCCAGAAGTCGCGGATGGTGTCGCGGTACTTGCCGTTCCACTCCGACCACAGGGGGGGGAAGTTGCCGACCTGGTAGCCACCCTCGCCGATGTCCCACGGTTCGGCGATGAGCTTGACCTGGCTGACGATCGGGTCCTGCTGGATGAGGTCGAAGAAGGCCGACAGCTTGTCCACGCTGTGCAGCTCCCTCGCCAGGGTGGCGGCCAGATCGAAGCGGAAGCCGTCGACGTGCATCTCCGTGACCCAGTAGCGCAGGCTGTCCATCAGCAGCTGCAGCACGTGGGGATGGCGCATGTTCATGGTGTTGCCGGTGCCGGTGTAGTCCATGTAGTGGCGGCGGTCGTCGGCCACGAGCCGGTAGTAGGCGGCGTTGTCGATGCCCTTGAACGACAGCATGGGTCCGAGGTGGTTGCCCTCGCCGGTGTGGTTGTAGACCACGTCGAGGATCACCTCGATGCCGGCATCGTGCAGGCGCAGCACCATCTGCTTGAACTCCTGCACCTGCTGGCCGTCGGTCCCCGAGGAGCTGTAGGCGTGGTGAGGAGCGAGGAACCCGATGGAGTTGTAGCCCCAGTAGTTGCTCAGGCCCTGCTCCACCAGGTGGGCGTCGTTGACGAACTGGTGCACCGGCAGGAGCTCGACGGCGGTGACCCCGAGGGATTGGAGGTGCTGGATGGCTTCGGGGGTGGCCAGCGCCGCGTAGGTGCCCCGCTGGTCGGCGGGGACCTCGGGGTGCATGGCGGTGAACCCCTTGACGTGGACCTCGTAGACGACGGTCTCGTGCCAGGGCGTCCGCGGATGGCGGTCGTTGGCCCAGTCGAAGTACGGGTTGGGGACCACCGACTTCCCGACGAAGGCCGCGCTGTCGAGGTCGTTGGCCGGGCCGTCGGGATTGCCGAAGTGGTACCCGAAGACGGCCTCGTCCCAGTCCGTCCCACCGTCGACAGCCTTGGCGTAGGGGTCGAGGAGGAGCTTGTTCGGGTTGCAGCGCTGACCGGCACGCACGTCGCGGGGGCCGTGGACCCGGAAGCCGTAACGCTGGCCGGGCCCGAGGTTGGGGAGGTAGCCGTGCCAGCACAGCGCCGTGACCTCGGGGAGGTCGATCCGCTCCTCGGTGCCGTCCTCGCCGAACAGGCAGAGCTCGACACGCGTGGCGACTTCCGAGAAGAGGGAGAAGTTCGTCCCCATGCCGTCGTAGGTCGCCCCGAGCGGGTAGGGCTCCCCGGGCCAGATCCGCATGGACATGGCGCTGACGCTATCGGGGTGTCCCGCCCGATACCCGATCCGTCCGTGCCCCGGGGCCGGGACAGCGGGCATTCCGGACCCAGGAGCGTCTTGGCGCGCCACCGGGAGACGCCTTAAGGTTTCCGGCCAGGGCGGCACCCGGCCGCCGTAGGGGGTGATGGCACACCATGGCCACGTTCACGTGGACCAATGACAGTTCCGTAAAGGTGTCCGCCGATTCGAGCGTGCACCCGATCGCGGCCGAGATCCGGGGTCTGCGGGGCGAGGCCACGTGCGAGGTGACCGACGGGGCCCCGTCTCCGGGCCCGGGGACCACCGGATGGATCGAGGGCGACGTGGCCCAGCTCGAGACGGGCAAGAAGCTCGAGGACATCGCCCTGCGCAAGCAGATCGACGCCAAGAAGTTCCCCACCGTGCGCTACGAGGTCCGCGCCGTCGATGGTTCGGCCGGGAGCTACAAGGTGACGGGCGCCTTCACCTTCCACGGCCAGACCAAAGAGTTCACCGACGACTGCCGCGCCCGGGTCGAGGGTGGCCAGCTGCTGGTCGACGCCGAGCACACCGTCGACATCCGGGACTTCGGGGTGAAGCCGTTCAAGATCCTGACCCTGTCGATTCAGCCCGAGGTCACCCTGGTGGTCCACCTAGTGGGCGCCGAGAGCGGCGGGGGCGCGGCGCCGGCCTGGGGATAGCACCGGCCTCGCGCCGCACTGCCGTTCCGCCGGCGGGAAGCGGCTGGTCCCCGTCGAGGTAGCGCTGGCTACCATTGCCGCATGCCGACGCAGGATGCCCGCATCGCTTTCGCCGACTACTGCGAGGCCATCTTCGAGCTGCGCGAAGACGACCTCGACGTCATCCAGGCCCGCATCGCCGAGCGCCTCGACATCTCCCGCCCGGCCGTGTCCGAGATGATCCGGCGCATGGCCGCCGAGGGTCTGGTGGATGTCGACGGCGGGGTCATCCAGCTCACCGCCGACGGCCTGGTGCTGGCCGAGCAGGTGGTGCGCCGCCACCGGCTGGCCGAGCGCTTCTTGACCGACGTCCTCGGTCTTAACTGGGCCGAGGCCCACCACGAGGCGGGGCGGTGGGAGCACGTCCTCAACGACAAGGTGGAGCTGGCCATCAACCGCCTGCTCGGGGGGCCGACCACGTGCCCCCACGGCAACCCCATCCCGGGCTCGGCCTACACCGAGCCCGACGTCGTCGCCCTGGCCGAGGTGGAGGTAGGGACCTCCTTCACCGTCACCCGCATCCCCGAGGAGCTCGAGTTCGCCCCCGGGGTGCTGGAGTTCCTGGAGGAGAACCAGGTCAAGCCGGGAAGGTCGGGCGAGCTCACCACGGCGTCGCCCGACGGGACCGTCACGGTGAACATCGAGGGCCGCCACGTGGGCATCGGGCCCTTCGCCGCCACCCGTATCCTCGTGTCGCTCCCCGCCGTCGCCGTGGCCTGATGCTGACTGTTGGCCTCGCCCGGCTGGCTTGATGTGGTGACCCGGGCCTTCTAGGTTAGGGTTACCTAACTACGCCGGTTCACCGGCGGGAGACCCACGGCCCGGGAGGCGATGGCTGATGACGACGCGTACCGTGAAGGCGCTGGCGGCGGTGCTGGCCCTCGTTGCCGGTGCCTGTGGCGGTGATGGGGGGGAGGCGCCGGCCTCCCGCCCTGACGACCGCACCGGCAGCCTCACCGTCTACTCGGGGCGGGGGGAGGAGCTGGTCGGGCCCCTCTTCGAGCAGTTCGAGGCAGAGACCGGCATCGACGTGGAGGTCCGCTACGGCGATACCGCCCAGATGGCCGGAGCCATCCTCGAAGAGGGAGACAACTCCCCGGCCGACGTCTACTTCGGCCAGGACGCCGGCGCCCTCGGGGCGCTGTCGGATGCCGGCCGCTTCCAGGCGCTCGACGCCGGCCTCCTCGAGCGGGTCGCCCCCGAGTTCCGATCGGTGAACGGTCAGTGGGTCGGCATCTCGGGACGGGCCCGGGTCGCCGTCTACAACACCGACGCCCTGGCCCCGTCGGACCTGCCGGATTCCGTCCTCGAGCTGACCGATCCCCGGTGGGGCGGCGGTCGCCTGGGCTGGGCCCCGACCAACGGCTCCTTCCAGGCCTTCGTCACCGCCCTGCGGCTCGTCGAGGGCGAGGACGGGGCCCGGGCGTGGCTGGAGGGCGTGCAGGCCAACGACCCCAAGGTGTTCGAGAACAACGTCAGCATCGTGGAGGCGGCCGGCGCCGGGGAGATCGACGTCGGTCTGGTCAACCACTACTACCTGTACCGCATCCTCGCCGAGGATCCGGACTTCCCCGCCACCAACCACATCTTCCCCGGCGGTGACGTGGGGTCGCTGGTCAACGTGGCCGGGGTCGGCATCATCGACACCACCGAGCACGCCGACGAAGCGTCGCAGCTGGTCGAGTTCCTGCTCGACACCCCTGCCCAGGAGTACTTCGCCGCCGACACCTTCGAGATCCCCCTCATCGACGGGGTGGAGACCGACGCCGCCCTGCCGCCCCTGGAGTCGTTGCAGCAGCCCGACATCGATCTCAACCGACTCGACGACCTCCCTGGCACCCTAGAGCTCATGACCGAGGTCGGGTTGATCTGAGCGCTCCCCGCCGCGGCCGGGCCACGCCGGCGCTCACCCTGGCCGGCGTCCTGGTCGCCGCCGCCACCGCCCTGCCCGCCCTGTACCTGGTCGTGCGGGCCAGCGACGGCGGCGTGGGCCGGATGGTGGAGACGGCCACGGCCGGGCGGACCGTCGAGCTGCTGGCCCGCACCGCCGGGCTGGCGGTGTCGGTGACGGCGGCCTCGGTCGCCCTGGCCGTCCCCCTGGCCTGGCTCACGGTGCGCTGCGACCTGCCCGGCCGGCGAGCGTGGGTGGTGCTCACCGCCCTGCCCCTGGCCATCCCCACTTACGTGGGGGGCTACGCCTTCATCGCCGCCCTGGGGCCCCAGGGCATGGTCCAGGGGTGGTTGGCGCCGCTCGGCATCGAGTCGCTGCCCTCGATCTACGGGTTCTGGGGTGCCTGGCTGGCCCTGACGCTGTTCAGCTATCCCTACGTGCTGCTCACCGTCCGGGCCGCCCTGCGCCGCCTCGACCCGAGCCTGGAGGAGGCCAGCCGCACCCTCGGCCGGAGCCGCCGGGCGACGTTCTGGCGGGTCGTGGTGCCCCAGCTGCGCCCGGCCATCACCGCCGGGGCCCTGCTGGTGGCCCTCTACACCCTGAGCGACTTCGGCGCCGTCTCGCTGCTGCGCTTCGACTCGTTCACCCGGGCCATCTTCGTGCAGTACCGGGCCTCGCTGGACCGCTCGGCGGCCGCCACCCTGGGTCTCGTCCTCATCGTGTTGACGGTGGTGGTGCTGGCGGCCGAGGCCCGCAGCCGGGGTCGCGGCCAGTACCACCGCCTCCACGGGGGCGGCACCCGCCCTGCCGGCGTGGTGGCGCTCGGGCGCTGGCGCTGGCCGGCCACCGCCGGGTGCGCCGCACTGGTGGCCCTGGCGCTGGCCATGCCCCTCGGGGTCATCGGCTACTGGCTGGGGCGGGGGCTGGCCGCCGGTGAGCCGTTGCGCCTCACCTCCACCTTGATGGGCCACAGTCTGGTCGCCTCGGCCCTGGGGGCAGTGGTGTCGGTGGTGGCCGCCTGGCCGGTGGCCGTGCTGGCCGCCCGCCACCCGGGCCGGTTCTCCCGCCTGGTGGAGCGGGCGTCCTACACCGGCTACGCCCTCCCCGGAGTGGTGGTGGCCCTGTCCCTGGTGTTCTTCGGGGCCCGGGTGGTGCCGGCGGTCTACCAGACCCGCACGCTTCTGGTCTTCGCCTACGTCGTGCTGTTCCTGCCCCAGGCCGTCGGGGCGCTCCGGGCGTCGTTGCTGCAGGTGAGCCCCTCGCTCGAGGAGGCCTCCCGCCTGCTCGGCCGATCCCGGCTGGCCACCACCAGGGAGGTGGTCCTGCCTCTGGTGCGCCCGGGGATCCTGGCCGGCGGTGCCCTGGTGTTCCTCACCTGCATGAAGGAGCTGCCCGCCACCCTGCTGCTGGCCCCCACGGGCTACGAGACCCTGGCCACCCAGGTGTGGAACGCCACCAGCGAGGCCTTCTTCGGCCGGGCTGCCGCTCCCGCCCTCGCCCTGGTGCTGCTGTCGGCCCTGCCCATGGCCCTGCTGGTCATCCGCGAAGCCGAGGCCCCCCCCACCGGCCCCCGAGATCTCGATCTGGCGGTCGGGACGGGCGCCCCCGTCCCCGATCTGGTGGCGGTGACGGGCCACCGAGGGCCCGATCAGACCACCAGTTCACGAGGGCCAGGCGGTGGCGGCGCAGCCCTGGTAGTGGACGGCGACCCGTTGGCCCCGCTCGAGGGTGGGCGAGGCAGCCACCCGGGCCCGTAGCCGGGAGCCGTCGTCGAGGCAGAGCTGGTAGACGCTGTCGTGGCCGTAGAACTCGACCAGCTCCACCCGGGCTCCGTCCCCGGGGGTCAGGCGGAGGGCCTCGGGGCGCACGAGGATGCGGACGTCGCCCCGGGACGGGGCCGCCAGGCGGACCGGCCCCACCGGCGTCTGGGCCACGTCGCCCTCGGCCCGGCCCGTGACCAGGTTGGCGTCGCCGACGAAGCCGGCGACCCAGGGACTGGCGGGCGCGGCGTAGAGATCGGCCGGCGTGGCCCGTTGCTCGATCACGCCGTCGCGCATGACGGCCACCTCGTCGCCGAGGACGAAGGCCTCCTCCTGGTCGTGGGTGACGAACAGGGTCGTGATGCCGAGCTCGGCCAGCAGCCGGTGGATCTCCGAGCGGATGTCGACCCGGAGGGAGGTGTCGAGGTTGGAGAAGGGCTCGTCGAGCAGCAGCACGGCCGGGCGGGGAGCCAGGGCCCGGGCCAGGGCGACCCGCTGCTGCTGGCCGCCCGAGAGCGTGCCCGGGGCCCGCCGGCCCAGGCCCTCGAGACCGACCATGGCCAGGGCGTGGTCGACCCGGGTGCTGCCCCGGTCCCGCCGGGCGCGCCGGCGCTCCTGGCGGGGCAGCCCGTAGGCCACGTTGGCGGCCACGTCGAGGTGGGGGAACAGGGCCCAGTCCTGGAAGACCATGCCCACCCGGCGGTCCTCGGGGGCCACGTCGACCCCGGCGGCGGCCAGGACCCGCCCGGCCACCCGGATCTCGCCCCGGTCCGGGACCTCGAGGCCGGCGATGGTGCGCAGCAGGGTCGTCTTGCCACACCCGCTGGGTCCGAGCAGGGCCAGCACCGTGCCCGGTGCAACTTCCAGGGACACGTCGCGCAGCACCGGGTGGCGGGCGAAGGCCTTGCATAGGCCGTGCACCTCGACGCTCGCACGGGGGGTGGTGGAACGGTCGTCCATGCCACGCTCAGCGTACGCCGCCGCTGCCGGCGCCGGGCGTGTCCGTGAGGTGCTACAGGCTGCGGGCCACCGACATCGAGGCGGCGCAGCAGAGCCGTGGCGGCGCCCCGTCCGGCGATCTCCGGCCGTCGAGGTCGACCGCGCCCACGGTGGCGAGGAGGCGGAGCACCGGCCAGATCGGGTCGAACCGCCCGGTGCGGGCCGCGGCCGGGTGGGCGTGGTGGGAGTTGTGGTAGCCGTGCCCGAGCAGGGCGATGGCCAGCAGGGCGGAGTCGTAGCCGGGGACGCCGGGGTGGGGCTTGCGGCCGATGCGGTGACCGGCGGTGTTGATGGCGCCCATGGTCCCCAGGTAGCAGGCGAGGTGGACGCCCACCATGACCAGGACCTGCCCGGGCCCGAAGGCGGCGAGGAAGCCGCCGATGAGCAGGGCCCGCAGCACCACGTGGGCCCGGTCGGTGGGCGGGACGGCATCGGGGGCAAGGCGGCGCCGGGCCCGGGAGTACAGCACGGGGGTGCCCAGGAGCACGGCCAGGGGTCGCTGCTGCAGCGGCGAGTGGGGGTCGAGCGGCGTGTCGGCGTAGCGATGGTGCAGGCGGTGGATGGCCGCCCAGGTGTGGGCGTCGGTCCCGCCCGTGACCCGGAAGAAGAGCTCGAGCGCCGATGCCACCACGGGATGGACCCGCAGGGCCCGGTGGGCCAGGCAGCGGTGGCAGTAGATCTCGGCGACCAGGGCGGTCAGGACGGCGGAGGAGACTCCGATGACCACGCCGACGGGCACGGCGGCGACCCTAGCGCCTCCACCCTCGCCGCCGGGCCCGGGCCGGACCGGTCAGGTAACGGTGGGCCACCGGGTGCGGTCGGAGGGGCATCGACGTCTCCCGAAAGGCCCTCCAGCCATGACCACCGCCACCGCCTCCACCAGCCCGCTGGCCGGTCGCACCACCCTCGCCGACCTGCTGCCCCGCAGCCGGGCCCGCACGGTCGCCCTGGTAGTGGGATTCGCCCTGCTCACCGCCGCCGCCGCCCAGATCACCATCGCCCTGCCCTGGACACCGGTGCCCCTCACCGGGACGACCTTCGCCGTGCTGCTCGCCGGAGCCACCCTCGGGTGGCGGGCCGGCGGGGCCAGCCAGGTCCTCTACGTCGGACTCGGTGCCGTGGGCCTTCCCTTCTACCAGGGGGGCGAGTCGGGCTGGACCTACGCCACCGGCGCCACCGGCGGCTACCTGGTGGGCTTCGTCGTGGCCGCCGCCCTGGTCGGCCACCTGGCCGAGCGGGGCCAGGACCGAAGCCTGGCCACCTCGGTTCCCGCCATGCTGGCCGGCACCGCCGTCATCTACCTCTTCGGCGTCGTGTGGCTCGGCCACGTCATCGGCGCCGACGCCGTCACCGCCCTGGAGAAGGGGATGCTCCCCTTCGTCATCGGCGACGGTCTCAAGCTGCTGGCCGCCGGCGCCCTGCTCCCCCTGGCCTGGCGGCTGGCTCCCCGCCGCGACTGATCAGACGGCCGGCGCCCCGGCACCACCCAGGGGCTCGGGCAGCTCCTCGGCGTGGACCACCGTGAGGCGGCGGGTCGCCCGGGTGAGGGCGACGTAGAGCGAGCGCATCCCCTGGGGTTCCTCGGCCACGATGCGGGCCGGCTCGACCACCACCACCGAATCCAGCTCGAGTCCCTTCACCAACCGCACGGGCACCAGGGTGACCTGGGACCCGAGGCCGCCACTGGTGGCCTGCCCCGCCTCGACCCCGGCACCCTCCAGGCTGGAGGCGACCTGGGCCAGCAAGGAGTCGGGGGCGACTACGGCGACGTTGCCCTCCCCGACGGCGCGCCGCTCTGCCTCCACCACCGCCGGCAGGGCCCTGGCCGGGTCGCCTCCGGGGACGGCCACGATGACCGGAGGGTCGCCGCCCTCACGCACGGCCCGGGGTGGGTCGAGGCCGGGGGCGGCCACGGGCAGGACCCGCTCGGCCAGGGCCAGCACGGCCGCCGGCGTGCGGTAGGCCACGCTGAGCTGGAACCGGCGGGGCGGCCGGCGCTGCGGTAGGTGGGCGAGCACGTCGTCCCAGTGCTCGGGGGCCAGCGCACCGGTGGCCTGGGCGATGTCGCCCACCACCGTCATCGATCCCCCCAGCGACCGCCGGGCCAGCATCCGCAGCTCCATCGGCGTGAGGTCCTGGGCTTCGTCGACCACCAGGTGGCCGTAAGCACGGGGTGCGACCTCGCCCCGGCGCCGGGGGCCGAGGAGGGTCCGGGCCTCGTCGAGGAGGGCGACGTCGGCGTCGGTCCACGGCGCCGGCGCCTCGCCCGGCGCCGGTCGAGGACGCTCCAGGGCAGCGCGCTCTGGCGCCGAGAGCCGGCCGCCGGCCGCCGAGTGCAGCAGGGCCGGCGCCCCGAAGAGGTCGACGAGCAGCTCCGTGGGGCTCAGCCTCGGCCACATCCACTCCAGCGCGGCCCGCACCTCGTCGCTCCGCCGCAGCGATGCCTGCACCTCCCCGGGGTCCACCGGTCGCCGGGCGCTGGCGGCCAGGGCACTCCAGAGTCCCCGCTCCACCAGTCGGCGCCCGGCGTTGTGGTGGCGGGACCGGCGCCTGGCGGTCTCGACCAGGCGCCGGCTGGTGGCCACGTCGCAGCGCAGCGACTGCAGCCCGACGCCCACGACCAGGTCCCGGCGCAGCGGTCGCTGGCGGTCGGCCACCGCCCGCCGGAGCACCTCCACCATGCGGACGTCGCCCTTGACCCGGGCGGCCAGGGGGTGGCCGCGATCGGGGGCGACGGGCTCGGGGACCAGGTCGGCCAGCACGGCGAGCTCGACACCCGCCTCGCCCAGCGAGGGCAGCACCCGCTCGATGTAGCTGAGGTACAGGCGATTGGGACCGATGACGACGACGCCCTGGCCCTCCAGGGGGAAGCGGTGGGTGTAGAGCAGGTAGGCGGCCCGGTGGAGGGCCACGACCGTCTTGCCCGTCCCCGGGCCGCCCTGGACGACCACGACGCCGCCCAGGTCGGCGCGGATGATCTCGTCCTGCTCCCCCTGGATGGTGGCCACGATGTCGCCCAGGTGGCCCGACCGGGGCCGTTCCAGGGCGCTGAGCAGGGTTCGCCGTCCCCGGACCCCGTCGGACGGAGCCGCCCCAACATGGTCGCCGCTGGCCTCGCCAGTCCCGTCGAGGAGGCCGAAGTGCTCGTCCTCGATGCCCAGCAGGTGACGCCCCCGGGTGGCGAAGTGGCGCCGGCGGGCCAGGCCCATGGCCCGGCGGCCGGTGGCCCGGTAGAAGGGCTCGGCCACGGGCGCCCGCCAGTCGACCACCACCGGCTCCTGAGAGGCGTCGGCCACGGCCACCCGGCCGATGTAGAAGCGCTCCTCGGAACCGGCGGGATCGATACGCCCGAACACCAGGGAGGCGTCTCCCACCTCCAGCTGGCTCAGGCGGGCCCGGATGGTGTCCTCCACCACCTCCCGTTCCACCTGGCTCTGGTGGGTACCCCCGCCCCCGGGACCGACCAGCCGGCGCAGCGCCAGGATGCGCTTCCGGGAGGCGTCGAGGGCCTCGTGGGCATGATCGATATAGGCCTGCTCGGCGTGCAGCTCGGGATGTCCGGCCATGGCACTCGCCTGCTCGTCGGGGGGGTGGACCAGCCTAGGAGGCCCCGGGCCCCGGAGGTGCCCGGGGCCATGTCGCCCATTGTGGGCGAAGCGCTACCCTGCGCCCATGCCCGGTGACCTCGAGGATCCCCGGATCACCGCCTTCGGGATGCTCCTGGAGTCCCACGCCGCCCTGGTGGGCACCATCGGTCGGGACCTCGAAGAGGTCAGCGGGCTGCCCCTCAACTCCTTCGGGATCCTGCTGCGCCTGGCCCGCACCCCGGGCCAGCGCCTGCGCATGACCGAGCTGGCGGCCCAGGCGTCGCTCAGCACCAGCGGCCTCACCCGCCTGGTCGACCGCCTGGAGGAGGCGGGCCACCTCCGGCGGGACCCCTCGGTCTCGGACCGGCGGTCGTCGTTCGCCACCCTGACCGATCAGGGTGCCCAGGTGGTCACCGATGCCCTGCCCAGCCACCTCGAGTCCCTCGAGCGCACCATGGCCGGCCCCCTCGGTGCCGACGGCATCGCCAGCCTCACCAGCATGCTGGCCGCCATCCGCGACTGTGCCCGCGCCACACCGGTGCGCCCCCTCGACGTCTAGGC
>Ga0247704_1000091_pt1 | contig 24319 bp, 21 predicted proteins | sample 41W_NmetaG_FD_189042 | JGI IMG/M metagenome (GOLD analysis project Ga0247704, IMG submission 189042) | Soil microbial communities from hillslope of Landscape Evolution Observatory, University of Arizona, Oracle, AZ, United States - 4-1-W_N | ecosystem: Engineered > Artificial ecosystem >...
GAGTCGCCGGCGCTGAGCCCCCGGGCGGTGAGGTACGGCACGACCTGGCGGTAGATCCGCTCGGTGTACTCGGCCGAGGGCGGCGGGCAGGCCTCCAGCAGGCTGCCGGCGATGGGCCGCAGCGGGACCACGAACGGGTAGACGCCCAGGTCGATGGCCCGCTTGCACCCGTCGACGGTGAGCTGGGGGTCCTCCCCCATGCCGAGGATCACGTAGGTCGACACCTGGCCCCGGCCGAACAGGCCGACCGCCCGCTCCCATGCCGCGAAGTACCCCTCGATGCCGGTCCGGGCCTTGGCCGGGGCGATGCGGGCCAGCACCGCGGGGTCGAACGTCTCGACGTGGATGCCCACAGAGTCGATCCCCATGTCGTGCACCCGGTCGATCACGTCGAGGTCGTCGGGCGGCTCGAACTGGACCTCGACGGGCAGCCCGGCCGCCTCCTTCACCGCCGCCCCGCACCGGGCGACGTACAGCGCGCCCTTGTCGACCCCCGTGGTGCTGCCGGTGGTCAGGGTGGCGTCGACCGCGCCGTCCAGCTCCTTGGCCGCCACCGCCACCTCGGCCAGCTGGTCCGGGCGCTTCTTGGCGATGGTCCGCTCGGCCGTCAGCGACAGCCCGATCCCGCAGAACGCGCACTGGTCGTCGTTGCCCCAGTAGGCGCAGGTCTGCAGGACGGTGCTGGCCAGGGAGTCCAGGTGGAGCAGCGCGATCTTCCAGTAGGGGACGCCCTCGGCGGTGGTGAGGTCGTAGTACCGGGGCCGGGCCGTGCCGGCGGCCCCCGCCACCCGCTCCCCCTCCAGGTAGATGCCGAAGCCGTCGTCCTCGGCCCGCAGCGAGTAGGGCGAGGACTTGGCGAAGGCGGCGTCGACCGGCACGGTGACCGCCACGCCCTCGATCCAGAGCATGCCGGAGTCGCTCGGGCCGGCGCCGCCGTGGCGGGCCTCCATCGACGCTTCGACCCGGAGGCCCTTGCTCTGGAGTTCGGTCAGGAGGTGGGCGAGGGCCGCAGTAGGGCCGACGAGCGAGTCTGTCGACACGAGACTCCTACGTGACGGTACGGATGTGTCCTATAGGAAACGCTTTGCCCCTAGACAACATGCCGTGGCGGACGAATGTCAACATGACGAGCCCCGCTGGGCGGCCAGCTCGCGGTAGCGGATCGAGCAGGCGGCGCCGGCGATCAGCGGCAGGTCCAGGTCGGCCGCGGTGGCGGGGTCGAAGGAGGCCAGCCGCTTGGTGATCTCCACCGCCTCCTGGTCGGCGGCCACCAGGCTCGGCAGGTCGGGGCAGGACGCCCGCAGCTGCTCGGCCACCCGGCCCACCAGGCGGACGACGGTCTCGTAGCGGTCGGGCATGACCATGGCCACCGGGTAGAGCCGCTCCTCGGAGCGGAACCACCGGTACAGCATGTCGCCGGGCACCTCCGGGTCCGAGAACGGGACCGGCGGGGTCTCGCCGCTGCTCATGGGCGTACACTATCATCAACGCAAATTTCTCATCCTGGGGGCTCGCACCATGGCGAAAACGGCCGTCGTCGCTCTCGGCGGGAACGCGCTGACCCGCGAGGGGCAGGCCGGCACCTACGAGGAGATGGAGTTCAACGCCACCCTGATGGCCAAGTCGGTGGCCTCGCTGCTGCGGACGGGGTGGCGGGTGGTGCTCGTCCACGGCAACGGGCCCCAGGTGGGCAACCTGGCCATCCAGCAGGAGGAGGGCGCCAAGCTCGTCCCGGCCCAACCCCTGTACTCCCTGGGGGCCATGACCGAGGGCCAGCTCGGCAGCATCATCACCCTCGCCCTCGGCAAGCTGGCCGCCGTGGGCCACCCGTCGTGGATCCGGGGGGCGGTCGCCGTCATCACCCACGTCTCCGTCAGCCCCGACGACCCGGCCTTCGGCGACCCGACCAAGCCCATCGGGCCGTTCCTTACGCCCGAGCAGGCCGAGACCCTGGCCCCTGAACGGGGCTGGGTGGTGAAGGAGGACGCCGGCCGGGGCTACCGCCGGGTCGTCCCGTCGCCCCAGCCGGTGACGATCCTCGAGACCCCTGCCATCCGGGCCCTGCTGGAACAGAACATGGTGGTGGTGGCCTGCGGCGGCGGCGGGGTGCCGGTCGTGCGGGGCCAGGCCGGCTACCAGGGGGTCGACGCGGTGATCGACAAGGACTACGCGGCCCAGCAGCTGGCCACCGCCCTGGCCGCCGACGCCCTGGTCCTGGTGACGGGCGTCGAGTCGGTGCTCCTCCACTACGGCACGCCCGAGCAGGTCCCGATCCACGAGATGACCGTGGTCGAGGCTGAGGAGTACCTCGACAAGGGCGAGTTCCCCGAGGGCAGCATGGGACCCAAGGTCCGGGCCTCCATCCAGTTCCTCCGCCGGGGCGGCGAGATCGCGGTGATCACCACCCCCAACCTGGTCTACGCCTCGCTGGAGGGCACCATCTCCGAGCTCGAGGGCGAGCCGGGCACCCGGATCGTCCGCATGCGACCCCTGATCGCCTCATGAGCACGCGGGTGAAGGTGTTCGCCGACACCTACCTGGACTCCGTGCTCCAGCTCTCCGGCACCCGGGCGATGTTCGACGTCGACGGCGTGGAGTGGGCGGCGGCGGCCATGGCCACGCCGGCGAACGTCGACATCCTGCTCGGGCAGGGCTTCTCGACCGACCAGCTGGGCACGGTCTCCGGCAACGACCTTTTCATCGCCGTGAAGGCGGCGGACGACGGCGTCGTGGAGCAGGCGGTGGAAGCCGGCGAGCAGGCCCTGTTCGCCAGCCGGACGTCGACGGCGCCGACCCAGGAGCGCCAGGCTCGGAGCCTCGACGAGGCGCTCGTCCTCCATCCCGGCACCAACGTGGCCGTGGTCTCGGTGCCCGGCGACTACGCGGCGATGGAGGCCCACAAGGCCCTCACCTCCGGTCTCCACGTGCTCCTGTTCAGCGACAACGTGTCGCTCGACGACGAGGTCGAGCTGAAGGACCGGGCCGCCCAGGTCGGCCGGCTGCTCATGGGCCCGGGCGCGGGGACGGCCATGCTCGGCGGGACCGGGCTGGGGTTCGCCAACGTGGTCAGGCCCGGCCGGGTGGGGGTGATCGCCGCCGCCGGCACCGGCGCCCAGGAGGCCATGGCCCTGCTCGACCGCTGGGGGGCCGGCGTCTCCCACGTGATCGGCCTCGGCGGGCGCGACCTCAACGACGCAGTGGGGGGGCGGATGGCCAAGCTGGCCGTGGCGGCCATGCACGAGGACCCCGCCACCGACGCCATCCTCCTCGTCTCCAAGCCGCCCTCGCCCCGGGTGGCCCGCGAGGTGCTGGCCCTGGCCGGCGACACACCGCTGGTGGCCTCCCTGGTCGGCCTGCACGAGCCGCTCGACGTGCCCGCCGGCGTGGAGGTGGTCACCACCCTGGAGGAAGGCGTGGTGCGGGCCGTGGCCGCGGTGGGGATCGAGGCGCCCGACGTCACCGCCGGGCTGGCCGCCGCCGTGGACGCCGCCTGCGCCCGCCTCCCCGAGGGCCGCCGCCTGGTCCGGGGGCTCTTCTCGGGCGGCACCCTCTGCTACGAGTCGCTGGTGATCCTCTCCCGCCTGCTCGGCCCCGTGTACTCGAACACGCCCATCGACAAGGGCCACGGCCTCCCCGCGCCGGAGGGCGCCCACGTCTGCCTCGACCTGGGCGAGGAGGAGTACACCAAGGGCCGGCCCCACCCCATGATCGACCCCGAGGCCCGGGTCGAGCTGCTGCGCCAGGAGGGGGCGTCGCCCGAGGTCGGGGTGATCCTGCTCGACGTCGTCCTGGGCCACGGCGCCCACGCCGACCCGGCTGGCCAGCTGGCCCCCGTGTGCCGGGACGTCATCGCCGGCGGCGAGGGCCCGGCCGTCGTGGCCTACGTGCTCGGCACCGAGGGCGACCCCCAGGGCTTCGAGGACCAGCGGGCCAAGCTGCGCGACGCCGGCTGCATCGTCACCGAGACCGCGGCCCGGGCCTCGCTGGCCACGGCCGCCATCGCCCTCCGGGACACCACCTGCCTGTGACGCCCCGGGTGGCCCTGGTCACCTACTCCACCAAGCCGAGGGGCGGGGTCGTCCACACCCTGTCGCTGGCCGAGGCCCTGACCGCGGCCGGGGTCGACGTCACGGTCGTCGCCCTGGGCGACCCCGACCGCGGCTTCTTCCGCCCGGTCCGGGCGCCGTGGCGGATCGTCCCCGCGCCCCCACCCGCCGGCACGCTGGACGAGCGCGTGTTCCGCTCGGTCGACGCCCTCGGCGCCGGCCTGTCCCCGATGGCCGGCGACTTCGACGTCCTCCACACCCAGGACTGCATCGCAGCCCGGGCCGCGGTGCGGGCCGGCGGCGGCCGGCCGGTCGTGCGCACCGTCCACCACGTCGACGACTTCACCACCCAGGCCCTGATGGACTGCCAGCGCCAGGCCATCCTGGAGCCCGACCTGGTGCTGGTCGTCAGCCGCTACTGGCAGTCGCTGCTGGCCGAGGAGTACGGGGTCGAGGCCGAGGTGGTCCACAACGGGGTCGACCGTGGGCGGTTCCGGCCGATCGCCCCGGAACGGCGGGCCGCGCTGCGGCGGCGGATCGGCGCCGGCGACCGGTTCCTGTTCCTCGCCGTGGGCGGCATCGAGCCCCGCAAGGGGACGGTCGAGCTGCTGGCCGCCCTGGGCCGGCTCCAGCCGGCCGCCATGCTGGCCATCGTCGGCGGCCACTCGTTCCAGGACTACGCCGCCTACCGGGAGGCGGCCCTGGGCAGTCTCCCCGGCCTCGGCCTGGAGGTCGGGCGCGACGTCGTCCTCCTCGGCACGGTGGACGACGACGAGCTGCCGGCCTGGTACGGGGCCGCCGACGCCCTGGCCTTCCCCTCGGTCAAGGAGGGCTGGGGGCTGGCCGTGCTGGAAGCCATGAGCGCCGGCCTGCCCGTGGTGGCGACCGACATCCCCGTCTTCCGGGAATACCTCACTGCCGGCCACGACGCGCTGCTGGTCCCCCCGGGGGACCCCGGGGCCCTGGCCGCGGCCATGCAGCGCCTGGTCGCCGACAATTCGCTGCGGGAACGGCTGCGCACCGCCGGCGCCCAGGTGGCCGACCGGTTCAGCTGGGAGGCGTCGGCGGCGGAGCACCGGAGGATCTACGCCGCACTGCCAGCCCGGCGGCCGACCCCACGGCCGTGACCAGGAGGGCGGCGGCACCCCACTCGTGTGGCTCCATCCAGCCCTCGACGCTGCGGCCGATGGCGAAGTCGCCGTTCGGGTTCTCCGGCGCGTAGGGGGCGGTCACCGGCGGCAACCCCGCCGCGGTGGCGACCACTCGGTACTCCCCCGCTCGGGTGGCGTGGAACCAGCCGACGGCCCGCCCGCCCCGCAGCCCCCGCAGGTACTGGGGCCGCGAAGCCATCGGCGACACGGCGACGGTGCCGCCCGATGGGTCGGTCACCTGAATCCCGAGCTCGCCGACCGTGTCCGGGGCGTTGCCCTCGGCGTAGACGTAGACGCGCCCAGGCCCGTCGGCCCGGAGGGTCACCGCCCCGGGGACGGCCGCCCTGGGGAACCCGCCGGCGTGGACCGACAGGGCCACCTGGGCGGCGAGGAGCCACAGGAACGACGCCGCGACGCCCGCGGCGGCCACGACACGGGCCCGCCGGTGCCACCCCGCCCCGGCCACGGCCGGCCGGCGCGCCGCCCGCAGGCCCGCCACCACGCCGGCGGCCGCCACCCCGGCCGGGAGGAGCGGACCCGCCCCCTCGAACACGATGAGCGCCACGAGGGCGAGGCCAGCCGCGTGGGCCCAGATGGCGACCCGGCCCGTCCGGGCACCCGACCGGGCCGACCGGACGCCGAGCCGCAGGCCGGCGACCACCGGGGCCAGGAGGAGCGCGGTGGCCGGCAACTCGCGGAGCACGGCGCGACCGCCCCCGATGCGCTCGGCCTCGTTGTAGCCCGCACTCGTCTGCATGGCGAACTCCCAGGCGGCGAGGACGAGGAGGGCAAGCGGGATGGCCAGCAGCAGCCGCAGGGCGGCGCGACCCTGGCGGTCACCGGGGCCGGCCCCCCGCCGGCTGGGTGAGGCCGGTACTACGCCGCCGTGCCGGACAAGAGCCATGGAAGCCTCCTTCTCTCCCATGGTGGAGCGGAGGCACCGGCCGGTCGCCAGGGCCGTTGGTCCTACGCCTCGGCCAGCCCCTCCGGGACTATGGCAGGCAGTACGATTGGACCTATTCCGCCGGGAGGCCCCAAGTGCCCTCAAGGACGTCCCGGTCCCCGCCGACACGGCTTAGGAACGTCACCACGGAGGGCCCTTGTCCCAAGCACTGTGGGCGGCCGGAGAAGCGGTCGACCTCTTCACGAAGCTCGACGACCCGATCCTGGAGCCGGTCGAGAACTCCTGGTGGCAGTCCCGCGCCGTGTTCAACCCCGGCGTGATCTACCGGGACGGCGTCTTCCACATGCTCTACCGGGCCATCTCCCGCGACGACGTCGCCCCCGAGTACGTCTCCCGGCTGGGCTACGCCACCAGCACCGACGGCCTCAACTTCGTCCGCCAGAGCGACGAGCCCGTGTTCCACCCGGAGCCTGCGTTCCCCTACGACCTCCACGGCATCGAGGACCCCCGCATCACCGTGCTCGACGGCCGGATCTACCTCACCTACGTCTCCATCCACGTCCCCGCCCTCACCCGGTCCAAGTGCTCACGCACCGCGCTGGCCACCACCGAGGACTTCCGGCACTTCGAGCGGCTCGGCGTGCTGACGCCCCTGCCCGACATCGACGACCGCGACTGGGCGCTGTTCCCCCGGCGCTTCGACGGGCAGTACCTGATGTTCACCCGCCCGCAGTCGATCAACGAAAACCTCGACTACGTCAAGTGGCTGACGGCCGACCAGCCGGCCGACATCTGGCTGGCCACGTCGCCCGACCTGACCCGGTGGACGATGGGCCCCGGCAACCCGGTGGAGGTCCTCGGCCTCGCCCCCCGGCAGCCGTGGGAGGGGGCCAAGACCGGCATCGGCCCGCCGCCGATCGAGACCGCTGCCGGCTGGCTCGTCGTCTACCACGGCAAGGACAGGACCGACACCTACTACGGCGGGCTCGCCCTTCTCGACCGCCACGACCCCCGCACGGTCATCGCCCGCATGCCCGACCCCTTCCTCGTCCCCGACAAGCCCTGGGAGCGGAACGGCGACCTCGACGACTGCGTCTACCCCTCCGGGGCCGCGGTGAAGGACGGCACGCTCTTCGTCTACTACGGGGCGGCCGACGACAAGTGCGGCGTCGTCACCGCCCGGCTGGACGACGTGCTGGCCCAGCTGGTCCGGCACCCGGTGCCGCCGCTCGTCTGAGGTAGTCGAAGCGAGGGCAGCCCGCCGCCCGCCACCGCCGGTGCCAGTCGTCCCACGGGCCGAAGCGGCCGTGGCGCTCTTCCCAGTCGGGCGGCTTGGGGAACAAGTCGGAATGGTCGATCGCCCGGCACACGTTGTCCCGGTCGAGGGCGAAGCGGTATCCGAGGTGTTCGGCCACCGTGGCGACCGTGACGTTGTCGCAGGAGTAGAAGGCGGCGTCGTGCTCCTCGGCGAAGCCGCCCACGTCGAAGAGGGCCTCGAGGGGCGCGCACGCCCAGTTGATCTCCCAGTGGATGGGACGGGCGTCGGACACGCCCGGCGGGAAGCAGAACCGGTCCTCGTCGACGCGGAGCAGCACGGATGGTGGCCCGGCCCACGGCTCCTCGAAGATCGTCACCGGCCCCCGGGGGCAGTGGACCTCGGCCGGGAGGGCGTAGGTTGCCGTCACCCCGCCGATGAACGCCGTGCGTCCCCGCTGCTGGTGGGCGGTCCAGAACCGCTCGAGGCCCCGGGGCCGGATCCAGATGTAGTCCTGCAGGCTGACGACCAGCTCGCCCCGGCAGTGCCGCAGCGCCTCGTTGTAGGCCTTGTTGAGGTTCCAGAGGTGGTCGCGGCACACCGGTGCGGGGATGTGGACCAGGCGGGGATCGTCGACATGGCGGGCGACGTCGGCCGCCCGCCAGTCGAACAACTCGTCGCAGAGCACCCACTCGAAATCGGCCAATGACTGCCGCCGCAGACCGTCCCAGGTGATGTCGATCGATCCGGGTCGATTGGTGACCGTGACAACCGAGACGCGAGGAGCATTCCCGCCGTACACCATGGCCCGGAAGTGTACCGAAGCCGCGGTGACGGCCCCCGGGCAGGGTCACACCCCGACGGCGGTCACCGTGCCCGTCACGTCGTAGCGGCCGGCGTCGCCGTAGGACGCCGAGAACGTCTGCTGGGGCTGGGCCAGCAGGTCGCGGTGGCTGAACAGGAAGACGTTGAAGCCGACCACATCGTCGGGGTCCACGCCGGCGAAGAGGTCCTGCAGCAGGTTGCCCTCCTCCACGATGGCGGCCCGCACCTTGTCGCCGATCTGCCCACTCAAGGCGGCCAGGTCGTCGGGGCTGGGGGTGGAGTTGCCGACCCCGAGGGTCGGGATGAGCTCGTTCAGCACCCGGGTGATCTCGTCGTTGAACGCCTGGTGCCCGGCCTCGGCCGCGCTGGCGGCCACCAGGTCCTGCTCCAGGAGCACCGACACGCAGCCGGTCACGCCCGAGATGCCGCCCACGAGCGAACCGGCCAGGCTGGGCGGGAACGGGATGAGGTCGAGGGTCTGCGCCGACCGCCCGACGGCGTCGGGGACCTCGATCGTCTGGCCCGGCTGCACGCCCGCGGCCGCCAGGTTGCCGTGGCTGCCCGGCGTGGTGGCCACCACGGCCTGCCCGCTGAGCGCGAGGTTCTCCCCCAGCGCCACCGAGCTGCCGTCGACGGTGAAGAACACGTTCCACATGTACGGCTCGTCGCCACCGAGCACGGCGCCCTCGTTGCCCGTCACGCAGGTGAGCTTGGCCAGGTCGACGGTGACCCGCCGCCGGGCGGCCATGCCGCGGGGCACCGTGGCGTCGGCCGAGCCGGCCACCCGCCAGTCGCCGCGGATGCCGACGTCGAACCGCTTGCTGAACGGCTGGGACCGGTCGGCCAGGAGCGAGGTCTCGCTGAAGATGAGGACGTCGGTGCCCAGGATGTCGTCCTTGTCGACGAGCAGGCCCAGCTTCTGGATCAGGTTGGAGTTGGCCAGGATGGCGTCCTTGACCTTGGCCTTGATGCGCTCGGTGATGGCCTCCTTGACCGCCGTGCTGACGTCGAAGGGGCTGGCCCCGGGGGCGGCGGGGTCGATGACGATCGAGCTCACGATGCCCTTGAGCTCGGCGGTGAACTGGGCGACGAGGGCGTCGTAGCCGGCGAGGATGGCCTGGTCGCTCACCGCGTCCTCCTCGGCCAACACGTACAGCATGCCGGCGACGCCCGACGCCCCGCCGACCACCACCTCGGCCAGGTCGCCGGGCAGCGGGATGGGCCGCATGGCGAACGTGGTCCGGCCCACGTTGGCCGGGACGTTCACCGTCTGGCCGTCGCGGATCTCGGGCAGGTTGCCGTGCCGGCTGGCCGTCTTCCTGATCGTCGGGTTGCCGTTGAGCGCCAGCTTGCCGTCGGCCCGCTGGACGATCGTCATCGTCTCCCCGTCGACCTTGAAGAACAGGGTGAGCAGGTACGGCTCGGCGAAGCGGACCTCGCCGTTCTTGGTCGCCGTGACCGTCTTGAGGGCGAGGGTGACCGGCAGGTCAGGCAGCGTCATTTCCGTCTTCTCCTTGAGGTTGTGGACCGCCGCTTCGGGCCGTCCCGCCACGTGCGTTCAGTGTCGGGTACGGGCGCTCCGGCCGGTTCGGTTCAACCGGTCCGGGGAAATCAATGCGGACGTCGGCCCGGCCAACTCGCTGGCCCGCCTGGAATGATGGCCCGATGCACCTCCGCCGCCCGGACCGCCGTCGCGCGTGAACCGGGACGAGTACGGGCGCATGGCCCGGGTGGAACGCTCGCACTGGTGGTACCGGTCGACCCGGGAACTGCTGGCCGGCGTGTTCGTCCCCCACCTGCCGGCCAGGGCCCTCGTGCTCGACGCCGGCTGCGGGACGGGGGCGACCGGCGCGTGGCTGGCCGAGCGCCACGCCGTGGTCGGCCTCGACGCCGAGCCGCTGGCCGTGGAGCTGTACGCCGGCCTCCATCCCGCCGTCCCGCTGCTCACCGGCGACGTGAGCCGGCTCCCGCTGCGGGACGCGTCGGTCGATGCCGTGCTGTGCGTCACCGTGCTCTGCCACCAGGCGATCCTCGATCCGCAGGCGGCCGTCGCCGAGCTGGTCCGGGTCATCCGGCCCGGCGGCGCGCTGTGCCTCCTCGAACCGGGTGTCCGGCGGCTGCGGCGGGCCCACGATCGCGCCGTCCACGTCGTCCGCCGGTTCGCCGTCGAGGACATGCGGCGCCTCGTCGCCGGCAGCGGCTGCGAGGTCGTCCGCGCCTCGGGCGCCTACTCCTTCCTCGTGCCCCCCGCGGCCGTGAAGGCCGTGATCGAACGGGGGCGGGCGGCCAGCGACCTCGACGGCCAGAGTGGCGCGGTCGGCCGCGTCCTGGCCGGGATGGCCGCGGTGGAGCGGCGGTGGCTGGCCGCCCACGACCTGCCGGCCGGGCTGTCGGTGTGGGCGGTGGGGGTCAAGCCCGGGGTTGGCCCGTCGGGCTGGTGACCCACAGCTCGCACGCCCGCAGCCGGGCGACCAGGCGGGACCGGGCCTGCACGGCGGCGATGACCCGCACCGGCTCGAGGCCCGGCCCGTACCTCCGGCTGATGCAGGTGTAGTTGATCGTGTAGTTCACGAGGGCGGCCTTCACCCTCGCCAACCCACCGGCCCCGAACTCGAAGGCGTCCGGGTAGTCGTACGGGGTCGGGTTGCGCATCCCGCCGGCCATGTACAGCAACCCGGCCTCCTGGCTGAGGATCAGCACCTTGGCGTCGGCGCCGATCCGGCTGCGGAGCTCCTTGGCCGCGCCGTCGATCTCCTGCCACTGACCCGCGGCGAGCAGGGCTCCCGCGAAGGGCCCGCCCGGCACCCGCCGGAAGTCGCGGGCCGCCCTCACCTCGCCGACCGACGCCAGCACCAGCCACATCAGGGCGAACCCGACACAAAGGGCCTGCCCGCCGGCCGCGGCGCGGGGGAAGGTGCGGAATGCCGGGCGGGCCAGGTGGCTGGCCGAGGCGACGAGGAGGGTGAGGGGCACGGGCGCCACCCAGGTCACGTGGTCGGCGCGCGGCACGGCCAGGACGGCGGCGGCCAACGAGAAGACCATCAGCGCCAGCAGGCGCCCACGGTCGGCACCCCGGGCCCGGAGGGCGGCCAGCAGGCCGATCACCCCTGCCGCCGGGAGTAGCGCGAAGGCGGCGAAGGTGCGCATGTCGGGCGCCGCCAGCCTGCCCACCCCGTCCACCAGGTTGCGCCAACCCTCGTCGTAGGGGACCGTCGCGCCCAGCAGCGAGCGGCCCTCGAGGAGCTGGTCGACGAAGCTGGGCCCGGCCCCCTGGACCAGCACCGGGACCATCCCGGCGAGGAACGTCAGCAGCACCGCGCCAGCCGCGGTCGCCACCGACGACCCCGCCTCGCGAATGGTGGCCCGCCGCTGGACGGCGGCCACGGCCATGCACGCAGCCACGGCGAGGGCGACCGCGGCCCCCACGTTGTACTTGGTCAGCAGGCAGGCGCCGGCGGCCAAGCCCGTGGCCGCGGCCCGGCCGAACAGCCGGCGGGTCCGCGCCGGTCCGGGCGCGGCGTCCAGCGCCGCGTCCCAGCGCAGGGCCAGCAGTGCGGTCGTCGAGGCCAGCGCGATGGCCAGGGTGTTGTACAGGCTCGACGCCGGCGGCAGCGCGAAGAGGAGGAGCAGGACGACCAGCAGGAGCTGGCCCCGCCGCCCCGCACCGAGCCGCCGCACGATCGCCAGGCTGGCGACCGCCGTCACGCCGAAGGACGCCGCCACCAACCCCTTGAGGACCACGAGCTTCACCCCGAGGACCGACGCGACGGCGGCCCCGGCGAACATGGCCAGCGGTGTCGGGTAGTAGCGGACGTCCCGGTAGAGGGCGTCGCCGTCCAGCATGCGCTGGATCAGGTGGAGGTTCCACGCCTCGTCGGCCCGGTTGATCCCGGCGACCAGCAGGGTCCCGAACGACACCGCGGCGGCGACGACGAACACCAGCAGCGGCGCTCCGTACCCCCCTCGCCGTGACGGCACGAGGGGGGCGGCGACCGCCACGTCAGCCGCCGGCCCGCCGGAACACGACGAGCCGCAGCCACAGCCGGACGACATCGCCCAGCGTGCGGGCCACGCGCGGCACCCGGAAGAACTGCGACCGGCCGTGGGCGCGGGCGTAGTGGCGGACCGGCGTCTCCACGACCCGCCCGCCGGCTCGGGCGCACTTGTAGACGAGCTCGGCGCAGACCGCACCGGTGGAGCTTCCCAGGTCCAGCCCCTGCAGCAGGCTGCGCCGGATCAGCCGGAAATCGCAGTCGGTGTCCCGGATCCGGATCCCGAAGAGCAGGCGCACGGCCCGGTGGTAGGCCCGACCGACGGCCCGCCGGGCCAGGTTGTCGCTCCGGGTCAGCTTCCAGCCCTGCACCCAGTCGACCTCCTCGCCCGCCAGCCGGACGAGGTCGACCGCGTCGGCAGGATCGTACTGGCCGTCGCCGTCGGTGTAGAAGACCCACTGGAGGCGGGCGGCGGCGAAGCCGGACCGCAGGGCGCCGCCGTAGCCCCGGTTGACCGGGTGGCGCACCACCCGCAGCTCGGGAAGCTCCGCTGCCAGCCCCTCGAGGACGGCCAGGGAGCCGTCGGTCGACCCGTCGTCGACGACCACGATCTCGTAGTCGACGCCGCAGCGGATCATCGCCTCCCGCAGCCGGACGACCATGGCGCCGATGGTCGCCTCGTCGTTGTAACAGGGGAACACGCCCGACACCGAGGTCACCGCCGGGTTCAGCGGCTGGACCGGAGCGGCCCGCTCCCCGAGCAGGCTCACCGGACCTCCACCGCGGCCAAGGCGCCGGCGACCGCGTCCACCTCGTCGTCGGTCATCGCCGGGTGGCAGGGCAGGCTCACGCACTCCGCGGCCCAGGCCCGGGCCTCGGGGCAGGCGTGCCGGAGGAAGCGGCGGTACGCCGGGTGGTCGGGTACGGCCAGGCGGTAGTGCACCGCGGAGGGCGCGCCCAGCGCGGCCCGGAAGGCATCACGGTCGGGGTGGCGGGCGACGCACAGGTGGTACACGTGGTCGGGGTGGGGGGCCTGCCAGCGGAGGCCGGGCGCCGCCTCCCGGTAGCGGCCGGCGATCGCCTGCCGCCGGGCGTTCCCCGCCCGCACGCGTTGCAGCCGGTGGCGCAGCACGGCGGCCTCGATCTCCGACATCCGGGCGTTCATGGCCACCCGAACCGCCCGCTGGTCCCGGCCGATACCGTGCGAGCGGAGCAGGCGGATCTCGGCGGCCAGGGCGCCGTCGTCGGTGACGACCGCCCCGCCGTCCCCGACTCCACCGAGGTTCTTGGTCGGGTAGAAGCTGTAGGCGACGGCGGCACTGCGTGAGCCGTCGACCGCGCCGTGGGCGTGGGCCGCGTCCTCGACGACCGGGATGCCCAGGTCCGGCACCTCCGACGGCCGGCCGTACAGGTGGACGGGCATGACCGCCCTCGTCCGCGACCGCCGGGCCTCGGCCGCGGCGGCGGGGTCCATCGTCCCCGTCCCGGGCCGGACGTCGACGAACACCGGCACGGCCCCGATGCTGCACACGGCGGCGGCCGACGGCACGGCGGTGAAGGCCGGGACGAGCACCTCGTCGCCGGGCCTGACACCCACGGCCGTCAGGGCGAGGGCGAGGGCCGAGGCGCCCGACGACACGGCGACGCAGTGCCGCTGGCCGGTGAAGCGGGCGAACTCCTCCTCGAACGCCTCGAGCTCCGGCCCGAGCACCAGCCGGCCCGAGGCCAGCACGCGCATGACGGCCTCGGCGACGGCCTCCCGCTCCCCCTCGGCGATGCGGCGAAGGTCGAGGAACCCGCGGTTCAGGCCGGCAGGAGATAGCACCCCAGATCCTCCCGGTAGAACGCCATCGTCCGGGCCAGGCCGTCGCGCAGGGACACGCGGGGCCTCCATCCGAGCACCCGCGCCGCCTTCGACGCGTCGCCGAAGTAGCTGCCGACCTCGATCTGCGCGTACTGCTGCGGCCAGGGCACCGAGACGACGCAGCCGCCGCCGGCCACGTCCACCACCTCGTCGGCCAGGGCCCGCAACGAGAGCGGGGTGTCGTGGCTGATGTTGAAGACCTCGCCGGCGGCCGACGGCGTCACCGCGGCGGCGAGGAAGGCCTCCACCGCGTCGTCGACATAGAGGCAGTCCCGCACCTGCTCGCCCGTTCCGAACACCGTCAGCGGCTCGCACCGGAGCGCCTTGCGGATGAACGCCGGGAGCACCCCTTGGCGATCGTCGGAGATCCGCTGGCGGGGCCCGTACACGTTGCAGAGCCGCAACGAGCAGGCCCGCAGCCCGTACATCCGGTGGTAGACGAGGTGCAGTTGCTCCCCGGCCAGCTTGGTGACGCCGTTCACGTCCCGGGGAGCGCACGGATGGGTCTCGTCGACCGGCAGCGACGCCGGCCGCCCGTAGACGAGGCGGGTCGAGGCGTGGACGACCACGCATTCGGGCGCCACCCGCCGCAGGGTCTCCAGGAACCCGGCGTGGCTCCGGGTGTTCATGTCGAGGTCGAAGGTGGGATCACGGATGGCGTCCACGTGGCTCACCTGCCCGGCCAGGTTGAACACCACGTCCGCCCCGGCCACCGCCGGGGCCACGACCTCGGCCGCTCCGATGTCCGCCTCGATCACGGTGATCGGTCCCGCCAGCCCTTTGAGGTTGCAGCGGTTGGCGCCGTGGGTCGGGACGGCGGCGTCGATCACGGTGACGTCCGCCCCGACCTCGGCGAGGGCCCGGCTCAGGCCCGATCCGATGAAGCCGAGCCCCCCGGTGACGACGCAGGCCATCCCCGCGAACTGCCGCCGGTCGACGGCTCCCTCCACCGGCGCGCGCCCCACAGGGCGCGGCGGGAAGCGGGGAGATGCGTGTGCCAGCCTCATGGATCGTGCGGAGCTCGTGAAGTAGACGGAAAGGCGGTGGGAGACGACAGCCTCCGTCAGTCCGCCGCGCCCGGGGAAACTGCGCTTGGGCGTGGTGTAGCCGACACCACGTTAAGGTTTCCTGAAGTGAGGGGGCAGGGGGCGCCGCTCAGCGCGCGACAAGGGCGAGCGGTGCTCGTCGTGGAGGACGACGACAAGCTCGGTCGCCTGCTCGAGGAGGGCCTCGGGCGCGCCGGCTTCGCCACCTCGCGGTCGGCGTCGGGGGCCGAGGCGCTCGCCGCCGTGCAGGCCCAGCGCTTCTCGGCCATGGTCCTCGACATCGGTCTCCCCGACATGTCCGGCCTCGACGTGTGCCGGCGGGTCCGAGCCCAGGCCGACCAGACGCCGATCCTGATCCTGACCGCGGCGGCGAGCGTCCCCGACCGGGTGCTCGGGCTGCAGACCGGGGGCGACGACTACCTCGTGAAGCCGTTCGCCTTCGACGAGCTCGTCGCCCGGCTGGAGGCCCTGCTCCGCCGGTCCTCGACCGCGACCCGCACCGACGTCGTCGCCGTCGGCGACCTCGAGATCGACCTACGTCGCAACGAGGTGCGGCGGGCGGGCACGGCCATCGCCCTCCGGCCCCAGGAGTTCCGCGTGCTCACCGTCCTGGCCGCCCACGCGGGCACGACCGTGTCCCAGCGCACGCTCGTCGACGAGGCGTGGGACTGGGCGTTCGAGCCGGCGTCGAACCTGCTGGAGGTCTACATCGCCACCCTGCGGGCCAAGATCGACCGTCCCTTCGGGCGCAGCTCGATCCGCACCGTCCGCGGCTTCGGCTACATGCTCTGCGATGGATGACCGGCGGCGGACGCGCCTGCGCGTCCGCCTCTGCCTGCTGTTCACCTCGATCATCGCCCTGCTGATGGTCGGCCAGGCCCTCTACGTCAGCTACACCACGAGCGAGGCGTCGCGGGCGTCGCAGGACGGGGTGCTCCGCCGCGACGTCGAGCGGCTGGTCGGCCGGCTGGTGGCGAGCGGCTCGGTGAGCGAGACGCTCGCCGAGCTGCGGGCCGAGGGCCAGTTCGCCAGCCTGAGCACGCTGCGGCAGTTCATCGGCGCCGACGGGACGGTGCTCGCCGAGTCCGACGCCCTCCGTGACCACGGCCGCCTGCTCGACGACGACCAGCTCAGGCGGATCGCCTCGCAAGGGGTCGCCCTCACCATCGGCTGGCGGGACGACCGCCTCCCGGCCCGCGCCGCCGTCGCGCCCACGGTGCCGCCGGTCGTGGTCGTGGCCATGGCCAGCCAGGACTGGGCCGGGGCGCAGCGCGACCGCCTCCTCCGCTTCGAGCTCGTCATCATCCCCCTCGGCACCCTCGTCGGCGCCGCCCTGGCCTGGTTCACGGTCGGGCGCCAGCTGCGCCGGCTCGGGGGGATCGTGCGGGCCGCCATGGCCGTGGCCGCCGGCGACCGAGGCGGTCCGGCCGAGGGGGCGGTCGGTCCCAAAGACGAGCTGTTCGCCATCTCCACCGCCCTCACCGAGATCACCGCCAACCTCCGGGACGCGCTCGACTACCAGCAGCGCTTCGCGGCGCAGGCGGCCCACGAGCTGCGCACGCCCCTGGCCATCATGAAGGCCGAGGCCGACCTGGCCCTGTCGTCGGACTCGCTGGAGGAGACGCAGCGGGCGCTGGCCAGCATCGGCGAGGAGACCGAGAAGCTCGGCGTCCTGGTCGGGCACCTGCTCGACTTCGGCCGGACCGGATCGGCGCCGGTGCCCATGGAGGCGGTCACCCCCGGGCAGCTGGTGGGGGCGGCCATCCAGCCCCTGGGCAGGCTGGCGTCGGGGCACGGGATCCGCCTGCTGGTCGACGTCGACGACGCCCCCCTCCAGGTGTCCAAGGTCGGCATCGAGCACGCCATCCGCAACCTCGTGGAGAACGCCATCGACGCCGCCCCGTCCGGGTCCGACGTGCGCATCGCCGGCTCCCGCCAGGACGGCTGGTGGCGCCTCACCGTGGAGGACACCGGTCCCGGGGTGGCGACGACCGTCGGCGACAGCCTGTTCGAGCCATACGTCGGCACCCGAGCGGGCGGCCACGGGTTGGGCCTGGCGTTCGTCAAGCTGATCGCCGAGGCCCACGGCGGCCGCACGGCCATGGAACGGCGGCCGGACGGCACGACCTGCTTCTCGCTGGCCGTGCCCGTCGGCGCCCTGTCCACCGCCTGAGCCGCCGGCGCGCTACTCCGGCTCGACGCGGGGCACCGGCGGGCGGGCCGGGTTGTTCAGGAAGTACTCGTCGCGGGGGGCCAGGTCGCGGTTCACGCCGGTGCGCTCGACCGGCCGGGGCGGGCCTCCGTCGCGCAGGACCACCGGCTCGGCGGTCGACAGGAACTCCTGGATCGACCGGGCCTGCCGGGGCGAGAACCACCGGCCGGGGTCCAGCGCCGCGTACCGGGCGAGCACCGCCTCACGGTCGAAGTCGAACGGGCGCTCACTGGCGACGAAGAAGCGGGCCCCGTGGTAGGTGTCCACCGTGAACTCGAGCACGTACGGGAAGGCCTCGACCACGCTGCTGGCCACCCGCTCCGTGGGAACCCACCCGCTGGCCGTGCCGCCGTCACCGAGCCGCGCCGCGACCAGCTCGTAGAACTCGACCGAGTAGAGGCTGCCGCTGAACGCGCTCTGCGGACGGATGGCGTCGACGGTGACCACGTCGAACGGCTGCCCCGCGCCCAGGAGGAACTTGCGACCGTCGCCCACGCTGATCCTGACCCGGCGGTCGGCCAGCAGCGCCCGGCTCTCCGGCGCGCCCCGTTCGGCCAGCTCCGACTGGAGGCCCACCACGCCCCCGCAGATCTCCACCACCTCCACCGCCCGCACCCGGGGGTCGGCCGCCATCCCGTACGGCGTGGCGCCGATCCCGAGGCCGACCGAGACGGCCCGCTCCGGCGCCGGGTGCACCAGGGCGGGGACCAGCCCGATGAGCACGTGGAAGTCGTCGAACGGGTAGCCGTTCTGCGACGCGGCGTTGACGTAGAGGAGGTCGTTGCCCTCCACGTTCTTCAGGGCGTTGACGCACGTCCGGTCCTCGGTCAGGGCGAAGGTCGGCTCCGACTCGGCCCCGTGGAAGAAGGCCCACAGGCGCTCGTTCGACGGGAAGGCGGCCACGAGCGCGCCGGTCAGGGCCACGGCACCGGCCCCGAGCCCGCGCCGCAGCCGGGCCGTCGGCATCCGGGCCGCGGCGGCCAGGCCGGGGAGCAGCAGGAGGGCGCCGAGCAGCCGCAGGCTCCCCGCCGTCCCCAGCCGGTCGATGAGCACGAAGCCCACCAGCAAGATGCCGGCGACGTTCCCGGCGATGTTGGCCGAGAGCAGGGCGCCCGTCCGGCGGCCGATGACGTCGACCTGATCGGTCACCAGCGTCTGCATGAACGGGAACGACATCCCCATGGCGACCACCGCCCCGCCCATGACCGCCAGCGGCCCGAGCACGTTCACCACGGCCAGGCGGGCGACCTCCTCGGCCGTGTCGAAGCGGTAGCCGCCGGTGGTGTAGCCGTCGGCCGCGAAGTGCCGGTCGAGGACGCCGTCGAGCCCGACCCACGCCGGCACCTCGATCAGGGCCAGCACGCCCAGAAGGGCGGCCACGCCGACCCCGTACTGGAGCGCGAGGAACCACCGGTCCGGCCGCGCCACCCGGCGGACGACCCGGGCGCCGATCGCCGCCCCGGCCCCGAAGAGCAGCAGGTACAGGCTGAGGACGTGCCCGAAGGTGTAGGAGTTCGTGCGCATCAGGGCGTCGACCACCCGGAAGAAGACGATCTCCAGGCCCAGGGCCACCGCGCCGGTCAGGCCGTACAGCGCCATCCAGGCTCGCCCCTGCCCGCTCGCGGGGGACGCGGACCGCGGTTCCGGCGCCACCGCCGGCCGCGGCTCGCTCGCACCGGCCTGGCGGCGGAGGAGGAGGACGACGGCCGCGGCCAAGAGGTTCACGGTGCCGGCCAGGCGGACGGTGCTGACGAACCCGAGGTTGCCGAGGAGGAACCAGCCGGTGACGGCCGCCCCCAGCCCGGCGCCCACCGTGTTCAGCGAGTACAGGCGGCCGACCGCGGGAGCGGCGTCGTCCAGGCGCTCCACCACCCCACGGGCGACCAGCGGCAACGACAGCCCCATCAGCGTGGTCGGCACCAGGAGCAGCGCGAAGTGGAAGGCGAAGGCCGACAGGGTGCCGTCCACGACCGAGATCGACGACCGGTAGAGGTCGTAGAACAGCCAGACGCTGAACCACGCGAACACGCCGATCACCGCGTTCGAAGCGGCGAAGGCGGCGATCGAGCGGCGCGGTCCCAGCCGGTCGGCCAGCCGGCCGCCGGCCAGGCTGCCGAGGCCCAGGCCGGCGAGGAAGGCCGACACGACCGTCGTGATCGAGAAGAGGTCCACGCCCGCATGGAGCGAGATCACCCGCTGCCACACGACCTGCAGGGTGAGCGCGGAGAACCCCGTGCCGGCGAAGACGGCGTGGAGCACGACCCTGGACGACCGGCGCAAGGCCGCTCACTGTTTCACGGCCCGCCACCGGCGCGCCGCGTCAGCGAGGCTGGGTCATCCCCGCATGCCCCGCACGCCCCCCATCCCGGGCATCCCGCCCCTGGGCCCGCTGCCGAACCAGCCGGCCAGCCAGGCCGACATCTCCCCGATCTCGGCGTGCTGGGTGTCTCGGATGGTGCGGGCGAACGGGGTCAGCTCCTGGTGCACCGGGAAGTCGCCCGAGAGGAGCTGCTGCGACATCATCACCGCGCCCATGTGGTGCGGGATCATGTCCTGGAGGAACGCCCGGTCGAGCGCGTCGCCCGTGAGCCCGGTCAGGTCCCGCATCATCGGCATGTAGTCGACCGCCGCGTCGCGACCGGGGTACCAGGCGGCGAGCCAGGCCTTGAGCTGGACGACCTCCCGGCTCTGGGTGGTGATGATCCGGTCGGCGAACTCCCGCATCTCCGGCCGGTCGGTGCCCCGCTCGAGCACCTCGGCGGCGGCGATGGCCTCCTCGTGATGGGGGATCATGGTGGCGACCCACTCGAACTCGTCGGCCACCTGCATGCCGGCCATCATCCCGCCCCCGTGCCCGTGCATCGCTTGATGGGGCTGGGCATCCGACCGGTCGCCCGTGGTGAGCGCCGCGGCGGCGGCGAACGACCCTCCGGCGACGGCGACCGCGATCAGCAGCCCCGTGAGCACCTTCCGTCTGGACAACCCTTCTCCCTTCCTCGATGACACCGGCCTTCGAGCGGCGTCCGAGGAATTGAACGATCGGGCCGTGGAGGGGCCGTGGACGGGATCTGCAGACGGCGTGGAGATTTCCTGTGGAACAGCTGGCCGCGGCCGCCGGCAAGTGTCGCGCGCCGGGCTCAGCCGCCCAGTCGCTCGACGAGGCGGACACCGTCGTCGACGGACGGCAGCCGTTCCAGTCCCGACCGGGCGGTCGCGCCCGCGGCCCGGTAGGACGGGTCGCCGAGAAGCCGCTCGGCCGCTCGCACCCTGCCGGCGTCGGCGCCGAGTGGGACGGACAGCCCCAGGCCGATGGCCTCGGCCACCGACGACACGGGTATCCCGAGCGCTACGGCGATGGCCTCGTCCGGCTCGCCGGCGTCATGGAGCCGAAGGGCGACGGCATGGGCCGGTGCGAGCTCCAGAAGAGCGGTCTGACGATCCATGACGCCGTTCTACGTGACCACCGGGTGCGTGTCATCCGTAGCCGACTACTCGTTTTCTCGGCGGACGCGAACAGGTAGTCGACGACGCACCTCGTCCAGCAGGTCAGGGGTGCGAGAGGCTGGGCGGCGCGCCTTCGAGCTCGAACATGAGGTGCGGCGGACCGTGGTCGTCGACCTCGACCCGGCCGGAGCCATCCACCGGGCCCCAAGCACCTCGGCTCGGCGGTGGCGTGCATGGCGACCCACGGTCGGGGGCGCTCGGTCGCCCTCGTCGGGTCGGTCGCCAACGAAGTGGTGGCGCGGGGCCACGACCCCCTCATCCTGGCGGGGCCCCTCGTCGGCGACCGGCCGCTGGGCGCCGACGTGGTGACCTGCGTCGACGAGACGCCGGCCTCGGCCGCCCTGGTGCCGATCGGGCTGGCGTGGGCCCGCCGGCTCCGCGAGCCGCTCACCGTGCTGACCGTGGCCGAGCCCGTGCCCCCTCCCCTCGACGACCGTCCCGAACGGCGCCGCTTCGGGCCCGACGGCGACGTCGAAGCCTTTCTGGAGGCGATGGTGGCGCCCGTGCGGAGCGAGGCCGACGACGTCCCGCTGCGGACCGTTCCCGTGTACGACCCCATCAGCCCGGCCGCCCCGGCCGGACGCGCGATGACGACCATGACGGCGTCGGTCGGTGAAGGCGGGCAAGGTCGTGGCCCGCCAGACGGGCGCGGCCCCGGAACACGTGTTGAAGGATTGGCTGGACCGGGCCCTCGCCGACGGCGGCCGAGGGCCCGGCAGCCGGCGGCGCCGCCCGCCGCGAGGGGAGGGTCAGAGCTTCTGCGCGAGGACGTCGACGAGGGACATGCTCGGGAGGCCGCTCAGCCACGGCAGGCCGTGCAGGGCCAGCTGCTTGGGGATGTCCCCGGCGAGGTGGGCTCGCCGGCCCCGCTTGTCCGGGAACACGTCGAACACGCCGTAATCACCGTCCTCGAACCGGATCGCGAACCACGCGGTCGTGGCCGGCTCTCCCGCCACCACCGCCTGCCCGCTGAGCAGAAACGCCTCGGCGTCATCCGCGTGCGACGCCTTGATCGGGAGGCGCAACAACAGGCCCTTCGTCACTACTCCGGTCGAGAGCTTGTCGGCGAGCACGTCGACCGTCTCCAGGACCGGCCCTCCATCGAGGAGGTGGGCGTACTCCTGCAACGCCGCGACCACGCCGCCCTCCAGGTGGGCCTGTCTCCCCGCCTCGTCAGGGAAGGCGTCGAAGATGCCGTACTCGCCGTGCCCGAACCGGAGTGCGAACCAAGCCGTCGTCGCCGGTTCGGCCTCGACGATGGAGCGTGCTCCCGCGAGGAGCTTCTCCAGCTCTTCCTCTTTGCCTGGTGCAGCCTCGATGCGAGCAAGCAGCCCTCGCGTGGTCATGCTGGTCTCCCTCCTGGTCGAGCTGAGCCCGACCGCCTGATCGTGCAGGCCAGCATGGGGCGCGTTTCGAGTGCCGCACCCCCCGCGAACGCGTAGCCCTGGCCGCCTACCGCGTGGCGAGGAACTCGTCGGGGGAGAGGTAGTAGGGGTTGTCGAGCAGCATGCCCCCGAGCAAGAGCTTGGGATGGGTCTTGAGCATGTCGACGACGATCCCGCCGCCAAAGCGCTTGAGGTCGTAGAGGCAGAGGATGAGCTGGGGGTACTTGGGCATGAACCGGTTCAGCTCGGACTCGTACCCGACCAGCTCCTCGACGCCGAGCGGGTCCCGCAGGGCCCACGTCATCTCGCCGACGGCCCTGGAGAAGGTGTAGCCCCCCTCGCCCAGGGCGGCGCCGACCGACGCGTTCCAGAACTCGAGCATGTCGCCGGTGGAGAACGAGCCCGCCGCCAGGTACGCGTCGCTGGAAGGCCGGAGCTCGAACTGTTGCGAGGCGATGCAGCCGTCCACATCGATGTCGGGCCCGATGCTGGCCAGCAGCTCGGCGGGCTCTGACGCATCCACCACGCAGATGACCTTGTCGCCCGCCCGCAGCCCCTCCCGCAGGTAGGGGAGAAGGACCTGGTCACGCTCCTCGACGCCCACGTAGAAGGCGCAGATGTGGTCCCCCGGCCGGACGTTGACCCCTGCGACACCCAAGGGAAGCACATCGCTCATGGCTGATCGTCGCCTTCCCTGCTGCTATGGGGTCGGAGAACCGATCGTACTCGTCGTGTGTCAGCGGGTGGTGTCGCGGAGCGCCAGCAGGGTGGCCCATGCCCTGGTGGCGAGCTGGAGGTTGAAGCACGTCCCCGAATCGCTGAGGTCCTTTCCCGAGATCTCGCGAATCCGCCGGAGCCGGTACTTGAGCGTGTTGCGGTGCACCGACAACGCCTGAGCCGTGAGGTCGTAGCTGCGGCCGCATTCCAGGTACTGCGTGAGCGTCGGGACCAGCTCGGCGCCCTTGGTCTCGTCGTAGTCGAGCAGCGGACCGAGCCACTCGCGCACGAACCGATCCACGCTGGACGTGTCCTCCACCTCGGCCAGGATCCGGTAGATGCCGAGGTCGTCGAACACGGTGGCCCCATCAGCGGCCCGCATGGCGTCCTGCGTCTTGAGGGCGAGCGTCGCCTCTCGGTGGGAACGCGGGAAGCCGGCCGGGCCCTGGCAGACGCCGCCCACTCCGATCCGGCACCGGCCCTGTTCATCGGCGAGGTGGGACAGGACGGCCGACCGGAACTCGGTCCACGAGCGGTCGACCTCGGCAAGCACGACGATGACGCCGCGGCTGAGCCCCATCAGCGAGCCTAGTCTGCAGTCGCGCGCCGCCCGCCGGACGGCGTGGAACAGGGAGTCGCCTTCGGGGTCGGCGCCTTCGCACTCGACGATGACAACCCGGTGGGGCCGCTCGATGTCGTAGCCAAGGGCGCGGGCCAGGGCCACCGTCCGCTCGCCGTCACCGCCCGTGAGCAGCTCCTCCATCAGGTCCCGCCCGAGCCGGAGCTCGGTGTCGACAACGCTCTGGAGACGGGCCAGTTCCATGGCCAGAACGGTGGCGCCATGCTCCAGCGCGATGTGATCGTCCGGGCCGGCGCGGCGCGTCGGGTCGACGAGGGCGATCACTCCGAGCACGTCCTCGCGAGGGCTGGCGATGGCGACCAGGCGGCCGTCCTCCCAGACCGGCTGCCCCCTCTCCCGCAGGCGCCGGACCATGAGCGCGCGCCGGTCGGTCGGGCCCTTGGTGGTGGGGTCGGGTGGCCCGGGACCGGCCCAGGCCAGGAGGTTGCCATGACGGTCCTCGATGGCGACCCCGAAGCCGGTGAGCTGGTGCACGGCATCGGCGATGCCCTGCTGCCCCTCACCCTGGACCGCCACGCGGGTAAGCCGGGCGTGGATCGCCGTTTTGCGCTCGAGAGCGCCAACGGTCTCCGCCAAGGCACGGTTGGCGGCCCCGAGGGACTCGGCGGCGTCGCGGTGGCGCTCGTGGAGCAAGGCGTTGGTGAGGGCGATGCCGGTCTGCTGCGACAGCAGGCGGAGGAGGAACTGCTCGGTCTGCGGCGGCTCCACATCGGCGGTGACCACCAGGTAGCCGAAATGGCCTTCGAGGCTGCGAAGGGAGAACGCCCAGGCCCACCCT
>Ga0247704_1000092_pt1 | contig 24186 bp, 22 predicted proteins | sample 41W_NmetaG_FD_189042 | JGI IMG/M metagenome (GOLD analysis project Ga0247704, IMG submission 189042) | Soil microbial communities from hillslope of Landscape Evolution Observatory, University of Arizona, Oracle, AZ, United States - 4-1-W_N | ecosystem: Engineered > Artificial ecosystem >...
GGCCCCCGCCCGCCCGGGGGGCGGTGGTGTGGCACGCCGAGCTGAGCTGGGTGGCGCGGATCGAGGACGCCGGCGAACTGGCCGAGGCTGACCGCCGGCGCCTGGCCCAGGTCAATGCCTGGCTGGGCCGGCGTTCCCGCGTGGTGGTGCCGCTCCGCGAGCGCTCGCTCGACATCTTCGGCGACGAGAAGCTGCTCGAGACGGTGGTGCTCGGGCCCCTGTTCGGCCCCGGGCGGCTCAGCATGGAGCTGCTCGAGTGCGAGCCGTGCTGGCCGCCCGTCGACCAGGCGGTGCTGGGCGAAGGCCCGTGGCTCGTGGTGGAGAACTACACCACTTACGTCTCGGTCTCCCGCCGGGCCCAGGCCGGCGGCTTCGACGGCCGCGTGGTGTGGGGCAGCGGCAACCAGGTGGGCACCCGCCTGGCCGCCCTGGCCGCCGCGGGCGAGCGGCCCGAGCGTTGCTTCTACTTCGGAGACGTCGACGCCGGCGGCTTCCGGGTGGCCCGCAGCGCCTTTGTGCGAGCCCGGACGCTCGGCTTCGGGGCGCTGCTGCCGGCGTGGCGCCTCTACCGACTGACCCTAGACATCGGCCGGCGCCGCCCGGTGCGGGGCACCACCTTGGCGCCCGAGACGCTGGAGTGGCTCCGGGAGTGGCTTGGACCAGAGCTCGGGCCCCGGGCCGCTGAGGTGGTGGCCGCCGGCGAGCGCATCGTGCAGGAGCACGTCGGCACCGAGGTCCTGGCCGACTACACCCTCCCCCGCCTTCTCGGGTACTAGCCGCTTGCCGGAGCGGGCGTCGCGGCCTCGGCCACCGTGCCCGAATCGAACACATGTTTGCTATAGTGCCATGGACGGGCTGCTAGTGGCATGGTGCCTTGGGACAGGCGGAGGTTCCATCGTGGAGTACAACGAACGGAAGTTCGCCGAGTTGGTGCTGTACGTGACGAGGGGGCTGCGCAACGACCGGGCCGGCGGAGCGACCAAGCTCAATAAGGCGCTGTACTTCTCGGAGTTCGCCCACATGCGCGCCAGGGGACGACCGATCACCGGTGCGGAGTACCAGCGGCTCGAGCGAGGACCGGCGCCTCGTAGCCTGGTTCCCGTGCGCGAGGCGCTCATCGCGAGGGGCGACGCCGCCCTCGTCGAAGAGGTCCACCTCGGCTACGTGCAATAGCGCCTGGTGCCGCTTCGCCAGCCCGACCTGTCCAACTTCGATCCGGAGGAGTTGGAGCTCCTCGACCAGGTGCTCGACGAGCTGCGCCAGCACTCGGGCACCAGCGCCAGCGCCCTGTCCCATGACGATCTGGGCTGGCGGATGGTGGCCGACAACGAGACGATCCCCTACGAGAGCGCCTATCTCCGCCCGCCGGTACTGACCGACGCCGTACGCCGCCACGCTGCCAAGTTGGCCGCCGAGCGCTAGACACCTCCGCGCATCCGACGTGGCCCTTCGCCGAGTCACCCGTTCGGAGCTGTTCGTCGACCACGCCTGGGAGTTGTTCCCGATGGGCGGATCACCCGACGGGCGGCCCTCGTTCGAGCTGTTCGAGCTGGGACCCCTGCGCGGCGTCGAGGAGCTGTTCAGCCGGGCCTTCGAGAACCAGCCCGAGGCGGCGCCAGGCATCCGCTTCGCCATGACCGCCCCGGTGCCCGGCTTCGCGCCATTGGTGTTCTACGCCGCAATGGGCACCGACGGCGCGGTGGAGATGCTCGACGTCACCTACGAGACGAGTACTGAGACCGTGTCAACGACGATCCAATCGGCTGAGGCGCCGGCCGTGCCCAATGAGACTGCGCCCGATCCCAGCCAACCGGGCAATGGAGTGCTTCCCGCGGTCGCCGTTCGGCTATCGCTCTGGCCAAGCCCAGCGGTGGCTTCCCGCCCGACGTCGACGTGGGCCCTCGAGGCGCCGGTGCGGCTCCGGTGCGGACGACTGGCTGCCGTGCCACAAAGATGCCACAGCGGGCGGAGAAAGGCGGTCACGAGCGGTCGCACCCGGTCACGTAGAAATGCCGGCTGACCCGCGGTTACGCGGAAAGCCGCAGGTGAGCAAGAGGTGGGTTGGCGCCTTCCCAAGCTGAGAACGCGAGTTCGATTCTCGTCGCCCGCTCAAGCCAAAAGGCCTGGTCACACCCTATTTTTCTTGCCAGAGGCCCCCGGGCCATGTCGGATCTATCGGTCTCGTGCCCCAACGTGCCACCGCGCCCGCCACGGCGCCAAGAACCCGAGGCGACGGACCTGGACGGCATTCGTACTCAGCTTCGATGACTTCGAACGGCCAGCGCTGGGCGGTGCACATGTCCTGTCCGTCCCCCTGGTAGCTGCACACCGCGGCTCCAGTTACCCGGACGCGACGAACGCCGGTTCGGAGCGGCGTTCCATGGCCGGTCATGTCCGTTCGGTCCCCTCAGGTGCGCTCCAATCGGCGCGACTGACACTTGTTCACGCGGCTTGAGAATTGAGATCGCGAGGTAGGAGGGCGCGCGTGAAGGCCGACGCGTCCCCAGCTATCACCGAGGCGAGCTCTGTCGCTGAGGTCGCGGGGCAGATCGCCGGCTTCTGGACTGGGGTCGGCGAGGTGATCGTCGAAGGGGCGACCGGCTCCACGGGCGAGCACACGGGGCCTCCGGCCGTCCTGTCACGGGGGCCCCTGCCTCGCCGTCCGCTGATCATCGAGGCGGCGCATGACCGGGAAGGCAGTGATCCCGTGCAGCACCACCGACAAGAGGACGATGAAGGCGACGACCGCCCACAGCGTGGGTGCCTCGGCGAAGGTGGACTGTTCGAGAGCATGGGCCAAGTAGTAAATGGAGCCGATGCCGCGCACGCCGAAGAAGGCGATGGCGGTGCGCTCGCCCGGTGCGGTCCCCGTACGCGCCAGGGACACCAAACCGGCCAGCGGGCGGAGGACCAGCACGGTGACGAGGCCGACGACGGCGCCCCCCCATCCAAGCCCGGATAGCACGCCGTCGACCACCGCACCCCCGAGGAGGGCGAGGAGCACGACGGTGAGCAGCCGCTCGGTGTTCTCAGCGGTGGTGTGCAGAACCTCGTGGTAGGCGTGTCCCCGCTCCCGACTACGGATCATGCACGCCGCGACGAACACCGCCAGGAACCCGTACCCCTGTGCCAGCTCGGTGACCCCGTAGACCAGTAGCGTCCCGGCTAGGGCGACGAAGCCCTCGCTCGACTCTGCCAGCTTGCGCTCGGTGGGGATGTGGAACACGATCCACCCCAGCCCCCGCCCCAGTGCGACGCCCATCGCCAGGCCGACCACGAGCTTGACCACCACGTCGTCGAGGAACCACCATCCCACCCACTCGCCCACGCCGGCGGCGCTCGCCGCCGCGATGGCGGCGTTGGTGAAGGGAAAGGCCAGCCCGTCGTTCAGCCCGGCCTCGGAGGTGAGCGCGAAGCGCACCTCATCTTCATCGTCCTCCCCGGGCGGCCCCACCTGGACGTCGCTGGCGAGTACGGGGTCCGTCGGGGCCACCACCGCTCCGAGCAGCATCGCGGTGGCCGGGGCGAAACCGAGGATCCACCACCCGAGGAGACCGGTCGCGACGATGGTCACCGGCATGGCCACGGCGAGCAGCCGCCACGTCGATCGCCACGTGGCCCAACCGAAGGGGCGATCCAACTTGAGCCCAGTACCCATCAGGGCGACGATGACGACCAGCTCGCTGAGGCGCTCGACGAATCCGCCGTGGGCGATGGGATCAGCACGCGGAAGATCGAGTGGCAGGGAGAACACCACCGCGCCGAGGGCGACGTAGACCATCGGGAACGAAAGGGGTCGCCCTGCGACCAGCAGTGGGAGGACGCTGGCCCCGAGCGTTACTGCGCCGACGATGGCAAGCAGGAGGTGGTAGTGGTCCATGGCACAACAGTTCCAGACGCAAGGGCGGGTCCGGCGGGTAACCGTCGGCGGCTCGTACAACGGCTGCCGCGTCCTCGCAGCCATCGAGGTCTCAATCGATCCGAGGGCGGATGTCCACGCAGAAGACGATGGCATCGCCGGCCGTGTTGCGTCGCCAATCCGTGGTAGCGAGGCGACCAGGTCCTCCAGGTCCGAGGTTCTGTTGTCCGTCACCTCGGAAGTGAGGCGAGGTCCCGGCAATCGCGTGAAGCAGGTCCAGGATGCGCTCAGCCGGGATAGGGGGCGGCGAACGTTGCGCACGCCGAACGCGGGCTGTTGGCGGCGTTGCGTGAGCGCCGAACGGCGCGTAGTGCGCCGACTTCTGGCCCCGGTGTGACGTCGTCACGGTGCGCAGCATGCGTTGCGGAGCCTCGCTGCTCAGGTCAGGAGCCGACCCCCACAGCGACCAGCGCGGAATCGCCCCAGCGGACGTTGAAGGGCGCCGCATTGCTGCATCATCCCGGCATCGGCGATGCCGGTCACGAGGTCGGGTGGGCATCTGCTCCTGGCGGAAAAGGGCACAGCTGTCCACAATGGTTGGCCCGCTGACGGACTGAGGAGGGCCATGTACCGCCAAGGCGACGTTCTCTTGGTCCAGGTCGATGCCGTTCCCAGCCCGGCCGGCCATATGGAGGGGCCGGTGTCGCTGCATCCTGGGAAGACCTCCCGCCACTTCCACGCCGTGAGGGGGGAGGGCATCGAGGCGTTCATGAGTCGGGGCGACATGTTCTTGCGGGTGGCGGGCTCCGCCACCTTGACCCACCCAGACCACGCACCGCTGACGGTGCCGGCCGGCACCTACCGGGTGGCGCGCCAGCGCGAGTACGGCGACGACCGAGCGCGGCCGATGTTCAGCATCGGGGTCCCGGACTGACGTGGTCGCCGCCGTCTTCGACGTCGCCGAGCCGTCCAGCCGGGTGAGCATGGAGGCCTTCCTCGCGCTCCTCGACGACCTCCGCGCCTGGACGGACGAGGGCTGCATCACCAGCCACGACTCCGCCCAAACGGCGGTGGGCCGCCGCCACGGTGAGGGCCTGCTCATGCGTGTCGTCGGCACACCGGAAGGCATCGAGCGGCTCCGCTTCCGCCTCGGCACGCCAGTCTTCGTCGGCGATTCGGTCTGCGACGCCTGCTTCGCCGCTCCGGCGGCCGTGATTTCGACGGACAGCTACGAGGGCTCCCTCACGCAGATCTCGGTGTGCGAGGACTGCGCCGACAACGGACGGGCCAGCACTATGCCGGCCAGGGAACGAGCGCTGATCCCGACCGTCGTCGAGCACTGGGCCAGCATCGGCCGCCGGACCGACCCGGCCGATCATCCAGCCGCTGAGGCGGCCATCCGGACCGCCTACGCCGTCGCGGGCAGGCCGCCGCCGACGACCATCTGGCTGGAGTCGTACCTGGCCGGGGCGCTGGTGGCGTCAACGATCGACGGCGTGTTGCGGGTGGGCATGGGCTGGCCGGTCCCACCGGGGTCCGACGACGCCCTGGTCGACCTGGCCCACCGGGCGGGCTGGATGCTCACCGGCGGCACGGGACTTGTGGGCGACGCGCTGGAAGCCTCCGCCCGGCCGACGGTGCCACCCCTCGTGTGGAAACGGCTATCTATCGACGTGGGCCGCCGCGTCGGACAGGTAGTCCGAAACGGCCTGACCCAACCGGTCCAGGACGAGGTCCACCACGTCGTGGACGCCGGCATCCGCGGGGAGGCGGGCGCCGATGGCCTGCTGTCCCGTTCCTGGGCGGCGGCGGTCGAGCAGGTCCAGAGCTCGGCCCCGTGGTTCCGTTCCGCCGATTTCGAATGGTCGCGGGTTCGCGACACGGTGTGGTTGGACCCCGCCGGAGAACGTCGCCGGGTCGGCATCGTCTCGTCATCGACGCCGACCGAGTGGCTGGCGCGGGTCGACTTCTTGCGCCGTAGCGGCCGGTTTCGCAGGCCGGCACCGTCCTTCGACGTGCTGGAGCGATTGAGCCAGGCCTGCGGTTCGTGGTGGGCGTTCGGGCGCCTGGCAATCCTCACCGAACGTCCGGTGGTCATCCGTTCCGACGACGGCGGCTGGGCGCACGGCGACGCAGGACCGGCGGTGGAGTACCGGGATGGCTTCACGGTGCACGCCTGGCACGGCCAACGGGTTTCCCAGCGGGTCGTCACCGAGCCGGCGCACATCACCCCGGCGGACATCGACGCCGAGCGCAACGTCGAGGTCCGGTTGGTCCTAGTCGAGCGCTACGGCGGTTGGGACCGCTACCTGGCCGAGTCCGGTGCAGTGCCCGTCCACCACGACGAGTGCGGGTCCCTCTGGCGCAAGGCGGCCACCGGTGACGAGCCGATTCAGCTACTGGTCATGGAGAACGCCACCGCCCGGGATGACGGAACTCGCTCCGTCGCCGTGCTAGGGGTGCCGCCGAACGTGGGCACGGCCCGGGCCGCCCTGGCGTGGACCTTCGGCCTCGACGCCGACGCCTACCGCCCCGTCGAATCGACGTAGCGAGTGTGGCGGCTTCGCCGCTGCATGTCGTGCGCACTCGAGCGCCGCGGCAACCACAGAACGTGCGCACCAGAACGCGGCCCTCGACCTCGCCTGAGCCGTACCGAGCGGCGCTTCGCGTGCGGAGCCGTGGCGTGGGTGGCGGTACCGACTCGACTCGCTCAGCAACGAGATGTGCGTACGCGGACGTCTCGCGGAGGGCCGAGGCGGCGTCGAGGGCCCCACTTGTCGAAGCCCGAGCTCGGCGACCTCAAGCGGATCACAACCGACCTCAAGCGGGATACCTGCGTCAAGTAGGCCTGCCGGTGCCGAAGCGGGCGTCGAAGGCGTCCCACTCCTCGATCGCCAACATCGCCGCACCGCGGTGGAACGTGACGGTGAAGCGGTCGAGGAAACCGGCCTGGCCGAGTACAAGGGCGAACGGCGCCTGCCACCCAGGAACGAATCCGACATCACAACGCCAGGAGACGACCTGGTCGCCGGCGTCGGGGCGGTGGAGCCGGAGTTCGACCTCTACGAAGCGGACCTCGGCGGTCTGGCCGCCGATCCCGATGAGCGCAACGTCGGAGTTCGCCTGGAGGTCCACGCCGGCGAGGTCGGCCAGCCAGTCGGCGGCGAGGATGTTCTCGGCGCCTGTGTCGACCAAGCCGACGCGGGGTGCCGTGGCCAGCTTCTCGCCGGCCACGCTGGCCGGTACGGCCGGGCGGAGGACGTCACGGCTTCGCCATGGGTGCCGTTCAGCCGCGGGGTAGAGCCAGGGGAACGACGTCGGCATCTCGCCTGCGGTCAGTGGCCGCCGACGAACAATGGCTCGTCCTCGGTCGGCGCCCGCATCGTCGCCACGTGTGTGAGGCGACGCGCCCGGATCTGCGCTTCGAGTTCCTGTGGAGTGTCGGCGACCAGAACGACCTCGTCGGTGCGCATGTCGATGGCGACGTGCTTGCCCGGGTAGCGCTCGAGGTGCCAGTTGCGGGCCATGAACCCATGATGGCAGGCCACCCGTTCCCCGGGTATCAACCGTCGTCGGATTCGGCCGAGTGGCCACGGAGAAGCCGGGCCAGTGATAGGAGCCGCCGCCGAGCGGTTGCCCCCCGGCGTTTGTCGTAGGCGTTTCGTGCCCCAATCGTGCCTACGAGCGGTGCAAACCCGGTCATTGACGGGCACCGCCGGTCACCGCGAAATGCGGTCTGACCTGCGGATACACGCAAACCGGCAGGTGAGCGGAATGTGGCTTGGCGCCTTCCAAGCTGAGAACTCGAGTTCGATTCTCGTCGCCCGCTCTCTAGTGAAGAGGCTGGTCAGGAGCTGAAGGACGCCTCCCGGGCTGGGACTTTCGTGCCTTCCGGGGCGTCGTGATGGCCAGCTCCCGGCGGGCGCTCGCGTGCTGATAGCAGAGGGCGGCCTGGGTGACGAGCGGCCGATGCGGCACCTGAATCCCGTCGCGCCGGCGCCGGTGGCCTCCGTCATGGTCGCCGCCGTGCCCGAGGCCGTGGAAGTGGAGCCCGTCCAGCCCGCGCCCGGCGCGGGCCTTCGCCCATTCGTGCTGCCCGACCGCTTCGCGCCGCGGACCACCACCGGGACTGTTCAGGCGGCAAGAACGGGCGATATCCGCCCATTCTTGCCGCACGAACAACGCCGCCCCATCGGGGGCTCCGCAGGCGAGTGCGGTCCAGGGGTGGCGATCTCCCGCACGCGGGAAATGTCGCGCCGGTTCGTCGTTCCAGACTCGTCGCAGCGAAGCGGCCCGGCCTAGCCTCGGAGGATGGTCGAGTCCCTGGAGGAGGTCCTCGCCCGGGCCGAGGCATCAAGGACGGAGATGACGGACCTGCTGGCCCAGTTGGCGGCCGAGCGAGAGGCGCTGAAGGCCGTCACGTCGGAGGCCCATGAGGCGGTTCGAGATCTGCGTGCCGCCGTTCGAGAGGCAAAGGAGGAGATACGCCGGTCGGGGAAAGCCGAAGCCCGCAAGCATCTCGCCAAGCAGATGAGAGCAGCAGCCGAGATCCTTGCCAAGGACTCGTAGCGCATCCGCCGACACGGGAGGGCCGACCGCCTCTCGGTGTCGCCGACAGGCGCAGGCAGCGCTCGGCGCACCAGCGAAGAACTGCAAGAGGCCGTAGGCCTCCTGGGTGCGCATTGCGGGTCTCCTGACGGCAGTGTGGTCACGCAGGCGCCGTTGCGGTGCCCGCTCGTGCGGCGGTGTCAGGCTGGTCGGCCCGGCGGCCAGCGTGACGAGGCACCTTGGCCCACCGGTCGTCGGGAGCGGCGCAGGCTGCGCCTGCCGGGAGCGCTCAGCCCCAGGCTGGAGGCGATGGGCGGTCCGGCGCTGGCCCAGCTGGATGGAAAGTCGCTGGGATCAGCGAGAACCCGTCCTGCAAGGGGTCCCTAGGTGTGGTCGGCAGCTATTGAACGCTCGACGAGTTCTGGGAGATCATGGGCCGGTGGAGGCAGGCGGGGAGGCGCGTGCGGCACCGGGTCCGGCGGTTGCAGCACGGCCGCAGGACCCGGCAACCGTGCGCCGGCGGATCGCCGCGCTGGAGCGGGACAACGCCGAGTTGTTGCGGTCCAACGCCGACCTGATGGAGCTCGCCTCGGTTGCCGCCCACGAACTGCGTTCGCCGCTCCAGACGATCGTCGGCTACGCCGATCTCCTGGCCGCCGGCGCAGGTGGCGACCTCGACGCCGAGAACCGCAGGCGCCTCGACGGGCTCCGCACCAGTGCCGCCCGCCTGAGCGCGCTGGTGGACGGGCTGCTCGTCTTCGCCCGCCTCGGCACCGCGGTCCGCCGGCGGGAGGACGTCGACCTCGAGGCCCTGGTGGCCGGCGCCTGTGAGGACCTGGCGGCGTCGATGGCGGCGGCCGGCGCAACGGTGGACTGGGCCGACCTGCCCACCGTCCGGGGCGACGCGGCCGAGCTGGCCCTCGTCGTGCGCAACCTGGTGGCGAACGCCCTCATGCACCGCCGGCCGGACCGCCCGCCGGCCGTCCGCGTCTCTGCGGTGCAGTCGGGCGGCGCGTGGCGGGTGTCGGTGAGCGACGACGGGCCGGGCATCGACGAGCGCGACCGCGAGCGGGTCTTCCGCGCCTTCCAGCGCGGACCGGGACAGGGCCCGGGCGCCGGCACCGGACTGGGCCTGGCCGTGTGCCGGCGCATCGTGGAAGGCCACGGCGGTCGCATCTGGGCCGAGGGCAACGACCGGGGAGGTGCCACGGTGTGCTTCACCGTCCCGATCCCGGTGTGCTGGAGCCCGTTCTGAGCATCCGGCGGGCATGAGGCTGCTCATCGCCGACGACGACCCCGAAGCGGTCGACGTCCTCCGTGCCGCCCTCGGGCGCCTGGGCCACGCGGTGGATGCGGTCGGGGACGGCAAGGGCGCGCTGCACCTTTCGGCCGTCGTCTCCTATGACGCCATCCTGCTCGACGTCAACCTGCCGCCGCCCGACGGGTTCGACGTCTGCCGGCAGCTCCGGGCGCGTGAGCAGTGGACCCCGGTGCTGTTCCTCACCGGCCGGGGCGACCTGGCCGACCGGGTGACCGGCCTGGACGCCGGCGGCGACGACTACGTGACCAAGCCGGTCTCCATCGACGAGTTGGAGGCCCGGCTCCGGGCTCTCGCCCGCCGGGCGCCCACCGGCCGGCCGACGGTGGTGGAGGCAGGCGGGATCGTGGTCGATCCGGGCAATCGCAGCGTACGGCGCGACGGCGTGGAGATCTCCCTCACCCCCAAGGAGTTCCTGCTCCTGGAGATGCTGGCCCGCAACGAGGGTCGGGCGGTGTCCCGGTCGCGCCTGCACGAGGAGCTGTGGGACTTCGCCTTCGATGCCCGCTCCAACGTCATCGAGGCGCTCGTCCGCCGGCTGCGGGCCAAGGTGGACGAGCCGTTCGGGCGAGCTTCGATCGAGACGGTCCGGGGCCTCGGTTACCGCCTGAACGCCACCCGCTGAACCCGCTACGAGGCGAGCTCGGGCCGGTGGACCCGTTCGGGAGCGACGGGCGGGAGCCCGTGCGCCCGCGACACCCAGTCGACCGTCGCCGCCCACCGCACCGCGTCCATGGCGCCCACGCCGCCCGCACCGGCCGCCGCGTAGGACTGGAGGTGGGCCCACCCCGCCGTCGCCACCGATGGGAGCACGTCGGGGAAGCGCTCGCAGAACTCGGCCACCGCCGACGCCGGGTCGGCCTCCTGGAGCGCGAAGGCGGCGACCACCGCCTGTCGCATGCGCTCCACCACGTCGGTGGGCACACCATCCCCGGCGATGAGACCGCTGGCGTACACGTCGGGGCCGAGGGCGACGGCGCGCACCTCGAGTCCACTCTTGGCCGCGATGCCGGCGATGGTGTCCACCATGGTGGCGCACGCGTCGACGTCCCCGCGCCCGAGCGCGTACGGGGCATCCCCGTGGAGCAGGTCGACGAAGACGGGCGACTCGAGCCCCCGGTCGGCCAGGGCCTGGCCGCACTCGTCGGCCAGCCACCCGGTGTACCTCCCGCGACCCATCCTCCGCCCCGAGAGGTCGGCCGCTGTCTCGATGTCGGAGTCCTCGGCCACGATGGCGCCGAGCGGGCTGCGCTGGTGGATCACCGAGACGAAGCGGGCGGGAAGCCGGTCGCCCGCCTCCTTGAGGGCGAGGAGGAAGTAGGTGACGCCGGTCAGGCCGAAGTCGGCCCCGCCGCCCGCCACCCGGTGGGTGTTGGCGGTGCCCGGCGGTGGCGGGGGGTCGAGAATGTCGACGACCAGGTCGTGGTCCGCGAACACCCCTCTGGTAACGGCGGTGAAGAACGGCAGGTGGTACCCGGGAAGGCAGGAGGGGCAGAACAGGCTCAGGCGGACACGATCAGCCATGTGTCCAACAGTAGGACCGTTCAGCGGGTGGTGCGGGCCCGCGAGAGCGCCTCGCGGGCCTCGGGTGCCAGGCGGGGGTCGAAGACCTCGCGCAGGCGGTCGCCGAGCAGGTTGCAGGAGATCACGGTGACGCTGATCGCGGCCCCCGGCCAGATCATGAGGTCGGCTTTCGAGAACAGGAACGCCCGACCCTCGTTGACCATGGTGCCCCATTCGGGTGTCGGGGACTGGACACCGAGGCCGAGGAAGCTCAGCCCGGCCAGGGCCAGGATCAGCTGGCCGATCTCGACGCTGGCCAGCACGAGGACGGGGGACATGACGTGGGGGATCACGTGACCGACGATGATCCGGACGTCGCCGGCGCCCGCCGCCCGGGCGGCGGTCACGTAGTCCTGCTCGCGCAGACTGAGGGCCTGGCCCCGGACGACCCTGGCGGTCGTCGCCCAGCCCACCGAGACGAGGGCGACGAGCACGCCCCGCAGCCCCGGGCCGACGACGCCGACGATGGCCAGGGCCAGCAGGAGGGCGGGGAAGGCGAGGAGCGCGTCCACGACCCGGACGACGACCCAGTCGACCCAGCCACGGGAGAAGCCGGCCGCGGCCCCGACCGCCGTGCCGATCAGGGTCACCAGGACGGTCACGACCAGGGCAGTGCCGAGCGACCACCGCGCTCCGTGGATCAGCCGGCTGAGCTCGTCGCGGCCCAGCCCGTCGGTCCCGAGGAGGTGGCGCCGACTGGGCCCCTCGAGCAGGTGTTCCAGATCCACCGCCGTGGGGTCGTGCGGCGCCACCCACGGAGCGGCCAGCGCGCCCACGCCGATGACGGCGAGAACGGCGGCCGCGACCACGGTGGCCGGGTCCCGAAGGGCCCGCCAGCCGGTCCCGCTGATGGTCAACCTCCACCCCCGCCCAGGCGGATCCGCGGATCGATCCGGGCGCAGATCAGGTCGGCGACGAGGTTGGTCAACACGAACACGGTGCCCGTGAAGAGCACGATGCCCTGGATGACGGGGTAGTCCTGGTCGTTGATGGACTCGACGAGGAGGCGGCCGATCCCGGGCCACGAGAAGACGGTCTCCACGATGGCGGCGCCCGCCAGGAGCCGGCCGAGCCGGAGCCCGGCCACGGTGACCACCGGAACGAGGGAAGGGCGGGCCGCGTGGCGCATAAGGGCGTCGCGGTCGCTCAGGCCCTTGGCCCGGGCCGTGCGCATGTACTGCTCTCCCAGCTCGTCGAGCACGCTTGCCCGTACCAGGCGGCCCAGGCTGGCGGCCGAGCCGAGCGCCAGGGTGGTCGCCGGCATGACGACGTGCCGCCAGTCGTCCCGGCCGGCGACCGGGAGCAGTTGCAGCTTCACCGACAGCACGATGATCAGGAGGTACCCCAGCCAGAAGCTGGGGACCGACGCCAGCACCAGCGTCACCAGGCGGGCGAGGTGGTCGACCACCCCGTCCCGGTGGGCGGCGGCGGCGAATCCGGCACCCAGGCCGATGGCGAGCGCGAGGACGAACGCCGGGACGGCCAACTGGAGCGAGGCGCCGAACCGGGAGGCGAGCAGGGGCAGCACGCGACCACCCTTGAACGACGTCCCGAGGTCGCCGCGCACCACCTCGCCCAGCCAACGGACGTAACGAACGGCGAACGGGTCGTCGAGGTGCAGCTCGGCCCTCACCTGGCGGAGATCGGCCGCGGTGATCGGGTCGACGCCCCGCTGGTTGAGCACGGCGAGCGCCGGGTCGCCGGGTGCCGCCGTCGCCAACAGGAAGGCGAAGAAGGTGATGAGCAGCCAGATCGGCACCAGCGACGAGAGCCGGCTCAGCAGGTGGCGGGTCATCGCAGGCCCAGAGCGTACGGGCGCGGCCCCCGGTCCGGCGGGCCGCTCCAGCGGCACCGGCGCCGCACCGGTGCCGCTCGCGGCTCAGCGGAGGCGGAACACCGAGGCCCAGCGGACCTGGCGCAGCGACCCGTGCAGCAGGAACCCATGGACGTCGGACTTCATGCCGTAGAGCGTGTTCAGGGCCCCCAGGTGGACCCCGACGACGTAGTCGTCGACGGCGTGGTGCATCGCCTCGGCCGTCCTCTGCCTGGCCACGTCCGGGTCGGTCGCGAGCCGGGCGGAGGCCAGCGTGGCGGCGAAGGGCGTGGCGTTGTCCGCCAGCCAGTTGGCGTAGCCCGCGCCGATCTGGTTGAGCCCGCTGTTCGGGCAGTTCCCGCCGGCACCGACGCCGGTGCCGGCGGGAGCGCTGGTGCCGCCGCTGCCACCGCCGCAGTCGAAGAAGTTGCTCGGCGGCGAGGCCGGGTTGGCGTCGTTCTGGGAGATGCGCTCCATGTACAGGTCGAACGTGCCGTTCGTCATGGCCGTGTTGTAGGTGGCCTGCTGGGTGTCGGAGAGCCGGGTCCGGGCGACGTCGATGCCCACGGCCTCGAGGTCGTTCTCCACGAGGATGTCGGCGTCGCCCCGCAGCGACGTCGGGGTGTAGCCGTTGAGCAGGCTCAACGTCAGGGTCACGCCACCCTTGGAGCGGAAGTTGCCCGGACCGCACGTACCGGTGCACGTCCAGCCGGCGGCGTCGAGGTGCTCGGCGGCTTCGGCGCGGCTGAACGTCGGGCCTTGGACCAGGGTGTCGTGCGGCGCGAGCACCGAGGCCGGGAGGAAGGTGTTGGCCGTCGCCGCACCCGACGGCCACGTCGCGTTCAGGATCGTCTGACGGTCGATGGCGGCCGCGACCGCCCTGCGGACACGGTTCCCGTTGTTCAACGGCGGGGTGGTCACCGACAGGTCGGAGAGGGCGTCGTTGGACGTCCCGGGTGCCGGCGGCCGGTGGCTGTTGATCCAGATGACCTCGTTGAATCCCGGTGGCGACACGGCCGTCTTGAGACCGGGCGTCGCCCCGACGGCGGCGAGGGAGTCCTTCGGTACGTCGTACATCATGTCGATCTGGCCGGCCTGGAGCGCCAGCAGGCGGGTCGTGCTGTCGGCGATGAAGCGGAAGGTCAGCGTCTTCAGCTTGGCCTCGTCGCCCCAGTAGGCGTCGTTGCGCACGAGGACGAGCTGGTTGCCCTGGCTGTAGGAGGAGCCGTCGGGGATGGAGAACTTGAACGGCCCCGTCCCCACCGGCGTCGGCGTCGCCGATGCGCCCGCCAGCGGAACCGTGCCGCTGGCCACGACGGCGCCGGTCTGGTGGTGGACGAGCTGCTCGAGGAGCCGGGCGTTGGCGAAGCTCAAGGTCACGTCCACCGCGTAGGGATCGCCCGCTACCGCGGCCGCCGAGGTGGTGGTGACGCCCAGCGTCGAGTTCGGCGCGATGCGGCTGTTGAACGTGTAGATGACCGAGTCGGCCTTCAGCTCGGTCCCGTTGTGGAACAGCACGCCGTGGCGCAGGTGGAACCGGTAGGTGGTCGGCCCGAGAGCCGGGCCGCCGCCGGCGGGCACGGCTCCGGGCAGGTCCCAGCTCTCGGCCAGCCACGGCTCGTACCCGAAGTCCGGCGTCATCCGGACGAGGGTCTCGAAGATGTTGGTGTTGGTCGGCCCCATGCCGAAGTTGTGCTTCACGCCCGCCGGTGTGCCGGTGAACCCGCCGGTGAAGTCCGCCGACGACGTCTGGGGGTTCACGCCGACGACGAGGCCGTCGTCGGTGGGTTCCTGGACGGTCAGGAGGAACTGCGCGCCGGAGCGGCCTCCGGTGATCACCACGTCGGTGAGGGTGGACACCGAAGCGAGGAACCCCTTGGCCACCAGCTCCTCCTCGGTGGCGTAGGTCCCGAACTTCGCGTAGTGCGCCTCCTCGGCCGTCTGGACGGTCCGCATGTCCGTCCTGAGGGCGGCGCTCTCGCCCTTGTCGTTGACGCCGCCGACCGAGAACACCACCACCGCGGCCAGGACGCCGAGGATGACGATGACGACCAGGAGCTCGATCAGGGTGAAGCCGCCGTCCGTTCGGCGGTGGGCGTACCGGGACGGTCGCAGGACGTCGATCATGGGGCGCCTCCTCCTCGTGCACCCGGCGCGGGCGCTCCGCGACCAGTTTGCGCCGGCGAGCCTGATCTTCACGTGACCGAGACCTGAAGATCACCTGAAGGCGGGCTCCCGGCGGTGGCGGGCCAGCGAGCGACGTCGTCCACGGCGTCGACGAGCAGCCCGTGGACACCGCAGAGCCAGTCGAGCGTCCGCTGCCAGCCGGCGCGGGTCATCGATCCCGTCGGCCCGGAGCCGAAGCAGTAGGCCGCCAGCTCGGTCCAGCTGCGAGCCGCCCGCCCGGGGTGGACGCCGGGGAACCGCTCGCAGAAGCTTCGAACGCCCGCCGACGGTTCCCGGCGCTGGTGGTCGAAGGCCTCGGCCACGGCTGTCGCCACCCGGGCGGCCAGGCCGTCGGGCACGTGATCGCCGGCGATCAACCCGCTCCCGTACACGTCGAGCCCGACCGGGATCTGCCGCACCGGGAACCCGGCCCGGTCGCCGATGCCCACGGTGTCGACGAAGGTGGCGATCATGTCGACCGTCCCGTCCCGCAACGCGCAGGCCGCCCCGTCGGGTGTGGGCGCCACGACGGGGGCGTCGACACCCCGGGCGAGGAGGGCCCCTACGCACTCGGCGGCCAGCCAGGAGGCCGCCGACCTCGCCAGGCGGCGGCCTCCGAGGTCGAACGGCATCCACAGGTCCGACGTCGCCGGTACCACCGCCGCCAACCCGGCGCGGGGCTGGAGCACCGACACGAAGCGAGCGGCCAGGCGCCGATCGGCGTCGCGGTGCGCGAACAGGTGGTAGGTCACGCCGGTGAGGCTGAAGTCCGCACCGCCGGCGGCCACCCGGTGGGAGATCTCCATGTCCGGTCCCGGCGGCGGGTCGAGGATGTCGACGTCGAGACCGTGCCTGGCGAACAGACCGTTCGCCGCTGCCGCGAAGAACGGCAGGTGGTAGCCGGGCATTCACGGCGGGCAGTACAGACCGAGGCGGACCAGGTCGGGCACGGGACTCCGTTCGTTCGGGCGGTTCGATGATGACGCAGCCGCCTGACAGGGGGATGACGCGCCCGGGCCAGCGCCGCGACAGCAGCGAGGCGCGCCGACGACCCGCCTGATGGGTGACATCCGCCCGCCACCCCCGCACCGGAGAAACGGCGGGCGCACAGAGGGCGCCCACGAGGGGAGGGAAGCGAGATGAACGAGATCACTCGCCGCGCCCTGTTGACCCGAGGGTCGATAGGGGCAGCCGGAGCGATCGGCATGATGGCCGTGCCGGGCGTCGCCAGGGCGGCCGTCGCCGACGAGCCCGCGCTCACCGACGCCGAGCGGGAGTTGGCCGCCCAGTCCTTCGTCGTGCACCTGCGCGACGTCTCCACCGGGGAGTTCGAGCTCCTCCTGGGCGAGGAGTCGATCGTGTTCACCGACAAGAGGCTCGTGGCCCGGATGCTGCGGGCGGCGAGGTAGGCGGCCATGTCCTCGCACCGAGAGGCACCCGGCATCTCCAAGGACCCGGTGGCCGACAACACCGACACCTACGCCTTCCGCACGCCGGGCGACACGGTCACCATCGTCACCAACTACGTGCCCGCCCAGTCGCCGGCCGGGGGGCCCAACTTCTACGAGTTCGGCGACGACGTCCGCTACGAGATCCACGTCGACTGCACCGGCGACGGAAGGCCCGACGTCACCTACCGATTCCAGTTCCGGACGACCGTCACCAACACCGAGACGTTCCTCTACAACACGGGCCCCATCACCGCCCTCGACGCGCCGACGTGGAACCGCCGCCAGCGTTACTCGGTCACCCGCATCGACCGTCGGCCCGGCCGCGGGGTCGAGAGGGTCGTCGCCTCGAACGTGCCGTGCCCGCCGTGCAACATCGGCCCCCGCTCGACGCCGGGCTACGGATCGCTGGCGTCGGCCGCCGTGCGAACGCTGCCCGACGGGACGAAGGTCTTCGCCGGCCAGCGGGCCGACCCGTTCTTCGTCGACCTGGGCTCGGTCTTCGACCTCGGCACGCTGCGGCCGTTCCAGTCGCTGCACCTGATCCCGACCGCGAACGCCGAAGGCGTCGACACGCTCGCCGGCGCCAACGTCCACACCATCGCCATCCAGGTCCCGATCTCGCACCTGACCCGGGACGGCTCCGTGCCGACCGACCCGATGGAGCCCCGCTCCGTCATCGGAGTGTGGGGCGCGGCGAGCCGGCGCAAGGCCTCGATCATCGGCGTCGAGCTGGCCGGACTGCTGAACAACGCCGGGCCGTGGGTCCAGGTCTCCCGCCTCGGCAACCCGCTGTTCAACGAGGTGATCGTCCCCATGGCGCAGAAGGACCGGTGGAACGCGCTCGGGCCCGACCGCGATGCCGAGTTCGCCAGGTACGTCGCCCGCCCCGAGCTGGCCAGGCTGCTGCCGGTGCTCTACCCGGGCGTGTTCCCGAACCTCGCCCGTCTCGACGCCGACCGGGCCGACCTGCTGGCCATCCTGCTGACGGGCATCCCGGCCGGGATCGTCCCCGGCTTCCAGAACTTCACCGGGACGACGCAGGCCGACATGCTGCGCCTCAACGTCGCCGTCCCGCCGGCGGCCGCGCCGAACCGCCTCGGGATCGTGGGCGGCGACCTCGCCGGGTTCCCGAACGGTCGGCGCCTCACCGACGACGTCGTCACCATCGAGCTGCGGGCGGTGGCCGGCGCCACGTACCCGCTGGTGGCGCCCGGCTACACGCCCGACGCCGCCGCCGCGCTGGTGGAGGATGGGACGAGCCCGCCCGAGCGGGCGCTGCTCGGCTCGTTCCCGTTCGTGGGGACGCCCCACAGCGGCTACGAGGTGCCGGCGGCCTAGCGATGTCGGGGCACGCGGGCCACGGCGCGGGCGACTGGCCCGTGCTCGACGTCGGCGGCGAGGTGGGCGCGCTGGTCGTCCGCCTCGCCGCCGTGCCTGCCGGCGGCGAGCTGGAGGCGCAGCCGGCGGGCGACCCCTCCCGGCGCTTCCACACCGGGGTGCACGTGCGGGAGGTGGGCGGCCGGTCCGTCCCGGTGGCGCTCTTCCCGGCGGTGTCGGCGGGGATGTACGAGGTGCTGGACGACCAGCTGGCCACGCTCGCCGTCGTGGAGGTCGGCGGCGGCCGCGTGGCCGAGCTCGACCTCACCGCCGCTACACAGAACGGATGAGCCGTCGTCGTCTTGACCGCGGGCGGTGGCTAGCGGCGCCGCGAGCGGGCCTTGTTGGTCTTGGCCTTCGCCTTCGCCTTCGCCTTGGTCGCCTTCGCCTTCTTGACGGCAGCCTTGGGCGCCGCCTCGGGTGATGCGTCGATGCGGGCGAAGCGCTCGGTCACGAAGATGCGCCCGTCGGCGGACACGACCTCGCCGACGCCGACGGAGTTGAACGCCGGGTTCAGGATGTTGGCGCGGTGGGCCGGGCTCTGCATCAGGCGGGCGTGGATGGTCGCCGCCGACGTGTTGTAGGCGACGTTCTCGGCCACCGCGCCGGCGCCACCGGGACGGTCGCCGGCGAAGAACGAGGCGTCGTGGCTCAGGTCGCCGGCGGCGGCCTGGACGGCCGACCACGAGCGGGCCGAGTCGAAGAGGCGGCCGTCGATGGCCAGCGGCGCCAGGCCGGCGGCGGCGCGCTCGGCGTTGATCATGCCGGCCAGGGCGATCTCGTCGGAGCCGGTGTCCACGCTCGCCGACGCCGGGCTGACCTCGAGCACGAGGCCGCCGAGGCCGAGGGTGACACCGAGCGCGGCGATGCGGAGCAGACGGGTGCGCATGAAGCTCTCCTCGGGGTGTCGCCCACGGGAGAGCCAGGTCTCCAGCCATTCGGTGGCCCCGCTGTCTCGGACGTTCCGAGACCGGAGGCTTTGCGTCGCCGGGTCGCCCCGGGTTTGCCGTTGTCGTGGGTGTGAGGGAGACAACGGCACATAGGCGCCGAAACTTGAGGATTTGGTGCAGGCCCCCCGGAACGAGCAGGACCGCCTCGCCGTCGCGCCGGCCCGGGCCGGCCCCCCTCAGCGTCCCGGGATGGGAGGGCCGGCGGCGAGGAAGCGGCGCAGGCTGACGGGCGCCCGCTCCAGCTCCTCCTCGAGCACGTCCAGCAACGGACGGGCGCCGTCCAACCGCCCCGCCTCACCCAGCCGTTCGAGCTCCGCGCAGATCGACGCCACGCCGGCCATCCCGAGGTTGGCCGCTCCGCCCTTGAGGCGGTGGGCCGCCTGGACCAGCCCCGGACCGTCGCCCGCCGTGACCGCGGTCGTGACGTCGCCCAGGCTCTTCGGCACGTGGGCGACGAAGGCGTCGACGACGGCGGCGAGGAGCGAGCCGTCGGCGGGACCGATGTTCCAGAGGAGCTCGAGGCGAGCGGCGTCGACGCCCCCGCCGGCGTCGACGCCGTCGTCGTCGCCGTCGCCCCGGGGACCGGCCGGAGGGTTGCCGTCCCCGGCGCCGGCCCCGTCGGGGACGGGAAGCGCCCACCGCGCCAGCGCCGCCTCGAGCTCGTCGGGCTTCACCGGCTTGGTGATGTAGTCGTCCATCCCGGCCTCCAGGCAGCGCTCGCGGTCACCGGCGACGGCGCCCGCGGTCATGGCGATGACGGGGATGCCGGCGTCCCGGGGGCGGCGCCGGATGTGCCGGGTCGCCGTGTAACCGTCCATGTGCGGCATCTGGCAGTCCATGAGCACGGCGACGTACGTCCCGCGATCGAGCGCATGCAGCGCCTCCAGCCCGTCGGCCACGACGTCGGCGGTGTACCCCATCGCCTCCAGCAGGCCGACGGCCACCATCTGGTTGGTGGCGTTGTCCTCCACCACCAGGACGTGACCGCGCGCCCCCGGGGTGCCGCGCCCGGCCACGGGTGCGGTCGGGCGGCGGAGGGCGGTCTCGGGGGCGACGAGGCGGACCAGCGCGTCGTGGAGCTGCGACAGCCGGACGGGCTTGGTGAGGCAGGCGGCGACCCCGGCGGCGGCGGCCGCCGCGGCACCCACCTCGCTGGTCGACGTCAACAGCGCGACCCGGGCCCCGGCGGTCGCCGGGTCGGCGGCGATGCGGCGGGCGACGTCCAACCCGTCCATGCCGGGCATGCACATGTCGAGGAGGACCAGCCCGAACGGCGCTCCCGCCCGCGCCGCGTCTCCCAGGATGCGCAGCGCCGATGCGCCGTCGCCGGCGAGGGTCGGCCGCATGTCCCAGGCCGTGAGCTGCTCGCGGAGGATGACGCGGTTGGTCTCGTTGTCGTCGACGACCAGCACGGGCAGGCCGTCGAGGAGGTGGTGGGAGGCGGGAGGAGCGACGGGGCCGGACGTGGAGGACTCCACGGGCACGGTGAACCAGAAGGTGGAGCCTCGTCCCGGCTCGCTGTCGACGCCGATCTCGCCGCCCATCGCGGCCACCAGCCGGGTGGAGATGGCCAGCCCGAGCCCCGTTCCGCCGAACCGGCGGGTGGTGGAGGCGTCGCCCTGGGAGAACGGCTCGAACAGGCGCTTCTGGTCGCCGGGGCTGATGCCCGGCCCGGTGTCGGCGACCTCGAACCGGAGGACGACGCCGTCGGCGCGGTCGCGCTCTTCCCGCGCCCGGACCACCACCTCGCCGTGGTCGGTGAACTTGACGGCATTCGCCGCCAGGTTGAGCAGCACCTGGCGGAGCCGGGCCGGATCACCCCGCAGCGTAGGGACCAGGTCGGGATGGCAGCAGGCTGCGAGCTCGAGATCCTTGCCGCGAGCGGCATCCGCCACCAGGCCGGCCACCTCCTCGACCAGCTGGACGACGTCGAAGTCGACCACCTCCAGCTCCACCTTGCCGGCCTCGATCTTGGAGAAGTCGAGGATGTCGTTGATGATGGCCAGGAGGGCCTCTCCGGCGCCGTGGACCCCCTCGGTGTACTCGCGCTGGCGCGAGTCGAGCTCGGTCCGCAGGAGCAGCCCGGTGAGCCCGATGACGGCGTTCATCGGCGTGCGGATCTCGTGGCTCATGGTGGCGAGGAACTCCGATTTCGCCCGCGACGACTCCATGGCCTGGTCGCGGGCGGCCGCCAGCTGCGAGCTGGCCCGCTCCCGCTCGGCCACCCGTCCGAGGAGGACGCCGACGCGGTCCAGCGTGGCGAGCAGCCCGGCGTCGGCGGGCAGCACGTCGGGGGAGAAGAACTCCAGGACGGCGACCGTCTCGGCGCCGACGCGCACGGGGACGGCGACGTGGGCCCGCACGCCGAGGTCGCCGCCGACGGCCGCCCGCCGGTGGGTGCGGTCCCGCGTCACGTCGGGGACCCACACCGGCCGGGCGTCCCGCAGGCGCCCGCCGACCACGCTGTCGCCGGCACGGAAGGTCGTCGCCGCGGTCGCGGTGCGCAACGACCGGTAGTCGTCGCCGGACGCGTCGACGTGCCAGATGCCGGACGACACGAGCAGCTCGGCGTCGCCGGGGGCGGGCACGAAGGCATGGCCGACGGGCCAGCCGGTGTGCGCGCAGATCGCGTCCACGGCCGTGGAGAGCACGGCGGCCACGCTCGACGCGTCGTTCGCCGCCGTCGCCATCGCCTCCAGCAGGCTGGAGCGGGCGGTCGCCCGCTCCAGCGCCTCCTCGATGTGCTTGCGCTCGGTGATCTCGCTCAGGAAGGTCACCGCTCCGAGGTAGCCACCGTCGTCGTCGCAGAGGGGACCGGTGTTGACGAGCACCCAGACACGCGAGCCGTCGCGGCGGAGGAAGGCGCACTCCAGCTGGGCGGCGGCGCCGTGGCGGCGCCTCTCGAGGTTCCGGGCGGCCTGCGCCCGGCCCTGCTCGTCGAGGACGTCGAACAGCGAGAGGGCGGCCATCTCGTCCTCCGGGTAACCGAGGATGTCCGCCGCCTTGGCGTTGGCGAAGGTGGTCCGGCCGTCGGGATCGAGGACCCACACGCCGACGTTGGCGCCCTCCACGAGCCGCCGGTACAGCGACGCCCGCCCCGGTGACTCCTCTCCCAAGGTGGCTACCCGCCTCTCCGGCCCGGCTCCCGTGCCGGCGCCGACACTTCGGGGGCGGCGCCCGGGAGGCCCAGGAGGTAGCCCTGGGCGCAGCGGACGGCGAGCGAGCGGAGGACGTCCAGCTCCTCAATCGTCTCCACCCCCTCGGCGACGATCACCGAGTCGATGTCCTCGGCGAAGTGGACGAGGGCGGTGGCCAGCGCCCGGCGGGCCGGGTCTGCGTCGATGCCGCGGGTGAGGGCCATGTCGAGCTTGAGCACCTCGGGGTGCAGGCGCAGGATGTGCTGGAGGCCGGCGTGGCCGGCGCCGGCGTCGTCGACGGCGATCCTCGCCCCGTGCGCCCGCAGGCGGTCGAGCGCGCCCAGCAGGGCGTCGTAGCAGTCGATGCGGTGATGCTCGGTGAGCTCGACCACGACGCGGTGCGCCGGCGCGTCGGCGACCAACGCCGCCAGCTCGGGCGACACGGTGGTGGCCGGCGACACGTTGACGGACATGAAGATCTCGTGCGGGAACCGGTCCACCGCCGCCAGCGCGGCACGCACGGCGGCCAGCTCGAGGTCGGTGCCGAGCCCGACGGCGGCCGCCTCGGCGAACCACTCGTCGGGCGGACGGTGCGGCGGGCCGGCGAACCGGGCGAGCGCCTCCACGCCGACCACCGCGTCGGTCGCCAGGTCGACGATGGGCTGGAACGCCATGGTCACCGTGCTCCCCGACAGGGCGTCCTCCACCCGCCGGCGCCGGCGGTCGTGCTCGGCCCGGGCTCGGGCGTCGCTCGCGTTGCGCTCCTCCAGCTCGACGCGCAGTGCGGCGCTCTGGCGGTGGATGCGGTCGTACAGGGCCCGGGTCTCGATGAGGTTCCTCGCCCGCAGGACGACCTCGGTGGGGTCGAACGGCTTGGTGACGAAGTCCTTGGCGCCGGCGGCCAGCGCCTCGTCCCGTGCCTTCGAGCGCCCGTCCCCGGTCACGACGACGACGGGGACGAAGGCGTCCTGGGGCAGCTCCAGGCGGAGCGCCTCCAGGACGGCGAGGCCGTCGACGCCGGGCATGTGCAGGTCCAGCACCACCAGGTCGGGGTGCAGTTCGAGGCACGTCTGCACCGCGAAGGCCGGATCGGTCACGCGCCGCACCGTGCCGACACCTGCCTGGCGCAGCACGCCCTCGAGCAGCACCACGTTGATCTCGTCGTCGTCGATGACGACGACGGTGGCCCCGGCCAGGACGTCGCCGACGGGCACCCCTGCCGCCGTCTGCCCCGGTGGGTCCGGGGCCCGATCAGCCACGGGCCGGTCTCGCGGTGGCGTCATGGCTCGGGCGGCGGACCGTGCTGGATCGGCGCCCATCCTTGGCATAGGAGAAATGTCGAGAATACTGGATTTTACGCATCGGACCTCGGGCGCTCCAACTCTGCTCACGCACCGGCCGGCTACGCGGTGATCTCGAAGGTGCCCTTGAACTGGTCGTACCCCCTGGGCGGGTTGTCGCGGCCGATCACCTGGAGCAGGTACACGCGGGTGGGGCTGCGCACGACCAGGCTCTTGACGTACACGCCCTGTGGCGTCGAGATCACCGACTCGACCGCCTCGCGGCCGGCGAAGCTGGTCAGCGACGACGTCTCGACGCGGCCGCCCACGCCGGCCGCCTGGCCGTTGACCGACCCGACGAGGTCGAACTGGTCGGTGGCCGCCAGGTCGAAGGTCCCCACCGAGAATGCGTCGTCCGTGCCCTCGCTGGTGTAGAGCGTGATCGGCAGTTCGCTGCCCTGGGCGTCGATCGTCTCCGTCGTGCGCACCGGGTAGGTCGGGAACGAGGCCCGGAACTGCGAGTCGGAGGCGAAGAACTCCTTCTGCCCCGTGCCCTCGAGGTAGTCCTCGACGCGTTCCTGGGCCTTCTCCGACTCGGTCTCCGACATGGTGGCGCCCCACACGCCGAGGCCCACCACGATGACGACGAGCGCGAAGCCGATCCCCCGGGCGCCCGACAGGCGGCCCTTCCTGGTCGTCGGCGCCCGAGGAGGCGGGGGAGGAG
>Ga0247704_1000094_pt1 | contig 23910 bp, 22 predicted proteins | sample 41W_NmetaG_FD_189042 | JGI IMG/M metagenome (GOLD analysis project Ga0247704, IMG submission 189042) | Soil microbial communities from hillslope of Landscape Evolution Observatory, University of Arizona, Oracle, AZ, United States - 4-1-W_N | ecosystem: Engineered > Artificial ecosystem >...
AGGTGATGTAGGCCCGCCACACCGGATCGGTGAGGAACGACACCAGCTTCTCGGCCCGCCGCCGGGGCAGCAGGCCCCAGCGCTCGGCGTAGGCGACGGCGTCGCCGGCACCGGCGCCGTACTCGTGCAGCAGGAGGGCCACGTTGCCCCGTACGGCGTCGAGGCCGGAGCCGGCGGCCGCTGCCGCCGCCGCCACCTCGGGGTCGTAGGGAACGCCGAGGGGCAGGAGGTGGGCGGCGGCCATGGCAGCGTGGGCGTCGGGGCCACCGGGCACCACCACGTCGAGGCCCAGGTCGGCCAACCCCTCGGCCAGCAGGCACTGCGGGGTGCCCACCAAGAAGATGGTCTCCTCCAGCCAGCGCCGCCGGCGCACCAGGCCCACCTCCTTGCGGCAGTGCTCGGTGTGATGTCCCGGGTAGGACTCGTGGGCCACCAGGTGGGCCAAACCCGGACTCAGCACCGGCAGGTCGACGTTGACCGCCACCCGGGAGCGCAGCCCGCCGAGGTAGTAGTTGAAGCCTGACCACGGCTGGCCCGTGGCCAACTCGAACTCGACCCGCTCGCCCTCCGGGAGCCCGAAGAGGCGGGCCGTCCGCTCCCGCAGGTCTTCGAGCAGCGAGCACAGGGCGGCGTCGAGGAGGTGGACGGGCACCACCTGGGCCTCGCGCCAGGCCCCGTAGCGGTCGCGGAGCTCGCCGCTGCCCGGCAGCACGGCGTCGAGGCGGCGGTGGGCGTCGGCGAACACGTCGGTGGCCACCATGGTCGGGCGGACGCCGTAGCAGGCCTCCACCTCGTCGACGTAGGTCATGGCCTCGCCGGCCAGGCGCCGGGCCGTGGTGTGCAGTCCCCGTACCTGGGCGGCCAGCCAGTGGCGGCGGGACGGCTCGAGCCCGGTGGCGCCGTCCAGGTCGGCCAGCAGGTGGCGGGCCGCCTCGGCCAACTGCGACGGCGGCTCGATCGGCGCGTCCCCGATGCGATCGGCGAGCTCCCGGGGCCCGGTGTAGGCGTCGACCAGGCCGTCGAGGTGCCGGCCCAGGGCCAGTCCCAGCTCCAGGTAGCGGGTGACGGGATCGAGATCCGGATGACCGGGACGCATCAGCCGAGCTTGGCCCGGAGGAACTCCAGCGTGCGGGTCCAGGCCAGGGCCGCTGCGGCCTCGTCGTAGGCCTCCGGCCGGGCGTCGTTGAAGAAGGCGTGGCCCGCACCGGCATAACGGTGGAAGTCGGTGGCCTGGCCGGCCGCATCCAACCGGGCCTCCAGCTCGTCGACCTGCTCGGGCGGGAACAGGTCGTCGTGGTCGCCGAAGTGCCCCTGCACCGGTGCGTCGAGGCGCGACCAGTCCGGTGCGGCGGCGACCCAGGGGATGAGTCCGTAGAAGGCGACACAGGCGTCGACGGCATCCGGGCGCTGGGTGGCCAGCATCATGGCCAACCCTCCCCCCATGCCGAAGCCGACCACACCGATGCCGCCACCCCGGACCGACCGGCTGTCCCGGAGGTGGTCCGCGGCCGCTCCCAGGTCGCGGGCCGCCTGGGGCAAGTCGAGCGCCATCATGAGCTGGCCGGCCTCCCCGGCCTCGCTGGCCGCCGCCCCCCGGAACAGATCGGGGGCGACGGCGCAAAAGCCCTCACCGGCGAGCCGGTCGCTGACGTCCCGGATGTGGGGGACCAGCCCCCAGTACTCCTGGATGACCACCAGGCCGGGACCGGCGCCCTGCTCGGGCGCGGCCAGGTAGGCACGCCCACCGCCACCGAGGTCGGTCATCGCTCCCATGGCGACCATGTACCCGGGGCCCTGGTCCCCTACCGGAGCTCGGGCGCCTCGGGGCAGTCGGCCGGCCCGGCCGGCCCGGCCGGCACCGACCGGCCCCCCGGGCGGACGACGGCATCGACGAGGCCCAGAGGAACGACCTCGGTGGCGGCCGCCCACGGCTCGGGCCGGGCCAGGCGGTCGACCAGGCCCGACCACATCCCGGCTGGCAGGTACCGCCCGGTCCCCGCCACCAGCCAGACGGGGACGCCGGCGTGGCGGGCCACGGCTGCGGCGGCATAGGAGCCGCTGGCCGCCACCGCACCATCGGGCCCGAGGGCGTCGGCCTCGAGCACCACCAGGTCGGCAGCGACCACGGCCGCCGCCGTGCCGGCCTCGGCGACATCGGTGGCATCGCCGTCGATGGCCCGCAGGCGCAAGGCCAGCTCCGCCCCCTCGCCGCCGGCGTCGATGACGAGCGCGGTCACGTCGCCCCGACCGGCCAGGGCCCCTGCCGCCACCTCGGGCCAGCCGAGGACCACCACGGTGGCGTCGTCGGGCAGGTCGGCCACCAGGTGCTGGGCGGTGGGATCGTCGTCCATCTCGGTGATGCAGCCCCACGCGTCGGCCCGGGCGTCGTGGCCGCACAGGACCCGGGCACACAGCCACGCCAGCGGGCCGGACGACGGGTGGTGGGCGACCAGCCGCCGGCAGGACAGGACCAGGGCACCGTGATCCCCGCCGAGTCGGGCCAGCGCCGGACCGCTCTCGCCCACCAGCACCCGATGCGCCAGGGCCCCGGACCGGGCCACGTGGCGCAGGCGCTCGATCGGATGCACCCCGTCACGCTAACGGGGTCCGATCCCACCGATCTGGTGGTCAGGAAGGGCCGTGCCCAACCCGAGCCGACCACCAGTTCGGGGTCCGGTCGACTTCGTTGCCCACGAGCGGTCGCGCTACGTTCACCAGCGTGCCCACCGATGCCCCTGCCGATGTGGCGCTGACCCCACTCAACGGGTCGCCGTATCCGCTGGAGCAGTGGTTGACCACGTTCCACTTGGTGGTCGGGGTCCTCGACCCCTTCACCTCCGAGAGCGCCTGGTTGCTGCCCACGCTGACCCGTATCTTCCGGGTCTACGACGAGGCCGACTGCCGGGTGGCCATCCTCATCACCTGCACGCCGGAGGAGGCCCGCCAGTTCCTCGGGCCCTACGCCGAGGAGTTCCTCACCTTCGCCGATCCCGATCGGGAGGCGGTCAAGGCCCTGGGCCTGGAGCGCCTGCCCGCCCTGGTGCACATCCGCCAGGACCTCAGCATCGCCGGCCAGGCCGAGGGTTGGCACCCGGCGCAGTGGCGGGAGGTCACCGACCGGCTGTCGGCGGCCATGCGCTGGAGCAAGCCCGTCATCCCCGGCCGGGGCGACCCCGCTCCCTACGACGGCACCCCGGCCCTGGGCTGACCGGTCGGCGGATCAGCTTCCGGGTTTGAAGATCATCAGGGCCAGGAGCACGACGAAGAGCAGGTTGAAGGCGCCGCTCGAGGCGGCCAGCTTGCGCCCGAGGGCATCGAGCTCGCTCTGGGCACCGGCCCCGCCGGCCGAGCCGGCCACCAGCGAGGCGCCCAGCTGGTCGGCCCGGCGCTGGGCCGGGAGCACCACCGCCACCAGCAGGGCGACGGCGACAATGTAGAGCAGGAACGACAGGCTGACCCACGGGTCGCCGAAACCGAAGATGCCGTCGCTCAACACGACCAGGAGGATGCCGAAGAGGGGGACGGCGTAGATGGCCCCGAGCGCCACCTGCCTGGTGACGGCGGTGCTGGCCTGGCTGATGGCCAGGCCCTCGGCGCCACCGCGCTGGCGGGCCAGCCGGGCGTAGGAGGCGTTGGCGATGAATGCGCCGAAGCCCACCACCACGGTGAGGATGTGCAGCAGCAGCACCGTGCGGTAGAGCCAACCCGTGACACCCATGACCGTTCGCTTCCTCCTGCTCGTCGACCCCGCCGTTCGTACCGTACCGCCGGCAGGTCCGCCCCGGCCTCGCCACCCGGACACCCGATGCCGAAGGGTCGGTGAGGGCGCCCCAGCGACGCCCGGTGCCGGAAGGGTCGGTCAGGGCGCCGGCCGGCCCGGGATGCCGCCCCGGGTGAGGGCGAGCACGTCGAGGGCGGCGTCGAGCTGGTCGGGCCCGAGCAGGCCGTCGTCGAGGACCACCTGGCGCACCGATCGCCCGCTGGCCGCCGACTCCTTGACCACCGCGGCCGCCCGCTCGTAGCCCAGCACCGGGGCCAGGGCCGTCACCACCGCCGGCGAGGCCTCGGCGTAGGCCCGGCACCGGTCCTCGTCGGCCACCAGACCGGTGACGCAGGCGTCGGCCAGGAGGCGGCTGGCCGAGGCCAGCAGGGCGATCGACTCCAGCACGTTGCGGGCCATGACCGGCAACATGACGTTGAGCTCGAAGGTGCCGGCCGAGCCGGCGAAGGCCACGGCGGCGTCGTTGCCCACCACCTGGGCCACCACCTGGCACACGGCCTCGGGCACCACCGGGTTGACCTTGCCGGGCATGATCGAGGACCCGGGCTGGAGGTCGGGCAGGCGGATCTCGGCCAGCCCGGTGCGGGGGCCGCTGGCCATCCAGCGCAAGTCGTTGGCCATCTTGTAGAGCGACAGGGCCACCACCCGCAGCGCCCCGGAGCACTCGACCACGGCATCCTGGGCCCCCTGGGCCTCGAAGTGGTCGAGGGCCTCGATGAGGGGCAGCTCCACTTCGGCCGCCAGCAGCTCGACGACCCCGGCGGCGAAGCCCTCGGGGGCGTTGATCCCCGTGCCCACGGCCGTGCCCCCGATCGGCAGCTCGGCCAGCCGGGGCAGCACGGCTGCCAGCCGCTCGCCCCCGAGCTCGACCGCCCGGGCGTAGCCCGCCAATTCCTGGCCCAGGGTGACGGGGGTGGCGTCCATGAGGTGGGTGCGCCCGGCCTTGACCACCCCGGCCGTCTCCGCCGCCTTGGCCCGCAGGACGGCGGCCAGGTGGGCCAGGGCCGGGGCCAGCTCGTCGGTCAGCGCCGTCACCGCCGCCAGGCGCAGGGCCGAGGGGAAGATGTCGTTGCTCGACTGGCTGGCGTTGACCTCGTCGTTGGGGTGCACCCGCCGGCCCCGGCGCTCGGAGGCCAGGGAGGCCAGCACCTCGTTCATGTTCATGTTGGTCGACGTGCCCGAGCCCGTCTGGAAGACGTCGACGGGGAACTGGTCGGCCCAGGCCCCGTCGGCCACCTCATCGGCGGCAGCGGCGACGGCCCCGGCCACGTCCGCCTCCACCACCCCGAGGCGGCCGTTGACCCGGGCGGAAGCCGCCTTGAGGCGGGCCAGGGCCCGGATCAGCCGGGCGTCGAGGCGCAGGCCCGACACCGGGAAGTTCTCCACCGCCCGCTGGGTCTGAGCCCCCCAGCGGGCCGTCGCCGGCACCCGGACCTCGCCCATGGTGTCGCGCTCGATGCGCGTCTCGCTCGTCTCGGCCACGCCGGCACGCTACCGGCGCCTCCGGATGCCACCCGGGCCCGACGGGTTTGTGGTCACCTCTGGACCCCGTCAGCCCATCGCTGACCACAAAGTCGCCGGACGGCCGTATCGGAATCCCTTGGCCACGGACGGTTGACCGGTGAGTGTCCTTTTTGTACCCTAGAGCAACCGCAACCCTGCCGGAGCTATCCATCGACCTCAGGGGGAGGAGAGGGTTGTCGCACACGTGTGGGACCGTGGTGACACTGCCGGCGCCGCTGCACCTCGGCCCGGATACCGGTGAGGCGCAGACGGCACCCAACACCTGGGCCAAGTCGCTGGCCCACGTGCCGGCGCCGGGCGGAACCAAGTTCGCCATCGTGCACTTCATGAACGTCACCCTGCCCGGGGCCAACCGCCTCGAGGTCGACCTCGGCTACGGCACCGACACCTTCACGGCCGCCGACGGGGGCCAGTTCTGGACCCGGCCCATCAACGTGGATGCGGTGGGCGGGGGGACGCACCTGACCATGCGCTACATCACCGGCGGCGGTGGCGCAGGTGGAGGGGCCTTCGTCGACCGCTACGGGAGAGGCGAGAGCCTCCCGAGCCACGCAGCGGGCCACGACAGCATCACCAACTGCGACCCCTTCCTCCCCAGCGGCTGGACCGAACCGGTCTTCCCCCACGGGCCGGGGACGACGGTCCCCAAGTACGACCCGTTCTGGATCTGCGACAAGGCGTCGCCCCCGGCGTGGGAGAACGTCCGCTGCGCCGGTCCCGGCGACGTGCAGCACCAGGTGGCGCCCAGCGTCGGGATGATCGTGACCATCCACGGGCCGACGCCGGCCCATCCCCAGGAGTCGATCTCGACGTGTTCGGTGACCTTGATCGACGCCGACCTCGTCCTCCTGGCGGCGCACTGCATCTCGGATCACCCCTTCGAGCTGCCGACCAGCTCGGTGACCTTCGACTACGAGGTGGCGTGCGACGGCAGCGTCCTGCCGGCCTACGGGGCCGGCTTCTACAAGGTCATCAAGCTGGTGAAGTACCGCTACAACGACGGGCGCGACTACGCCATCGTGCAGCTGCGGGGTTCGCCGCCCCTGCCCGCCGTCCCGGTGCGCAACACCATGCCCGCCGGGGGCGAGGCCGTCTTCGGCATCCACCACCCCAACGGGGCCGTCAAGAAGGCGTCCCCGTCGGCCTCGGGCTCGGTCGGCGTCATCAGCTCGGGCAGCATGATCAACGTCAACCTCGACGTCGCCGGCGGCAGCTCGGGATCGGGCCTGTTCGACCTGGCCGGCCGGGTGATGGGCGTGGCCGCCCACGGTGGTGGGTGCAGCTTGAACTACTCGGCGACCGCCGTCATGCTCGACGACCCCATCGAGGTGCCGGACCCACCGACCGAGCGGGCCGTCATGCTCGTCATCGACCGCTCCGGATCGATGGGCGAGAGCGCGGGTGGTGGCTCGGACAAGATCACCGAGGCGAGGGACGCCGCCGAGCTGTTCGCCAGCATGCTGCGGGTCTCGACAGGGAACGAGGCCGGCCTGGTGTCGTTCGCCAGCAACGCCACCTCGCCGGTGGACAGCCCGCTGGTGGCTGTCACCGCCGCCAGCCGCCAGCAACTGATTGACACCCTGCCGGGGATCGCCCCGGGGGGGCGGACGAGCATCGGCGACGGCCTGGCGGCGGCCCGAGACGAGCTCTCGGGACCCGGACCCCCCCGCGCCGTCCTGGTGCTCAGCGACGGGATGGAGAACGAGCCTCAGTCCATCGAGGACGTGGCCGGCCTCGGCGCCATCGAGATCACCGCCATCGGGTTCGGGACCGAGAGCAACCTCGACGGGCCCCGGCTGACCGAGCTGGCCCAGACCCATGGCGGGTTCTACAAGCGGGCGGGCACCGGCCTGGAGCTGCGGAAGTTCTTCGCCCTGGCCTTCGGCGAGATCTTCGAGGCCGGCGCGCTGGCCGATCCCGAGTACCGCCTCCCGGCCAAGCAGCGCCAGGGCCCGGCCGTGCCGTTCAGCGTCTGCGGCGAGGAGACGGTCACGGTGATCCTCGGGTGGGACACGCCCGACGCGGCGCTGCTGGTGGAGGTGCGGACGCCGAGCGGCCAGGTCGTCGACCTGGGCTCGGGGGGAGTGGAGACCGACACCGGCCGCACCTGGCGCTTCGCCCGGATCCCCCTCCCCCAGGAAGGCGAGCGCGACGGCATCTGGACGGTCCGAGCCCTCCGTGCCCGTGGCGGCTCGGAGTTCCCACCCCCCGACGTGGCCGTCAACTACTTCATCACCATCAACGCCACTGGTGGTCCCGTGCTGCGGCCACTCACCGAGTCACGGCGCCTCTACACCGGGGACGTGCTCCATCCCCAGGTGCTCCTGCAGTTCCCCGACGAGACCGTCCCCCGGGGTGGGCAGGTGCGGCTGCGCCTCCGGCGCCCGTCGGCCAGCGTGGGGACCGTCCTCGCCGAACACGGCCTCGGCGCCCCCCGGGTGGTCGCCGGCGACGTCATCCCCGCCCGCCAGGCCACCCTGTCGGCCCTGGAGGCGGCCACGGGAACCCCGGTGACCGGCTACGTCGACGAGGAGCACGTCCTGGCCGACGACGGCCCCGGTGCGGGCACCTTCATGCCGTCGGGCCGGTTCGGCAAGCGCCTGGAAGCTTCGCTGGTGGTCGACGGCACCTACACCTTCCATGCCCGGGCCCAGGTCGGCCTCGGCTGCGACGTCACCCGTGAGGTCCAGTGGAGCTACCACGTCAGCGTGGGGATCGACCCCGAGTCCACCACCGTCGAGGCCGAGCCGGTGCCTCCCGGCGACCCGGGAAGCGGCCAGGTACGAGTGACGTTCACGCCCCGGGACCGCTACGGCAACCACCTCGGTCCTGGCGCCGGCGGCGATCTCACCGTCGGAGCCCTCCCCGGTTGCTCGCTGGTGGGCACCCTCAGCGACCTGGGTGACGGGCGCTACCGCCAGGTCGTCGAGTGCGACCCGGCGTCAGCCGAGCAGCCCGGCATCACCGTGGGCCAGCCCGGGCGGGGACCCGTCGCCTTGACGCCGACGCGGCCCCAGCGGACGCGCTATCGCTACGCCACCACCTTGGTGTGCGGGTCGGCGGACGACGGTTGCGAGTGCGGGTCGCTGGTGCCGGGCCGCTACGCCACCGCGGTGACCATGCTCAACCCTGGGCCGCAGGAGGTGGCCGTCGACCTGGAGGTGGTGCCCACGGCGTTGGTGGGTGCCACCGCCGGGCGCTGGCCCGATACCGCCGCCCGGCGGGGCCACGACCGCATCGCTCTCCCGGCGGGCCACGCCTCCACCGTTGACTGCTGCACCGTCGAGGCCCTTCTCCTCGGTGCGGCGCCGGTCCCGCCCCGACCCCTCACTCATGGCCTGGTCGTCCTCACCAGCGCCCGGCCGCTGGAGGTGTCGGCGGTCTACACCGCCGTCGCCGGCGGGGCGTCGCCCTCGCTCGACGTCGAGAAGATTGCGCCCACCGCCGTCGTCGTGGCCGATCGGCGACCGGCCCCGCCTGGCCAGGTGTCGCCCCCGCCGTCGCTCCCCCTGCGGACGGCGCCGCCACCGCGGCCCCAGGACACGCCCAGGCCGGACGCTGCCAAGCCATCGGGCGACAGCCGCTGAGCGGGCGGGCGGCCGGTCGAGCCCGAGCTCAGCTCAGCCGCAGGCGGTGACCGTCACCAGATCGGTGGTGGTCTCCACGGTGGCATCGCCGTGGGCCCGGGCCCACTGGCGCCAGGCGCCGTCGAGCTGGCCCAGGTCGGCGGGGGTGTCCATGGCGAAGGCCAGCCGCACGCAGGTGCGCTCCCCCTCGTCCCAGGCGACGTAGCTGTCGCCGCCCCAGCCGTCGGAGGCGGTCCCGGCGGTGATGGAGTCGAGATGGCGGCGCAGGGTGAGGTCCACGGCCCACTCCCCGAAGCTGCCCTCGTTGATCACGGCGCCCCCGGCCGGCGGGGGCGGCACCGCCACCGGCTGCTCGCCCCGCAGGTAGATCCCCGGGTCGAGAATCTGCTCGCTGGTGGCCGGCGGATCGGCATAGGCGGCGTTCACCCGGTCCTCCGCCCCCTCCTCCAGCAGGGCGGCGACGAAGAAGGGGCCGGCCAGGTAGGGGAACTGGGAGAGGCTGGTGATGATGGCGGGGATGGGCGAGGCGCCGGCCCGCCGGGAGAAGGCGGCTGCCTCCCGGTCCGCGGCCTCCCGCTCGCCGTCGCTGAGCGTGGCCCGGTAGGCGGACTCCACGGTGAGGGCGACGCCCTCGATCAGGGAGGAAAAGCCGAGGGCCCGCTCGTCGTCGGCTTCGAAGATGTCCGGCCGGTCGAGCTCGAAATGCTGGTCCTCAAGGGCATGGGTCAGCTCGTGGACCAAGGTGACCTCCACGTAGGGGTTCAGCTCCACTCCCCGCAACACCAGCTCGTCGGTTTCGGGGTCGTAGAAGCCGAGCACAGCGTTGCCGTAGTACGCCAGGTAGGACTCGAACAGATCGACGCCGGGCTCGATCAGCTGCATGGCTCGCAGCACCTTCTCGATCTGGTCGGTGTCCTCCCGGTTCTCCTCCACGTCGCGCAGCAGCCGCTCGACGAAGGCCTCGTCGTCGAGGAGTTGCACCGGGACGGGCCGCAGGAAGTCGAGCTCGCGGGCGTCGGCGACGAAGGCCGACAACTCGGCCACCCGGCGCTCCAGGGCGGTCGCGGGCGCCGGGGCCGCCGTGGTCGTGGGTGGAGGCGCCACCGTGGTGGGCGGTTCGCTCGCCAAGGGGGCGGCGGGCACCGGCTCACCCCCGCCGGGACCGGGACCGGCGGCCAGCTGGCCGTCACGCCGGTCGAGGACCACCACAGCGGCGTTGGCCGCCAGCAACAGCGCCACCGCCACCGCCAGCGCCAGCAGGCGCCGGGCCCCGGTCGGGGCCGCCAGGGAGGTCACCGCCATCGCTCGACCCTACCGAGCCCGCTCCCGCGACCCGCCGCGGCCCGGCCCGGCGGGCGCTCGCTCAGGGAACGTTGTTGATGGGGGCGATGGTGGTGGGGACCGGATTCGCTCCCGGCCCGGCCGTGGTGGGCGGGGTGGTGGTGGTGGTCGGCGGCAGGGTCATCACCGGCGCCGGGGCGGTCGTGGTGGTGACCGGCGGCACCGTCGTATCCGGGGTGGTCTCGGGGTCGGCCGGCGGGGGCGGCAGCTCCGTCGGCAGCGGGGCGGCAGGACCGACGGCGGTCTTGCCGTCGAGCACGTAGACGGCGTCGCCCTTGGAGACGAGATCGGGGAAGTACTCGGCGATGTGCATGGGGATGCGCACGCAACCATGCGAGGCCGGGTACGTGGGCACAGAGGTCGAGCCGTGGATGGCGATGCCCGAGCCGGTGAAGTAGACGGGGTTGTAGAGCTTGCCCAGGCGCGACGTGCGCCAGCCCGAGTAGCGCCACATGAAGCGATGGGCGCCCACCGGGGTGATCGCCGTGCCGCAGCCGCCGGGGGCGCAGTAGCGCTTGTTGTTGCCCGTGGAGATGTGGCTGATCAGGCGCAGGTCACCGTTGCGGTAGAGGAAGAGCACCTGGCGGCGCAGGTCGATCTCCACCCGGTTGGCCCCTCCGTCGGGGATGAGGGCGGCCGGGGTGGTGGCCGAGGCCAGGGCCGCCTCGACCTCCGGGGTCACCTTGCCCGAAGGCTCCATGCCCTGGAGCTTCTGGAACGCCTGCACGGCGTAGGTGGTCCCGGCACCGAAGACGCCGTCGGCGGGACCGGGGTCGAAGCGCAACTCGGTGAGGCGGCGCTGGATGGCGGCCACCGCCTCCCCCTCGGCGCCGGGCACAAGGCCCTGGACGGGGGCCACGGTGGTGGAGGTGGGATCGCCCCCGGTGGTGGTCGTCGTGGTCGCCGGTGCGCTGGTGGAGGTGCTGCGGCGGGCTGCGGTCGTGGTGGTGGTCGCAGCCGCCGAGGCGGTCTCGTCGCTACGAGCGGCCCCGGTGAGCCCGTAGGCGGCACCGGCCACGGCGATGCAGGCCACCACCACGGCGATGGCCACCACCCGGCTCCGCTCCCCCAGCCTCAACTTGTCCAGCATGTACGCCCTCAAACGCTCGTGATGGTCCAAACGATCCCTGGACCAGCGAAACGCCATGACCGTACCCGAGAGTTGCTTCTCGTGCACCAGCGTGCCCGGTTTCACCCCGGCCCTGCGGGGGTATCCCGCGGCTGCCGGGGTCGGGCGCTACGGCGGAGCGCCCGACCCGGCAACACCGCCACTTTGTGGGCGCCGAAGCACCCACCCCCGGCTTTGTGTGCACTTCATCGTGGTATAGCCATCATCCGTGCACACAAAGGTGGTTGGGGCGGGGCGGGGAGGCCCCCTTCGGGGGTGCCGGTGACGGGAGTCGAACCCGCATGCCCCGCTGGGGCAGTCCCTTTTAAGGGGACCGTGTCTGACCGTTCCACCACACCGGCGCCCCCACGATAGAGAACCCGGGAACCCCCTCCCGTACCTCAGGCCGCCCGGTGACGCTCGGGGGCCAGGGCCGACCACAGCGCCGCCCGGGCCCGCCGGGCGTCCTCGCCCACCAGGCCGTTGGCCACCACCACGCCCTCCACCATGTCGGCCAGCACCTCGGCCCGCCCGCGGCCCCGCAGGCGGACCGACACCAGGAGTGGCGCCCCCGGTGCCCGCCGCCGCAGTGAGCGGTCGGCCCCGGCCAGGCGGGGCGGGCTGCGGAAGCTGGGGCAGACCAGGCCGAGGGACCCTGCGGCCAGAGCCAACCGCCGGGCACCGCCGGCCAGCACGAGCGCACCTGCCATGCTCACCATCCTGACGCCCGGGTGTGACAGTGGTCGCCTGGGGGTAGGCGACGGGCTGGCCCGGCGCCACCTCCACAACGGCACCGGGTCCTCTGGTGCGGCCGGTCCCGCCTCACCCCCAGGGCGGGACCGGTCCGTCGCCCCGACGGAGGACCCCTGCCCCCTACCATCACACGGTGGGGACCGTGCTCAACCCGGCCCAGCAACGGGTGCTCGAGGCACTGCGGGCCGGCGAGCGGGCCGGCCCCGCTGACCCCCACCTCGGGCCCCGGCTGCGAGCACGCCTGGAGGAGCCGCTGGCCGAGCTGAGCCGGGGCCTGGCCGAACCCGTGCAGGTGAGCAAGGCCGCCCTCGCCCAGATCCATGCCTGTGAGGCGCACTACCGGGCAGAGGAGGCCACCCCTTTCTCCTGGTCCCTCGCCACCGCCCGGGGCACCGTGGCCCACAAGGCCATCGAGCTCTCCCTGCACCGCCGGGACCGGCCGGCCCCGCTGACCCTGGTGGACGCCGCCCTCCAGCGCCTGGCCGACGACCCGGACCACCGCATCGCCGGCTTCCTCCTCGGCCTGGACGAAACGGACCGGGCCGAGCTGCGCAGCCGGGTCAACGACGTGGTGGCCAAGTTCGCCGAGCTGTGGCCACCCCTCTCACCGGCCTGGCGGCCCCGGACCGAGTCGGCCACCCGCGCCGAGCTCTGCGGGGGACGGATCCGCCTGGCCGGCAAGATCGACCTCGCCCTCGGGACGCCCCAGGGCCTGGGCCCCGGCACCGTGCTGGTCGACCTGAAGACAGGGACGCCCCACGCCGGCCACCTGGACGACCTGCGCTTCTCCGCCCTCATGGAGACCCTGCGGGTGGGCGTGGCCCCCTTCCGCCTGGCCGGCTACTACCTCGACGCCGGCACCATGGAGGTCGAGGACGTCGACGAGGACGTCTTGGAATCGGCTCTGCGCCGCACCCTGGCCGGGGCCCGCAAGGTGGTGGAACTACGCCTCGGACTGCGCACACCGTCGGTGACCGCCAACGCCCGCTGCCGGTGGTGCCCGGCCCGCCCCGACTGCCCCGACGGGCAGGACTGGTCCCGCGGTTCGCCCACCGGCGGCGACGAGTTCGGCTAGGACGGCCCCGGTTCCTCCGGGCCAGCGGGGTCGAGGTCGAGGGAGGCCGAGTTGACACAGAAGCGCTCCCCGCTGGGGCGGGGCCCGTCGTCGAAGACATGGCCCAGGTGCGAGTCGCAGCGGGCGCAACGGATCTCCACCCGGGTCATCCCCAGGCTCCGGTCGGGAACCCGGGTGACGCGGTCCTCGGCGGCGGCCGCCCAGAAGCTGGGCCAGCCGGTGCCGGAGTCGAACTTCTCGTCCGAGCGGAACAGCTCGGTGCCGCAGCCGATGCAGCGGTACACCCCCGGTTGCTTGGTGTTCCAGTAGGCGCCGCTGAAGGCCCGCTCGGTTCCCCCCTGGCGAGCGACGGCGTACTGCTCGGGCGTGAGCCGCTCCCGCCACTGGGCGTCGGTGGCGGGAAGGTCGCTGCTCGTGCTCTCGGCCATGGGACCAGGCTAGGACGGGGCCGAGGGCCTGCCGACCGGGCCGAGCCAGCGCTCGGCCAGCTCGTCGCGCCGCTCCTCCCACTCCTCGGCAGTGATGGCGTAGCGCAGGTGGTCCTCCCATACGCCGTTGATCTCCAGGTAGCGCTCAGCCGTGCCCTCGCAACGCAGCCCGATCTTCTCGACGACCCGCCGGCTGGCCTGGTTGCGGGGGACGATGGCGACCTGGAGGCGGTGCAACCCCAGGTCCTCGAAGGCGAAGCGGGCCACCACCACCAGCGCCTCGGGAACGTATCCCCGGCCGGCGCTGGCCTCGTCCACCCAATAGCCCACGTAGGCACTCTGGAACGGGCCCCGCTGGACGCCGTTGAGGTTGATCTCGCCCCGCAGGCGCCGGTCGGGCCGGCCGGCGAAGATACCGAAGCCGTAGCCGGCGCCGAGCTGGCGCTCGCGATCCCGGGCCCGGCAACGAGCGGCGAAGGCCGAGCGGCTGCGGACGACGTCCGGCGATCCCGGGGGGCGCCGCGGCTCCCACGGGGTGAGCCAGGCGTGGGAGCGGATCCGCAGCGCCTGCCAGGCGGGGAAGTCGGCCACCGTGAGGGGGCGGAGCCGCACCCGGGCGCCGTCCAGGGTGATCGGCTCCTCACGGGGTGCCGTCGACACGGCCCGGATGGTAGTACCGGTAGGCGGAACGTGGCCTGACTCCCGGGGTGGCGGGGACACCCCGTCAGGCCCCCAGCAGGCTGGCGGCCATGCCGTCGAGGATGTCGGACTCCGAGACCAGGCACTCCGCCACCTGGAAGGAGCGCAGCACGGCCACCAGCACGCAGCAGCCACCCACGATGACGTCGGCCCGGGCCTCCTCCAGCCCGGGGTTGTGGATGCGATCAGCCCGGGCCTCGGTGGCGAGGGTGCGGAAGACGTCCTCGGCCGCCGCCCGGGTGAGGCGGAAGTGGTGGATGCGGTCGCGGTCGTAGGCGGCCAGGCCGAGCTCGACGGCCGCCACCGTGGTCACCGTGCCGGCGACCCCCACCATCAGCGATGCCCCGGTGGTGGCCGGGACCTCGCGGACGACGTCGTCGAGGTGGGCCTCGGCCACCGAGATGGCCGCCGCCAACTCCTCTGGGGCAGGAGGGTCGTGATGAAGGAACTGCTCGGTCATCCGTACGCAGCCCAGGTCGACGGAGATGGCGCCGTCGGGGGCCCCACCACCGGGCCCCACGGCGAACTCGGTGGATCCCCCACCGATGTCCACCACCAGGAACGGCCCCTGGCCGGGGTCGAGCTCGGCCGTAGCGCCCCGAAAGGACAGATCAGCCTCCTCCTGGCCCGAGAGCAGCTCCGGCGGCGTCCCGAGGACGTCGGCGGCGGCACCGAAGAACTCCTCCCGGTTGAACGCGTCGCGGGCCGCCGAGGTGGCGCTGGCCCGGACCCGCTCGACGCCGTGGCCGTCCATGACCTTGCGGTAGTGGGCCAGGACGTCGAGGGTCCGCTCGATGGCGGCAGGATCGAGGGCCCCGCGGGCCCCCACCCCGGCACCCAGCCGGGTGATGGTGGCCAACCGCTCCACGGTGTGCAGGCCGGTGCCGGACGGGCCTGCCCGGGCCACCAGCAACCGGGTGGAGTTGGTGCCGCAGTCGATGGCGGCGACCGCTCCGCTCATGGCCGGGCCGACGGCGCCAGCGCCAGCCGGTCGGCCACCCAGCGCCCGACGGGGTCGTCGCCCCCGGCCAGGTACCAGGCGTAGTGGGCGTGGAGGCACTTGACCCCCCGCCGGGACCCGCCCACGCCGCCCGAGGGCCGGGGCCCGGCGTGGCCCGCCGGCAGGGCGGCGTCGCGCTCGGCGGCGTAGCGGCGGTGGGCGGCCGCCAGGGCCTCGGGATCGACGGCGGCCTCGGCCTCCCGCACGCCACCGGCCGACTCGAGGCGCCCGACGGCCCGCCGGGCATCCCGCCCCACCAGCCAGTAGCGGGTGGGCATGGGGGTGCCGTCGTCGAGCAGGGGCTGGTTGCGGATGACCACCGGGGCACCACCGCGATCGCGCACCACCACGGCGAAGCCGGCCCGGGGGCGCCGGCCCAACAGATCGGCCACCGCCGGCTCGGGTGCGGACACGTCGGCGACGACCTCTGACGGCCGGCGGCCCTGCTCAACCCGGTCCACCCGTCTACCTTAGGACGCCTCCTCCAGTGCCCGGCGGGTGAGGATGCGGGCCAGATGGCGCCGGTAGTCGGCGCTGGCCGCCAGGTCACTCGGGGGGTCGCACCCCTCGTCGGCCAGCGTCGCGGCCGCCTCCGCGCTAGCACCGCCCGCCAGCGCCTCCTCGACGGCCCTCGCCCGCCACGGCACCGCGGCCATGGCCGCCAGGGCGACCCTGGGGGCGGCGGGGTCGCCCACGGCGGCCACCGCCACCGTGGGCCAGTCCTGGGCCCGGCGGCTGAAGCGCTGGTACGACCACGGTGCGCCCCCCCGCTTCGGCACCCGGATCGCGGTCAGCACCTCGGTGGCCGCCAGGGTGGTGCGGTGGGGAGCACCGAAGAGGCCACCCACCGCCGAGTGGCGCTCGCCGCCGGGGCCGGTGATTACCACGGTGGCGTCGAGGGCCAGGGCCGCGGCGGCCAGGTCGGCGGCGGGGTCGGCATGGGCCAGCGATCCACCGATGGTCCCCCGGTTGCGCACCTGGGGATCGCCCACCAGTGAGGCCGCCCGGGCCAGCAGGGGAGCCTCGGCGGCCACGAGAGGCGATGTGGCCACGTCGTGGTGGCGGGTCAGGGCACCGATGTGGAGGTGGTCGCCACCGTCATCGATCCCCGCCAGCTCGGCCAGCCCGCCCAGGTCGATCAGCAGGCGGGGCCGGGATCGGCGCCGGCGCATGAGGGGCAACAGCGAGTGCCCACCGGCGAGCAGGCGGGCCCCCTCGCCCTGCTCGACCAGCATGGCCACCGCCTCGGCCACCGACGCCGCCCGGTGGTAGTCGAAGGCGGGCAGCGTCACGGCTGGCCGGCCGCGCCGGTTGCGCCGGAGGCGGCCAGGACGGCGGCCACGATGTTGTGGTAGCCGGTGCAGCGGCACAGGTTGCCCTTGAGCGCGGTGCGTACCTGGGCCTCGTCGGGATGCGGGCAGCGCTCCAGCAGGCCCAGCACCGCCATCACCATGCCCGGGGTGCAGTAGCCGCACTGGACCCCGTGCTCGGCCCGGAAGGCCTCGAGGAGGGGGTGCAGTCCCCCGCCGGGGCCGCCGGCCAGCCCTTCGACGGTGGTGACGGAGCGCCCGTGGGCCTGGACCGCCAGCACGGTGCAGGCCTTGACCGCCTCGCCGTCGAGGTGCACGGTGCACGAGCCGCAGGAGGTGGTGTCGCAGCCCTCGTTGGTGGCGGTGAGGTCCAACACGTCGCGCAGGTACTCGACCAGGGTGGTGGGCGCCGCCACCCGGTGGGACGTGACGGCGCCGTTGACGGTGACGGTCACGGGGTGGGCCATCCCGCCATCATGGCCTGCGCCCGTTCAGGGGCGGAAGCCTCAGGTGGCGGCCGGCAGCTCGCGGGTGCAAAAGGCGCACGCCCGCGCCGTCACGGGAATGGAGCTGACGCAGAACGGGCAGTCGCGGGTGGTGGTGGCCACGTCCGGCTCGGTCCGGCGCCGGGCCATCAAGGCGTTGAGGGGGCGGACCACGAAGAAGAACACGGCTGCGGCGATGAGCAGGAAGGCGATCACGCTGTTGATGAAGGCGCCGTACATGATGACGCCGCCGCCGATCTCGATGGTGAGCTGATCGAAGTTGACGCTGCCGGGGATGGAGATCAGGGGGGTGAGGATGTTGGTGACCAGCGAGGTCACCACGGCCCCGAAGGCGGCGCCGATGACGACCGCCACCGCCAGCTCGGCCACGTTGCCCCGCAGGATGAATGCCTTGAAGTCGTTGAGCATCTCGCTCTCCTTGTCCCTCGTCGATGAAGTGCTGCTGGAGCTCCTGCACGCACCAGCATGCCCCAGGCGTCGCAGGGCTCGAATCAGATGGGCCACACGGCGGGGTTGGCCAGGTGGCGGGGACGGCGGCCGGAGCGTAGGGCTTCGACGTCGTCGAGGATCATGGTGCTGTGGTGGTCGACCACGTCGTCGGCGGCGCCGGCCAGGTGGGGGGTCAGGGTGACGTTGTCGAGAGCCAGCAGGGGATGGTCCCGGGGGAGGGGTTCCTGCCAGTAGACATCGAGGGCGGCCCCGCCGATCACGCCCCGCTGCAGGGCTGAGATGAGGGCACCCTCGTCGATCACCGCGGCCCGGGCGGTGTTGACGACGACGGCGTGGCCGGCCAGGCGCTCCAGCTCGGCGGCGCCGATGAGGCCGGTGGTCTCGGGCGTGAGCGGGCAGTGGAGCGAGACGACGTCGCTCTCGTCGAGGATCTGTGCCAGCGGAGCCGAGCGGGCCGGTGGCTCGGGATCGGTGGCGTAGGGGTCGCTGACCAGCACGCGCATGGCGAAGCCGGCCGCCGCCCGGCGGGCCACGGCCCGACCCACCGCCCCGTAGCCGACCAGGCCGAGGGTGCGCCCGGCCAGCTCCGGTCCCCGGAAGTGCAGGTACGGCAGCTCGCCGCCAACGTCCCATCCCACCCGGCGCAGGTGGTCCTGGCCCCGGGCCAGCGACCGGCACTGGGCCAGGATCAGGCCCAGGGTGAAGTCGGCCACCGAGTCGGCGTTGCGGGCCGGGGTGTGCAGCACCGGGATGGCGCGCCCGGTGGCGGCTTCGAGGTCGACGTTGCTCGGCGCCCCCCGGGCGGTGGCCACGATGCGCACGCTGGGCAGGGCGTCGAGGACCGAGCCGTCGACCATCTCGATCTCGACGACCAGCAGGTCGGCCCCGGCGGCGGCCCCCACCAGGGCGTCACGGTCGAGCACCCGGCGGGTGACGCCCCAGCCCTGGCGCTCGACGGCGTACCCGAGGGCCTCCAGACGGCGCTGGCCCTCGCCGCTGAGCTCGGCCGTCACCAGCGCCTTCACGGCCGATCTGGTGGCAGATCCGGGACCGGACCGGCGGCGGTCCTGCCACCAGTACCGGGGGATGTGGGGGCGGCACCCTCGGGCAGGTGGTCGGCCAGGGCGGCGTGGGCCTCCAGGTAACGCCGCTGGGGCTCCCGGTAGGGCTCGGGATCGCCGGCCGCCACGACGGTGGCGGCCGGCGACGCCACGTCCCCGAGGGAGATCCCGGCGGCCCGGGCCACCAGGGCGGCACCGGCCAGGGCGGCCGGCTGGTCGACCCAGGGCACGGTGACGGGCCGGGCCATGACGTCGGCCAGCAGCCGGGCCAGACCGCCGTGACGGGCTCCACCCCCGGTGAGGACGAGGGTGGTGGCAGGCCGGCCGAGCACCCGCTCGAGATCGGCCACGTTGGCGGCCACGGCGAAGGCGTGGGCCTCGACGAAGGCGCGGGCCAGGTCGGCACCGGACGTGGTGGGCGACAGACCGAGCACGCTGTGGGGTGCTCGAGCGGTCCAGGCCCGCTCGTCCCACACCGGTGCCGCCACCACCGCCGTCACCCCACCGGCTCCGGGGCGGCTGGCCTCGGCCCGGCACCACAGCTCGGCCGGGTCGGTCCCCAAGGTGGCCGCCCACCACCCCAGCATGGTGCCGGGGTAGCCGGCGTTGGTCTCCACCGCCCAGCGGTCGGGGGCCACGTGGGTGGAGACCCAGGGGTGGCGGTAGGGGTCCTGGGGCGGGTGGCCGCTGGCCGCCTGCACCGGCGTGCTGGACCCGGCCACCACCGTCACCACCCCCTCGGCCAGGCCACCGGCACCCATGGCGGCCAGCTGGGTGTCACCCCCGCCGGCCACCACCGGGAGCCCCCGGGGCAGGCCAAGATCGCCGACCTGCAGGCGACCCACCTGCGTCCCCGCCTCCACCAGCGGGGCCAGGCGCTCGGTGCCCAGGCCGAGATCGTTTAGCAGATCGCTGGCCCAGCACCGGTGGGCGACGTCGGCCATCTGCCCGGCGCTGGCGTAGCAGGCCTCGCTCGCTTCGACCCCCGAGAGTCGCCACAGCACCCAGTCGTGGACGAAGAGCACCCGCCGGGTAGCGGCCCAGCCGGCGGGGTCGGTGCTCGCCAGGTGCAGCAGCTTGGGCAGGGTCAGCTCGGGCGCCGGCCAGTGGCCGGTGATCCGGTAGAGGGCCTCGGTGCCCACCTGGCGGCGCAGGCGGTCGAGCTGGCCGGCGCCCCGGCGGTCGCTGTTGAGTACGGCCGGGCCCACCTCCGCCAGCCCGTCGGTGCGCACGTAGCCCTGGCGCAGCGAGGAGGCGGTGAGCCCGGCGTAATCACCCCCGGGCCGGTCGGCCCGGGCCACGGCTTCCCGTAGCGCCTCCCGGGTGGCGGCCCACCAGGCCCCGGGGTCGAGCTCGGCCACCCCGGGGCGGGGACGGCGGGCAACGATGGCCCGGGTGGCCCCGGCCACCACGCCCCGGCCGATCTCGCTGACCCAGGCCTTGACGGCCGAACCCCCGAGGTCGACCCCGGCCGCCAGCGGCCTCTCGGCCATGGCTCGCTTCACCCACCCCCCCTCGTTCTTTGTCGGATGGGCGGTGCCCCGCACTGCCCATCCGACAAAGAACGAGGGGGGGTGGAATGAGGGGGGGACGAACGACGGGGAGAAGGTCTCACGGGGCACCGGCCTCCTGGGCCCGGATGCGCTCCAGGTAGGCCGGGGGGCACTCGGTGGTGGTGTCACCCAGGGTGAGGGCCCGGTAGGTCGCCACCGCCGCCTCCTCCAGGTTGGCGGCCCGCTTGTGGGCCTCCTCGACGGTGGCCCCCACCACCGAACAGCCGTGGTGGCCGAGGATCACGGCGTCGGCGTCGACCAGGGCGGCCGCCCCGGCCTCGGCCAGCTCGGTGGTGCCCGAGGCGATGTAGGGCACGGTGGCCACCCGGCGCACGTAATAGGCGTGGTCGATGGTCATGAGGCGGATGCGATGTCCGAGGGCGTCGAGCAGCACCGACAGCTGGGGGTGGAGGTGGATGACCGCGTTCACGTCGGGGCGGGCCCGGTAGCTGTGCAGGTGCAGCGCCACCTCGCTCGACGGGCGGGGATGGCCGCCCCGGTGGGTGCCGTCGAGGCCGACGAGCGAGAAGTCGCCGGGCCCGAGCTCGTCCAGCCAGGTCCCGCTGGCCGTGACCACGCACTCCCCGGCCCCGGGCAGCCGGGCCGAGAGGTTGCCCCCCGATCCCAGCACCAGCCCCCGGTCGACGGCCTTGGCGCCGAGGGCCCGGAGCTCGTCGATGAGCGGGCCATGAGCGGTCACGGCACCAGGATGGCCTTGAGGCGACCACCCCCGGGCATCGCCTCGACGGCGGCGACGACGCCGTCGAGAGGATGGCGGTGGGTGACGATGGCGTGGGCGTCGATGGCGCCGGTGCGCAGCAACTCGATGGCCTCGGGGAAGGCCCCGGGCGCCAGGTGGGCCCCCCGCACGTCGAGCTCCTTGTGCTCGGCCACGGTGTTGAGGTCGACGTCGGCCCGCCGGCGGTAGACACCGTCGAGGACCACCCGGCCCCCCGGGGCCACAACCTCTAGGCCCAGGCTGACCGCATCGGTCGAGCCCGAGCAGTCGATGAACACGTCGGGTCCGTCGCCTCCCGATGCCTCGGCCACGGTGGCGGCGGCCGTGCCGGGCGGGACCGCCGACAGGTCGACGGCGGCGTCGGCCCCCAGGTGGCGGGCCAGCTCGGCCCGGGCGGCCGAGGTGACCACGGCGACCACGTGACGGGCCCGGCCGCCGAGAGCGCCCAGGGCGCAGGCGCCGATGGCGCCGATCCCGGCCACGGCCACGGCATCGCCGGGTTCGACGGTGGCCCGGCGCACGGCGTGGGTGGCGCAGGCGGCCGGCTCCACCAGGGCGGCGGCGGCGGCATCGAGCGCCAGGGGCAGCTGGTGGACCACGGCCCCGGGCGGCAGGGCCATACGCTCGGCGAAGGCCCCGGGCAGCCCGCTGCCGAGGTGGGTCCCGGACCGGCACAGGTTCTCGCGCCCGGCCCGGCAGGCCCGGCAGCGCCGGCAGGGCACCATGACCTCGGCGGTGACCCGGTCACCCGGGCCGACCCCCCACCGCTCGGCGCTGGGATCGTCGATCCAGCTCACCCGCCCCAGGATCTCGTGACCGGGCGTGAAGGGGAACTCGAGCGCCCAGGGACCGTCACCCCGCCAGATCATGCGGTCGGCAGCGCACACCCCGGCCGCCTCCACATCGATCACCGCCCCGGCGTCCCTGGCCGGCTCGTGCCCCTCCTCGAAGCGGAAGTCACCGGGCCCGTGGGCCACCACCGCCCTCACCGGGCGGCCCCTGCGTCATCCCCGGTCCCGGCCGGCGGCGGCGGGAAGCGGGCGGAGCGGCGGCAGGCCAGGAGGTGGGCGCGGCTCTCGGCCGCCGCCTCGGCGCCGGTGGCCACCCCGGCGCCCACGGCGCCGTAGAGGTCGAGCGATGCGGCGCCGCAGTAGCCGGCAGCGTCCAGGGCGGCGGTGAAGGCGCCGAAGTCGTGGAGGCGCCCCAGCGGGAGATCGTCGTCGGCGCTGCCCTCGGCGGCGTCGCCCAGGTGGAGGTGCCACAGGCGCCGACCCAGGCGGGCCACCACCTCGGGCAGGTCCTCCCCACCAGCCAGGGCATGGCCGGTGTCGAGCAGGACACCGAGGCCGGGGACGGCGTCACTCAGGGCCAGGGCGTCGGTGGCGGTGGCCACGGCCGTGCCCGGCTTGTACTCGAGCGCCACCCGTACGCCGGTGGGGGCGACGGCACCGACCACCCGGCGGGCCCCCGCCACCACGTCGTCCCGGGAGGCGGCGACCGGGTCGGCACCGGGCCAGAGCCCGATGGTGTCGAGCGCCAGGCGGGCCGCCACCTCGGCCACGGCCCGGCTCTCGTCCGCCACCGCACCCGCGGCCTGGGGCGACGAGAGGGCGCCGGTGGGCCAGCGGGCGACGGGCAGGGAGAGCAGGAGCATGGCCACCGGCACCCCGGTCGCCGACGCCAGGGCGAGCACCCGGCTCACCCGCTCGGCGGCCAGTTCCTCGGCCGCCCGGTACACCCCCAGCTCGACACCGTCGAAGCCGTTGGCCGTCGCCGCCGACCACACGCCGGCGTCGTCGAGGCCGTCGGGCCAGTGGTTCCAGTCGGCGTCGCAGAGACGCCAGCCGCTCACCGGCCCGGCCCCGCCACCCGGCCCAGGCGCTCGAGGGTGGCCCGGCGCACCAGCGGCGTCTGGGCCTGGACGAGGTGGAACAAGGCCTCCCTCGCCAGGCGCTGGGCGGGCGACGAGCGGGCCATGCCCGCCCCCCCGCTGACCGTCACCAGCGCCGTGGCCGAGCGCACCCCCAGCTCGAGGGCGTGGGCCCGCAGGGCCAAGCGCTCGTCGATGGCCTCACCGGGCGCCACGTCGTCGAGGAGGCGGTAGGCCTCGGCCCGCACTTCGCCGGCCTCCACCGCCAGCCGCCGGGCCAGCACCAGCCCGCTGGGCTCGTCCCGGCGCCGGGCGGCGTCCTCGAGGCGGGCGACGGCCGCATCGATGAGGCCGAAGACGGCCGGGGTGACGTTGGCCGTCTTCTCGGCGTCGGCCTGGCGCCAGGCAGCCAGGTCGACCACGTCGATGATGTCGGCCTCGTCAACCTCCAGGCCACGGAAGCCGATGCGCACCGTCGCCGTCGCCTCCATGGCGGCCAGGGAGAGGGCGCCTGTCGGCTCCAATCCCGGCTGTTCCCGGGCGGGCACCAGGGCCAGCACCGCCCGGTCGTCGCCGGTGATCCCGCCCACCAGGAGCACCTCGGCCAGGCCCCAGCTGGTCACCCACGCCGCCGTGCCGTCGAAGCGCCACCCGCCGGAGTGGCGGCGGGCGCTGACGGTGGGGCCGCTGGTGCGGCGCAGGTGGGCCACGGCGATGCCGCCGAGCGCACCGGTACACAGCTGCGGCAGCCAACGCCGGCGCAGGTCGTCGTTGGGAGAGCGCACCAGAGCCCGCACCGGGGTGGCGTGCTGGGTCCAGACGAACCAGGTGGCCCCGTCGGCCCCGGAGAGGATCTCGGTGATGCGCCGGGCCACCGGGGCGGGAACCTCGCTGCCACCCGCCCCGGCCGGGCCGTACACGCCGAGCAGGCCGGCCTCGCCGAGAGCCCGGACATGGCTCGCCGGCACTCCCTCGACGTCCACCCGCTCGGCCTCGGGGGCCAGCACCTCGGCGGCCAGGCGGCGGGCGGCGGCAGCGCACGGATGGGTGTCGACCGCCCGGTCGGAGACGAGGTCGGAGACAGTCACGCGCACGAACCCTACCGGTGCCCACCGCCGACCCCGC
>Ga0247704_1000099_pt1 | contig 23823 bp, 27 predicted proteins | sample 41W_NmetaG_FD_189042 | JGI IMG/M metagenome (GOLD analysis project Ga0247704, IMG submission 189042) | Soil microbial communities from hillslope of Landscape Evolution Observatory, University of Arizona, Oracle, AZ, United States - 4-1-W_N | ecosystem: Engineered > Artificial ecosystem >...
CCGGAGATCGAGCTGCCTGACGACCAAGGCGGGGTGTGGCGCCTCTCCGCCCATCGGGGGCGGGCGGTGGTGGTGCTCTTCCACCGCCACCTGGCCTGACTGCCCTGCCAGCAGCACGCCGTCGCCGTGGGCGAACGGCTCGACGAACTGGACGGGGCGGCGGTCGTCCTCGTCACCTTCACCCGCCCCCGCAACCTCCGGGGCTACCGGGCCCGCTTCGGCATCCCGTACCCGGTGCTGGCCGACGAGGAGCGGGCCGCGTACCGGGCCTACGGCCTCGGGCGCGGGCCGTGGTGGCGGGTGTGGGGGCCGGCGACGGTGCGGGCCTACACGCGGCTCGTCCGCCGGGGGGCCCGGCTGCAGCGGCCCTCGGAGGACACCCTGCAGCTCGGCGGCGACTTCGTGGTCGGCCCGGACGGGCGGCTGCGCTACGCCTACCGCTCGAAGGGGCCGGCCGACCGGCCCCCGATCGACGACCTGCTGGCCGCGGTCCGGGGCGGCTGAACCCCGGCCCCGCTCAGCCCTCGGCCGCCCGCCCCTCCGAGGGACGGGTGTCGCTGGCCAGCAAGCCGACGTGGAGATGGGACTCGACCCCGGCCACCCCCGAGATCCGCCCGACGGCCGCCACCAGCTCCTCGACGTCGGCCTCCTGGGCCACTTCGCCGTGCAGCACGGCCACATGGTTCTCCACGGTCACGTGGATGCGCGGCAGGTCGAGGCGCTTCTCGATGGGCCCCAACGAGGACCGGATCCGGTCGGCCAGCACCCCGTCGGTCACGTTGGGGTCGGGATGGCCGCCCGAGAGACGGTAGGCCGACCCCCGGAGCTGACCGCTCGCGTACCGCAGGCGCCGGCCCGCCGCCCGCAGGCCCCGGCGAACTGCCCTGTTGGCCGCGGTACCCGGCCGGAGCGCCACCACCACCCCTCCGATGAGCGCCAGCCCGCCCGCCCCACGTCGCATCCGAGTGCCCATGGTCACGTACCTCCTCTCCCATCATGCTCCCCGCCCGCGGCAGTGCCAACCAGGGGCGAACGCGTCCGGGTGATGGGGACCTTCGACTCTGGTGGCGGGACCGGCAAGACGGCAGCATCCAGTCGATGAAGACAGCTACCTCGCCCGAGCAGGCCCCGAAGCGCACCCGCACCCGCAAGGCCGCCGCCGGCACGAAGAGAAAGCGGGGGACCGGCGTGGTCCGTACCCTCGACGACGAGCAGGACTTCACCCCCGAACGGCTCGAGGACTCCCTGGAAGGGGAGCTGGCCCCACCGACCGCAGGCATGCACGGCGAGGACCTCGACGACACGGGGCTCGACCCCGACGCCCTCGAGGAGGTGGCCGGACTGGAGGCGGCGGTCGCCGGCGACCCGCCGGTCGGCGAGATCGACGATGCGATCACCGACGGCGGCGCGGGCGACGAGGTGGCCTCCGTCGACGGCGAGCCCGACGAGGACCAGGAGGAGGCCGAACCGGATCTGGGCGCGCTCCTCACCGGGATGCTCGTCCCCGAACCGGACCCCGGTGTGGACGACGACGACCGCGACGTCTCCGGTCTGGAGATCGAGTACGTCCCCACCGCCAGGGGCAACGAGTTCGTGTGCAGCGCCTGCTTCCTCATCTGGAACCGGCGGCACCTGGCCGACGCCGAGCGCAGGGTGTGCCGGGACTGCATCGACGACGTCGCCCCGGCGCCCCGCCGGGAAGCGGCCGCGTAACGGCCGGCAGACGGGCCGTTCGTCGCCCGCCGGGGGACCTTCGCCCCTGGCCTGGCCGCGGCCCCGAGGGGAGGATCGTCTCGTGGTCGAGAACACCTTCCAGATCCTGCCCCGGATCGGGCCGTGCCCCGAGTGCGGGCACGCGCTCCGGGTGGTGACGGACGGCGAGATGGCCAACCTCCTGTGCCCGACCTGCGGCGCCTGCTGGCACGACGAGCTGGGTTGGATCCACCGCGTCAACCCGGCGACGTGCCCGGGGTGCTCGCTCCGGGGCGTCTGCCGGCTGGCCGAGCGGCCGTACGGCACCCGCCCGACCGGCTAGAGGGGTCCTCCATGCGCGCCGCCCGCGTCGCCCGAGTGGCCGGGATCGACATCCGGGTCCACCCGCTCATGGTGCTCCTCGTGGCCGCCGTGCTGGCCGCGAGCGTCACCGACGAGGGCGGGGGCCTGTGGGCCGGCGCGACGTGGATCGTCCTCGTCTTCTCCTGCGTCCTGGTGCACGAGCTGGCCCACAGCGTGGTCGCCCGGCGCCGGGGCGTGACGGTACGGGACATCGTGCTGCTGCCCATCGGTGGCGTGTCGGAGATGGAGCGGCTCCCCGAGCGACCGGCCGACGAGCTCGTCATCGCCTCCGCCGGCCCGCTCACCAGCGTCGCCATCGCCCTCGTCGCCGCCGGCGCCGCGCTGGTCGCAGGTGAGCCCCTCGTGCCGGTGGACCTCCTCGAGGGCCCCCTCCTGCACCGCCTCGTCTGGTTCAATGCCGTCCTGGGCGCCTTCAACCTGCTTCCCGCCTTCCCCATGGACGGCGGGCGCGTCCTCCGGGCCGGCCTGGCCCTGCGGTGGCCGCTCGAGCGGGCGACCGGGCTGGCGGCCCGGGTGGGCCGGGCGCTGGCCGTCGTGATGGCCGCGGCCGGGATCGCCTTCGACCCCTGGCTGGTCCTGATCGCCCTGTTCGTGTACCTCGGGGCATCGGCGGAGGAGATCGCCACCCGGGCCCACGTCCGGTTCGCCGGCCGTCGGGTGGCCGAGATCATGGCGCCGGGGCCGCTGTGCCTGCCCGCCGGCCTGCCGGTCGCCGACGCCCGGCGCCGCCTGCAGGACAGCGGCGAGCGCCACGTCGCGGTGGTCGACCGGTCGGGCGCCTACCTGGGCATGGTGGCCGTGCACGACCTCCGCCGCTCGGGTGCGGGCACGGTCGGGGCCCTGGCCCGGCCGGTACGGCCGCTGGCGCCGGGCCAGGACCTCGAGGAGGCCGCAGCCACGTTGGCCGAGACCGGCGCCGATGCCGCGCCGGTGCTCGACGCGGGCGTGGTCGTCGGCATCCTGCGCTTCGACGACCTGACCGCCCGGCTGGCCCGCCGCTGACGTCGGGCTACGGGTCGCGCCGGCTGGGGTGGCGGTGCACGGCCGCCAGCACGATGCCAGCCAGCTGGCCGGCCGTGAGGGTGGGCCCGTCGGCGAGCGCCATGAGCTGGAGTTCCAGGGGGATGAGCGTGGAGGCCTGGAGCTGCCGCAGCGGGATCCCCGTGCTCCGGAGGTGACGGAGCACGTCCTCGGCGAGGAATGCGACCGCCATGCGCCACTCGCGGGTACCGGTGGGGTCGCCGGCGTGGGGGTCGGGTCGGGCGGTGGCCAGGTCGGCCAGCGCCTCCTCGGGAAGGTGGGCCAGGGCGTTGAGCCACGCCCACGGCGGCGCCCACCGGCCCTGGCCCCGCAGGTGGTCGGCGTAGCGGCCGGCGAGCAGGGCCTCGCACTCCAGTGTGAGCTCGGCGGCCAACGGCTCCATCGGATCCTCACGGCTGTGCTTCCACACGGTGCGCTCCTCTCGCCGGCACCATCCTCCCGGGGCGACCGGGTGCCGGGCCAGGGACCAACGACCCGAATCACAGGGGCGCACGGCACTTCGGGCGCCGGCGTCAGCGCCAGCCCTCCTCCAGCCGGGACCGGACCCGCGCCAGGCGGTTGCCCAGATCCTCGAGGGTTGGGCGCATCAGCGCCGGGTCGTCGGCGGCCCGGAGGTGCATGGCGATCACCACGCTGGTCAGCGCCGCCCAGGCACACCACAGGGAGACGAAGCCGCTGACGGTCAGCCAGGCCAGGAAGCCGACGGCCACCAGGTTGAGGACTCCGTAGACGACGAGGAACCGGTGGCTCGAGACCAGCAGGCAGCCGATGGTGGTCATGACGTACACCACGGTGAGGGCCCCGCCGTGGAAGAGCTTGGCCGAGTAGGCGATGTGGTCGCCGGCGTCCCGGGCGTCGACCGGCCCGGTGGCCAGCCCGGCGAGCAGCACGATGGCCACCAGGGCGGCCACCACGCCGAGGGCGTCGATGACCCGCCGCCGGGCGTCGTCGGGTTCGACCGCGGCCACCGCCCGCGGCACGAGCAGCGGTAAGCCGTAGGCGATGATCAGGTAGGCGTACACCGCGGCATGCCCGACCGAGCTGGCGACCGTCCCGTCGAGGCCCCACCAGACGAACACCTCGATCAGCTGGTGGACGGCCAGGACGACCGGCAGCGCGGCCAGCGGTAGCTGTGACCGGTCGCGGACGTGGCGGGCGGCGTCGACGGCGACGGTGCCGATGACGATCCCCATGGCGGCGTCGACCTCGGCGGAGAAGCACACGGTCGGGGCCGGCTCAGCCGCCGCGCCGAGGCACCGGTCCCCGGCGCACTCCCGTCGACATCCCCAACCTCCCTGCGGTCGGTCGGTCAACGGCGTCGGGCTCGGCCGCTCGTGCACAGCATAGGGCAAGGTCATGCGAAAGGCGGCCGTGCTGCGTGGCCGGCGGCCCGCTCGGCCACGGGAAAGGACCTTCGACCCTGGCTCGCCCTCCGTCCCCGGAGGCACCATCAGGCGACCGGCAATGGGGCCGCGTCCACGTTCCAAGGAGGACACCGATGAGCCCTGATCCGTACCAGCGCGTCAGTGCCATCATGACCACCCCGGCCATCTGCGTCGACGGTCGCGCCACCCTGCGCGATGTGTCCCGAGCCCTGCGGGACGCCAACATCGGCGCCCTCGTGGTCCTGCCCGGCGACCGGCCGATGGCCGTGGTCTCCGAGCGCGACGTGGTGCGGGCCCTCGCCGACGGCGCCGACCCCGACGCGGTGTGGGCGGCCGACATCGGTACGGAGGAGCCCCGCTACGTCACCCCCTCGCATCCCGTGCCCCGCCTGGCCGAGGAGATGCTGGCGGCCGGCATCCGCCACATGCCGGTGGTGGAGGAGAACGAGATCGTCGGCATGGTGGGCGCCCGCGACGCCCTGCGGAGCCTCACCTCGACGGTGCTCGGGGGCCTGCCCGGCGCCGGGCCGGCGGGCCAGGCGAGCGACCTGGAGCGGGAGCTGGCCCACCTCGGCGGCTGAGCCGCCGCCCGGCTCAGCGACGCTGCTCGGCCCGCGCCGCCCGGTCCATGGCCCGGATCAGCTCTGCGGCCTCGGTGTCGCTCAGGTACTGGTCCAGCACCGGGAAGTAGACCTCCTCCTCCTTGGCGAGGTGCAGGCGCACGATGCCGTAGAGCCCGTAGAGCACGGCCCGCAGCTCGCACATCGTGGAGCGGTCCAGCTCGAGCGGGCCGGCGAGGATCGCGCCGAGGCTCCCGGCCAGCCGCAGGATCTCGACGTGGTCGCGGCTCATGGTGGCGGTGGCCCGTGCCGCGCCGAGCGCTCGCCCGACGATTGGGTAGAGCGCCACCTCCTCGGCGTGGGCGCGCGGGACGAGCTCCTCCACGAGGAACCGGTACGTGGTCTCGAGCCGACCGCGGACGTCGGCCGGCAGGGCGTCCCCGATGGCGTCGGCGGCGTCGCGCAGCTCTTCGATGGCAGGCAGGAGCGCCCGGTGCCTGACTCGTAGCGGTTCGGTGGCTCGCATGGCGCCCTCTTCTCGGTCGTTGCTCGAACAATGGTCCGATTCGTCCGGTCCGGACAGTGCCTTTGGTCCCATCCGCGGTGACCCGGGGACCCTGGTCGCCGCGCTTTGACGTGACTTTCGACCCTGGTAGGTCGCGTCGGCACCGGAGCAGCGTGGTGGAGATAGAGAAGCTCACCGGGGGGTGGACGGAGTCTGATAGACGCCGAATCGCCCGACCGATCGACACAAAGGCCCAGGCGGCGGCGGCTGCCGCGACCTCCGGCCACACCTGCTGCACGACGGAATGCCTACAACGGAGGCCCACGCCGCCGCCCGTGGGCGGGGCGTGGGTCTCCCGAATCGATGGGAGATTCGAACAATGACCAGGGATGGAGAACCCGTCCGGTCCCACCCCCGACGTGGGTGGGCGTCGCCGAATCTGCGGGCGAGGACGTCGCCCGCGCTCGTGCTCGCCGTCGTCGTCGCCTTTGCCGCAGCCGTGGCCGGAGCACCCGGTGGCGCAGGCGCGCAACCGGTCTCCGGCCAATCGTTCAGCGCCTACGGGAGCGGCACGCTGCTCGGCGTGAACGTGCTCAGGCTGGGGAACGTGCAGACCCTCAACGCCCAGGTCGGCTACGCGGCGCAGGCCACCGACTCCAAGGGGCTCAGCACGGCCATCAGCAACGAGCTGGGCTACCCCGCCCAGCCGGCCCAGCCCGGCAAGGGCGCGTACGCCAGGGGCACCGGCCTCGAGGTCGGCCTGCTCACCCCGGCGCCGCCGACGGATCCCAACCAGATCCTGCTGGCGGGCCTGGCCCAGTCGAGCGCCCCACCGGTCGCCGCCCCCGTGACCAGGCAGATCGGCCCGATCTCGCTCGGCCCGATCCTGTACGCCAACCTGCTCCGGAGCAACGCCCAGTCGGCGTTCGACCCGACCACCTGCACGGTGGGCCGGCCGTTCTCCTTCGGGCAGGCCGAGGTGGCGAGGGTGGACCTGCTGAACTCGGGCGGGACCGGCCCCGATGGCGAGTTCCTGGCGCCGCTGGTCAGCACGTCGCTGCCGGCCGACCGCAACGTGGGCCAGAGCCGGACGTTCAGCTACCTGACGGCCAACGGTGACGGGACGTTCGGCATCGTGAGTGAGACCCACCAGCAGGTGCTGCCGGTGAACCTCCTGGACGGGGCGATCACCGTCGAGCTGCTCGGTGAGTGGGTCCTCCGGACCACGGCCACCGGCAAGCCCGGCGGGGCCAAGGTGGAGTACGCCCCGGCCGGCGCCGGGCCGCAGACGCCGGTCCTGCGCCTGAAGCTGCTGAACAACCCCCCGCTGACCTTGAACCTCCAGCAAATCCTGGGCCCGAACGGCCTGGACCTGTCGATCCCCGGCATCCTGACCTTGCGGGTCGGCACCCCGCCCCGCCCCATCGGCAACACGGCGTCGCCGCAGCCGCCGGCGCCCGTCGCCGCCGACGGCACCTCGGCCTCGGCGGCGGTCGACGTGCTGCAGCTGAAGGTGCTCGACCTGCCCGGCCTGACCGGGCTCGACCTGCGCCTCGGCCACATGGAGTCGTCGGTGGTCGCGCCGGCCGGCGGCGTGAGATGCGAGCTCCCCGTCGCCAAGACGGCCTCGCCCGACCCGGTGACCGCCGGGGGGACGATCACCCACCGGATCACCATCCCCAGCGACGGGGGCGCCTTCGCCGCCCTCTTCGACTGCGATCTCGTGGGCATCAAGGCCGAGGACACCGTCTCGGTGACGAGCGGCGCCCCGCTGTTCCAGATCAGCGGCGCCAGCAACGGCGGGGTCATCAGCGCCGACAGGACCAAGGTCAGTTGGGCCAACCTCGGCACCTACCGTCCCGGCGACCCGCCGATCGTGCTGACCGTCACCGTGGCCGTACCCGCCAACTCGCCGGCCGGTGTCCTCCAGGACACCGCCTCGGTCACGGCCAACCTCGGCAACTGCAAGGGCGGTGGCGGAGGCTCGGTCCTGGTCGGCACGGCCAACCTCAACGGCTCGGTGATCGGCGGCGGCGCCACCTTGCCCGGCCCGACCGTGGTTGCCGGCAACGGCGCCGCCCCCGGCACGACCGCGCCCGCGGGCGGCACCGGCGCCACCGTGCCGGTCACCGTGCTCGGCGAGGTGCTGACCCAGCCCGACACCTCGGCGGGCGGCGGTGGCGGCGACAGCGTCTCCCGCACCGGCTTCGAGGTGGCGGCCTACGTGGCCGTGGCCGCCCTGCTCATGGCGGCCGGGGGCATCGCCCTGCGGATGGGCAGGAGCTGGGCCTCCTCCTGAGCTCCCGGGGCGACGCCTCGACGCGGCCCGGCCCCCTTGGCCGAGGGGCCGGGCCGCCGCCGGCCGTCAGGACGGGTGGGCCCCGCCGCCGCCGTCGCCGGACATGAGGCGCTGCACGAAGGGCAGGAGCACGTAGGTCATGCGGAAGTCCGGGTCCAGCTGGGCGCCGACGCCTTCGGACATGGCGATCGTCTTGACCAGCAGGGCGAGGTTGGCGGGCAGGTGGAGCCGGTGGTGGCGGACGACGGAGAGCAGGTCGCGCAGCATCGACGACAGGGAGACGTCGCCCAGGGGCAGGTCGAGGTAGGTCTGGGCCAGGCCGAGGAGGTCGGTCCGCAGGGCCACCCGGTCGACGACCGCCCCGGCGATGCCCAGGTCGAGGAAGGCGTCGACCAGACCGTCGCCGTCCTTGACCACGAGGGCGGCGATGACGCGCACCAGGCGCCGCTTGGTCTCCGGGTCGACGGTGCCGACCATGCCGAAGTCGATGAGCCCGATGCGGCCGCCCGGCTCGATGAAGAAGTTGCCAGGGTGCGGGTCGGCGTGGAAGAAGCCCTCCTCGAAGACCATCCTCAGCTCCAGGGTGGCCGCCCGCCGGGCCAGGTCGGGGCGGTCGATCGCCGCCGCCCGCAGGCCTTCGGTGTCGGTGACCTTCATGCCGTGGATCCGCTCGAGAGTGAGGACCCGGTGGGTGGACAGGTCGCGGAACACCCGGGGGATGTGGACCATGGGGTCGCCGGCGAACACGGCGGCGAACCGCTCGGCGTTCCCCGCCTCCTTCACGTAGTCGAGCTCGGCCCGCAGGGTGTGGTCGAACTCCCGGGCCAGGCCGACGATGTCGTACTTGGCCCCGTGCTCCCACAGGCGGTTGGCCCGCCGGGCCAGGCGCTCGAGGATGACGAGGTCCCGCTCGACCTCCTCGACCACCGCCGGCCGGCGGACCTTGACGACGACGGACTCCCCGGCGGCGGTCACCGCGGCGTGGGCCTGGCCGATCGACGCGCTGGCGAGGGGCTGGGGGTCGAAGGATCGGAATGCCGCCTCGACCGGCCGGCCGAGCTCGGCGGCGACGACCTCCCTGATGGCCTCGAGCGGCTCCGGCGGGGCCGCGTCCTGGAGCCGGGCCAGCTCGGACTGGTACTCCGGCGGCAGGAGGTCGCCCCGGGTGGAAAGGATCTGGCCGAGCTTGAGAAACGTGGTTCCCAGGTCCTCGAGGGCCAGCCGGAGGTGCTCGGGCGGCGTGTGCATCCGGCTCCCGAGCCGGTGGCCGATCCACCGCGTGGTGGCGTGGTCCTCGGCCCCGATGGCGGCGACGATGGATCCCAGCCCGTGCCGGGTCAGCACGGCGACGATCTCGCGCAGCCGCTTCCCGCCGCTGGCCTCGGTGCCCATGGTCCCGAGTCTGGCCGACCGTCGCACCGAGCCTTCGCACGACCCGGAAACAAAGGACTTCCGCCCCTAGGACGGCGGTGCTGACCGCTCGTAGGGTGACGGCACGAAAGGAGAACCATGAAGACGAAGGAACTCGTGGCCAAGGCGCCCGTGACCGTCCAGTGCGACCTGACCCTGCGGGAGTCGGCGGCGCTCATGGACTCCGGCAACGTCGGCGCCCTGCTGGTCCTGGACGGGGCGCGCCTGGTCGGGATCGTGACCGACCGCGACATCGTCGTGCGGGCCGTTGCCGGGGCCTACCCGCCCGATGCCCGCATCGACAGCGTGATGTCCACGGACGTGGTCACCGTCGACGCCGACGACGACGTACGGGAGGCCTACCGCGTTCTGGGGACCCACGGCGTGCGCCGCCTCCCAGTGCTGGAAGGCGACCGCATCGTCGGCATGCTGACCGTGGACGACCTCCTCGTCGCCCTGGCCACCGACCTCGAGCGGCTGGTCCACCCGGTGATCGGCGAGATGGTCTTCGGGCACCATCCCGCCCCCGTGCCCGCGCTGCCGTGAACCACGCGGTCGCCCCCGGCCGGATCGTCGTCGGGGTCGACGGGTCGCGACCGTCCCGGGAGGCGTTGCGCTGGGCGTTGGAGGAGGCCCGCCTGCGCGGCCTGCCGGTGGAAGCCGTCCACGCCTGGCGGTACCCGGTCATGACCTACGCGCCGGGCATCATGGCCCCGCCCACCTACGCCCGGGCCGACCTGGAGGACGAGGCCCGCAAGATCCTGGACGCTTCGGTCGACGCGGTCGCCGGCGAGGCCGGGGCCGAGGTTCCCACCGACCGGGTGGTCGTCGAGGGCGCGGCCGCGGAGGAGCTGGTCAAGCGGTGCGGTCCCGACGACCTGCTCGTCGTCGGCCACCGCGGCCGGGGCGGGTTCATGGGGTTGCTGCTCGGCTCGGTGGCCGAGCAGTGCTCGACCCACACCCGGTGCCCGGTGGTGATCGTGCGCTCGGCCGGGTCCGGGTGATCGAGACGGCGGCCCGGCGCCCGCGGATCGTCGTGGGCGTCGACGGCTCGGAGCCGGCCCGGCGGGCGCTCCTCTGGGCGGCCGAGGAGGCGCGGCTGCGGGACGCCGACCTGGAGGTGGTCCACGCCTGGCAGCACCCGACGACGACCTTCGGGCTCGTGCTCCCGGCCGACGACAGGGCGGCGGCCGAGGCCTACGCCCGCCACGTGCTCGACGTCGCCGTGGAGGCGCTCGCAGGTAGGGGCCTCGCCGTGGAGCCCATCCTCGTCGACGGCCCCCCGGCTCGGGCGCTGATCGAAGCCTCGGCCGGCGCCGCCCTCGTCGTCGTCGGTTCCCGGGGACGGGGCGGCTTCCGCGGGCTCCTGCTTGGATCGGTCAGCGGTCAGGCGATGCACCACGCGAGGTGCCCGGTCGTGGTCGTTCCCTGACCAGCTCGGTGATGGCCTCCACGGCCCGGGGCACGGCGGCGGCCACCGGGCCGGACAGCGGGGCCCCGGCGCCGAAGCCGGCGGCCCCCACGCCGACCAGGTACACCGGCGGCGCCTGCCCGTAGACCGCTTGGGCCAGGGCGACCAGGGCGGCCACCGGCACGTGGTGGCTGAAGACCGGCGCGCCCGGCCGGGGCTCGACCGCGGCCCACTCGACCCCGCCGGGTGGCCGGCCGGCACGGGCGTCGACCACGACGACGATCGACGCCTCGGCCACGTCGGCCGCCAGCTCGGGCGTCAGTTGCAGCACGCTGCGCACGGTGGCGCCGGCGAATCGGGGATCGCGCCCGACGGCCTCGGCGACCGCCGCCCCCACGCCGTCGTCGCCCCGTGCCGGGTTGCCGACCCCGACGACGAGGGCGCCGGTCACGGCCGGGCGACCATGTCGAGCAGGCCACCGTCGGCGCCCCGCAGCTCGACCTCCAGCGGCATCTGGCCGATGGCGTGGGTGGAGCAGCTCAGGCAGGGGTCGAAGCAGCGGATGGCGGCCTCCACCCGGTTGAGCATGCCCTCGGTCAGGTGGCCGGCGTCGACGTAGCGGGCGGCCGCCTCGGCCACGGCCAGGTTCATGGCCTCGTTGTTGTGGCCGGTGGCGATGACCAGGTTGACCCAGGTGACAAGCCCCTGGTCGTCGACGCGGTAGTGGTGCATCAACGTGCCCCGCGGCGCCTCCGACACCCCCACGCCCTCCGACCGGTTGACCTCGGCCATCGACTGCACCCGGCGGTCGAGGATCTCCGGCGCGGCGAGGAGGCGGCCGATCACGGTGATGGCGTGCAGGATCTCGATGAGCCGGGCTTCGTGGTAGTGGAACGAGCTCTGCGGGGTGCGACCGACCCGGTCGCGGAACTCGCCCAGGCGGTCGTCGGCCTCCGCGCTGCCGAGACGATCGACGACGTTGAGCCGGGCCAGGGGCCCTACGCGGTAGGTGCCGCCCGGGTGGCCGAGCGCCTTCCAGTAGGTGGACTTCAGGTACGAGTCGGGCTGGGCGACCTCGCCCAGGTAGTCCCAGTAGGGCTTGGGGTCGATTCGGTCGGCGAGGAGGGCTCCGTCGGGGTCGACCACACGCAGGTCGCCGTCGGAGTAGGCGGCGTTGCCGTTCTCGTGGACCAGCCCCATGGAGAGCATCGGCGCGGTGCCGAACGCGCCGGCCTCGTCGGCGAAGCCGGCCAGCCTGCTCCGGTACCACGCCAGGCCCCGCCGCACCGCGGCCAGCGCCTCCGGGACGGTGTCGAGGATGCCGTCGCGCTGGTCGGGCTGGAGCGGGTGGCTGACCCCGCCGGGCACCACCCAGCCGGGGTGGATGCGCTTGCCGCCGAGGATTTCGATGACCGTCTGGCCGAAGCGGCGGAGGGCGATGCCGTCGCGCGCCAGCTCGGGGGCGCGGGCGGCGACGCCGAAGAGGTGGCGGCCCGCGGGCTCGGCGTCGAACCCGAAGAGCAGGTCGGGGGAGGAGAGGTGGAAGAACGACAGGGCGTGGGACTGGACGATCTGGGCCAGGTTGATGACCCGGCGCAGGCTGACGGCGACCGGAGGCGGCGAGACGGCCATGATCTCGTCGCAGGCCTTCGAGGAGGCGACGATGTGGCTCACCGGGCAGATGCCGCAGATGCGGGCCATGATCGCCGGCATCTCGTGCATGGGCCGGCCCACGCAGATGCGCTCGAAGCCGCGGAACTGGGTGACGTGGAAGCGGGCGCCGGCCACCGCGCCGGCCTCGTCGAGGGAGATGGTGATCCTGGAGTGGCCCTCGATCCGCGTGACCGGGTCGATGACGATCTCGCCGTGCTGGCCGTGCATCAGCCGCTCCTCACCCGAACCGCAGCGGGCGCTCTGGCGGCGCGGCGATGCCGAGGAGCCGCAGCAGGGTCTCGTAGATGACGTCGGCCGAGGGCGGGCAGCCCGGGAGGAACACGTCGACGGGCACCGCCTTGTGGACGCCGACCGAGCGCGGCAGGAGGGTGGGGACCGCTTCGGTCGGGACGCCGGGGTGCAGGTCGACGTTGTCGACATACGCCCGCTGGAGCAGGGGCTCGGGGCCGATCGGGTTCCGCAGCGACGGCACGTTGGCCGTGACCGCGCAGTCGCCGAAGGACACCAGCGTCCGGGTGCGGGCGCGGATCACGCGGACCTTCTCGACGTCGTCGGTGGTGGACACCGCGCCCTCCACCAGGCACACGTCGACGTCGTCGGGGTACTCCTTGATGTCCACCAGGGGGCTGTACACGAGGTCGGCGTGCTCGGCCAGCTCCAGCAGGCGCTCGTCCATGTCGAGGAAGCTCATGTGGCACCCCGAGCACCCGTCGAGCCAGACGGTGGCGAAGCGGGGCCGCCGCCCGCGCTGGGTCACCGCTCGCCGTCCCCGGTCGCACGCAGGTAAGGGAGGAACGGCCGGCGGTGCTTGGCCCCCTCGGCCACCGCCCGGCCCTTCTCGAACAGCGCCCCGGTGGGGCACACCTGCACGCACTTGCCGCAGCTGGTGCAGGTCGTCGACTCGCCCCACGGCGTGCCGAGGTCGGTCACCACCCGGGCCTCCAGCCCCCGCCCCATGACGTCCCACGTGTGCGCCCCCTCGATCTCGTCGCACACCCGCACGCACCGCGTGCACATGATGCAGCGGCCGTGGTCGATGGCGAAGAGGTCGTGCGAGGCGTCGACCTCGGTCTTGGGGTTGACCGCCGGCAGGTCGAAGTGGGTGACGCCCAGCTCCACGGCGAGGTCCTGGAGCTCGCACTGGCGGTTGGCGACGCAGATGGAGCAGATGTGGTTGCGCTCCACGAAGAGCATCTCGATGATCGTCGACCGCCACCCGGCCAGCCGCTCGTTGGTGGTGGTCACGACCATCCCCTCCTCGACGGGCGTCATGCAGGCCAGGCGGGGCTTGGGCGCGCCGGCCACGTCGACCAGGCACAGCCGGCAGGCCCCCACGTCGGAGAGCCCGTCGAGGTGGCACAGCGTGGGGATGCTCACGCCGTTGTCCCTGGCGACCGACAGGATGCTCTCGCCGACGGAGCCGGCGACCTCCTGGCCGTCGATGGTCAGGGTGTGCACGCTCACGTCAGGAGCTCGGCGTGCAGGCGGTCCCCGCCGGAGAGGGTGCACACGCCCGACGGGCAGGTGCGGTCCACGATGTGGGCCAGGTACTCCGAGCGGAAGAAGCGCAGGGTGGAGAAGACGGGGTTGGGCGCGGTCTGGCCCAGCCCGCACAGGCTGGTGGCCGCCATCATCGATGACAGGCGCTCGAGCTGGTCGAGGTCGGCCACCGTCGCCGTCCCGGTGGTGATGGCGGTGAGCAGCATCCAGGCCTGGGTGGTGCCGACCCGGCACGGGACGCACTTCCCGCAGGACTCCTCCCGGCAGAAGTCCATGAAGTAGCGGGCCACGTCGACCATGCACGCGGTGTCGTCCATGACGATCATCCCGCCGGATCCCATGATCGAGCCCACCGCGGCGAGCGACTCGTAGTCGAGGGCCATGTCCAGGTGGTCGGCGGGGATGCACCCGCCCGAGGGGCCCCCGGTCTGGACGGCCTTGAAACCTCGGTCGCCGACGATCCCGCCGCCGATGTCGAAGACGATCTCTCGCAGGGTGGTGCCCATGGGTACCTCGATCAGGCCGGTGTTGCGGACCCGGCCGGCGAGGGCGAAGACCTTGGTGCCCTTCGACGTCGCCGTGCCGATGCCGGCGTACCAGGCCCCGCCGCGGCGGACGATGGTGGGGACCGCGGCCAGCGTCTCCACGTTGTTGATGAGCGTCGGCCTGCCCCAGAGGCCCGACGTGGCCGGGTAGGGCGGCCGGGGGACCGGGGTGCCCCGCCCCCCCTCGAGCGACGCGATGAGGGCCGTCTCCTCGCCGCAGACGAAGGCACCGGCGCCGACCCGCACGTCGATGTGGAACGAGAAGTGGGAGTCGGCGAGGCTGGCGCCGAGCCAGCCCGTGCGCTCCGCCTGGTGGATGGCGGTCTTCAGCCGGGCCAGGGCCAGCGGGTACTCGGCCCGGCAGTAGATCACGCCCTGGTTGGCGCCGACCGCGTAGCCGGCGAGGGCCATGCCCTCGAGCACCCTGTGGGGGTCGGACTCCAGCACCGAGCGGTCCATGAACGCCCCCGGGTCGCCCTCGTCCGCGTTGCACACCACGTAGCGCTCGTTGCCCGGCGCCTTGGCCACCGTCTGCCACTTCAGGCCGGTGGGGTAGCCGGCCCCGCCCCGGCCGCGCAGGCCCGAACTGGCGACCTCGGCCAGCACCCCGGCGGGCGACATGCCGGTCAGGGCCTGCTCGAGCGCGGTGTAGCCACCGGCGGCCACGTAGTCCTCGATCGACTCCGGGTCGACCCGGCCGAGGTTCTCGGTGACCACCCGGACCTGGCGGGCGAAGAACGGCTCCGGCTCCGGCCGGGGTGCGGCGGGGTCGGCGGCGGCGAGGGCCGACACGACCGGGCCCACGTCGTCGGGCGAGACGTTGCGGAACAGGGCGCCGGTCTCGGGCACGGACACCAGCGGGCCGGCGGCGCACAGGCCGAGGCAGCCCACCCGCTTCACGGCCACGTCGACCACGCCGGCGGTCGTGAGCCCGTCGATCAGGCTGGTGTGCACCTCGCCCGAGCGGCCGGAGAGGCAGCTGGCCGCCTCGCACACCGCGGCCGTCGCCCGCACCGGGCCGGTGGGCGCCAGGTTGGCCAGCCGGCGCCGGCTCGGCCGGGGCGCGGCCTGCTCGCTCATGGCGCCGCCCCCTCCCGGGCCGGCAGGCCGGCCAGGCGGCCCACCACGCCGGCCGGGGTCAGCCGGCCGGCGGCCTCGCCGTCGACCACCACGACCGGCGCCAGGGAGCAGGCGCCGACGCAGCGGGCGGTGAGCACCGAGATCCGGCCGTCGGCCGTCGTCATGCCGGGCCCGACCCCCAGCTCCTGGCGGATGGCGGCGATGATGCCCGAGGCGCCGTTGATGTAGCAGGCCGTGCCCATACAGACCACGCAGGTGTGGTCGCCGGCGGGCTTGAGGGTGAAGTAGGAGTAGAACGTGGCGACCCCGTAGACGCGCGACGGCGGGATGCGCAGCGCGTCGCCCACGTAGGTCAGCGCGTCGGTGTCGAGGTAGCCGAAGGCGTCCTGGACGGCGTGGAGCACCTCGATCAGGCTGTCGCGCCGGCCCCCCAGTCGGCGCATCCGTGATTCCACGGCACGCCAGCGGCGGTCGTCGGAGGGTGGCGCCGCTCGCGCTGCAGTACCCACCATCGGGCCAATGTAGGGCGCGCGAGACTGCTACCCGTGCAGGCGATGGCTCCCCCGGCGCACTGGGAAAGCGACGTGGTGCTGGCCGACGGCGGCACCGTCCACGTGCGCCCGATCCGGCCCACCGACGCCGCCGCCCTGGTGGCCTTCCACTCCCGGCTCTCGCCCGAGGCCGTCTACTACCGCTTCTTCGCCCCCCACCCGGCCCTCACCGACGCCGAGGTGGCCCGCTTCACCGGCGTGGACCACGTCGACCGGGTGGCCCTGGTGGCCGAGCTCGGCGACGAGCTGCTGGCCGTGGCCCGGTACGACCGGCTGCCGGAGGACCCCCACCGCGCCGAGGTGGCGTTCGTGGTCAGCGACCGTCACCAGGGCCGGGGGATCGGCACCGCCCTCCTCGAGCACCTGGCCTCGGCCGCCCGGGAGCGGGGGATCACCCGGTTCGCGGCCGAGACGCTGGCCACCAACGCCAAGATGCTCGACGTCTTCCGCATGGCGGGCTTCGACGAGCAGACGCGGATGGGCGACGGCGTGGTGATGGTGGAGCTCACCATCGAGCCCAGCGACCGCGCGCTGGCGGCCGTCGAGCAGCGGGAGCAGCGGGCCGAGGCCCTCTCGGTGGCCAGGCTGCTCGTGCCCCGTTCGGTGGCCGTCATCGGCGCCAGCCGGAAGCCCACCACGGTCGGCAACCAGGTGTTCCGGAACCTGCTGGCCGGGGGCTTCGTCGGCCCCGTGTACCCGGTGAACCCGGGCGCGGCCCATGTGGCCAGCGTGAAGGCCTACCCGACCGTGCTCGACATCCCGGACGAGGTCGACCTGGCCGTGGTGGCCGTGCCGGCGGCGGCGGTCACCGAGGTCGTCCGCCAGTGCGCCGAGAAAGGGGTCGCCGGCCTGGTCGTGCTGTCGGCCGGCTTCAGCGAGGTGGGGGCGGCCGGGGCGGCCGCGCAGCGGGACCTGCGCGAGTTCGTCCGCCGCAACGGCATGCGCCTCGTCGGGCCCAACTGCATCGGCGTGGCCAACACCGCGGTGGGGCTCAACGCCACCTTCTCGCCGTACCCGCCCCGGCCCGGCCGGATCGCCATGCAGTCACAGTCTGGCGCCCTCGGCATCGCCATCCTCGAGCGGTCGGCCCGCATCGGGATCGGCGTGTCGAGCTTCGTGTCGGTCGGCAACAAGGCCGACGTGAGCGGCAACGACCTGCTGCAGTACTGGGAGACCGACCCCGGCACCGACGTGATCCTCCTGTACCTGGAATCGTTCGGGAACCCCCGGAAGTTCAGCCGGATCGCCCGGCGGGTGTCCCGGCGCAAGCCCATCGTGGCCGTGAAGAGCGGCCGCTCCGCGGCCGGCAGCCGGGCCGCCTCGTCGCACACCGCGGCCATGGCCAGCCCCGACGTGGCCGTCGACGCACTGTTCCGCCAGACCGGCGTGATCCGGGTCGACACCCTCGACGACCTCTTCGACGTCGCCCTGCTGCTGGCCTCCCAACCGTTGCCCGCGGGGCGCCGCGTCGCCATCGTCGGGAACTCGGGGGGCCCGGGCATCCTGGCCACCGACGCCTGCGAGGGGGCGGGGCTGGCCATCCCCGAGTTGTCGCCGGCGACCCAGGCCGCGCTGCGCAAGGTCGTCGACCCGAACGGCGCGGTGGCCAACCCCGTGGACCTGGTGGCGGGCGCCACCCCGGCCGTCTACGAGGAGGCGCTGCGTATCGTGCTGGGCGACGAGGGGATCGACGCCGTCATCGTCATCAACACCGCCACCTTCGCCGCCCCGTCCGCCGAGGTGGCCGCCGCGCTGCCCAGGGTGGCGGCCGGGGCGGGCAAGCCGGTCGTCGGCAGCTTCCTGGCCTGGCCCGCCATGCCGCCGCTGCTGCAGCCGGCGGCCGCCGGCGAGAGCACCGTGCCTGCGTTCGCCTCGCCGGAGCCGGCCGCCCGGGTCCTGGCCCGGGCCGCCGAGTACTCGGAGTGGCGGCGCCGCCCGCCCGGCTCGGTCCCGACCCTGGAAGGCTTCGACGGCGAGCGGGCCCGGGCGCTGGTCGACGCCTTCCTGGCCACCGCCCCCGAGGGCGGGTGGCTGGCCGCGGCCCAGATCGGCCAGCTGCTCGGCGCCATCGGCGTGCCCGTGCTCGAAACGGTCACCGTGGACGGCGATGCCGCCGCGGTGGCGGCGGCCGAGCGCGTCGGGTACCCCGTGGTGGTGAAGGCGTCGGGGCCCGACCTGGTCCACAAGAGCGACGTGGGCGGGGTCCGGCTCGACCTGGAGTCGGCCGACGAGGTGGCCGCCGCCTACCGGGAGATGGCCGGTGCGCTCGGCGGGGCCATGACCGGCGCCCTTGTCCAGCGCATGGCCGAACCCGGCGTGGAGACGATCGTCGGCGTGGTGCTCGACCCGCTGTTCGGTCCCCTGGTGATGTTCGGCCTGGGGGGCGTGGCCACCGAGCTCTTGCGCGACCGCGCCTTCCGCATCCTGCCCCTGACCGACGTGGACGCGGCCGAGCTGGTGCGGTCGCTGCGGGCGTCGCCCCTCCTGTTCGGCTACCGGGGCTCGCCGCCAGTGGCGGTCACTGCGCTGGAGGACGTGCTCGAGCGGGTCGCCCGCCTGGCCGCCACCGTGCACCAGGTGGCCGAGCTCGACCTGAACCCCGTCATCGTCTCGCCCTCCGGGGTGGCCATCGTCGACGCCCGGGTCCGGGTGCTCCCGGTGGCGCCGGCGCCGGACGAGCTGGTCCGGCGCATGACCGACTGACCCGGGCGACAAGGGCCGTTCAGCCCTAGGCAAACCGGTCCCCGGGGAGGAGCCTGGAGGCGTGGAGCAGTCCGGGCCCGTGCGAGTGGCGACCGCCAGCCGGTGCCCGGCCTGCGGCGGCCAGGGCCTGCGTGCGGTGCCCCGGCCGCCCAACCTCCTCTGCGACCGCTGCGGCGCGTGCTGGCAGCCGGTCGACGGCGGGCTGCGTCGCATCGACCCCCTGCAGTGTCCCGGTTGCAGCTTCCAGAGGGTGTGCCTTGCCGCGCTCGCCGAGCGCTCGCCCTGAGCCGCCCCCCGCCGCCCGGGCACGTTCGGGCGCGCCGCCTCGCGAGCTGGCCGTGCTCACGCCCGCCGAGTGCCGGCGGCTGCTGGCCGAGGGTTCGGTCGGGCGGCTGGCCGTCGTGCGCGGTGGGTACCCGGTGGTCGTCCCCGTCAACTACGCCGTCCACGAGGAGCGCATCGTCGTGCGCACCGGGCCGGGCACGAAGCTGTCGGGCGCCCACCGGCACCGGGTTGCGTTCGAGGTCGACAGCATTGACGAGGCATGGCGCACGGGCTGGAGCGTGCTCGTCCAGGGCTTCGCCGTCGAGGTGACGCCCGAGGCCGGCGACCTGTACGAGGAGGTGGCCGCCGTGGGGGGCGAGCCGTGGGCGCCCGGCCGGCGCGACCGGATCCTGGTGGTCGCGCCGATCAGCGTGACCGGCCGCCGGATCGTGCCGTCGCACTCGCCCGGGCGGTAGTGGGCCACCACTCCGGGATGGACCCCGAGCCCTTGCCCGACCCCGGGCCGGCCACCGACGACGAGGTGCTGCTGCCCGGCCCGGCCGCCGTCCCGCTCGGTCCGGAGGAGATGGCCCGCCTCGGCGTATCAGCGCCGAGATCGGCCCCCAGGTGACCGACGGCCCGCGGGAGGTGGTGCGAGCCGTGGTGGCCGGCGCCGGCGGGGCCGTCAGTGGCGGAGAGGATCGGCCGGGATCATGACCTCGTCCAGCACCCGGCCGCTCTGGTTGACCGCCCGCAGCAGGATGTGGTCGGCGAAGACGCCCAGGTCCACGAAGTGGTGCCAGGAAGCGGAGACGGCGGTGAACTCGTCCTTCCCCGAGCGGCGGGTGTCGGCCGCCGCACCGGAGACCACGTAGGTCACGCCGTTGATCGGGTAGGACCGCTGGTAGTCGTGCTCATGGCCGGAGAGCACCAGCTGCACGCCGTAGCGCTCGAACATCGGGGCGAACTGCTGGCGGGTCTCGATGCTGGAGCCCTGGTAGCCGGCGGAGAACGGCGGGTGGTGGGCGGCGACGATCTTCCACGTCGTGGTGGCGGCGGCCAGCGTCCGCTCCAGCCAGGCCGCCTGCTCGGGGTTGAACGGGTCGGTGGAGTCCAGGCCCACGAACGTGACGTCGCCGACCTGGGCGGCCCACCAGCGGCCGGGCATGCCAAGGGCGGCAACCTGGCCGTCCGCGTTGGCGTCCTTGACGTCGTGGTTGCCGAGGATGGCGAGCAGCCGGGCGCCCGTGTCGAGCACCGGCTTGAAGGGCTCGAAGACCGTCGCCGGGAGCCGGGCGGGGTCGCCCGAGGGGTAGACGTTGTCGCCGAGGAGGAGGAGCACGTCGTAGGGGTCGGTGCCGGCCGCCGCGGCCATGGCCTCGGCCGTGCGCGCCGCCCGGTCGTTGGCGTACCCGACGTCGCCGGCGACGGCCACCCGCAGCGCGGGCTCGCCGCCCGGCGGGTACGGCACGAAGGCCATCGTCTTGGTGGGGCTGCCCCGGACGTGGGACGCGAAGGACCAGATCTGGGGGCCGTACTGGCTGAGGACCGCGGCCCCGGCGACGGCGACGACCACGCCGAGGGCGATGAGGGTCCGGCGCTTCTTCATGCGATCACTCCTCTGGCTCGGGGGCGGTCGGTTGGGCGGACATGGCGACCACGGTGGCCCGCACCCCGTCGAGGGTGGCGTCCTCCAGGCAGCCGACGAACTTGCGCCGGGCGTGCTCGCCCATGACCCCGGAGACGACCAGCCGGGCCTGCGCCGGCCCGGTGGCGACCACGTCGACATGGTCGAGGCGTATCCGACCCTGGCAGGCCACCCACAGGGCGCTCGCCCGCTGGGTGGGGTCGTCGCCGGTCTCCCGGACCCGGACGTTGACCTCGATGGTGGTGCGGTCGGGATGGGGGTCGGGGCGGCTCTGGGTGGCGTCGGCCACCAGTCCCACCGCCGGGAACGCCAGCACGCCGGCGACGAACAGGGCCAGGCGACCGGTGAGCGACGAGCGTGGCGCACGGCCCGGGGCCGCCGGCGGCGCGGGCGGCGGCCCGGCCAGGAGGCCGCCCGTGGGCAGGGGCGGGCCGACGGTCACCGCGGGGCGCTCGGCGGCGGCGCTGCGGGCCAGCGCGCTCGAGAGCTTCTCCACGACGAAGGCGATGGCGGAGACGATCACGCCCGCCCCCATGAGGATCGGCACGAACACCCCCATCCGCCCGCCGGCCGGGTGCAGCCAGGCGAACGGCGACTCCTTGTGCACCTCCGCCGCCGGGGCCGGCGCGGCCACCGCCTGGGCCGGCGGGCCGTCGTCGAAGCGGCGCTCCAGGCGGGCCAGCCGGGCGAACAGGAGGCTGGTGATGGCGGCCATCTCGGCGGCCAGGAAGAACATGCCGGAGATGAGGGCCCGGTTCCACTCCCAGCGGTACAGGTACACCATCAGGTAGCCGCCCGACACGAGCATGACGACCCCGGTCAGCGTTCGGATCAGCAGCCGGACTCCGGTACGGGTGGTCATCGCCCTGCTCCTTGGGGCTCCGGCACCTCGGCGATCTCGCCCGTCCCCCCGTCGACCAGCACCCAGGCGCCCTCCGGGTAGCGCCGGCGGGCCTGGGGCACGCCGACGACGGTGGGGACGCCGAACTCCCGGGCCAGGATGGCGAGGTGGGAGAGGGTGCTGCCGGTCTCGGAGACCAGGCCGGCCAGCCCCGGCAGCACGCCGGCCAGCTCGGGCGACAGCGTCTCCACCACGAGCACCCCGCCGCCGCCGGCCGCCGGATCGTGCCGGACCTGCCCGGCGCCGCGGCCGCCGCCGGCGGGTCGCCCGCCCGCCGACGCGCCGTCGGCTGTGGCCGCGACCGCCACCACGTCGCCGTGGCCGGTGAGCCGGAATCCGGCCGGGAGCGGGGGCCCAGGGGTGGCCAGGGCGCGGTCGGCGAGGTCGTCGGGCAGGGGGGCGCCGCAGGCCACCGCGGCCAGCTCGTCCAGGTGCAGGTACGGGAGGAGGTCGGCGGCCGCCAGCCGCCCGGCCCCGACCAGCCTGTCGCCCAGCTCGGTGGCGGCGCGGGCGGCCAGCTCCTGGACCCAGCGGGCCCGCAGCCGGAGGGCCTCCCGGGGGTTCAGCTGGCCCAGGGTCCCGCCACGGGCCGGGACCGGGGCCTCAGGTGGGAGCGGGTCGGGTCGCCCCACGCGGGGGGCGGTGAGGGCGAGCACGACGGGGGAACGGGCGGTGATCTCGGAGTCGGGCAGGCCCGCGGCCCGGCCCTCGGCCAGGGCGGCGAGGGCGACGGCCGCCGCGGTGGGGGCATCCCCGCCGGAAGGCAGGAGCATGCCGGCCAGCACCTCCCGGGCGTGGAGGGGGAGCAGCTCGTCGGGGATGCGGCAAAGGATCCTCACCAGCTCGGCGTCGTCCAGCGTCGTCAGGGGCGGCAGGGCCACGAGGTCGCGGTCGACCAGGGCGACCGCGGCTGCGGCGCTGGCCGGGAGGTCGGCACGGAGCCGCCCCACCCGCCAGGCCGCGGCCAGGCGGCGGGCCGGGCCCCGGGGGTCGAGGGTGCGGGCGAGCGAACGGCGGGCGGGCGCCGCCCCCAGCAGCTCCAGGTCGACTGCCACCCGACCGCCGACCATGGCCACCACGGGGGAGTGGCCGACCCGGCGGCGGGAGGCGGCGTGGGTGAGGGTGATGGCCTCGAGGATCCCGTGGCGCAACGGCGGGATCCAGAGGTCGACTTCCAGGGGCCGGAGGGGCGCGGGGAACGTCTCGCTGACCGGCCCCGGGCCCAGGAGCGGGCCTCGGGCGGTCTCACTGTGGCCGGTCGCGGTCACGGGACGGCTCTGCAGCATCCACAGCCGCCCGGCGGCGTCGAAGGCCCACTCGACGTCCTGGGGCCGGCCGAAGACCCGTTCCGCGCTGCGGGCCAGGCGGGCCAGGCGCCGGCACTGCCGCCAGTCGAGGATGTGGGCGCCCGCCGGCTCCACCACCCGCCCCCGCCGGGTCATCACGTACCGGGCCGCGGTCACCTCGCCGCTCACGAGGGCGTGGGGGCTGCCGTGCACCGCCTCCACCATCAGGCGGCGGGCGTCGCCCGTCACCGGCTCGACCCCGAACAGGACGCCGCCGGTGACCGGGTGCAGCTCGGGCTGGACCAGCACGGCCATCGGGGCGGGGGGCGCGTGCGGGGCGGCCGGCCGCCGGGCCGACGCCAGGACCTCCTCCACCGCCCGCCGGAACTCGTCCCAGTCGCCGACGCCGAGCACCGACCGGAACTGGCCGGCCATGGACGACTCGCCGGCATCCTCCACGGTGGAGGAGGAGCGGACCACCAGGGTCCGAGCGCCGCCCTGGCTCAGGCGGTCCCAGGCGGCCCGGAGCCCGGCGGGCGCCGGGGCTCCCTCGGTGGTCAGCACCACGCCGGGGAGCACCGGCAGCCCGGCCGCCGCGGCCTGGGCCAGGTTGGCCGCCTTGGCCCCGCCGACCGCGGGATCGGCCGCCTCGGGATCGGTCAGCGCGAGGATGCGACCGGCGCCGCTGGGCCGACCGAGCGGCCCCGCGCCTCCCAGCGCTGCCCTCCTGGTCCCGGACTTTGCTGGACTCTGCATGTCTCTCGCGATGTGTGTCGGTCACCGCCACCATCGCCTCTCGGAGGGCCCCGTCGCCCGGGGCGCAGGTCACCTTGCGTAGGGCCCTTCGGCCCTACCTCTCCCTCAGCGCCCGGCCGGCACCCGCCACTCGACGACGGTGCCGCCCTGGGGGCCGGGGCCGACCTGCAGGGACCCGCCCAGGCGGGCGGCCCGGGTCTCCATGTTGGCCAGGCCCTTGCCCCCCAC
>Ga0247704_1000100_pt1 | contig 23818 bp, 19 predicted proteins | sample 41W_NmetaG_FD_189042 | JGI IMG/M metagenome (GOLD analysis project Ga0247704, IMG submission 189042) | Soil microbial communities from hillslope of Landscape Evolution Observatory, University of Arizona, Oracle, AZ, United States - 4-1-W_N | ecosystem: Engineered > Artificial ecosystem >...
GATCAACACGGCCGGCTCCTTCCGTATGTGGCTCGGTCCGCCTCATGGTGGGCAATCCACGCAAGATGCGGAACGGGCCGGCCGTTCCATACTCACTGACCCGCGTCGACCGGCCGGGGGTGCGGACATGGGCGGCGCTCGGAGAGGTGCGAGAGGGCGGAACCGGGCTCACTCCAGGCGCCCGGGCGCTGATCCGCACAGGAGCCGGCGGCGGTCCGGGCACGGGCGCCAGCGGCGTTCGCCGGACCGACGGGATGGGCGGCCTACGGAGGAACGGCGAGGTCGTTCTCGGACTGAGCGGGTTGCTCCCCGGGCGGCGCTGCCGGCCCACGGTGGCTTGCGCACCGCCGGCCCGACTGTTGCGGAAGATTGCCGGTCGTCGACCGACCATGAAGAAGATCGAGTCTTCCCTGCAGGTGAGCCACCTCGCCCCGTGCGATCGGGCGACTTCGCCGACACCGCCTTCGGGGCGGCGCTGCGCACGGGCGGGCCGCACGGGTAGGTGGCGTACTTGCCGCGCCCCGTTCCCCGCGAGGTCCCGATCGGCCCCGCGAATCGGATGGGCTCGCCCGGGGCGACCATCGACGAGGCGAGGCCAGTGCCGCCACCTCCCGGCGACGTGGGTGAGCTGCTCAGCGATCTCGAGCGCTTCGTCCACGGAGCCGAGATTGCCACCGCTGATGCAGGCCGCCCTCGTCCACTACCAGTTCGAGACGATCCGTCTGTTCCTCGACGGCTCACCAACCTTGGCGAGCAGTACCGCCAGAAGGTCCGGACCGCGACCGCGGATCGGCCAACCAACTCGTCGATCTGGCGTTCGAGCACCCGGTGTCAACGCTCGACTCGTCCAGGCCCGCCTCGATGTCATCCGGCCCGCCGCCCTGACGGTGCTACGCCAGCTGAGCAGGCTCGGCATCCTCAGCGAGGTCGGGGGCGGCCCGCGAGGCCAGCTGCCGTGGCAGGCGCACGACGTGCTGGCAGCGCTGGTCGACGATCAGCCCGCGGTCCCGGTGCCGGGCGCTGGGCGCCGGCCCTGAGCGCTGCGTCGGCCTCTGCGACGTGGCCTCGAACGTCGTGGTCGGGGTCGGCGCGCCCGTCGAGGCCTCGGGCGCGATCACCCGGTCGGGGCGAAGGTTGACGATCGACGCGATCCGGTGCACGATCCGGTCGACCAGTGGGCGGGAGGCCGACCATGGAACGGATGGTCACGCACGTCCTGCGGGATGCCGACGGGGACATCACCCATCTGTGCCAGCCGGGAGCGCCGTGGACGCCCCGGAGCCGGGCCGATGCCATCGACGACATCCGCTCCGGCGTGCATCGGTACGTGGTGCGTGGTGCCGGCGGGCGGCGGGTGCCGATCCACGTCGTCGACGACCATGGCGGGTACCTGCGGTCGGGTGCCGACGCCGAGACGGCCAACAACCTCGACGACCTTCCGCTTCTGTTCCCCGGGGAGCCGCCGGCGTCCTGCCCGATCGGTTGGCAGCCCAGCGTCCAGACTCCGGTTTTCTACGGCGTGCGGGACCTTGGCCCGGCCGAGGGGGCACCCGGCCCGATGCGGGTGTTCTTCCCGAGCCTGGACGGAGCGGTGCACAGTGCGCCGGTCCTCGAGGGCTGCGGGCGTTACCCGCTGGCGTTGTTGGCGCACGGCAACTGCGCCGAGGTCGAGCACTACCGCGACTGGTTCGAATTGCCCGCGCAGCTGGCCCGGTCGGGCTGCGTGGTGGCGGTGCCGGAGCTGCCGCACATCGCTGCGGGCGTCGGCCCGTTCACCGAGGACCACCCCGACCGGCTGCTGCTCGGCGAGGTCATGGACTGGATGCACGGCGGATGGCAGCACGCCGACGTGTTGCGTGCACCCGCCCACACCGGGGTGATCGGCCATTCGTGGGGTGCGCTGCTGGCCGGCGCGTTCGCCGCCGACCGCAACCTGGCGGCGTACGTGTCCCTGAGTGGGGTGTGGAGCGAGTGGCCTTCGAGCCCGCCCAGCCCCCTTCCATCGCTCGACATGCCCAAGCTGTTCACCTGGGGTACGGGGTTCGGCGACGTGTTCTCGACGATCGGTGATGCCACCTGGGACTCGCTGCCGGGGACGAAGCACCGCGCCGTGTTCCCCGACGCCGGCCACTGGGACGTCTTGCCGCCGAGCCGGACGACCTGCGAGAACCAGCGGGGCGACTGCGACCTGGTCTGGGTCCTCGCCATGGACCTGGTGGCGGCGTTCATCGGTCGCTACCTGCCCCCCGAGTCGTGGGTCGGGTACACCTCCACGATCCCCCGAGCGCTCGCGCCCGTGGTCCTGACGCCCACGGACGAGCAGGCGTTCTTCGTGGGCGGCCACCTGACGGGCTTCGGGAGGCTGGAGGGGTCTGCCGGCTGCAGCGTGGAGCTCGGCTGGACGACCCCGACGGGCGACGGCGCGCTCGGTCTTCCTTGATCGGACGAGCTGACGCCCACGACGCGCCGCCCGGCACGGACGTCTTCCCCAGACGCGGCTCGCCGCCTACCAGTGCATCGGCGCATTGCCCGGCACCGGTACGCCCCGCTCCGGCGTCCCGCTTCTCACGGAGGGAATGAGTCGATGAGCTTCCGGACCCCTTCCGCCTCACGTCCTGGGGCGACGCCCTGGTAGACGTCGAGGAACACCGAGAGGCTCTTGTGGCCGGACCACCGCTGGCAGACCATCGCATCGACGCCGGACCGGAGCCACCAGGAACACGCCGCGTGCCGCAGGTCATGTCGACGGAGCCGCGAGAGCTTCGGCTGCCGGGGGTCATCAGGCGGAAGGTCGGACCGGGCCGGGAAGAGCTCCGCTCGTGCCGGCTCCCAGACGTCGCGGGAGAACACCGACAGGTCGAACGGGCGTCCGCCGCGGTGGAACACGAGACTTCCGGGCCCCCCTTCGATGGCCTCCCGGTGTTGACGTAGACGAGTGACGAGGAACGGATGGATCGGCACACGGCGGGTGTCGGCGATGTCACGGTCCTTGAGTGGTCCCCACTCCGGGTCCTCGTCTGCGTCGAGCCAGTGGGCGGCGATCCGCCGCCGGCTGCGCCTCACGGTCAGCCACCCGACTCCCTCGTCGGGCAGCTCGACGTCGTCCCAGGTGATCCCGACCGCCTCGCTCGGGCGCAGGCCGCAGAGCGCCATGACGAGCACGTAGCAGCGAACGACTTCACCCCACCGCCCGGCGGTGACGCACCGGTCCGCCAGCTCGACCGCCTGCTCGACGCTGAGGACGATGTCCTCGTCGACGGCCAGGCGCCCGGGGCCTGCGCTCGGCCGTCCGCTCCGGCCCTTCACCTTCCGCGGCGGGCGGACGGCGAGCCAGGGGTTTCGCTCGACGGGGATGTCGGCCCGGGCGACCGCCCAGGCCCAGCACGCCCGGAGCGGCTGCGCGTAGCGGATCATCGTGGTGCGGGAGACCTTCTTCCCGTTGCGCTGGTTGACGGCGAACCTGGCGAGGAACGCCTCGACGTCGGCGGTCGTGACGTCGGCGAACGCTGCCGAGTTCCGTCGGAGCCACTCGAGGCCGGCCGCCTGCCGATCGGTGAGCTCCGCCTCGTCACGTCGGAACGCCGCGCTGCCGAGGAAGTCCTCGACCGCGCACAGGTCCCGACCGCCCAGCTCGGAACCCCGCGCCAGGAACCATCGCCGCCCCCGGTTCAGGGCGGTGGCTGCCAGGATCTTCGTGTTCGGCTCCCACTCAGGGTGCGACCGGTAGAACGCCTCGGTCACCTCGAGCACGGTGGGTGCGCGCCGAGTCGGCTCCGGCGGCACGCGCTCGGTGTCCGCCGGCCGGACGAACTGCTTCGCCGCGAGGTCGAACGGGAGCCCAGCGGCGAAGCCCTCGTCGAGGCGCCGCTTCCATCTCTCGGCCAGGCCGGCCCGGCTGAAGCGCTTGGCATACTCGATGCCGTTGGCCCGGCCCTTGACGTCCCATCGGGGGGCGGTCGTCGTTCGTCGCTCCCCCGTGGCACGGTCCACGGTGGTCAGCTCGGTCGTCGTCCGGCGGACGGCGCAGGTGAACCGGCTCGGCACGAACGGCTCCGGGTAGCTCGCCTTCGGCATCGGCCTCCGCCCTTCCAACGGTGCGGGAACGGGTCGGCTCCTGCCGCCGATGGTATCTGCTGCGGAATCCTTGCGGAATCCGGTGGCCCGCTGACTCGCACGCCCTCGCTCGATGGGGTCGATCCGGGCGCGGTGGCGCGGCTTCGACCGGGCCTGAACGACTTGGGCGAAAGTCCCTTTCAGACTGGGCGTTTATGTGCCGACCCACGGTGACCGCCGGTAGCGTACGATGGTGGTCGGGAGAGGTGCGAGAGCGGCCGAATCGGACTCACTGCTAATGAGTTGACCTGGGAAACCGGGTCCGAGGGTTCAAATCCCTCCCTCTCCGCTCCCTGTCGGTGCATCGGCGGGTGTTCCCCGCTGTCCCGGCTGGTGCCGCGGGTAGAGTGCAGGGTCCAACGGCGCTCGTAGCTCAACGGATAGAGCATCTGACTACGGATCAGAAGGTTGGGGGTTCGAATCCCTCCGAGCGCGCTGTCACCCGTCGAACACTGAGCTGGTCGCGACCCGGTGGTTGTGGTTGGCAGCTCGGCGCGGCAGCAACACGACGGGTTGGGCGCCTTCGAGCGTCGATTCGGCGGGCGCGGCGTCGTTGGACTCGTGGCGCGGTCGCACTCCCCCGAGGCCGGAGAGGACGCCCTCCAGCGCAGGGCGCGCGCGCGTCAGCCGCTTCGCTTGGATGAGCGCGTCCCAGACCCGCTCGAACTTCTTCCACCCGGCCGCGTAGGCGACGTGCCGCCCTCGACCGATCCACGTGCCGTGGGTGGCGGCGCCGCGTGCGATGTTCCGCCACCTGTAGAAGTCGCGGTAGGCGCGCCCGTAGCCGTCCTCGAGCTGTCCGGGCGTCATCCGAGCGGGGCGGAACACGGCGTGGCGCGTGTCGTACCGGTCCCAGTCGCGGTGGAGGAGGCGGCCCTGTGACTCCATGCGCTGGAACGTGCCGGTGCCGGGGTACGGCGTGAGGATGTGGAAGGTGGCGGTCTCGACGCCGTGGTCGACCGCCCACTCGACCGTGCGGTCGAACACGGTCGGGTCGTCGTCGTCCATGCCGAACACGAAGCTCGCGTTCACCATGACGCCGAGGTCGTGGAGTCGACGGATCGCCGCGCCGTAGTCGCGGTCCAGGTTCTGTCGCTTGTCGTGCTCGATGAGGTTCGCGGCACTGATCGTCTCGAATCCCACGAACAGACTGCGAAGCCCGCTTTCGACAGCACGCTCGAGCAATCGGGGGTGGAGCACCGACTTGACGGTGCCGGCGGCCTGCCACAACCGCCCCATGCCGGTCATGGCTGCGAACAGTTCGCGGCCGAAGCGCGGGTTGCCGAAGAGGTGATCGTCGAGGAAGTAGAGGTGCCGGCCCGGGAGGCGCTCGATCTCGGCGAGGGCGTCGTCGACGGTCTGGGTGTAGAAGGAGCGGCCGCCTTCGAAGAAGGCATCCTTGTAGCAGAAGTCGCACGAGTGAGGGCAGCCCCGCGACACGACGATCGAGTTCGGTACGAGGTAGAGGTGGCGCTTGATCAGGTCGCGACGGACGCGAGGGAGCCCATGCAAGGTGCGGACGCTCGACTGGTAGCGCGGGGCGGGTCGACCGGCCGTGAGGTCGGCAAGGAACTGCGGCCACGTGTCCTCACCGGGGCCCAGGAACACCGTGTCGGCGTGCCGCCCGGCCTCGGCCGGCACCGATGTCGGGTGCAACCCACCGATCGCGACGTGGGCACCCCGACGTCGGTAGTGATCGGCGATCTCGTAGGAGCGCCGCGCAGACGTGATGTACGCCTGGATCACCACGAGGTCAGGCTCGTCGTCGAGGTCGATGCGCTCCACGTGCTCGTCCTCGATGGTCACCTGGACGCCGTCACCGAGGTAGCCGGCCAACGTCGCCAGCCCGAGCGGCGGGAACAGGGAGTACTTGATCGGCCGGAACAACGGGCTCGTCGCCTCGGTGAGGGCCGGCAGGACCATCTTGACTCGCATGGTCGAATGATCGCGGAGGTTGGGCGGTCGGTCAAGGCGGTTGCCCAATGCAGATGCCCGGAGACCGGCGGGCAAGTGGGTACGCTGCACGCCGTGGCCAAGGCCGGACCTCGCAGTCAGCCACCGGGAGAGGACCTCCGCGGCCGACTGATTGATGCAGCGGTGCGCGTCCTCGCTCGCGACGGGTTCGCTCACGCCAGCGCTCGAGCCATCGCCCAAGAGGCCGGCACCGTCAACGGGTCGATCTTCTACTACTTCGGCTCGATGGACGGGCTTCTCGCCGCCACCGCCAGGGCGCTGGCCGAGCGCGGGGTGGCCAGGATCGGCGATGGGCTCGGTGGCGACCGGGCGCATCTCGAGTGGCCGGCGCGCCTGAGTGCGGTGATGCGTGCAGAAGCCGAAGGCGAGGACGGACAAGCGGTGATGGAGCTGTTCGTGGGCGCCCGCACCTCACCGGCCCTTGCCGCCGAGGTCCGAGCAGCCATCGACCAGGCGATCGACTACGCCATCGCCGAGATGCAACGGGTGCTCGGCGGTTCGCCGATCACGCACCTGATCCCGGTCGACCTCATCGCCGAGCTGGCTGCCGCCGCCTTCCTCGGGATCGAGGTCCTGGCGCAGAACGGCAGAGAGATCGACCTCGACCGCCTGGCGACGACGCTCGCCGCCGGCGTGCAGTTGGTCACGGGCTCTGCGAGCCGCCCGTAGCAACCCGAATTGGACGAGCGGTCGTCGTTGCGATCGTCCATCATCGAGGGCCCACGGTCAGGCGGTCCCGATGCTCCTCACCCTCTCCACCACCCACGAACCGGCGAGCGACCTCGGGTTCCTGCTGCACAAGAACCCCGGGCGGGTACACGCCGTCGAGATGCCGTTCGGGACGGCGACCGTCGTCTACCCGGAGGCCACCGCGCAGCGCTGTACGGCGGCGCTGCTCGTCGACGTGGACCCGGTGGATCTCGTTCGCAGCCGCAAAGGCCCGAAGGGCAACGAGCCCTCTCTCGCCCATTACGTGAACGACCGCCCGTACGCGGCGTCGTCGTTCCTCTCGGTGGCGATGAACAAGGTGTTCGGCACCGCGCTGAGCGGTCGGAGCAAGGAGCGTCCTGAGCTCGCCGAGGCGGCTCTCCCGTTCACGCTGCACATGCCGGTCGTTCCCTGCCGGGGCGGAGAGTCGGTCCTCCGCCGCCTGTTCGAGCCGCTGGGCTACACGATCGAGGCACGCTCGATCCCGCTCGACGTGACGTTCCCCGAGTGGGGGGACAGCCACTACCTCGACGTCACGCTCGCCACCACCAGCCGCCTGCGCGACGTGCTCGAGCACGTTTTCGTCCTGCTGCCGGTGCTCGACGATGACAAGCACTACTGGGTCGGGCCGGACGAGGTCGACAAGCTGCTCCGACGCGGCGGCTCGTGGCTCCCGTCGCATCCCGAGCGCGAGCTCGTCGCAGGTCGCTACCTCCGCCACGACCGACGCCTCACCCTCGACGCCCTCCAGCGGCTGCTCGCCGACGAGCCCGTCGACCCGGATGAGCTCCAAGCGACGCACGACACCGAGGAGGAGCAGGTCGAGAAGCCGCTCAGCCTCAACGAGCAGCGGCTGAACGCCGTGATCGACCAGATCAAGGCGGCGCGTGCCCGCCGGGTCGTCGACCTCGGGTGCGGGAGCGGCAAGCTCGTGCAGCGGATCCTGCGGGACACGAACGTCGAGCACGTCCTCGGCGTCGACGTCTCGCACCGCGCCCTCGAGGGTGCCGCCCGGCGACTGCACCTCGACACCATGGCCCCCCGCCAGCGCCAGCGGGTCGAGCTCGTGCAGGGAGCGCTCACCTACCGCGATCGCCGTCTCCAGGGCTACGACGTCGCCACCGTCGTCGAGGTCGTCGAGCACCTCGACCGGCCGCGCCTGGGCGCCTTCGAGCGGGCGCTGTTCGCGCATGCCCAGCCGGCGACGGTCGTCGTGACGACGCCGAACATCGAGTACAACCCGCGGTTCGGGACGCTCCCTGCCGGCTCGCTGCGGCACCGCGACCACCGCTTCGAGTGGACACGCGCCGAACTCGCCGCCTGGGTGGACGACGTCGCCGAACGCTTCGGCTACTCGGTGACGATCAACGGCATCGGCCCCGACGACCCCGAGGTCGGAGCTCCCACCCAGATGGCGGTGTTCAAGCGATGAAGCTCGCCATCCCCGAACGGTCGCTCGTCGCGCTCGTCGGCGTGTCCGGCTCCGGGAAGTCGAGCTTCGCTGCTCGCCACTTCGCTCCGACCGAGGTGCTCTCCTCCGACTTCTGTCGCGGCCTCGTCAGTGACGACGAGAACGACCAGTCCGCGACCGAGGCAGCGTTCGACGTCCTCCACTTCATCGCGGGCAGGCGACTGGGGGCCGGCAGGCTCACCGTCGTCGACGCGACGAACGTCCAGCCCGATTCGCGCCGCTCACTGATCGCGCTGGCCAAGAAGCACCACGTGCTCGCGGTCGCCATCGTGCTCGACGTGCCCGGCGAGGTGTGCGCCGAGCGCAACGCCACGCGCTCCGACCGAGACTTCGGGCCGCACGTGCTGCGCAACCAACGAAGCCAGCTCCGGCGATCCCTGAAGAACCTCCGGCGTGAGGGCTTCCACAAGGTCTTCGTCCTCAACGGCGTCGACGAGATCGAATCCGCCACGATCGTCCGCGAGCCGCTCTGGAACGACCGCCGCAGCGACCACGGGCCCTTCGACATCATCGGCGACGTCCACGGCTGCCACGACGAGCTCGTCGCCCTCCTCGGCGAGCTCGGCTACGAGATCGACCCGGACGGCACCGGCGCGCGACATCCCGCCGGCCGGCGCGCCCTGTTCGTGGGCGACCTCCTCGACCGCGGCCCGGCCACACCGGCGGTGCTCCGGCTCGCCATGGGCATGGTCGAGGCCGGCGACGCACTCTGCATCCCCGGCAACCACGAAGCCAAGCTGCTGCGCGCCCTGCGGGGACGGAACGTCACGAAGTCCCATGGCCTGGCCGAGTCATTGGCTCAGCTCGCCGAGGAACCGCCGGAGTTCTCCAGGCAGGTCGCCGACTTCATCGACGGGCTCGTCAGCCACCTCGTCCTCGACGAGGGGAAGCTGGTCGTCGCCCACGCCGGTCTCCGCGAGGACATGCACGGCCGCGCGTCGGGAGTGGTCCGCTCGTTCGCGCTCTACGGCGACACAACCGGAGAGACCGACGAGTTCGGCCTGCCCGTCCGCTACCCGTGGGCCGAGGACTACCGCGGGAACGCCCTGGTCGTCTACGGGCACACGCCCGTCCCCGAGGCGAGCTGGCTGAATCGCACGATCTGCATCGACACCGGCTGCGTGTTCGGCGGGAGACTGACCGCGCTGCGGTATCCGGAGCGCGAGCTGGTGTCGGTCCCGGCGGCGCGGACGTACTACGAGCCGATCCGCCCGCTGGCGCCCGCCAAGGAGGACCCGACTCGCGAGCCGACGGACCTCGACCTCGACGACGTGGTGGGCAGGCGCATCATCCGGACGCGTCTCAACCACACCGTGACGATTCGGGAGGAGAACGCCGTCGCCGCCCTCGAGGTGATGAGCCGGTTCGCGGCCGATCCCCGCTGGCTCGTGTACCTGCCGCCGACCATGGCGCCGACGGCAACGACCGGGCGGCCGGGGTTGCTCGAGCATCCTGCCGAGGCGTTGGCGTCGTTCCGACGCGACGGCGTCGCCCGTGTCATCTGCGAAGAGAAGCACATGGGCTCCCGGGCCGTGGTCGTCGTCTGCCGCGACAGCCGGGCCGCTGCTCGACGCTTCGACGTCGCCGACAGCGACGCGGCCGGCGCCATCGTCACGCGCACCGGCAGGCCGTTCTTCGGCGAGGCTGACGAGGTCGCGTTCCTCGGCAAGATCCGCGCCGGCATCACGGCCGCCGGCCTGTGGGGCGAGCTCGCCACCGACTGGCTGGTCCTCGACGCCGAGCTGCTCCCGTGGTCGGCCAAGGCCGGAGAGTTGCTGCGCCGCCAGTACGCCTCGGTCGGCGCGGCGGCGGCGAGCACCCTCGGCGCTGAGGTCGCAGTGCTGGAAGCCGCTGCCGCTCGCGGGGCCGACGTGGCCGAGCTGCTGGCTCGGACCCGGGACCGCGGAACGATGGCCGGCAGGTTCGCCGACGCCTACCGCCGGTACTGCTGGCCGGTGCAGTCGATCGAAGACCTCCGACTGGCGCCCTTCCAGGTCCTTGCCGGCGAAGGGAAGGTCCACGCCCTCACCGACCACCTGTGGCACATCGAGACACTCGGTCGCCTCGCCGACATCGACCCCACGACCTTCCGCGCCACCGCGACGGCGACCGTCGATCTCGATGACGAGCTCAGCGAGGCCGCCGCCGTCGCCTGGTGGGAGGAGCTGACCGAGCGCGGCGGCGAGGGCATGGTCGTCAAGCCCGCCGGGGTCGTCCACCGCGGCGCGAAGGGACTGACCCAGCCCGGCATCAAGTGCCGGGGCCCCGAGTACCTCCGCATCATCTACGGGCCGGAGTACACGGCGGAAGCGAACCTCGATCGCCTCCGATCCCGCGGGCTCGGCCGCAAGCGGTCCCTGGCGCTCCGTGAGTTCGCCCTCGGTATCGAGGCGCTCGAACGGTTCGCCACCGGCGAGCCCCTCTACCGCGTCCACGAGTGCGTCTTCGGGGTCCTCGCGCTCGAGAGCGAACCCGTCGACCCGAGGCTCTGACCTGTCGGACCGGCTGGGGCGGCGGACGGCCGAACTCTGTCGGCTCACGCTTCGGAACCGGGGCCGACGGGTGACGCCGCCGCTGTGCCGCCGTCCATCCGGACGTGGACGACCAGACCGGACACCACGCTGAGGGCGGCGACGACCAAGACGGCGGTTCGGAGGTCGAAGGCGTCGGCGACCAGGCCGGCGAGGAGGCCGCCGGCCACGTAGCCGGCGTCGCGCCAAAGGCGGTAGACACCCACGGCGGTGGCGCGCCACGTCGGGTGGGCGACGTCGCCGACGGCGGCGATGAGGCAGGGGTACACGAGCGCGGTGCCTGCGCCCACGAGCACGGCGCCCGCCGCCCACGGCGCAAAGCCGGTGGTCGAGGCCATCCAGACGAGCGCCACCCCCTGGAGCAGCATGCCCCAGACGATGAGCGGCTTGCGCCCGGCCCGGTCGGACCACGCGCCGGTGATGAGCTGGCCGACGCACCAGACGCCCGGGTACAGGGCGGCCAGGACGCCGATGGCACCCACCGACAGCCCTTCGGCCGCGAAGAGCAGGGGCAGCACGGCCCAGGCCAGGCCGTCGACGGCGTTGTTGACCAGGCCGGCCTGGCAGACGGCGGCCAGTGAGCGGTCCTCCCAGGACGTGCGGGCGAACACGGCCGAGAAGCGGCCCTCCTCCTGCTCCGCCTCCGGGTGACCGGTCGAGGTGACCGCCTCCTGTGCCGCGAACTGCCGGGTCTCGCGAACGAACACCGCCGACAGGCCGAGGCCGAGGGCGGCGAAGGCGATGCCGAGGAAGAACGGCTCCGGCCGCAACCCGTGGCGGGCGGCCAGCTCGCCGGTGACGAGCGCCGTCAGGGCGACGGCGCCGTAGCCGGCCGCCTCGTTGAGCCCGAGAGCCAGACCCCGGCGGGACGGGCCGACCAGGTCGATCTTCATGATCACCGTGGTGGACCAGGTCATGCCCTGGTTGGCGCCGAGCAGGACGTTGGCGACGATGACCCAACCCCACGACGGGGCCCAGATCAACAGCAGCGGCACGGGCATACCCACCAGCCATCCGGCGACGAGGACGGGCTTGCGCCCCACCCGGTCGGCCAGGGCGCCGGCCACCAGGTTGGTGAGTGCCTTGGTGGCGCCGAAGGCCACGACGAAGGTGGTCGCGGCGCTCACCGCGGTGAGACCGAAGGTCCGCTCGGCCAGCAGCGGCAGGACGGTGCGCTCCTGGCCGATCATGCCGCCGACCAAGGCGTTGACGGCGACCAGCAGGCTGAACTGCGCCGCGTTCTGGCGCAGGCCGAGCCGCACGGGCGGTCCCGGACGGTCCGCCGTGGAGGTCAGCGTCATGGACCGTGGTCGAGGGAGCCGTGGTGCCGTGACCAGTCGCCCGGTCCGCCCGTGAGCACGGTGACGTCACGGCGGCCGGCACCGGCGAGCACGCTGGCCGCCGTCATGGCCCGCTCACCGTGGGCGCACATGACGCCGACGGGCCCGCTCGGCAGCCGCCCGGCGCCCACGCTTCCCAGCTCGACCGACACCGCACCGGGGACGTGACCCGCTTCGTACTCGTGGCGCTGGCGGACGTCCACCACTCGGCCCTCGAAGCGCTCCACCGGGGTGACGGCGATCGCCTCCACCGGGCGCCCCTGCGCCCGCCACGCCTCGATGCCCCCGTCGAGCTCGCCCAGGATGGTCTCGTAGCCGATGTTGCGGGCCTGGCGGACCAGGTCGGCCCGGTCCTGGTCGTCCCCGGCGACGATGGCCACCGGTGCGTCGCCCGGGACCAGCCACCCCAGCCAGCTGGCGAACTGGGGGCGCAGGGCGATCGACAACGAGCCGGGCACGTGGCCGGCGGCGAACTGCCGGGCCGGCCGGACGTCCACCACCCGGGCGCCCCCCGCCTGCAGGAGGGCCACGTGCCGGGGAGCGATGCGGGGCAGGACCGGTTCGGCCGGCCCGTACAGGCGCGGGCCGCCGCGGTTCACCGGGCGCAGCCGGAGGAAGTACGGGGGGTACGTCCCGAGCCCACCGAGGAGCTCCTTCACGAAGGTGTCCTCGTCCGGGGCGGCCAGCAGCGGGTTGGCCCGCCGCTCCCGGCCCACGGTGGTCGTGCGTTGCCCGCCGGCCGGCGCCGAGCAGAACGACCCGGGCCCGTGGGTCGGGTACACCGGCAGGTCGTCGGGCAGGGGGAGGATCCGCTCCTGGATGGACCTCCACAGGGCGCGGGCCAGGTCCTCGGTCTGCTCGGGAGCGATCAGGTCGGTGCGGGCGACGGCGTCGACCAGCAGGGACCCACCGGAGAAGAGGGCGACGGGCCGGCGCCCGTCCGACAACAGGTACGCCAGGTGCTCCGGTGTGTGGCCGGGCGTCGCCAGGGCGCGCAGGGTGAGCCCGCCCAGGTCGACCTCCTCCTCGTCCTCGAGGCCCCGCACGCCGTCCCGCCTCCCCGAGGCGACCGGCGCCAGGACCGCCGCACCGAGCGATCCCAGCTCGCCGGCGCCGGAGACGAAGTCGGCGTGCAGGTGCGTCTCCACCGCGTAGGCGATGTGGAGACCCCGCCGCTCCGCCTCCGCCAGGTACCGGCCGGGGTGGCGGAACGGGTCGACGGCGAGGGCCCTGCCGCCTCCCAGGTCGACGAGGTACGACGTGTTGCCGAGCCCCTCGTCGACGAACATGACCGGTTCGCTCATCGCCTTGGTCGCCTCTCGATCAGGGGCGGCGGGCGAGGAAGGCGTAGCCGTACACCTCGTAGGCACGCGCCTTGTCCTCGCCGCTGGCACCGCCGAAGGTGTCCGCCGGTGGACCGATCTGCACGTCGACGAAGCCGATCTCCTCGAGCATCGCCTGCCAGCCCGCACGGGGCAGCCCGCCGGCGATTCAGCCCGTCCACAGGTCTATGTCGCGCATGGCCTCCGTCGGGACGGGGCGGCCGTTGGCGATGTCGGCGAACTGGAGCCAGCCGCCGGGGTGAAGGACGCGCCGGATCTCCTCGAAGACGGCCTTCTTGTCGGCGCACAGGTTGATCACGCCGTTGGAGATCACGGCGTCGGCCCAGCCGTCCTCGACCGGCAGGTGCTCGGCCAGCCCTTCGCGGAACTCGACGTGGGGGTAGGCGAGGGCCTCGGCGGTGGAGCGGGACTTCTTCAGCATCTCGGGCGTCATGTCGACCCCGACGACGGCCCCGTCGACGCCCACCTGGCCGGCGGCGATGAAGCTGTCGAAGCCTGCGCCCGAGCCCACGTCGACGACCCGCTCGCCCGGTGCGAGCGTCCGCAGGGAGAAGGGGTTGGCCACCCCGGCGAACGACTCGACCGCCTCGTCCGGCAGGGCGGCGACGGCGGCGGCGTCGTAGCCGAGGCGGGCGGCGAGCGGCCTGCCGGTGTGGAAGTGGAAGCCCCGGTGGGGGTCGGTGGCGACCTCTCGGTACTTGCCCCGGACCTGGTCGCGCAGCGTGTCGGGGTCGACCAGCAGTGCGTCAGTCATCGTCACTCTCTCCGTTCCCGACCGCCACGGGCAGGCCGGCTCGTTTCCATTCGGGGAACCCGTCGACCAGCCGCCGCGCCCGGAACCCCTTGCGGTTGAGCTCCCGCACGGCGTCGTCGGCGTACACGCAGAACGGACCGCGGCAGTAGGCCACCACGTCGGTCGTCTTCGGCAGCGCCCTGATTTGGCGGCGCAGCTCGGCCACCGGGACCGATCGGGCCCCGGCGATGTGCCCGGCGGTGTACTCGGCACCGGGGCGAACGTCGAGGACCACGACCTCGTCTCTGTCCAACCGCGCCGCCAGCTCCTCCCGCCCGATGACCTCGACGCCGTCCCGATGGCCCAGGTAGGCGCCGGCCAGGCGTTCGATGCCGGCGACGTGGTCCACGGCGACGTCACGCATCGCCGCCCACAGCTCCGCCACCCGGTCGCTGGCCAGCGCGTAGAAGATCCGGGTGCCCTGGCGTCGGGTGGTGAGCAGTCCGGCGCGAGCCATGGCCCGCAGGTGATGGGACGTGTTGGCGACCGACTGGCCCAGCTCCCCGGCGATCTCCTCGACCGAACGCTCGCCCTGGGCCAGCAGGTCGACGATCTCGGCCCGGCGGCCGCTGGCCAGGGCCTTGGCCACCTCGGCCAGGCCCTGGAACAGCGCATCCTTGGCGGCCCGCTCACCCACGCCGCCGATGATCCACCCCTGGCCGAGCGCTGTCAAGTAGTCATTTGATTACTTCAACTCGACCGGGCAGCGTGGCCTCCCGGCACACGACCGCCACATAGGCGTGCCGCCGAGGACGCCGGCGCGTCACACTCCTGGAGTGGCCACCGCGTTCGTCGGGCGAGCACGCCAGCTGGGCGTCCTGGAAGCGGCAGCCGCAGCCGCAGCCGCAGGCGCCGGCGGCCTGGCCATGGTCACCGGGGAAGCTGGCATCGGCAAGACCCGCCTGTGCGAGGAGGCGGCCGTCCGGGCCGCTGATCGGGGGCTCGACGTGTCGAGGGCGGCGTGCTGGGAGTCCGGCGCGGTCCCCGCGTACTGGCCGTGGCAGCAGCTGGTGCGCCGGCTGTCCGGTCGGCGACTCGTGCTGCCGGCCGGGCCCGGGGCTCGGGCCGCCGACCCGGACCTGGCCCGGGCGGAGTTGTTCGAGGAGGTCACCGCTCTGTTGGTGCAGGCGGCCGCCCAGCGGCCCCGACTGCTGATCATCGACGACCTGCACTGGGCCGACGTGCCCTCGGTGCGCCTGCTGGCCCACCTCGCCCCCGAGCTTCGCCAGCTGCCGATGCTGGTGCTCGTCTCGTTCCGGCCCGACGAGGTCCGGCCCGCCACGGCGCTGGGGACCGCCCTGGTGGACCTGGCGCGCCACGGGGACCGCGTCGACCTGGGCGGCCTGCCGGCCGCCGAGCTCGTGCCGCTGGTGGCATCGATCGCCGGCGGGCCCCCGTCCCCCGCCGTGGCCGAAGCGCTCCACCGGCACACGCACGGCAACCCTCTCTTCGCCCGGGAGCTGGTCGAGCTGCTGGCGAAGAGCGGCGACGTCGAGCGGCTGGTGGCCGGCTGCGACCCGCCGGTGCCCGATTCGGTACGGGGCGTCCTCCGGCGACGCCTGGAGCGCCTGTCGGTCGCGTGCCGGTCGGCGCTGGAAGTGTGCGCGGTGGCCGGCGACGAGTTCGCCCTGGCCGATCTGCCGGGGACCATCGACGGTCTCCTCGATCCGATCGGAGAAGCGGAGGCGGCCGGAGTGGTGCGCCAGAGCGCCGTCGGTCACTTCGCCTTCACCCACCCGTTGCTGCGGGCCGTGCTGTACGACGAGCTCGGTGTGGTCCGCCGGGTGCGCCTGCACCAGCGGGTGGGTGAGGCGTTGGAGCGCCGCCACGGGGCCGGTTCCCCGGTCGACCTGGCCGTCCTGTCGCACCACTTCGTGCGGGCGGCGCCGGGGGGAACGGCCGCCAAGGCGGTGGCGTATGCCACCCGGGCGGCGGAGCGGGCCATGGCCGTACTGGCCTACGAGGACGCGGTGGCCCTGGTCCACCAGGCGCTGGCCGCCCTCGATCTGGCACCGGCGGCCGCCGACCGGGCCGACCTGCTCCTTGCCCTGGGCGAGGCGCTCACCGCCGCCGGCGACCAGCCCGCGGCCCGGGCTTCCTACGTCGCCGCCGCCGCCCTGGCCCGGGCAGCCGGCCACACCGGACAGCTGGCCCGAGCGGCCCTGGGGATCGGGAGCGGCGGCGGCTTCGAGATCGCCCCCGCCGACCGGGAACAGGTGGAGGCGCTGGAGGAGGCGTTGCGGGCCCTGGACGGGACAGCCCCCGGCCTCTGGTCGCAGGTGGCGGCCCGGCTCTCCGTCGCGTTGTGGCGGTTCGGCCAGGTGGAGCGGCGGGTCGTACTCGCACGCCAGGCGCTGGACACCGCCCGCTCGGGCGGGGCGGCCGTGACGAACCGCCAGCTGGCGGCGGCCGTGGCTGCCCACTGTGACGCCATCTCCGGCCCCGAGCACGCCGAGCGGCGGCTGGCGGAGTCCACCGAGGTGGTGGACCTGGGCACCGCCTCGGGCGATCGAGCCGTCGAGCTGCTGGGCCGCCGGCTGCGGCTGGTGGCGCGCCTCGAGGTGGGCGACGTGGCTGGTGCCGACGGTGAGATCGAGGCCTACGCGGCGGTGGCCGGCGCGCTGTGCCAGCCCCTCTACGGGTGGTACGTACCTCTGTGGCGGGGCATGCGGTCGTTGATGCGGGGCGATCTCGTCGCCTGCGAGCAGTGGATCGACGACGCGGTGACGCTGGGCGCCCAGGCCCACAGCGCCAACGCCGAGATTCTCGGTACCGGCCTTCGCTGGTACCTGCTGCGGGAGGCGGCCCGCTTCGAGGATGCCCTGCCCCTCCTCGACGTGGTGACCGGCCTGGAGCCGTCCCTCGGGATCCAGGTGCGGGTGACCGCCGCCCTGGTGCTGGCCGAGGGCGGGCGGGTGGACGAGGCCCGCACGGTGCTGGCGGGCGCCGGCCCCCTCCTCGCCGGCGTGCCGGCGGACGGCGAGTGGGTGCCCATGGCGGCCCAGGCGGCCGAGGCGGCCTGTCTCGTGGGCGACCGGGCCGTGTGCCGGTGGGCCTACGACGCCCTGCTGGCCCACCGGCACCGCTTCGGCGTGGAGGGCATCGGGGCGGTGTGCTGGGGATCGGTGGAGCGCCCGCTCGGGCTGGTGGCCGCCGCCCTCGGCCAGATCGACCGAGCCACCGCCCACTTCGACGCCGCCCTGGCGGCCAACCGGCGGCTGGGCGCACCGCTGCTGGTGGCGAGAACCCAGCGGGACGCCGGCGTGGCCCTCGACGACCGGGACCGGCTGGCGGCCGCCCTGGCCGCCTACCGCCGGCTCGGCATGGAGGGCCGGGTGGCCGAGCTGGAGTCCCTGCTGGGCGACCACCCGCCTACCGACGCTCCCGCACCGGCCCCCGACCGGTTCCGCCGGGAAGGAGAGGTGTGGGCCCTCGCCTACGGAGGCGTCACGGCCCACGTCAAGGACGTGAAGGGCATGGCCGACCTGGCTCGTCTGCTGGCGCGGCCCGGGGCCGAGGTGGCAGCCATCGACCTGGCCGGGCGGCGCGACCTCGGCGGCGGCACCGACCTGGGCGAGGTTCTCGACGCCCGCGCACGGCAGGGCTACCAGGCCCGCCTGGTCGAGCTGGAGGCGGAGCTGGACGCCGCCGACGCAGCGGGCGACGGTGCCCGCTCGGCCGCCGCCCACGCCGAGCGCGACGCCCTTGTCGCCCAGCTCTCGGCCGCCTACGGGCTGGGTGGCCGCCCGCGCCGGGCCGGGGTGTCCTCCGAGCGGGCCCGGGGCGCCGTGACCTGGCGGATCCGCGACGCCATCGGGCGCATCGAAGCCGTCCACCCCGCCCTCGGCCAGCACCTGCGCCGTTTTGTGCGCACGGGCACCTACTGCTCCTACGACCCGGATCCCCCGGTGGCGTGGTCCCTCGCGGAGTGAGGAATCTCCTCGCGCCGTAGTGGGTGGACACCACCACCACGGGAGGGAGCACACGATGGGAACCACCAGCAAGGCGGCGGCGCCGACGGTGTACGTCATGGATGGCTTCGAGGGCCGCTACGAGGAGGTCGACGGCCACACGATCGGCTTCGAGACCTACACCGAGGACGCCGACCCGGCGCCGCTGTTCGCCGGCCTGCCCGACGACCGCTGCCAGTGCCCGCACTGGGGCGTGGTGCTCGAGGGCACGCTCGTCTACCGCTATGCGGACGGGTCCGAGGACGTGGTGGAGGCGGGCCACGCCTACTACGCCCGCCCCGGCCACTTGCCGCTTTTCCGGGCCGGGACGGAGCTGGTGGAGTTCAGCCCCACCGACCAGCTGGCCGCCACCATGGAGGTCGTGACGGGCAACCTCGAGGCGATGGGAGCGTGGACCCGGCCGGCGTGAGCGAACCGATCGCCACACCGTGGCCCGGCGGACCGGTCGCCGGCCGGCGCCCCCGACGCCGGCGATCGGGACGAACGGCGCGCCCGCCACGGCGCGGTACGCGGTGAAACAAGGACCGGCGGCGAAGGACCATGCTTCATGGCCCGCCGGCCCGACTGCTCGCTTCGGGCGGCACGCCGACGTGCCCACCGCCTAGGGTCGGTGGCGGTGAGCGAGGACGAGCAGCTGCTGGCTGGGCTGCGGGCCGGTGACGAAGCGGCGTTCACCGCCCTGGTGCGCCGCCATCACTCCTCGTTGCTCCGCCTGGCCACCTCGGTCGTCGGGTCGAGGGCGGTGGCCGACGAGGTGGTGCAGGAGACGTGGCTCGCGGTGGTCCGGGGCGTGGACCGCTTCGAGGGCCGGTCCTCGTTCAAGACCTGGCTGTTCCACATCCTCATGAACCGGGCCCGCTCGGCCGCCGGCAAGGAATGGCGGACCCAGCCCACGGGTGACGTGGACGCCGACCGGTTCGATGGCGCCGGGCTGTGGTCCGTGCCTCCGGTCCCCTGGTCCGACCGGGTGGACGACCGCCTCACCGCCGAGCAGTTGGTCCCCCTGGCACGCAAGGTCATCGACACCCTGCCCGAGGCGCAACGGCAGGTCCTGGTGCTCCGCGACGTGGAGGGGCTGCCGGCGGCCGATGTCGCCGAGCTCCTCGGTGTGACGGACGGCAACCAGCGGGTACTCCTGCACCGGGCCCGGGCCCGCGTGCGCTCGGAGCTGGAAGGGAGGTTGGGAGCGCCATGAAGCTGCGTTCGCTCTTCCGTGGGCGCCGGCGGGATCTGGTCTGCCGGGAGGCGGTGGCTCTCATGGCCGCCTATCTCGACGGCGTTCTCCCCGATGCCGATCGCCTCCGCCTGGAGGGCCACCTGGCCGGCTGCCCGCACTGCAGCGAGTACCTGGCTCAGCTCCGGGCGACCATCGACGCCCTGGGCCGGGTCGAGCCGGACGACCTGCCCGACGAGGCGGTCGACGAGCTGGTGGGGCTCTACCGGCAGTGGCGCCAGGGTTGAGCCCCCGGTGCGTAACGGAACCGCCGCCGCCGGGACGGTACGGGCGTGACCGAGCTCTCGCCCAAGCAGGAGGAGCTGTGCCGTCAGGACCGGTGGGACTTCAGCGACCTCCGGGCCCTGTTCATCAACTGCACCCTCAAGCGCTCGCCGGAGCGCTCCCACACCCAGGGCCTGGCCGACAAGTCCATGGAGATCATGCGCCGCCAGGGCGTCACCGTGGAGGTGATCCGGGCCGTCGACCGGGACATCGCCACCGGCGTGTGGCCCGACATGGCCGAGCACGGCTGGGACCGGGACGAGTGGCCGTCCATCTTCGAGCAGGTCCGAGCGGCCCACATCCTCGTGCTGTGCACGCCCATCTGGCTCGGGGAGAAGTCCTCGGTCTGCACCCAGGTGATCGAGCGGCTCTACGGCAACAGCCATCTCCTCAACGACGCCGGCCAGTACGCCTACTACGGCCGGGTGGGCGGCTGCCTGGTGACCGGCAACGAGGACGGCGTCAAGCACTGCGCCATGAACATCCTCTACTCACTCCAGCACCTCGGCTACGTGATCCCTCCCCAGGCCGATGCGGGCTGGATCGGCGAGGCCGGCCCCGGGCCGTCCTACCTGGACGAGGGCTCCGGCGGTCCGGAGAACGACTTCACCAACCGCAACACCACCTTCATGACCTGGAACCTGCTCCACCTGGCCCGGATGCTCACCGACGCCGGAGGCATCCCCGCCCACGGCAACCAGCGCTCCGAGTGGGACGCCGGCTGCCGGTTCGACTTTCCGAACCCCGAGCACCGCTGACCCCGTGAGGGACCGCGCCCGTCGGCTCGGTGCTCGTGTGCCTACATCCGACCGTGGCGAACCGGACCGGCAGGTTCGTAGGTGGCGAGAACGATGCCGAGATCGGTCACGGTGACGTCGACGGGGCGCATCGTCGCCGGGAGGATGCCGTCGTTGAACAGGCGGCGACCGGAACCGAGCACCAGCGGGAAGGTCATGAGGCGGAAGCGGTCGACGAGCTCGTGCGGCAGCAGCGACTGGAGCAGCCGGCCGCTTCCCCAGACCTGCAACTCGTCGCCGGGCCCGTCCTTCAGCGCCTGCACCGCCGCGACGACGTCGCCGGTCACCAGGCGGGCGGTGCCGGGATGCTCGCCTCGCCACGTGGCGTCGGCCTCGCTCAGCGAGCTGGAGACCACGTACTTGGGCAGCGAGTTGATCGCCCCGGCAATGGGGTTGCCGGGGTCGGTCTGGTCGGGCCAGTAGCCGCGGAAGATGTCGAAGGTCCGGCGACCGAGCAGGAACGCGCTGGCGTGGCTGTTCAGCTCGGTCACGAACTCGCCGACGGCCGGGTCGGGGAACGGGGCCTGCCAGCCACCGTGGGTGAAGGAGTCGCTGGGGTCCTCCTCGGGCCCGCCGGGGGCCTGCATCACGCCGTCGAGCGTCAGGAACGTCTGGACGGTGAGCTTCATGTCGATGAAGACGGAGCGGCGCGCCGATACTGAGCGCGCGGACGAGAAGGCGGCTGGCGACGCGGCAGGCAGCGAAGCCGCGACCGAAGTCCATGCGACGGCGCGGCCGGACGCCCGGACCGCCGGCGCGATCCCGACGTGCTCGACTTGGCCCGATGCCCGCGTTCAAGGACGAGCTCGACCGGCGACTCGCCCGAGCGTTGGCGGACGAGCTCCGGCGGGCGTGGCCGGACTTTCCGGAACCGCGTTTCACGCGCGGGATCGCAGCGGCGCTGGAGCCGCTCGAGCTGCTCGCGCGCGCCGACCTGCTCGCCGAGCGCCTGGCGGCGACGTTGCCTGCTGCGTTCGCCGACGGGGCGGCGGTGCTGTGGCGCGCCCTCGAATCGCCCACCTTCACGGGGTGGATGACCCTGCCGTGCGGGGCCTTCGTCGCCAAGAGGGGTCTCGACGAGCCCGGCGTGGCGCTCCCGCTCCTCGCCGGGCTGACGCCGAGATGGTCGAGCGAGGCGCCGATCCGCCCGTTCATCGAGCGCCACCCCGGGCTGACCTACGAGTACCTCCGCCGCTGGTGCACCGACGGGGACGAGCACGTCCGCCGACTCGTGTCCGAGGGCACGCGCCCGCGGCTGCCGTGGGCGCCGCGGTTGCGCGACCTCGTCGCCGACCCGTCGCCGAACATCCCACTGCTCGACGCCCTCGTCGACGACGAGTCCGCCTACGTGCGCCGCTCCGTCGCCAACCACCTCAACGACATCAGCAAGGACCATCCCGACCTCGCCCTCGACCTCGCCGAGGGCTGGGCCGTGCGGGGCGACGCCGGCGCGTGGGTCGTGCGTCACGGCCTCCGCACCCTCGTCAAGCGGGGCGATCCCCGGGCGCTGGGGCTTGTCGGAGCGGACACCCACACGCCGGTCGAGCTGGTCGACCTGCGTGCCGACCGCCACCGCATCGCCATCGGTGACTCCGTGACGTTCACCTTCACCCTGCGCCTGCCCGACGGCAGCACCGCCTGCGACGCCGTGATCGACTACCGCGTCCACTACGCCGGGGCTCGGGCGACCAAGGCTCCGAAGGTCTTCAAGCTCACCCGTCGCCGGCTCGAGCCGGCGCGGCCGGTCACGATCACCCGGGCCCACCGGTTCGAGCACGTCTCCGTCCGGCGCATCCACCCGGGCCGCCACCGCATCGACGTCCAGGTCAACGGCCGGGTGCTCGGTGCCGTCGACTTCGACGTCGTCACCGGGTAGCTCGCCCGTTCAGTTCGCGATCGCGCGCCACCCCCTGGCGCGCGATCGCGAAGTGAACGGTGGGGCCCACGGCTGACCGCCGGCCGCTGCGGTGCGCGCCGCTGTCACGTCTCCAGTTCCACCACCGCGTCCTCGCCGTAGCGCGCTGTGACGCCCGGGCGGTCGCGCCACACCTCGGTGAACCTCGACGCGTAGTTGAACAGCAGCGTCGGCTCACCGGCGCCCCGGTGGCCGCCGACCACCAGGTCGAGGGCCTCGCGGTCGGGGTGGCGGAAGCGGGCGCCGCTGCTCGACACGGCGTAGGCGGACGCGGCCACCGCTTCCATCAGCTGGGGCGTCATGTTCCTGGTGCTGCCGTGGTGGGCGAGCTTGAAGACGTCGACGGCGAAGGGCTCGTCGCTCGGGAGGCCGCGCTGGCGCGCCAGGCGCTCGATGCTCGCCCGGAGGACGTCCGGGAAGGCGTCGCCGCTGAGGAGCAGGGACCGCCCGCCGAACTCGGCCAGCACGGCGATGCTCGACCCGTTCGCCTCCGAGGAGTCGAGGGTCGAGCGGCGGCCCTCGTCGCCCAGGCGGGGTGGCGACGGCGCCCTGGCCCAACGGCGCTCGGCGAACTGGGCCAGGGCGTCCTGGCGGCCGCCGGGCCGGAAGCCGGCCGCCTCGATGGCCTTCTTCCACTTCCGCCGGAGGACCACGAGCGTCCGCAGGGTCGGCGACAGCACCGTCAGGACGAGCCCGCCCGGGCCGCACCACCTCGGGAGGGGCTCGTCCTCCTCCGGGGGCACCATGACCCGGTCGCCGCCGAAGGCCCCGTTCCAGGCGATGCCCTTCTCGTCGAGCAGGGCCCCGAGGAACTCCCCCTGCTCGGGCCCCAGGCGCTCGGGCACCTTGCGCTCGCCGAGGCCGGCCAGGTGGTTCCAGTCGTTGAACCACACGTCGGCCGGGGCGATGCCCACTTCCTCGTCCTGGAGGAGCTTGACGACACCCTCGATGTGGTCGCCGTCGACGTGGGTCACGACCAGCAGGTCGATCTTCCGCCGGCGGGGCGTCCCCGTGGCGGGCAGCCGGAGGAGCCGTCGGCGGATCGCCGGGTAGGCCGTCTCGGGGCCGGCGTCGAACAGGACCCGGTGCCGCGGCGTCGCCCCCTCCCCGTACTCGACCAGGAGGCAGTCGCCGTGCTCGGCGGGCAGCATCTCGAAGCGCAGCACGTCAGCCGTCCGCCGTCACCCCGAGACGCCAGTCGGCGTCCCCGTTGGCCACGAGGAGGAGGCCGAGGACAAGCCCCTCGCCCACCAGCGCACGGCGGGCCTGCAGCATCACCTCGCCGAAGGTGGTGGCGGCGCCCGCCGCCCGAGTCGCGTCGCCGAGCGCCCGCACCACCGCCTCGGCGGCGCGCGCCGCCGAGG
>Ga0247704_1000103_pt1 | contig 23710 bp, 20 predicted proteins | sample 41W_NmetaG_FD_189042 | JGI IMG/M metagenome (GOLD analysis project Ga0247704, IMG submission 189042) | Soil microbial communities from hillslope of Landscape Evolution Observatory, University of Arizona, Oracle, AZ, United States - 4-1-W_N | ecosystem: Engineered > Artificial ecosystem >...
GCTTGACGGTCGTGGTGGTGGTGGGGGCGACGGTGGTCGGCGTGGGAGCGACCGTGGTGGTCGTCGGAGCGACCGTGGTGGTCGTGGGGGCGACGGTGGTGGTGGGGGCGACGGTCGTGCTGGTCACCGTCCCGGCCGGGGCAAAGACCACGTCCACCCAGTAGTTGCTGGCCTGGTAGGAGCTGGTGGGGAAGCCACTGGTGCCGTAGCGGTACACGCCGTTGGCGCCCGAGACGCCGGAGGCCAGGGCGTGGAGGGGGCCGTTGTCGGCACCCTTGCCGGAGAAGTAGTAGTTGGTCGCCGAGTACCGGCCCCGGGGAGCGTAGTAGGAGACCACGTAGGTGCGGCCGGCCTTGATGTTCACCGGGGTGGAGAACGTGGCCCGCTGCCAGCCGGAGGCGGTCTCGTTGGTGAAGGTCGTCTTGGCCAGCAGGCTGCCGCCCGACGACCAGAGCTTGCCGGTGTGGGTGCCGGTGTTGAGCGACGACTTGTAGAACCGGACGCCGGTGACGGCGCCGTCGACGTCGGCCCGGAACTTCACCCCGAGCTCGACGGCGTTGGTGTCGGAGTCGGCGACGGTGGCGGGCGTGGCGGCGTCCGACCAGATGGTCATGGTGTTGGTGGACGACGCGGTGGACGCCACCCGGGCGGGCTTGGCGTCGGCGCCGGCCATGGGGATGACGCCCACGACGCCGGCGGCGATCACGCCGAGGGCGAGCCCCCTTCGCAGGGCGGGCCGGTGACGGACGAAACGGAATGTGGGACGTGCTTGACCACGCTGTGCGTTCATTCTCGGGAACTCCTCGCTGTTTCTCCCGAACGGGTGACTGTGTGTGAGGTTTCGGTCAAAACCCGCCCAACCTTGACCCGATTTGTTGATCGGGAGTTGACGGGCCGTTGAGCGCCGGTAGGGCAACCGCCCTCTCCGTGGCCGCCGAGGGCCCAGGCGACCCCCCGGCTGACGACGCGAACCTCCAGCTGGGGCGTGCCGTCGGCCGGGGCCTGCGGTGGAGCCTGTTCAGCACCGCCCTGGCCCGGCTGGGGGCCCTGGTCTCGGGGATCGTGCTGGCTCGCCTGCTGGAGCCGACCGACTACGGGCTCTACACCGTCGCCTTCGTCGCCCTGGTGCTGCTGGCCAACATCAACGACATCGGGCTCGAGACCACGTTGGTCCGCTGGCCGGTCGACGTGGCCACCGTGGCCCGCACCGCCACCACGGTCATCTTCGGCGCCAGCGTGCTGCTGTTCGGCGCCGCCTTCTTCGCCGCCCCGTTCCTGGCGCGGAGCCTCCGCGCGCCCGAGGCGGCGGGCATCATCCGCTTGCTCGCCTTCTGCGTGGTGGTGAACGGCGCCTTCGCCGTCCCGTCAGCCATGCTCACCCGGTCGTTCCGCCAGGACAAGCGGGCGGCGGCCGACGTGGCCGGCTTCGTCCTGTCGACGGCGGTGACCATCGCCCTCGCCGTCGCCGGCTACGGCGCGTGGAGCCTGGCCTGGGGACGCCTCGTGGGCAACCTGGCCAACGGCCTGCTCCACCTGGCCCTGGCGCCCGCCCGCTACCGCCCCGGCTTCGACGCCGGCGACGCCCGCAAGCTGGTGTCGGCCGGGCTGCCGATCGCCGGGGCGCTGCTGACCGCGACGGCCGTGTACAACATCGATTACGTCATCGTCGGGCGGTACATCGGCCCGGCCGCGCTGGGGCTGTACGTCATGGCCTTCAACCTGTCGAGCTGGCCGGTGAGCATGTTCACCGAGTCCGTGGGCCGGGTGTCCGTGGCCGGCTTCGCCCGCCTCCAGCTGGACCTGCCGTCGCTGCGGGCGGCCTTCACCCGGTCGCTCACCCTGCTGATGGCCGCGGCCGTCCCCGTGTGCGTCCTGGTGGCCGTCCTGGCCGGCCCCCTGGTCCGGTTCGTCTACGGCGACCGGTGGTCACCGGCGGCTCAGGCGCTGCGGTTCCTCATCGTGCTGGGTCTGATCCGGGTGGCGATCCACCTGGCCTACGACCTGCTGGTGGCCGTGGGCCGGGGCCGGGCGGCCCTCGGCCTGCACCTCCTGTGGCTGGCCGCGCTCGTCCCCGCCCTCGCCGTGGGCACCCGCGCCGGTGGCATCCGGGGTGCGGGGATCGCCCACATGGCGGTGGCCGCCACGGTCGTGCTGCCCGCCCTGCTGGTCCTGCTGCGGGGCCTGGGCATCAGGGTGACCGACCTGGCCCGCAGCGTCGCCCGCCCGGTGGCCGGCGGCCTGGTGGCGGCCGCGGTCGCCCTCGGTGGGCTGCGGCTGGTGACCCCCGAGCTGGCCCAGCTGGCGGTGGCCGGGACCCTCGGGCTCGGCGCCTACCTGCTCGTGGTGGCCCCCCTGCGCCACCGCCCCGAGCTCAGATTGCGGCGGCCAGGGCCTCGGCAACCCGTTGCTGTTGAACCGGCGTGATGTGGGGGTAGATCGGCAGGGAGAGGATCTCCGCCGCCGCCCGCTCGGTCACCGGGAAGTCGCCCGGGCCGTGGCCGAGGTGGCGGAACGCCCCTTGGAGGTGGATGGGTACCGGGTAGTGGATGCCCGCCCCCACGCCGGCCTCGTGCAGCCGGGCCAGCACGCCGTCGCGGTCCCCGGCCACCCGGATCACGTAGAGGTGCCACACGTGCTCGTTGCCGGGCAGGGTGGCCGGAAGCCGGACGCCCGGCACCGAGCCCAGCAGGTCGTCGTAGCGGCGGGCGGCCTGCCGGCGGGCGTCGTTCCAACCGGCCAGCCGCCGGAGCTTGGCCCGTAGGACCACCGCCTGCAGGGTGTCGAGGCGCGAGTTGAAGCCGAGCTCGGGGTGCTGGTACTTCGCCGGGCTGCCGTGGTCGCCGAGGAGGCGTACCCGCCGGGCGACGTCGGCGTCGCCAGTGACGATGGCGCCGCCGTCGCCGTAGGCTCCCAGGTTCTTGCCCGGGTAGAAGCTGGTGGCCGCCACGTCGGCCTGGGCGCCGATCGGCGCGCCGTGGCGGGTCGCGCCCTGAGCCTGGGCCGCGTCCTCCAGCACGGCCAGCCCGGCCTGCCGGGCCCGCGGCCGCAGCGCTTCCATGGGGGCCTGCTGGCCGTAGAGGTGGACGGGCACCACGGCCGTCGTGCGCGGGCCCATCCGGGCCGCCACCTGGTCGACGTCGATCAGGTGGTACTCGGGGTCGCAGTCGACGAGGGCCGGCGTGGCCCCGGCCCTCACCACCGCTTCGGCGGTCGCGATGAAGGTGTTGGCCGGCAGGATGACCTCGTCGCCGGGACCGACGCCCAGGGCCCGCAGGCCGAGCTCGATGGCGTCGGTGCCGTTGGCGAGGCCGACGCAGTGCCCGGCCCTGCAGAAGGCGGCGAACTCGGCTTCGAAGGCCCGCACGTCGGGGCCCTGGACGAACGCGGTGGTGGCCAGCACCCGCTCGAACCCGGCCGCGACCTCGCCGGCGACCTCGGCGTGCTGCGCGGCGAGGTCGACCAGGGGTATCACGCGGCCCGCCGGGCCCGGAGCCGCCGCTTCACGGTGGCGGGAACCATGTTGGTCCCCGATCGTACGGCGAGAGACCGGGCGCCCTCGACGAGGCGGGCGGGCCGGGGCTGGGGGCCGGCCGCGGCCACCTGGCGGTACATCGCCTCGAGGCGGGCGGCGGCGGGGGTGAGGGCATACCGCTCGTCGACGGTGCGCCGACCGAACTCGCCGAGCGCGTCGCGCCGGGCCGGGTCGGCGAAGAGGGCACCGAGCTGGGCGGCCAGCCGGTGCTCGCGCCGGTCGCCGTCGCCCAGCCCGTAGAACCCCCGCCAGAGGAACTGCTCGGCCGTCTCGGGCGAGAAGACCTCGGAGAAGCCCTGCTCGCCGAGGACGACGACCGGCTTGGCGAACGCCATCGCCCGCAGGGCCGAGCCGCCCATGGCCAGGACGACGTCGGCCGCCGCGTACGCAGGACGGGGGTCGGCCAGCGCCCCGGTCAGCACCGCCGTGCCGCCGCCCGCGACCGCAGCCTCGGCGGCCACGTCGGCGAACGCGTCGCCGTCCCCCACGATGACCAGCGTGGCGGCCAGCGACCGCACGGCGCGGATGGCCCGGAGGACTCCCTCCAGCTTCAGCGTGCGCGACAGCCGGGACACGATGACGGCCGTCGGCCCGTCGCCGAACGCCGCCGGCGCGACCGCGCCCGGCCGGTTGGCCTCGGTGTCGACCGGCGGTTCGAGCAGGGCCACCGGGCTGCGCCACACCTCGGCGGCGCGCGCCTGCAGCTCGGCCGTGCCGAACGTCATCGGCACCGTGCGGGGCAGGAAGCGCTCGAGCGTCATGGACATCGACGTGCCGAGCACCGGCACCCGCAGACCGAGGGACGCGTCGAGGACCTGCGGCCAGTCCCAGGCGTGGACGAGGTCCGGCGACTCCGCCGCCACCGCCCGCCGCAAGGCAGCCATCATCGCCGGCGACGGCCGCCTCCGGGCCGCCGGCGCCGGGATCAGCCGCACCCCCTTGGCCGCGGCCAGCTCGGCCGCCGGCCCGGGGGTGGCGAAGAGGGCGACCTCGTGCCCGAAGTGGTCGCGGACGGCTGCGGCCAGCTCGATGGCGTTGGTCTGGGTGCCGCCCAGCTCGAGCTGGTGGGCGAACACCAGGATCTTCACGGGACGGCGACCTTGCGGAGGAAGCGGGCGGGGACGCCGGCCCAGACCTCGTAGGGCGGCACGTCGGCGGTCACCACCGCGCCCATGCCGATCAGGGCCCACTCGCCGATGGTCAGGCTCTCGCGGATCATGGCGCCGGATCCGATGTAGGCACCCTCGCCGATGGCGACCCGCCCTGCCACCTTGGCCCCGGCGCCGAAGGTGGCGTAGTCGCCGACCACGTCGTCGTGGGTGAGCACGGCGGCGGGCATGACGGCCACGTGGGCCCCCACGGCCAGCCCGGTGGTGACGACCACGTTGGCCAGCAGCACCGTGCCCGGCCCGAGGCACGCCGACCGGGGAACCACCGCCGCAGGGTGCACCAGCGTGGCGAAACGCTCCACCGGCAGGGCCAGGCGCTCGACGATCCTCTTCCGGGAGAAGTAGTTGCCCGGGTGGCCGGTGCAGACCACGACCGACGCCTCGGCCAGGTCGTGGCGGACGAGATCGATCGGCCCTAGCACCGGGAGGCCGTCCACCGTCGCACCGGCCAGCTCGGGGTGGTCGTCGACGAAGCCGAGCAGGTCCCAGGCCGGGCGGACCGCGTTGAGGGCGTGGACGACCTCGGCCGTCTCCCGGGCGAAGCCGCCCGCCCCCACCAGCACGAGCGGCCTCAACTCACACTCCGGCGCTGTCCCGGAACACGGCGATCACCCGGTCCTGGTCGGCCGTGGTCATGGCGTGGAACAGGGGCAGGAGGACCGACCGGCTCGTCAGCCGCTCGGTGACCGGAAGCGGGGCGTGCGGGTGGCCGGCGTAGGCCGGCTCGAGGTGCGACGCCATGATGCCCCGCCGGGGGGAGATCTGGTTGGCCATGAAGCGGTCCAGCAGGTCGTTGCGGCTCACCGGGAAGTCGTCGGGGAGCACGACCCAGAACGACTGGTAGTTGGTCTGGCCGTCGGGAGGGTCGCCGATCATGCTCAGGCCGGGGATATCGTGCAGCGCCTGGCGGTAGTACCGGGCCAGCTCCCGCCGCCGGGCCACGATGGCGTCGAGCTTGCCGAGCTGCACCAGCCCGACCGCGGCCTGGATGTCGGTCATGCGGTAGTTGAAGCCGGTCTCCAGGTACTGCTCGATCACCAGCCCGCGGGCCTGGTGGCGCTCGGCCGCGCTCACGCTCATCCCGTGCTCGCGCAGGCGGCGGAGGCGGGCGGCCCACTCGGCGTTCGACGTCATCAGCATGCCGCCCTCGCCGGTGGTGATGACTTTGCGGGGGTGGAACGAGAAGGCGACGAGGTCCGAGTGGCCGCCGATCGGCCGGTCGCGGTAGGTCGCCCCGATGGCGCAGGCGGCATCCTCCACCACGGCGATCCCGCGGGGGTCGCACACCCGGTGGATGGCGTCGAGATCGGCGGGCACGCCGGTCTGGTGGACCACGATCACGGCCCGGGTGGCGGGGGTGAGCACCTCCTCGATCGTCTTGTCGGTCAGGTTCTGGGTGTTCTCGTCGACGTCGGCGAACACGGGGACGGCGCCCACGTAGCGGGCCGCGTTGGCGGTGGCGATGAACGACAGGGAGGGGACGACGACCTCGTCGCCGGGCCCGACGCCCAGGACGACCAGCGAAAGGTGCAGCGACGTGGTGCAGCTGGTCAGGGCCACCCCGTGGGCCGCGCCCACCCGGGCGGCCACGGCCTCCTCGAACCGGGCGACCCGCGGCCCCTGGGCCACCCAGCCCGAGGCCACCGCCTCCGCGGCGGCGGCCGCCTCCTCCTCGCCGATCGCCGGCTTCATGATCGGGATCATGTCCATGACGGTGTTACCTCTCGACTCGACGTGTAGATGCCCAGCGCGGCCGCGAACTCGGCGGTCCGGGCCGTCCAGCTGTGGCGCCCGGCGAACGCCCTGCGCTCGGCGGCCAGGGCGGGGGGCGCGGGCTCGTCCAGCGCCCCTACGACGGCGGCGGCAAAGGGGCCGGCGCCGGACGCGGTGGTGATCAGGGGCGAGTCCAGCCAGCGCACGGCGGGCAGGTCGGTGGCGACCACGCCCCGGCCGCCGGCCAGGTATTCCAGGGTCTTCAGCGGGAAGCTGGCCCGGTTGAACGGGGAGTCGGCGTAGGGCGTGAGGCCGACGTGCATCGTCCGCAGGTACGACGGCAGGGACTCGAAGGGCTTGGAGCCGACCCACCGCACGTTGGGGCGGCGGAGCAGGCCGTCCATGCGGGCGAGCTCGAACGTCGGTTGGCGGGGGCCGACCAGCAGCAGGCTGCGCCCGGTGGCGGCGACCGCCTCCAGCAGGTCGACGTCGATGCGGTCGGACAGGTGGCCGATGAACCCCGCGATCGGCGCCGGGAGGTCCACGTCGTCCGGCCACGGCGCCTCGTCGGTGGCCGCGTACAGGTAGTGGTCGCAGCCGTTGGGGATCAGGGCGGTCTCGGTCCCGAGGCTCCGCCAGTGGTCGGCGAGGGCGGAGGAGGCGGCTATGACGAGGTCCGCCTCCTCCGCCAGCCGCCGCTCGTTGCGGCGGATCTGTGCCTCCCCGACGCCCATGAGGGCCGCGCCGGCGACGAAGTCGTCGGTGGCGTACACGACCCGGGCTCGCTCGCCGCACTCCCCGAATGGCACGTCCGGCGACGCGGTCACGACCGCCCGGACGTCGGCGTCGAGGTAGGAGACCGCGGCGCGCAGCGCCCGCCGCACGAGCGCCTCCGTCACCCGCTGCATGCCGGGCCGGCGCATCCCCGGGAGCACGACCGGCGTGAGCCGGGCCAGGCCGGGCCGGAGCAGGCGTAGCCGCGGGCCCTCGAGGGAGGGGGCCAGCTCGGGGAGCCGGCGGGGCGAGAGCGGCGACACCGGGGGGTCGACGTACAGGACCGGGGCGTAGGAGGCCAGCCGGTCGGCGATGTGCTTCTCCGGGAACCAGATGCCGTCCCACGACGTGCCCGCGCAGATCACGACCATGCCGTCCCACGCGCCAGGAAGGCCGGCCATCAGGACGCCTTGCCGAGCGCCTGCTGGGCCCACCACCACTTCACGAGCCGGCGCAGGCCCTCCTCCAGGCCCACTTCGGCCCGGAAGCCGAGCAGTCGCTCGGCCTTGCGGGTGTCCCCGAGCCGGCGGGGGACGGCGTTCACCGACCGGGCCGGCCCGTACTCGGGCTGGAGGTCGGAGCCCATGACGTCGAGCAGCGCCGTGGCCAGCTCGCCGAGGCTCGTCTCCACGCCCGAGGCCACGTTGCACACCTCGTCGGTCACCGGAGACCAGGCGGCCAGCACGTTGGCCCGAGCCACGTCGTCGATGTAGACGAAGTCCATGGTCGTGCCGTCGCCCAGGATCAGCGGCGGCTTGCCCGCCGCGATCCGCTCCATCCACTTGACCATCACCTCGGTGTGGCGGCTGCGGATGTCCATACGCGGGCCGTACACGTTGAAGTAGCGCAGGGCGACGTAATCGAGCCCGTACATCTCGTGGAAGCTGCGCAGCATCCCCTCGCCGAACGACTTGGCCGCCCCGTAGAACGTGCGGTTGTCGTAGACGTGGTGGTCCTCGGGCGTGGGGAACTGCTCGGCCATGCCGTACACCGAGGCCGACGAGGCGAAGACGACCTTGCCCACCCGGGCGGCGACCGCCGCCTCCAGGAGGTTGAACGTCCCGTCCACCATGACCTCGAGGGCGGCACGGGGGTCCTCTGCGCACTTGGTCAGCCGGAGGGCGGCCTGGTGGAAGACGACGTCGACACCGTCCATGACGCGGGCCACCGTCGCCCGGTCGCGCACGTCGCCGTCGACGATGCTGACCCGCCCGCTGCCGGCGGCGCCCATGAGGTTGTCCGCCGAGCCCCGGCCGAAGGAGTCGAGGACGACGATGTGGCCCACACCCTCCTCCAGCAGGCGGTCGGCGATGCTGGAGCCGACCAGGCCGGCCCCGCCGGTGATGAGGACCCTGTGGTCGGTGCGGTCGGTCATCGCGCCGCTCCTGTCAGATCGGCGTCGATCGTCCTGGCCACGCCGCCGTCGGCCAGGCTGGCCGACGCCGCTTCGAGGATGCGCAGCACCCGCAGTCCGGCGGCCCCGTCGGTCGCCGGCGGGCGCCGCTCGCGAATGGCCGCGGCCAGCTCGGCCACCATGGTGCCGAGGGCCTCGGTCTCGACCAGTGCGGGGGCCACCATGTCGCCGACCCGGTAACGGATGAGGGTGTCGCGGAGGGCGTCGCCATCCATGCCGGCGATGCCGGTCGTGCCGGCCGTGCCGGCCGCTCCGGCGAGGCCGGCCATGCCGAGGTCGACGCCCCTGTCGTACATGCTCAGCCGCTGCGACGGGTTGAGGTCGTCCCAGACCAGCATCCGCTTCGACCCGCCCAAGATGGTGCTGCGGATCTTGGTGGGGCTCAGCCAGTTGACGTGGGCGTGGGCGATGCCACCCCCGGCCAGGGGCATGCTGAGGTAGCCGATGCAGGCCCGGCCCACGCCCAGCGGGTCGGCGCCCGTCGCCGCCACCGAGGTCGGGCGGCTCCACTCGGGGAGCACGTAGTCCAGGATCGACAGGTCGTGGGGCGCCAGGTCCCAGAGCACGTCGATGTCGCGCTGGACGAGCCCGAGGTTGATGCGCACGGAGTCGACGTACTGGATCTCGCCCAGCTCGCCGGCCGCCACCAGCTGCCTGATGCGGCGGACGGCCGGGGTGTAACAGTACGTGTGGTCGCACATCAGGACGACGCCGTTGTCGGCGGCGGCCTGGAGGAGCTTCTCGCCCTCGACCACAGTGGTGGCCAGCGGCTTCTCCAGCAGGACGTGGCGGCCGGACTCCAGGGCGGCCAGGCCCAGCTCGCAGTGCGTCGAGGCCGGCGTGGCGATGGCGACGGCCGCCACCCTCGGGTCGTCGAGCACGTCGTCGAGCGAGGACGTGGCCCGGACGCCACGGACCCCTCTCGTCACTCGCCGGGCGCGCCCCTCGTCGACGTCGCACACCCACCGCAGGCGCCAGTCGGGGGAGGCGGAGAAGTTGCGCACGAGGTTCGGGCCCCAGTAGCCGGCGCCGACGACGGCGACGCCCAGTGGGCCCCGGTGGGAGGTGGTCATGTCAGGTTCTCCATCGCAGGGTGATGTCGGCCAGCGCCGGGCTGAAGCGGTTCGACGAGGTCGAGAAGGTCACCCGGTACTGGATGTAGCGGGAGGTGGCGGCGATCGACGCCCCCGAGCCCGAGAGCGTCCGCCACGAGGACCAGCCCGTGCCCGGGGTGGCCGTGTTGCCGGTGCGCACGCTCACGGTCACCGCCGTCCCCGCCGGCAGGCTGGCGGTCCAGGAGGCGGTGCCCCACGGGCCCGAGGCGCCGGCGTCGAACACCTTCGAGGTGTAGGTGCCGCTCGTCGAGTACGGCGTCATGCGCATCCAGTCGACGACCACGGCGCCGCCGGTCGCCGCCCCGTCGGCCACCAGCGGCCGCAGCGACGAGCCGCTGGAGACGGTGTGGGTGGCGCGGACCACGCCGTCCACCGAGTAGACGACGCTCGAGCTGTTCCAGTCGATCCGGAAGAGGTGCGGCACGCCGAGGGCGACGCCGGTCAGGGTGGTGTTGGTGGCGCTGGAGCCGGCTCGGGAGCGGGCGTAGAGGGCGTTGCCGGTCGACGTCCCGAACATGGCCCACTGGTTGGTCACGAAGTCAACGCCGAAGCCGGCGCTCTGGTTGGCCGCCCCGCTGAAGGTGGCGACGAACTCGAGGGAACGGCCCCGCCCGTAGGTCGACGACGTGCCGGCCCGGGCGCCGTTGACGGTCAGCGCCCCGCCCGAGACGGTCGAGGATCCGCCGGTCGCAAGTGTCGTGCTGGCCCACCCGGAGGGCAGGGAGCTGCCGGTGAACTCCGAGCCGGCCGTCGGCCTGAGCGACACCTCGCCGTCGCCCGTCGCCACCGATGTCACCCCGCTGCTGAACGTGCCCCCGGCGAAGTCGGCCGTGCTGGTGTCGGTGAACGTCCGCGGCGCGGGAAGGGTGGTCGTGGTGGTGGTCGTGGTGGGGGCGACCGTGGTCGTCGTCGTCGGCGGCACGGTCGTGGTCGTCGTGGCCGTCGTGGTCGTCGTGGTCGTCGTCGGAGGGGCCAGGCTGGTCACGAAGACGACGTCGACCCAGTAGTTGGTGTTGTTGTAGCTCTGCGACGGGAAGCCGCCCGGGCCGTAGGCGTACACGCCGTTGGAGCCGTCGACCCCGCTGGCCAGGGCGTGCAGCGGCGGGCTGTCGGCGCCGCCGCCGGCGAAGTACCCGCCGTCGGCCGCGTAGTGGCCGAGGGGTGCATGGTAGGACGCCACGTAGGTCGTGTTGGCGGCCACGGCCACTGGCGTCGGGAAGGTGACCTGCTGCCACCCGGTCTCGCTCTCATTGGTGAAGGTCGCCGTGGCCAGGCGGGTACCGCTCGTGGTCCACAGGTTGCCGACGTGGGTGCCGTTGTTGCCGGCGCCCTTGTAGAAGCGGACCCCGGTGATGTAGCCGTCGAGGTCGGCTCGGAACTTGACCCCGAGCTCCACGGCACCAGGGTCGGCCTCGGCCGCGGTGGCCGGCACGGTGGAACCGGTCCAGATGCTGCACGGGCAGGTGCCCGGGGGGGCCGCGGTGGTGAACGACCAGGTGTGGGGGGCCATGGTGTTGCCCGCCGCGTCCTGGGCCCCGGCCACCGTCGCGGTGAACGTCGTGGAACCGGGGAGCGGGCTGGCCGGGGTGAAGGTAGCGGTGCGGGACGGGGCGTCGTAGGCGACCGATCCGGAGGTCGCTGCGTTCGCGGCGTCCCGCACCACGAATGAGATCGAAGACGGCTGGACCGCCTCGCTGAACGTGGCCCGCACCGGGGTGGTGGTGGGGTTGCCGTTCGTGCCGGCCGCCGGGGCGGTGGCGGTGATGGCCGGCGGCGTGGTGTCGGGGCCGGTGTTGGTCGTGACCACCACGTCGACCCAGTAGTTCTCGGCGCGGTAGCTGTTGGTCGGGAAGCCCCCTCCGGCGCCGTAGCGGTAGACGCCGTTCTCGCCGTCGACCCCGGCTCTGAGGGCGTGCAGCGGCGGGCTGTCCACGCCGGCCGCGGCGAAGTAGCTCGTGTCGGCCGCGTACCGCCCGTTCGGCGCGTAGTAGGACGCCACGTAGGTCGTGTTGGCTGCGATGAGGATCGGCGTGGCGAAGCTCACCTGCTGCCAGCCGGTGGCCGTCTCGAGGGTGAAGGTGGCGGAGGCCAGGCGGGTGCCCGTCGAGGTCCACAGGCTGCCCGTGTGGGTGCCGGTGTTGCCGGTGCCCTTGTAGAAGCGGATGCCGGTGACGTAGGCGTCGACGTCGGAGCGGAACTTCACGCCCAACTCCACGGCCGAGGGGTCGTTCGCCGATGGCGTCACCGGCACCGAGCTGTTGGAGAACATCTGGCACGGGCACTCGACCGTCACCGCGACAGTGGCCGGCGTGGTCTGGATGTTGCCGCTGTCGTCGACGGCCCGAGCCTTGATGGAGACCGGCCCGGCGCCCACGGACGACAGTGGGTAGCTCCAGCTGGCACGACCGGTTGCCGGGTGCCACGTCGTGCCGCCGTCCGTGGAGACCTCGACGGCGGCAACCCGGCCGCCGGTATCGGACGCGGTGCCGGTGACGGTGACCGTGCTGGCGTTGTTCAGGACCGCGCCGGCGGCCGGCGAAGAGATGACGGCGGCCGGGGCGGTGGTGTCCGACGACTTGGCCGCCAGCGCCAACCCGGGCCGCAGCGTGGCCGGCTGCACCCCCATGTCGGCGAACAGGTTCACCGTCGCCTGCTGCATGCGGGCGTCGGGCGGGACGGGGGTCCCGTCGTGGTTGCTGTCGAGGCCCCACGCCCACTGGATGGTGCCGGCGCCGAAGACCAGGGCGCCCGAAGGGGCCCGGTACATGGTCAGGTGGTGGGTGGCGGTGGCCGGGCCGACGGTGCTCCCGTAGTCGAGCAGGTACTCCGGCACGCTCTCCGTCGTTGAGGACAGGCGGAACAGGCCCTCGGGACGGAACCCGTTGTCACGGTCCTCGTCCCACTCGTAGCCGAGGGTTTCGGCCGCCAGGGTGGCGGTCGTCCCAGCGGCGAGCGATGCGACGCTCGTGTTGCGCCACAGCCGCATCTTGCCGTCGGCCTCGGGCACCTTGATGGCCGCGGTGCCGGAGTTGACCTGGAACAGCGTGCCCATGAGCTCGTTCTCCGGACGGCCACCGTCGCCCGGCGGGCTGAACCGCGGATCGCGCCACGTCCCGGTCCACATCGACGGGCCGAGCGGGTCGATCTGGGCGTTGGCCTTGGTCTCCTTGTACGACACGAGCGTGCGGTACGGCGTGCCGGAGCCGTCGACGCTGTTCTCCCAGCGGGTCTTCCAGTAAACGGCGTTGCCGGCGAAGAAGGCCAGGTGCACGCCGGCGTCCCGGGCGGCCTCTACGTGGGCCCGCTGCGGGCCCGACCAGTACTCGTCGTGACCCACCGACAGGAACACCTTGTGGTTCTTGATCAGCTGGCCCCGGCGGTCGCTGTCGACGCCGGTGGTGTACGTGACGTCGTACCCGTTGGCCTCCATCCAGCGGACCATCGGGTACTCGTTGGCCCACACGAAGTCGCGGCCCCAGGGCGTCGTCCCCCGGGTGTTGAACGGGCGGTTGTAGCTGACCTTGTAGGCCCGGCCGGCAGGGGCGCCCAGGTAGAGGCTGTTGCCGCCGTAGCTGTTGTAGGCCTGCCAGGTGGTGTCCGCCGTCTGGAAGAGGGCGGCCGACGTGCTGGCGTCGTCCCGCACCACGAAGACGATGTGGCTGGCCCCGCCGTTGTCGGTGCGCACCAGGCGGGCGACGTAGATCCCGGAGACGGCCGTGGCCGGCACGGCCCACGACGCCGACTCGGCCCAGTTCCCGCAGTCCACCAGGCCCGTGGTCGAGGACTGGTCGATGCACGCGGGCTGGCTCTGCGGCAGGGCGGCAGACGGGTTGACGGTGGCCACCTTCCGGGCGCCGTCGCCGCCGTAGTAGCCGATGCGGTAGATGTCGAGCCGGTAGGCCCTGGCGGTGGTCTTGACCTTGAACCGCACCGTCTGGCCCTTGTTGACGCTCATGTCGGTGGCGAAGCCCTGGATCGTGTCGTCGCCGTTCCCGTCGATGTCCCACTCGCTGCTCGGGCTCCCCGGCAGCGAGTTCTCGCACGCGATCGGGCTGACGACCGGTGGGTCGCATGGGCCCGCGGCACGCGCGGCCGGCGTCACCACGGGAAGGCCGGCCAGCAGGGCGACGGCCGCGGCGGCGGCGACGGCGGGCAGGCGGCGGGGGACGGAGGTCACGCGGCCCTTGCTCCTCTCTCCGCCACCACGCTGGGAACCAGCTGCAGCCGTGCACCGTCGAGCAGCTCGCGGTACACGGCGACGTACTTGGGCGCCTGGTGCTCCCAGGCCAGCGAGTCCACGACCCGCTCCCGCCCGGCGGCGCCCATGGCCTCCCGCCGCGCCGGGTCGTCGAGCAGGGAGACGATGGCCTTGGCGTAGGCAGCGACGTCGCCGTCGGGCGCGTAGGCGGCGGCGTCGCCGGCCGACACGCGGGTCTCCTTCAGGTCGAAGGCCACCACCGGCAGGCCGAACGCCATGTACTCGACGGTCTTGTTCATGGTCGACACGTCGTTGAACGCGTTCTTCGGGTCGGGCGACAGGCCGATGTCGGCGGTCGACAGGTACCGGGTGAGGGTCTCGTCGTCGGCCCGCCCGGTGAAGGTGACCCAGCCGTCGAGCCCGTCGCGACGGGCCTGGGCCCTGAGCTCCTCGAAGCAGTCGCCGAAGCCCATCATCACGAAGTGGCAGTCCCGGCGGCCCATCTCGTGCACGATGACGAAGGCCGCTTCCAGCACCGTGTCCACGCCGTCCTGCGGCCCCATCACCCCGAGGTAGGCGCAGAGGAACGGCTTGCCGGCCTTCAGCACCGGCTCCGGCGCCCGGCGGCGGAGGCGCTCGAGGTCCGGGCCGGACCGGACGACCGTCACCTCCTCAGGGGTCCGCCGCCCGCGCCCGATGGCAACCTCGCGGTAGGAGTCGTTCGTCGAGATGACGCGGTCGGCCAGGCGGAAGGTCAGCCGCTCCAGTAACAGGAGGCCCCGGTGGAGGAGGCCGCCGGCCCGGCCGAAGCGAGCGGTATAGACCTCCGGGCAGAGGTCGTGGTGGTCGAACACGAAGCGAACGCCCAGGGGGCGAAAGAGGGCGGCGAGGGCGAAGTAGGTGTCCGGCGGGTTGCAGGCCTGGATCACGCCGAAGCCCGCCTGGCGGTACTCCCGGAACGCCAGGCGGGCGGTCTGGAACCAGCAGTAGGCGAACTCTCGCACGTAGCCGGAGGCGTCCTCGGCCTGGGGTGGCGGCGGGTACCGGTGGATCCGCACGCCGTCGAGGTCCTCGAAGGCGGCGTCGCCGGGCCCCATGGGGCAGATGACCGAGACGCCGTACCCTGCGGCGGTGAGGGCCTGGCACTCGAGCCAGACCCGCCGGTCGAGGGGCACCGGCAGGTTCTGCACGATGATGAGGACCCGGCGGGACGAGCGGCCGCTACGGCGGAGCTCAGTCATGGCCGTCCGTGCGGGCCTGGAGCAGCGACGGCTGCGTTTGCCGCAGCCTGCGGCCGTACCAAGGGGTCGACTGCCACGGGGCTCCGGCCACGGCGACGTCGGGTCGCGGAGCCGCTGCCGGCCGGCCGCCCATGCGCCGGACCGCGCTGCGGAGAACCGCGGGCAGGGTGAGGGCGAGGATGGCGAGGTCGAGCCGGAGCGTGCGGGCCTCGACGTAGAGGATGTCGAGGCGCTCGTACTCGTCGAAGGCGGGGTCGTCGCGAGCCTTGATCTGCCAGAGGCCGGTGATGCCCGGGCGCACCTGCTGGCGGGCCTCCCGCAGGGCGGCGTTGAACTGGGCGGTCTCGCTGGCCAGGGCCGGGCGAGGCCCCACCAGGCTCATGTCGCCGCGCAGCACGTTGAGCAGCTGCGGGAGCTCGTCCAGGCTGGAGTTGCGCAGGAACCGCCCCAGCCTGGTCACCCGGGGGTCGTCGGCGAGCTTGAACAGGGGCCCGTGCCGCTCGTTCCGGGTCTGCAGCGCCCCGAGCATTCGCTCGGCGCCGCCGACCATGGTGCGGAACTTGAGCATGGTGAACGGCCGGCCCCCCCGGCCGACTCGCTCCTGGCGGAACAGGACCGGGCGGCCGTCGAGGACCAGCACGAGCAGGGCGACCATGGCCAGCAGGGGGAGGGCGAGCAGGAGGGTCACCGTGCTGCCGACGACGTCGATCAGCCGCTTGCACGCCGACGTGGCTCGCTCTGCACGGGGGGCGGGCCGGGTGACGGCGTTGCTCACGTCGCGGGGCATCGTTCTCCTTGCGAGGGTCTTCGAGGGTGCACTCGCCTTGCGACACACAGCTTGCGAGAGCGACGCCAACCTCGGCCCCACCGGCCCCCAACGGTTGCCCAAACATGGAGAGGCGGCAGAATGGGTCCGTCGTGGTTCCCAGCCCCCCCTCCATCCATGTCACCGCCGACGTCTCGCCCGACAGCCGTGTCGGCCCCGGCACGCGGATCTGGCAGCACGCACAGGTCCGCGAGGGGGCGACGATCGGCAGCGACTGCATCCTCGGCAAAGGCGTCTACGTCGACCCTGACGTCGTCATCGGCGACAACTGCAAGCTGGAGAACGGCGTGAATGTGTTCCGGCCGGCCGTGGTCGAGGACGGCGTGTTCCTCGGGCCCGGCGTGCTGTTGACCAACGACCGCGTCCCCAGAGCGGTGAACCCCGACGGCTCGCCCAAGGGGATCGAGGACTGGGAGGCGCAGGCGGTCGTCGTTCGCCGCGGAGCCGCCATCGGCGCCGGCAGCGTCGTGCTGCCCGGGGTCACGGTGGGGGAGTGGGCGCTGGTGGGCGCGGGCGCCGTCGTCCACCGCGACGTGCCCCCCCACGCGCTGGTCGTCGGCAACCCGGCCCGCCTGATCGGCTACGTCTGCGCGTGCGGTGCCCGCCTCGACGTCGACGATCCCGCGGGCCAGGACCTGGTGTGTCCCGCCTGCGCAGGCGGGAGTCGCCCGGGGGCGTGACCGCGTTCGGCGGGGCGCGCTGGCATCATGGGATTGCGGGCACATTTCGCAGAGCCGCCGCCGGCAGTGCAGGAGGGTCGTGGACTTCTGGAGTTCCGTCAAGGTGCTGGCCAAGCGCTGGTACATCGTCGCCGCGGGGCTGGCCCTCACCCTCGCGGCTGCGCTCGGCGTCAACTTCCTGATCTCGCCCAGCTACACCGCGACCGGCTCGGTCGTCCTTTCCGTCCCGCCCAACCTCCCCGAGCGCGCCGAAAGCCTCAACCCGTACCTGGCCTACGGCAACCTGGAGGTGGCGGCCAAGGTCGTGGCCAGCGCCATGAACCAGCCGAGCGTGGTGCGGGAGCAGAGGCGCCAGGGCGCCAGTGGCAGCTTCGTCGTCGACCTCGACCCCGAGCGCTCGTCGCCGATCATCACCGTGGACAGCCGGGCCGCCACTGCGCCGGCAGCTATCCGCACGGTGGAGGTGGTCACCGCCGGCGTCCAGCAGCAGCTTGCCGACCGCCAGAAGGCCCTCGGGGCGCCCCAGAACACCTGGATCACGGCCACCACCGTGGTCGTCCCCGAGGAGGCCAACCGGGCCATCGGGAGCCGGCTGCGCGCCATCTCGGCGGTGGTGGTCCTCGGCTCGATCGCCACGCTGAGCCTGGCCTTCGCAGTCGAAGGGTGGTCGCAGGGCAAGGAGCGGGACGCGGCGGCGTCCAGCGCCCGCTACCGGGCGGCCATGCCGCCTCCTCCGCCTCAGCCTCCGCCCGCTCCACCTCCGGCACCGACTCCGCCGCCGCCGGCGGCGCCCGACCCGACCCCGCAGCCACCTGTGGGCGCGTGCCCACTGTGCCGGACGCGGTTCGCCTCGGCTCGGGCCATGGCGAGGCACCTGGAGGATGACCACGACCTCGCCGCACGGCCCCGCCCGTCGGCGGCGCCCCTGCCGGCCCCTGCGCCTCCGCTCAACCGCACCCGGCAGCCGCTGGCCCGCCCGGCGCCGGCGCCGGCGCCGGCTCCGGTCGCCCCCGTCGCGCCGCGACCGCGGGTGCGCCGGGCCGTCGACGAAGCGGACCAGGCTCCCGCGCCGGCGCCCCGGGTGAGAGCAGCGAAGAAGGCCGCGCCCGCACCCGGGACCCGCGCACCGAAAAGCCAACCGCCGCGCCCATGACCACCGCCGTGGCCCCCCGGCCGGTCCTCGACCGGGTCGAGGAGCCCCAGGTCGGGTTGCCGAGGTGGGACTCGTCGTCGCTGCTCGTCCTCCTGGTTGCCCTCAACGTGGTGATCCCCTCCGCCTACGCCATCTCGGCCATGGGCGGGGTGGCGACGCCGGCCAACCTGCTGGGCATGGCCGCCCTGGTGTGGTGGTTCGACGCCCGGCTGGTCGGCGGCCTGGGCCTGGCGTCGGGACCCCAACCCGTCCGCGTGGCGGTGAAGGTCTTCGCCCTCGCCGTGATGCTCAGCTACGTCGCCGCCGCCGCTCGCCCGATGAGCGGCGACGAGGTGACGGCCGCCGACCGGGGCATCCTCGACATGCTCACGTGGCTCGGGATATCCCTCGTCGCCGCCGACGGGATCCGCAACCGGGCCCGGCTCGACGTGGTGCTCAAGGCGGCGGTGGTGGGGGCAGCCTTCGTGGCGGCCGTCGGGTTCGTCCAGTTCTTCACGGGCGCCGATCCGGTGAACCTGCTGCGCGTCCCCGGCCTCAGCCTGTTCCGGGTCATCACCTCGCTGGACACCCGATCCGGCTACCGGCGGGTGGCCGGCACGGCCGTGCACCCCATCGAGTTCGGCGTGGTCATGGCCATGGCGCTACCGGTCGCCCTGCACTACGCCTTCTTCGCCGCGCCGGGCTGGCGGAAGCTGTTCTATTGGGGTTGCGCCGTCCTGATCGGGCTCGGCCTGCCGCTCTCGTTGTCGAGGACCGCCATCCTCGGGTTGGCCGTGGTGTGGACGGTGCTGTTCTTCACGTGGCCGTGGAAGCGGCGGGTGCTCGGCTTCGGCGTGCTGGTGGTGATGGTCAACGTCATGCAGTTCTTGGTCCCCGGACTGTTCGGAACGCTCCGCAGCCTGTTCCTGAACCTCGGCAACGACCCGAGCATCTCCGGGCGGACGTCGGACTACTCGCTCGTCGGCGATCTCGTCGCCCGCAACCCGATCGTCGGGCGGGGGTTCCGCACGTTCATCCCCGAGCAGTTCCTCCTGCACACCGGGGAGGGCGGGGGCACGCTGATCCTCGACAACCAGTATCTCGGAACGGCCATCGAGATGGGCGTCGTCGGGCTGGTGGCCCTCGTCTCCGTCTTCGTCGTCGCCGTCTTCTGTGGCCGAGGGGCCAGGCGGCGCAGCGACGACCCGGCCACGCGCGACCTCGCCCAGTCGCTGGTCGCTGCGGTGATGGTCGGCATGCTCAGCTTCGCCACCTTCGACGGCCTCAGCTTCCCCATGGCCACCAACCTGCTGTTCCTGGTGGTCGGCTGCTGCGGCGCGCTCCGGCGGCTGGTGATCGAGGAGAGCGCGCCGTCGCCCTACGGCTCGAAGCTGTAGCCCACGCCCCGGACCGTGCGGATCCGGCGGGGGTTGGCCGGGTCGTCCTCGATGAGGTGACGGATGCGGCGGACGTGCTCGGTGACCGTGCCGGGGTCCTGCCACTCCGACGACGAGCCCCACACCTTGTTCAGCAGCTGTTCCCTGGTGAACACCTGGGAGGGCGATGCGGCCAGGAAGGCCAGTAGGTCGAACTCCTTGGTGGTGGTCGGCACCTCGCGGCCCTCCACGGTGAGCTTGCGGGTGGCCAGGTCCAGGGTGATGCCTTCGAACTCGAGCTTCGAGGGCCGGTTGGTGCCGCCCTGGCGCCGGAGGACGGCGGCGATGCGGGCCACGAGCTCGGCCGGCGAGAAGGGCTTGACGATGTAGTCGTCGGCTCCGAGGCGGAGCCCCATCACCCGGTCGGCCTCGTCGGCTCGGGCGGTGACCATGATGACCGGAATGTCGCCCTCGCGGCGGAGCTCGGCCAGCACGTCGAGGCCGTCGCGACCCGGCATCATCACGTCGAGCAGCACCAGATCGGGTCGCCGGTGCCGGATGGCCTCCAGCGCCGAGGCCGCGTCGGCCGCCTGATCGGCGCCGAATCCGTCCAACGCCAGGTACCTGGTGAGGAGCATGCGGATGTCCTCGTCGTCGTCGACGACCAGCACGTGCGGCCGGGTTGACCCCGGGGGCTGCGACATGCCGGAGAGCCTATGGGGAGAGGACCCATGAGAGGTGGGAGGTCCCTGCTGGAGGGTGCCGTGGGAACCCCACCCGCCCACACCGGCGCCCACTGGATGACGTTGGCTGTCATGAACGGCGCTCACGGGATGACCTTGGCCCCCGCGAACCAATTCGATCTCAATCGATGATCAAATTCCGGTCAACAACCTGGGAGCCGGCGCGAACATGGCTCCCACCGTTCCTGGTCCGGTGTGGGCGCCGACGCTCGGGCCGATCCGGTAGCGCACGAGCTCCCGCACCTCGGAGGCCTCCCGCAGCCGTTCCTCCACCGCCTGCACCAGCGGCAGGGTCCCCTGGTCGGACAGCCCAACACCCACCCGGAGCGACGTGCCGGCGGCGCGCACGAAGCGGGCCATGACGTCGGCCACCTCCTCGAGGCCGGCGCAGCGGTCGACCTGCTGCATCACCCCGCCGGACAGGGTCAGTACGGGGATGGTGGCGGCCTCCTCCACGTCGGTGGCCAGCCGCCCGCCGGCCCGGGCGATGTCGAGGGCGGCGACCACGAACACGTTGCCCACGGTCGCGCTCACCCGCTCGGCCGCGGCCGCCGCGTCGTCCAGGGTGCCCCCTGCGGCGACGGCCTCGGCCGCCTCCCAGAGGCACAAGGAGACGGCGAAGGAGGCGGTTCCCGTGTCGACGATGCGTACGGGGACCGGCGAGACCTGGCTGGCGAGGCGGGCCGAGTTCACCGTCCCGGACAGCGACGATCCGATGTGCACCGACAGGATCTCGGTGGCACCCCGGTCGGCCGCCGCCTCGTAGGCGGCTGCGAGGCGCCCGGGGCTCGGCTGGGCCGTGGACACCGACGGTCGGCCGGTGCGGAACCGGTCGTAGAAGGCGTCGGCGCTGAGGTCGACGCCCTCCAGGTACTCCACCCCGTCGATCATCACGGTGAGCGGGACGATCTCGACGCCGTAGCGCTCGGCCAGCTCGGTCGGCAGCTGGGCGTTCGAGTCGGTGACCAGCCCGATCACGGCCGTATCCTCGCCGTCGTGAACTTGTAGAGGATCACCGCGCTGCTGACCGCGGCGGACGCCGGCAGGGCGGCCGTTGGCTCGGGGCCCCACCCGTTCGGCCACCGGTTGCGCCACCACAGGAGGCTGGCGACGACCCACGTGGCCGATCCGGCCACCGTGCCGGGGAACGTCCGCCCCTTCCACCTGCCGACCGCCCAGGAAACCCCCAGGTCGACCGGGAGGTAGACGGGGAACGTCGCCGAGCACTGGCCGAGGCTCACGGCCACGCCCTTGCCGCCGCGGAAGCCGTTCCAGACGGGGAAGCAGTGGCCGACGACGGCCGCCGTGCCCGCGGCGTGGGCGCCGTTGCCGCCGCCCAGGCGGCGCCCGAGCCCGCAGGCCAGCGCCCCCTTGGCCACGTCGGCGAAGAGGATCCCCCAACCCCAGCGCTTGCCCAGGACGGCCATGGCGTTGACCGCGCCCGGGTTGCCCGTGCCGGCGTCGCGCAGGTCGGTGCTGCCGCCGGTGGCCAGCCGGGCCGCCGTGTCGGCGCACGGGATGGTGCCGATCAGGTAGCCGGCGGCCGCCGACGCGAGGACTCCGAGCACACCGGCGAGCGTAATTCCGCCCGCCGACCGCCTACCGTGCAGCGGATGTCCGCTGCTCGCCGGGTCACCGTCGCCGACGGGGTCGCCCTCCATGTGACGACCTGGGACGGTGCGGCCGAGGTCCCCTTCCTGCTCGTGCACGGGCTGTCGTCGAACGCCCGCACCTGGGAGCGGGTCGCCGGCCGGCTGGCCGAGCTGGGCCACCCCGCCGCGACCGTCGACCTCCGGGGCCACGGGCGCAGCGACCAGCCCGACGGCGGGTACGACTTCGCCACGCTGTGCACCGACCTCCTGGCCGTCCTGGATGCGCTGGGGTGGGAGTCACCCGTCGTGGCCGGCCAGTCGACCGGGGGCAACCTGGCCGTGGAGCTGGCCGCCCGGGTGCCCCGCCGGCTGGCCGGCGTGGCCGGCGTCGACGGCGGGGCCCTGGAGGTCTCCCGCCGCTGGCCGGAGTGGGAGGGCTGCCTTGCCGCGCTGGCCCCACCCCGCCTGGAGGGCTCCGCCGCCCGCCTCGTGGAGGACCGCATCAGGGCGGCCCATCCCGGCTGGTCGGACTGGGCCGTCGAGGTCACCATGGCCAACTTCGAGCACCTGCCCGAGGGGGCGATCCGGCCGTGGCTGCGCTTCGAGCATCACGTCCGCATCCTGCGCTCGCTGTGGGAGCACCGGCCGTCGCAGCTGATCCCGGGGCTGGCGGTGCCCGTCTTGCTGGTGATGGCCGACTCCGGCGACGGCTGGACCGACCACAAGCGGGTGATGGCCGACGAGCTGGGGGCATCCGCGCCCAAGGCCCGCGTCGAATGGATGGCAGGTGACCACGACCTGCACGTCCAGCACCCCCTCCAGCTGGCCGACCTCCTCCACCGGTCCTTCTAGGGTGGGGCCGATGGCTCGCCTGCTCGTGATCATGGGCTCGGGGGAGACGAGCCCGACGATGAGCAAGGTCCACCGGGAACTGTTCGCCCGCCTCGGCCCGCCGGGCGCCCGTGTGCCGGCCGTGATGCTCGACACGCCGTTCGGCTTCCAGGAGAACGCCGACGACATCTCGGCCAAGGCCGTCGCCTACTTCCGGGAGAGCGTGCAGCGGGACCTGGCCGTGGCCTCGTTCCGCCGGGCCGAGGGCGCCGATGCGCTGGCCCTGGAGACCATGCTGGCCCGCCTCCGGGAGGCGGCGTACGTGTTCGCCGGGCCGGGCAGCCCCTCCTACGCCCTGACCCAGTGGAGGGCCAGCCAGGTGCCGGGAGTGCTGGCCGGCAAGCTGCGCACCGGGGGCTGCGTGACCTTCGCCAGCGCCGCAGCCTGCACGCTGGGCCGCTTCGCGCTGCCCGTCTACGAGATCTACAAGGTGGGGGAGGGCGTGCGCTGGCTCGAGGGCCTCGACCTCATGGGTGCTGCCGGCCTGCCCGCCGTCGTCGTTCCCCACTTCAACAACGCCGAGGGCGGCAACCACGACACCCGGTACTGCTACATGGGGGAGCGCCGGCTGTCGCTGCTCGAAGCCCAGCTGCCCGACGACGTGTTCATCCTCGGGGTCGACGAGCACACCGCCTGCGTGTTCGACCTGGACGCGTCGACCGCCACCGTGGCCGGGTTGGGCTCGGTCACCGTGCGCCGCCACGGCCAGATGGCGCCCGTGCCGGCCGGGGCCACCGTCGACATCGGCGAGCTGGCCGGTCTCCTGCAGACGGCGGCTGGGGGCGTCGCTGCGCCATCTCCGTTGCCCTCGCCTGCTGTGGCCGGTGGCGCCGCCGATCCGTTGCTGGCCGACATCGACCGGTTCGAGCAGGCCTTCGACGCCGCCCTGTCCTCCGCCGACGCGCCCGGGGCGGTGAAGACGGCCCTGGAGCTCGAGGACCTCCTGCACGACTGGTCCCGCGACACCACCCAGTCCGACCTCCTCGACCGCGGCCGGGCGGCGCTACGGGCCATGCTCGTCCGGCTCGGCGAGGCGGCCGAGGCCGGCGTCCGCGACCCACGCGAGGTGCTCGGCCCCTTCGTGGAGGCCCTGCTCGACGCCCGCCGCCAGGCCCGTGCCGACCGCCGCTGGGCCGACGCCGACGAGCTCCGTGACCGGCTGCTGGCCGCCGGCGTGGAGGTCCGGGACACCGCCGAGGGCACCGACTGGCAGCTACGATGAGGTGCCTCCGGGTACCCGCCCCCATCGTCTAGCGGCCCAGGACACCGCTCTTTCAAGGCGGCAGCACGGGTTCGAATCCCGTTGGGGGCGCC
>Ga0247704_1000106_pt1 | contig 23686 bp, 27 predicted proteins | sample 41W_NmetaG_FD_189042 | JGI IMG/M metagenome (GOLD analysis project Ga0247704, IMG submission 189042) | Soil microbial communities from hillslope of Landscape Evolution Observatory, University of Arizona, Oracle, AZ, United States - 4-1-W_N | ecosystem: Engineered > Artificial ecosystem >...
GTGTCGCCGCCGCCACCGCCGGCGACACCGTCCTGACTGGGCGAGACTCCGCCGGTGGCCGTGGTGGTCCCCGTGGACGATCCCTCCGACCAGCGGGTCGCGGACTACGTGGGGCTCACCGATCCCGACCTGCGCCGGCGTCGGGAGCAGGGCGACGGTGCCGGCGGCGGGTTCTTCATCGCCGAGGGGCTGGTCGTCATCCGCCACCTGCTGCGCTCGCCGTACCGGGTGCGGTCACTGCTGCTCACGCCCCGCCGCCTCGAGGCGCTCGCCCCCGACCTCGAGGGCGTCGACGCACCCGTCTACGTCGGCTCCCAGGACGTGGTCAACGCCGTCACCGGCTTCCACCTCCACCGCGGCGCGGTGGCGTCCGCCCACCGGGAGGCGCTGCCCGACCCCGTCGACGTGGCGGCCGGCGCCCGCCTGGTCGTGGTCACCGAGGGCATGAACGACCACGAGAACCTGGGCGCCCTGTTCCGCAACTCGGCCGCGTTCGGCGCCGGCGCCCTCGTTCTCGACCCGGCCTCCGCCGACCCGCTCTACCGGCGGTCCATCCGGGTGTCCATGGGGCACGTGCTGCGCGTCCCGTTCGCCCGGGCGGACCACTGGCCCGACGTCCTCGGCGATCTCCGCCAGGCCGGGTTCGAGGTCCTCGCGCTCACGCCGCGACCCGACGCCGACGACCTGGCCACCGTGGCGCCCGGTCCTCGCCAGGCACTGGTGGTGGGTGCCGAGGGCCCGGGCCTCTCGCCCGCCGCCCTGGCCGCCGCCGACCGTCGGGTCCGCATCCCGATGGCCCCGGGCGTCGACTCGCTCAACGTGGCGACGGCCGCCGCCGTCGCTCTGCACCATTTGTCGGCCCTGCGGGAGTGAGCCCGTTTTCGGCCCGACAGGAGGATGAAGCGGCTGGGATGGAGAACCTTCTGCCATGAAGGCGCCGTCGACGAAGCCGAACTCCGCGACCCGGCGGCCCCCCGAGCCCCTGCGGCCCGAGCCGGCCCGACGACCCGGCGTCGGCCTCCTCGCCGCCCAGGCCCGCCGGCGCCGCTACCGCCGCTCGGACCTCCGATAGCGATCTGGGAGGCTGGAGTCGAACCCGAACCTGTCGCGGAAACGACTCGTATCCGGGTCGTTTCCGTGACAGGTCGGGCGCGGGGGGGGAACGGGAGGGGCCGGTAGCCGGCTAGCCGGCTACGGCTCGTACCGGATGACGCAGCGGGCGGCGTCGCCGCCGGCGTGCATGGCGTCGAGCGCGTCGTTCACCTCCGTGAGGTCGATCGTGCGTGACACCAGGGGGTCGAGCAGCAGCTCTCCCGACCGGTACAGCGCCACCAGCTTGGGGACGTCGGCGTGCACGTTCGACGAGCCGTACCAGCAGCCCGAGATGGTCTTGCCCGCCAGGACCAGACCCAGGAACGCGGGGACGGCCACGACCACGTCCATGGCGGGGACGCCGACGAGCACGGTGTGACCGCCGCGGCGGGTCATGGTCAGGGCCTGGTCGATGGTGCGGGCCACGCCGACGACCTCGAAGGCCACGTCGACGCCCCGCTGGGCGGTGGCCGCCATGACGCCGCTCACCGCGTCGCCCGCCGACGCGTCGACGGTCACCGTGGCGCCGAACGCCTCGGCCAGCCGCAGCTTCGCCGGGTTGGTGTCCACGGCGACGATGCTCGAGGCGCCGGCGATGCGGGCTCCCTGGACCACGTTGAGCCCCACGCCGCCGCACCCGACCACGGCCACCGTGTCGCCCTGCCGCACCCGTGCCGTGTTCAGCGCCGCCCCCACCCCGGTCAGCACCGAGCACCCCAGCAGGGCGGCGAGGGTGAGATCGAGGTCGTCGGGGAGCGGGACGGCACCGGACCCGGGGACGACGGCGAGCTCGGCGAAGGTGCCGGTGGCCGCCATCTGGTGCAGCGGGGCGCCCGCCGACCGGAGCCGGGTGGTCCCGTCCAACAGGCCGCCGGTCGCCATGGTGACCACCGCCCGCTCGCACAGGTGCCCCTCGCCCCGCACGCAGTGGTAGCACCCGCCGCACTGGGGGACCCACGAGACGAGCACGTGGTCGCCGGGGGCGACGCCGGTCACCCCGTCGCCGACCGCCTCGACGACGCCGGCCCCCTCGTGGCCGAGGACGACCGGCGTGGGCATCATCATCACGCCGCTGCGGGCCGAGAGGTCCGAATGGCACACCCCCGACGCCACCAGCCGCACCAGCACCTCGCCGGCCCGGGGGTCCTCGACCTCCACGTCGGAGCGGATCTCCAGCGGCCGCCCGACGGCCGTGAGGACCGCCGCCTGCACGGGTCCACGGGCCACGTCCCGACGCTAGGGCCTGCGAGTGAACTACCTGCTCGGAAGAGGCGATGCCGGTCGGCTTCGTACGTTGTGGATCCCGCTCCAAGGCAACGACTTCGCCCCAGGGGGCAGGCAGACCGGCGTCGCCTCTTCACTCACGTAGTTCACTCGCAGTCCCTACCGCCCGAGCTCGCGGTCCTCCCGCTCGGCCGCCTTGACCGCGTAGGCGATGACGATGCCCGGCGCCAGGGTGACCGTGGACCCGGCCAGGGCGGCGGTGACCGTCGTGGTGGCGAGCGGCGGGAACCCGGTGAGCGCACCGGCGGCGAACGCCACCACGGCCAGCAGGATGAGCCCGTACCCGACCCGCTTGCCGGTGGCCGCCCACCGCGCCCACCGGGCCCGGCGGACGCGGACCGGGTCCGCCACGCCCTCGTCGCCCGCCCCCACGCCGCCCATCCTCTCAGCCGGCGGGGCCGACCCGCTCGCCGTCGCCTTGGGCGTGGGCGGGGGTGCGGCGCCCGCCCGGCCGGCGGAGCAGGTTGGCGACCACGTCGGCGACGCCGACGGCCATCGCCACGTCGCCGAACGACACCACCTCGCCGAGCGGCTCCACCGGGATGATGTCGCCCAGCACGACCAGGCGGTCCGACGGCCGCTCCAGGTGGTGCTTTGACGCCGTGTCGATGTCGACGGGCACGCCGGGCCCGACGGCGCCGGCCGAGCGCAGCGCCGACTCGCGAACCGGCATGCCGCCGTTGAGGGCGATCACGACCAGGTTCATGGCGATGCCCGTGGCGACCAGCCACATGCCGACCAGGACGACGTTCGCCGCCGCGAAGGCGACGAGCAGCCCGTACGAGGCCAGCAGCAGGGCGAACGAGGCGTCACCGGCGAGCTGCGTCGAAACGGCCTGGGCGGCCAGCCCTGCGATGAGCAACGGCCACAGGCGCAGGTCGCGCGAGCCGAGGTGGGCGAGGCGCCCGCCGGCCACCAGGCCGATGCCGAGGCCGGCCGCCACGGCCAGGAGCGTGAACCGCATCTCGGGCCACGGTAGCGTCCGCCGCCGTGGCCGAGGGGGTTCGCTACCGGGTCGACGGACGGGTCGCCCGGGTCACCATCGACCGGCCGGAGCGGCGCAACGCCCTCGCGCCGGCGACGGTGGCCGGCCTGCGCGACGCCGTGGCCCGGGCTGACGCCGACGCCGCCGTCCGGGTGATCGTCCTCACCGGTGCGGGGGACCGCGCCTTCTCCGCCGGCGCCGACCTCACCGGCCTGTCGTCGGCCGCCGCCGCCGACTTCCCCGCCGCCCTGGCGGCCCTGTTCGAGGAGCTGTGGGCGATGGGCAAGCCCTCGATCGCCCGCGTGCGCGGCTATGCCCTGGCGGGCGGCTTCGGCCTGGCGACGGCGTGCGACCTGGTCGTCGCCGCCGACGACGCCGTGTTCGCCACGCCCGAGATCGACCTCGGCCTGTGGCCGTTCGTGGCCTCCGTCCCCCTGGCCCGGTCCATGCCGCCCAAGAAGGCGCTCGAGCTGATGATGACGGGCCGGCGGGTGGGAGCGGCAGAAGCGGAGCGCATCGGGTTCGTGAGCCGGGTGGTGGCGGTCGGGGACCTCGACGCCTCCGTCGACGAGCTGGCCGCCGTGCTCGCCGCCAAGCCGGCCGGAGCCATGGGGCTGGGCCGTGCGTCCTTCCACCGGACCTGGGGCCTGGACGCCGCCACCGCCCTCCAGCGCCTGCACCCGCTGCTGGCCACGACCATGGCATCAGAGGAGGCGCAAGAGGGCGCCGCCGCCTTCGCCGAGAAGCGCCCGCCCCGCTGGCCCGAGCCCTGAAAGGCGACGGCTCCGCCTCCCGGCGGTAAGACTGGCGGCCTCATGGCACCCCGCGCCCTCATCACCGGCATCACCGGCCAGGACGGGTCCTACCTCGCCGAGCTGCTCCTCGACCGGGGCTACGACGTCGTCGGCATGGTCCGCCGGTCGAGCACCGTCAACTTCGAGCGCATCGCCCACATCCAGGACCGGGTTACGATCGTGTCCGGGGACCTGCTCGACGAGATGTCGATCGTCAAGGTGCTGAGCGACCACCGGCCGAGCGAGGTCTACAACCTGGCCGCCCAGTCGTTCGTGCAGACGTCGTTCGACCAGGCCGTGCTCACGGGCGAGACCACCGCCCTGGGCGTGACCCGGGTGCTGGACGCCATCCGCATCGTCGACCCGACGATCCGCTTCTACCAGGCCAGCTCCAGCGAGATGTTCGGCAAGGTCGTCGAGGTCCCCCAGCGGGAGACGACGCCCTTCCACCCCCGCAGCCCCTACGGCGTGGCCAAGGTCTACGGCCACTGGATCACCGTGAACTACCGGGAGTCGTACGGCCTTCACGCCAGCTCCGGGATGCTCTTCAACCACGAGTCACCCCGGCGGGGCCTCGAGTTCGTCACCCGCAAGATCACCTACGGCGCGGCCCGCATCAAGCTCGGCGTCGACCAGTCGCTGGCCCTGGGCAACCTCGACGCCCGGCGGGACTGGGGGTTCGCCGGCGACTACGTGCGGGCCATGTGGCTCATGCTCCAGCAGGACACGCCGGGCGACTACGTCGTCGCCACCGGCGAGGCCCACTCGGTACGGGACTTCTGCGAGCTCGCCTTCGGATCGGCCGGCCTCGACTACCGCGACCACGTGGTGACCGACCCGAGGTTCATGCGCCCGGCCGAGGTGGACCTGCTCGTCGGCGACGCCACCAAGGCCGGCGAGCGTCTCGGGTGGAAGCCCGAGGTGAGCTTCGCCGACATGGTCGCGGCGATGGTGGAGTCCGACCTCGAACTGGTGGCCCGCCAGCAGCGGGTGTGACGGCGAGCGTCAGATGGCGCGTCTGGCCGAGCTCCGCTCGAGCAGCCAGACGATGAGGGCGGCGCCGACCACGGACAGCAGCAGCCCGGCCGAGCGGTTGAACAGCAGGCCGACGGTGAGCCCGGCGAGGAGCGAGCCGCCGATGCCCACCAGGATGGTCATCCCGATCGACATCGGGTTCGGGCCCGGGATGGCGAGGCGCCCGAGGGCACCGACGACGAGACCGCTGAGGATGAGGCCGAGGATGAAGAGGATCACCCCCGTAGTGTTCCTCGCCCCCGAGCCTTTTACACGGAACCGACGTTTCGCCCCCGGCGCCGTCCGGTGAGCGTCCGGCTCGAACGGGCCGGGCCGGTGGCGCTGGTCACCATCGAGCGGCCCGAGCGGCGCAACGCCCTCGACCTCGAGCACGCCGACGCCCTGCTCGACGCTCTCACCGACGCCGGGTCGGGCGACGCCCGGGCGGTCGTGCTGGCCGGGGCGGGCGGTCACTTCTGCGCCGGCGCCGACCTGTCGACGGTCCCCGGGCAACGCTTCCTGGCCGCCCTCGGGCGGACGCTCCGGGCGATCGTGTCGCTGCCCGTCCCGGTGATCGCGGCGGTGGAGGGCGTCGCCCTGGGCGCCGGCCTCCAGCTGGCGGTGGCGTGCGACCTGCGGGTGGCAGCGGCCGATTCCCGCTTCGGCGTGCCGGCCGCCAAACTGGGGCTGATGATGGACCACTGGAGCGTGCAGCGCGTTGCGCTGCTCGCCGGTCACGGTCCGGCCCGGTCGATGCTGCTGGCCGCCGAGGAGGTCGACGGCGCCAACGCCGTCCGGCTGGGCCTGGCCCAGCGGGCGGGCGGGCTGCCCGAGGCGCTGGCGTGGGCCCGGTCGATCGCCGCCCTGGCGCCCCTCTCCGTCGCCGGTCACAAGCTCGCCCTGAACCGCCTGGAGCCTCCTCCGGCCGACCCCGACGTCGAGGAAGCGCACCGGCGGGCGTGGGCCAGCGCCGACCTGGCCGAGGGGGTCGCCGCCTTCGCCGAGCGGCGGCCACCGAGCTTCGAGGGGCGCTAGGAGCCGGCGTGCTGGCCGCGTCGAACCCCGGGCTGGCGGTGGCGTTCGCGGCGGGGATGCTGTCGTTCCTGTCGCCGTGCGTCCTCCCCCTCGTCCCCGGCTACCTGTCGCTGATGTCGGGCGTCGGGACGGCCGACCTCGCCGTCGCCACCAGGACCGACACGCGCAAGCTGCTGCGGTCGACCCTGCTGTTCGTCGCCGGGTTCACCGTCGTGTTCGTCGCCCTGGGCGCCACGGCCAGCGCCCTGGGGAGCTTCCTGCTGGACCACCAGCGCACCCTGAACACCGTGGCGGGGATCGTCATCATCGTCATGGGGCTGGCCATGGCCGGGGTCATGACGCCGGCCTTCATGCAGCGTGAGCGCCGCGTCCAGGTGCTTCCGTCCAGGCTCGGGCCGTACGCGGCGCCGGTCATGGGCATGGCCTTCGCCTTCGGGTGGACGCCGTGCCTCGGCCCCGTGCTCGCCTCCCTGCTGGCCCTGGCCGGCGCCGAGGCGACGCTCGGCCGGGGCGTGTCCCTGCTCTTCGCCTACTCGCTGGGCCTCGGCGTGCCGTTCGTGGCCGCCGGAGTCGGGTTCGGCCGCCTCGCCGGTGCGCTCGACTGGGTGAAGCGCCGGGCCAGGGTCGTCAACGTCGTGTCCGGGCTCCTCCTCGCCGGCTTCGGGTTCCTGCTCCTCACGAACCGGCTCACCGACCTGTCCCGCGAGCTCGTCGAGCTCATGGACGGCACCCCGTTCGGGTGGCTCATCGGCCTCTAGTAGTTCGCCGGCAGAAGCCGGTTGAAGTTCTCGAAGAACACGAAGAGCACCACCAGGAAGACGGGCGCGCCGAGCAGGTAGGCGGGCCACCGGCGCCACCACCGGCCGGCCAGCCACGTCAGCACCCACACAGCCGCGGCGAGCAGCCCCCACACGACGGCGGGCCCGTTGGGGGCGCTCTCGCCCGACAGTCCCGCCTCGGCCTCGGCGAGCGAGCGCGGCGCCCGGGTCGTCGGCGGCGTGGTGGTCGTCGCCTCCGTCGGGGGCGGCTCCTGGGCGGTCGCGGGCGGGGCGGTGGTGACGGCGGTGGTGGCCGTCGTGGCCGGCGGCGGCTCGGTCGCCTCGCCCACGAGGGTGGCGACGACGATGAGGCGGCGGGCGGCGCTGAACTTCGGCTCGCACGTGGTGAGGGTCAGGCGGTTGTCGTCGCTGGCGTCGAGGACGGACGTCTCGCTCGGCCGCACCACCGTCTTCGACGACACCTCGTAGCGGAACCGGCCCTGGCGGGTGGTGACCAGGATCGGGTCGCCGCGGTCGAGCTCGTCGAGGCGGGAGAAGGGCGCGCCGTAGGTCGTCCGGTGGCCGGCGATGGCGGCGTTGCCGGGCTGGCCGGGCAACGGCGTGTCGGGGTAATGGCCGGGCCCGCGCTTGAGCGCCGGCAGGCTGACGCCCTCGACGACGGCCTTCTCCAGCCCGATGCCGGGGATGCGGATGATGGCCACGGCGTTCCCCTCGGGCGTGGGCGGCGGTGGTCGCCGCCTCCAGGAGGGACTGCTCGAACTCCCTGGTGAGCTCCCGCTGGTGGCGCGCCTCGGTCAGGCCCGTCCCCCACAGCTGATAGGCGACGAACAGGAGGATGATGACGCCGGCGCCGATAAGCGACCGGCCGACGCCCGCGACCACCCTCCGGATGTCCATACGCGTCACGGTACGGGACCGCCCGGTGGGGACGGCGCCGGGCCGCTTGGAAGAGGACGGCCTCGGACCCGTAGCATTGGCCTGCCGCCATGGCCCCCGTCGTACGCTTCCGCTCCGCCGTCGCCCTGCTCGGCCGCTTTCCCGCTCTGTCCGGTGTGGACCTCACGGTCGAGCCCGGCGAGGTCGTGCTGCTGGAGGGCGCCAACGGGGCGGGCAAGACGACCGTGCTCCGGGCCTGCGCGGGCCTGGTGCCGCTCGTCTCCGGCGAGGCCGAGGTGCTCGGAGTCGACCTGCGGGCCGACCGCCGCTCGGTGCGCCGCCGGGTCGGCCTGCTCGGCCACTCGGGCGCCCTCTACGAGGACCTCGGCGCCGAGGAGAACGTCCGCTTCGCCGTGCGCGCCGCGGGGGGAGACGCCGCCGCCGTGGTCCCCGCCCTGTCGCTGCTCGGCATCGAGGGCCGGCTGCGGACCACGGCCGTGGGGCGGTTGTCCACCGGCCAGCGCCGGCGGGTGGCGCTGGCCGTCCTGGTGGCCCGCTCGCCCTCCCTGTGGTTGCTGGACGAGCCCCACGCCGGCCTGGACGCCGCCGGCCGCGACCTGCTGGACGACCTGGTGCGCTCGGCCGTCGCCGCCGGTGCCACCGTGCTCCTGGCATCGCACGAGACGGACCGGGCCGCCGCGGTGGCCGGCCGCACCGTCACCATGGCCGGCGGCCGGGTGCAGCCGCGGGAGCCCGCCCGTGTGGCGTGACGCCCTGCTCGTGGCGGGCAAGGACCTGCGCATCGAGGCCCGGTCCCGGGTGGCCACCAACCAGGTGGCCCCCTTCGCCCTGGTGGTCCTCGTCCTCTTCGGCTTCGCCCTCGACCCCGACCGCGGCGTCCTGGCCCGGGCGTCGGCCGGGCTGTTCTGGGTGGCGGTGCTGCTGTCGTCGCTCCTCGCCGTCCAGCGCAGCTTCGCCCTGGAGGGGGGCGACGCCACCGCCGACGGCCTGCGTCTCTCCGGCCTCGACCCGGCCGGCATCTTCCTGGGCAAGGCGGCCGCCGTGGCCGCCCAGCTGGCCGCCCTCCAGGTCGTCCTCGCCCTCGGCGTCGTCGTGCTCTACGACGCCGACCTGGGCGGCCCCGCCCTGCTCCTCGCCACCTGCGCCGCCGCCACGGTCGGCCTGGCCGCCGCCGGCGTCGTCTACGGGGCGCTGGCCGCCGGTCTGCGGGTGCGGGAGACGCTGCTGCCCCTGCTGCTGCTCCCCGTGGTGGCGCCCGTCCTGCTCGGCGCCACCCGTGCGTGGGAGGCGGGAATGGGCCTGTCGGTGGACGACGGCTGGCGCTGGGCCCAGCTGCTCGCCGTATTCGCCGTGATCTACGTGACCCTGGGCGTCGTCGCCTTCGGCGCCCTCCTGGAGGAATCGTGAGCGACCGCCCCCGGCCCGCCACCACCGGTGGGGGCACGGCGCTCTTGGGCGCCGCCGCCCTCGTGGCGCTCGCCACCACGATCGTGCTGGGCCTGCGCCTGCCGCCCACCGTGGAGCAGGGGCCCTACGCCCGGCTCATCGCCGTCCACCCGCCGCTGGCCTGGGCCGCCTACCTGGCGTTCGCCGTGTGCGCGCTGGCCAGCGTGCTGTGGCTGTGGCGCCGCACCCGGGCGCCCAAGTGGGACCGGCTGGCGGTGGCGTCCGCCGAGGTGGGCGTGGTGTTCTGCGCCCTCACCCTCGTGACCGGGTCCATCTGGGGCCGGCCGACGTGGGGCGTGTGGTGGACCTGGGACGCCCGGCTCACCAGCACCGCGCTCCTGCTCGCCCTCTTCGCCGGTTACCTGGCGCTGCGCAAGGTGTCCGTCGACCCGGAGACGCGGGCCCGCCGCGCCGCCATCGCCGCCCTGGTGGCGGTGGCCGACGTGCCCATCGTCCACTTCTCGGTGGACTGGTGGCGCACCCTGCACCAGGGCCGGTCGCTGGCGCAGATCACCCCCCAGGACGACCTCGACGGCTCGTACACCTCGGTCATGCTCCTCGGCTTCGTGGCCATGACCCTGCTCTACGGCTGGCTGGTGGCCCACCGGTCCCGCGTCGAGGCGCTCGAGGCCAGGCTGGAGGCCGAGGGCCTCGACCTGGCCCTGGAGGAGCGGCGGGCCGAGTCCGAGGTGGTCGAGGCGGTGGCCCGATGAGCGAGGGTTACGTGTTCGCCGGCTACGGGGTCACCGTGGCCACCCTCGGGCTGTACGCCCTCCGGGTGCTGCGCCGCGGCCGGAACCTGCGCCGCACCCTCGACGGTTCTCTGGACGCGAGCAGCCGCTCGGCGGCGCCTGCGGTCCACAGAACGCCGGACGGGGCGTGAGCGCCCCTGCGGCCGCCGGGGCGGGTCGGCACCTCGACGACGACGAGGCCTCGGCCGACGAGTCCGGCGGCCCGTCCGGCGAGGTGCGCCGGCGGCCTCCGGGCGGCAGCCGCCGGACGTGGATCGGCCTGGTCGTCGTGGCGGCCGCCCTCGCCTTCCTGGTGCTGCGCGCCGTGGGCGACGCCACCGTGTACTTCAAGACGGCCGACGAGGCCGTCGCCGAGCGGGCCGAGCTGGGCGACCGGCGGTTCCGGATCGAGGGTCTGGTGGTGCCGGGCAGCGTCGAGAAGGGCGCCGGCGAGGTCGACTTCGCCATCCGGGGCAGCAGGGGTGCCGTCGTGGAGGTCATCCACCAGGGCAACGTCCCCGAGTTGTTCCAGCCCGACATCCCGGTGGTGATGGAGGGGCGCTTCTCGGGCGAGCGGTTCGTGAGCGACCGGATCCTCGTCAAGCACACGTCGGAGTACCGGGCCGAGAACCCCGAGCGGGTCGAGGACTACCAGAGCGCGCCATGAGCGCCCTGTTCGGCCAGAGCGCCGTCCTGCTCGGCTTCCTGGCCTGCGTCGCCGGCGCCGGTACCACCGCCCTCGGCCTGGCCAGGGGCCGGCCCGACCTGCTCCGTCGCGGGCTGGCGCACGTGTGGGTGGCGCTCGGTGCCGCCGCCGTCGCCGTGGTGGTGATGGAGCGGGCGCTGATCGGCCACGACTTCTCGCTCCAGTACGTGGTCGACAACCACAGCCGGGCCACCCCGCTGCTCTACACCGTCGCCTCGTTGTGGGGCGCCCTGGAGGGCTCGATCCTGCTGTGGGCGTTCGTGCTGGCCGGGTACCTGGCCGTCATGGCGCACCGGTTCCGCGACCGGGCCGGCGATCCCCTCGTCGGGTGGGCGACGCTCGCCGGGCTGGTCGTGGCCGTCTTCTTCTTCGGGCTCATGCTCGGCCCCGCCAACCCGTTCACCGAGGTGGCGGGCCGGGTCCCGGCGGACGGGGCGGGCCCCAACCCGCTGCTCCAGAACCACCCCCTCATGGCCTTCCACCCGCCGGTGCTGTACCTCGGCTACGTCGGGTTCACCATCCCCTTCGCCTTCGCGGTGGCCGCCCTGGCGACGGGCCGGCTGGGCGAGGGGTGGCTGGTCGAGACCCGGCGCTGGACCCTGTTCGCCTGGGGCTTCCTCACCGCCGGCATCGTGCTCGGCGCCTGGTGGTCCTACGAGGTCCTCGGCTGGGGCGGCTACTGGGCGTGGGACCCGGTGGAGAACGCCTCGTTGCTGCCGTGGCTGACGGGCACCGCCTACCTGCACTCGGTGATGGTCCAGGAGCGGCGGGGCATGCTGCGGGTCTGGAACCTGTCACTCCTGATCGCCACGTTCAGCCTGACGATCCTGGGGACGTTCCTCACCCGCTCGGGAGTCCTGGACTCCGTGCACGCCTTCACCGAGTCGCCCCTCGGGCCCGCCATACTCGGCTTCTTCGCCGTGGTGGTGGCGGTGGGCGTGGGCCTCATCGCCTGGCGGGGCGACCAGCTGCGCTCGCCCGGCGCGGTGGACTCGCCGCTGTCCCGCGAGGGCGCGTTCCTGGCCAACAACCTGCTGTTCGCGGCCTTCGCCTTCGTGGTGCTCCTCGGCACGGTGTTCCCGCTGCTGGCCGAGGCGCTCGACGGCGAGCGCATCTCGGTGGGCCGGCCCTACTTCGACCGCATGGTGACCCCGGTCGCCCTCGCCCTGCTGTTCCTCATGGCGGTGGCGCCCGCCCTGCCGTGGCGCAAGGCCTCCGGCGAGGTGCTGCGCACCCGCCTGCAGTGGCCGGCGTGGGCGGCCGCCGGCGTCCTCGTCGTCTGCGTGGCGTCGGGGCTGCGAGGCCTGGCGCCTCTCGTGGCGTTCGCCCTCGGTGCGTTCGCGGCGGCGGCCGCCGTCCGCCAGCTCGTCCTGTCGTACCGGCGCAACGGCTGGCGGGGCCTCACCGGCAGGGCCAACGGGGGCATGGTCGTCCACCTCGGCGTGGTCGTCGTCGCCGTGGCGTTCGCGGCGAGCTCCTCCTACGGGCACCGGGCCGAGTTCCGCCTGTCGCCCGGCGAGTCCGCCACCCTCGCCGGCCACGAGATCACCTACCTGCGCACCCGCACGGTCCAGCACGAGAACCGCAGGACGGTGGTGGCCGACGTGCGGGTGGACGGCGGCCGGGTGTACCGGCCGGCGCTGAACCTGTTCGGGAACGCCAGCCAGGCCATCGGCACGCCGTCGGTGCGCACCGGCCTGCGCAACGACGTGTACCTCTCGCTCGTCGCCACCCCCCGCACGCCCGAGAGCCCGGCGGTGATCGCCGTGATCGTCCAGCCCCTGGTGACGTGGCTGTGGATCGGCGGCGGGCTGATGGTGGCGGGCACGCTCATGGCGGCCGTGCCCGGCCGGCGCCGGCGGCCCACCGAGCCGGCCGCCGCCCCGGCCGCCGTCCCGGCCGGGGCGGCCGGGGCGGTCGAGGCGGGAGGGGACGACGCCGTCCCCGAGGTCGTCGGCGTGGCCCGTGCCGTGGAGGCGACGTGACCGCCACCACCGCGCCGGCGAACGCACCCGCCGCCGGCGGTACCCCCGGGCCCCGGCGGGGGCACCCGGCCCGGTGGGCGGCCATCGCCGTCGGCGTGGTCGTCGCCGTCTTCGTGGTGATCCTGGCCACGCGGCCCCAGGCGTCCGACGTGGTGGCGCCCAGCCCCCTCGTCGACCGGCCGGCGCCCGAGATCGAGGGCCCCGGCCTCGACGGCGCGACGGTACGCCTGTCCGACCTGAGGGGCCGGTGGGTGGTGGTCAACTTCTTCGCCACGTGGTGCGTGCCGTGCCTGCGGGAGCACCCCGAGCTCGTCCGCTTCTCCGAACGCCATCCCGCCGAGGACGTCCAGGTCCTGGCCGTCGTCTATGACGACCAGCCCGAGGACGTGGCCCGCTTCTTCCGGGAGCGGGGCGGCGGGTGGCCGGTGGTGGACGACGTCGGCGCCAAGGTGGACTTCGGCGTGCGCGGCGTCCCCGAGTCGTTCCTGGTCGACCCGGCCGGGATCGTGCGCACGCGCCTGGTGGGCGGAGTCACGGCCGACGGCCTGGACGGCCTGCTCGGCCAGGTGGGGGCCGGCGGGTGACGTCGGTGCGGCGGTGGCTGGACGGCCTGCTCGGCCTGGTGGGGGACGGCGGGTGACGGCCGTCCGGCGGTGGCTGGCGTTCCTCCTCCTGGTGCCGGTCGTGGCCGGGGCGCTGTTCGTCGGCGCCGGTGGCGGCGACGGGCCGCCCAGCCCGGCGGCCCGGGCCGCCCGCCTGTCGGCCGACGTGCGCTGTCCGACCTGCGAGGGGCTGTCGGCGGCCGAGTCGGCGACGCCGGCCGCCGCCGCCGTCCGCCAGGAGATCCGACGCCGGGTGGACGCCGGCGAGTCCGACGCCGAGATCCGCGCCTTCCTCGTGAGCCGCTACGGCAAGGACATCGTCCTCACCCCCGAGGGGACGGGCGTGGCCGCCCTGGTGTGGGTGCTGCCGGTGGTGGCCGTGGTGCTCGGCGCCGGCGGGCTGGCGTTCGCGTTCCGGCGCCGGAGGGCGAGCGGGACGGCGGCGGCCACGGCCGAGGACCGACGGTTGGTCGAGCAGGCCCTGCGCCAGGGCGTCACCAGGTGAGCGCCCTCGAGGAGGACCGGGACTTCCTGCTCCGCTCGCTCGAGGACCTCGAGCGGGAGCGGGAGGCCGGCGACCTCGACGAGTCCGACTACGTGGCCCTGAAGGAGGACTACACGGCGCGGGCGGCGGCCGTCCTCCGGGCCCTGGCCGCCGACCCCGAGGCGGCCGACCCCGCCGGGCGCGAGGCCGCCGGCCCCGCCGAACCGGGCCCGGCCGGCGCCGGCCCCCCTCGGGGCACGGAGGGCGGCGACGGCCACGTGGCGGCCGGCGTGCCGGCCGGTGGGCCGCAGGCCCGGCGCCGGCTGTCCGACCGGGCTCCCACCGGCGGCGGCCGGAGCCGGTGGCGGCCGGTCGCGGTGGGCGCCGTCCTCCTGGCGTTCGCCTCGGCCGCCGGGCTCCTGGTGGCCCGGTCGGCGGGGGAGCGGCTCCCGGGCGACCCGGCGACCGGCGAGATCGCCGCCACCGGCCCGTCGTCGGAGAACGCCGACGAGCTGGCGGTCGCCCGCGACCTCATCGGCGAGGGCCGGACGCTCGACGCCATCAAGGCCTACGACCGCATCCTGGAACGCGATCCCGAGCAGCCCGAGGCCCTCGCCTACCGCGGTTGGCTGCTGCGCCTGGCCGGCAAGGCGGCCGGTGACACGTCGCTCGTCGACAAGGGCATGGAGTTCATCGAGCGGGCCGTGGCGGCCGACCCCGGGTATCCCGATGCCCGGTTCTTCCGCGCCTTCGTCAACTACCAGGACCGCCGCGACCCGGCCGCCGCCGTCCCCGACCTGCGGGCCTACCTGGCTGGCGAGTCACCCCCGGAGATGCGCCCCGTGGTGGAGGACCTCCTGCGCCGGGCGCTGGCCGACGCCGAGCGGGGCGTGACCTCACCGGAGCCGGTGCCCGCTCCGCCGACGACGACCCCTCCCGGCTAGCACCACCCGGCGGCCCGTCCCGCGGCCCACGGGCCGCTTCCGGCGGCACATCCGGGCGCATAGCGCCCCTTCCTGCCGCCGGACTTGCCGGCGCCGGCGGCGGAGGTCAGACGGGGGTGGAGACCTCGTCGCCGGCGCGGTCCCTGCGTCGTCGGCGATCCTTCGGGGGGCCGTCGTCGGGCGGGCGTTCCTTGCGGGGCGCCTTCTCCCCCTTGACCTTCCGGCCCTTCCGGCCCTTCCGGCCCTTCCGGTCCGTGCCTGTGCCGTCCGCCTTGCCCTTGCCGTCCCCCCTGCCCTGGGCGGCGTTGGCGCTGACGTTGCCGTTGAAGCGGACGGCGGCGGCGGTGGTGGCGGCGGGAGGGCTGGCCTCGGCCGGCGGCGCGGCGGCGGCCCTGGTGGCCGCGGCCAGGGCGTCGCCCGTGTCCGGCGGCGGTCCCTTGGCCTTGCGCCGGAGCCTGCGCCGCGGAGCGGTGGCGGGCCCGCCGATGCCCGGGAGCACGCCGGCGACCGCCAGCCGGCGGCGGGGTGCCAGCACCGGGAACAGGACCAGGACCATCACGATGAGGAGGAAGGCCAGGAGCAGCAGCGGCGTGCGCACCAGCGGCGCCTCGGCGGCGATGAGCCCGCCGACGGCCAGGTGGCGGGTGGCGACCTGGAGGGCGGCCGAGTCCACCGGGACGGCGTCGCCCGCCGTCACCGAGGGGTTGGTGGCGCGGGTGGCCCGGTACTGCTCGGCGATGGCGGGCAGGGCCTGGAGGGCCTCGACCAGGTAGAGGTCGAGCAGCGGCTTGGGGTCGATGGCGGGCAGCACCGTGCCCGGGCGCACCGGCGCCGAGACGGCCTTGGTGGTGGCCTTCTTGCCCTTGCCGACGGTGACGAAGCGGATGGCCGGGTGGACCTCGAAGTGGAGGTGGGGCGACCCGCCCGACGCGTTGCCCGTGCTCCCCACGAAGCCGACGATGTCGCCGGGGTTGACGGTCTGGCCCGGCTTGAGGCCGGCCGGGCGGCTGTCCAGGTGCGCCAGGTAGAAGTACGTGCCGTCGGCCTGGGTGATGTACACCGAGATCCCGCCGAGCCCGCCGTCGCTGAACGAGACGGTCCCGGTGGTGGGGGAGCGAAGCGGCGTCCCCCGCGGGGCGAAGACGTCGGTGCCCTGGTGAAGGCGCCACCCGGGACCGAAGCGGGGGAACCACCAGTCGTGCACGAAGCTGGCCCGGCCGCCCACCGGGAAGCGACCGAGCCCGGCACGAAGGGCCTCCTCCTGCGACATGCCGGCGTCGGTGAGCACCTTCAGGGCGTCCATCAGCGCATTGCTGTTGTTCGGCCGCGTCCGGCGGACCGAGTTCATCATGGCGGCCAGGTTGGCCGGGAAGGGCCCGGCGTCGGCGGGCGGTGTCTCGCCCTCGCCCCCGACGTTGCCGGGGATCGTCGCCGGCGGTGGCTTGGCCGCCGCCGGAGGCGCCGCCGCCGTGGTGGGAGGCGTGGTGGTGGCCGACTTCAAGACGTTGCCGACGAGGCTGCCGGGCGCCGTGGTGGTGGTGCTCGGCGGGGGTGGCGGTGGCGGAGGCGGTGTGCCGGGCTTGGTGGTCGTGGTCGTCGGCAGCAGAGGGGGCAGCTCGATCTGGGCCCGCGCGCCCCCGGCGCCGCCCACCCCGAGGGTGGCCGCCGTCAGCAGCGCGGTCGTGGTCGCCCCCACGCGCGTCGTCAGCCGAACACGATTCCGCCTGATGGGCGCCAAGGTTAACCAGGATGAAACGGACGGCGCCAGCAACCCGCGCCGAAGCGGTGCGCGGCGGCACCGACGGGGCTCCTCCCCGCGGGCCGCCCGTCGTACACCTCCGGTGGCACGCTGGAGGGATGCGGGCACGGGTCGAGCGCTGCCGAGGGACGCCGCCCGGCACCGACGAGGTGGACGCCCGGCTGCGGGCCGAGAACCTCCGGCCCCGCTCGTGGAGCAACGCCCCGGGCGACACCTACGACTGGCACGCCCACGACTACGAGAAGGTCCTGTACTGCGTCTCCGGCGGCATCACCTTCCACCTGGAGGACGGCGACGTGGACCTGCGGCCCGGCGACCGCCTCGAGGTCCCGCCGGGGGCCCGGCACGCGGCGACCGTCGGCCCCGAGGGCGTGCGCTGCATCGAGGCGGCCCGATGAGCCGCCCGACGCGGAGGAGGGCCACGAAGAGGCGGCAGGTGGGTTCCGCCCCTTCGCAGCCCGGTAAGACCGGTCCCTCGGCCGGAAGCGCGAGCAACCCTGCGTCGGCGCAGGAGCCGGGTCCCGATCCCTCCGTGTGGTGCGATCCAAGCAGAGGGCCGAACGGCGTGCAATAGGTGCGTTCCGTCACCTAGAGCGCGAGCGCACGCAAGCGGTCGACCACCCGCGGGAAGGCCTCCAGGCAGGCGGCCACGTCACCGTCGGTGGTGGACCAGCCGACCGAGACCCGCAGCGACCGTTCGGCCTCCACGCCCATGGCCTCCAGCACCGGCGACGGCTCGAGCGACTCCGACGAGCACGCCGACCCCGAGTGGGCGGCGACGCCGGCCTGGTCGAGGCCGAGGAGGACCGCTTCCGCCTCGACGCCGTCCACCCCCACGCAGGCGATGTGGGGGAGCCGGGCGTCCGGGTCCCCGTACGCCACGACCCCGGGCACGGCGGTGAGCCCGGCCAGCAGGCGTTCGGTGTGCGCCCGTGCCGCCGCCGCCTCGCCGTCCAGGTCCAGCGAGGAGCACGCCGCCCCGAACCCCACGATGGCCGGCACATCCTCCGTCCCTGCCCGGCGGGCCCGCTCCTGGTCGCCGCCCACGAGGAGCGGCGGGACCCGCAGCCCGCGGCGGACCAGCAGGGCGCCGACGCCCTTGGGGCCGCCCAGCTTGTGGGCGCTCACCGACAGGAGGTCGGCGCCCAGGGCGGCGAAGTCGACTGGTACGTGGCCGGCGGCCGCCGCCGCGTCGACGTGGACGAGCGCGCCCCGCTCGCGGCACACCGCCACCACCTCGGCCACCGGCTGGATGGTCCCCACCTCGTGGTTGCCCAGCTGGCAGTGGACGAGAGCCGTGCCGTCGGCCACCAGCCGGGACAGCGCGGCGACGTCGATGCGCCCCCGACCGTCGACGGCCGGCTCGGCCACGCCGGCCGCCCGCTTCGAAGCCTGGCGCACGGCGGAGTGCTCCACGGCGGCGGCGACCACGGGCCCGGACGGGCGCAGGCGGGTGGCGCCCCACACGGCGGCGTTGATGGACTCGGTGGCACCGCTGGTGAACACCACCTCGCGCGGCCGGGCCCCCAGGAGGGCGGCGACCCGCTCCCGGGCGTCCTCCACGGCGGCGCGGGCCATGCGGCCCTCGGTGTGGACTCGGGCGGGGTCGGCCGCTCCCGGGCCGGCCAGCCAGGGCAGCATGGCCTCGACCACCTCGGGGCGGGCGGGGGAGGTGGACGCGTGGTCGAGGTAGTGGCGGACGCCGGGAGGCGCCGTCACACCGCCGTGACGCAGGCGTCGTCGCCCTGGGCCCGCGAGGCCGTGGTGGCGGGCGCCGTGTCGCCGTACAGGCCGGCCAGCATGCCCCGCACGATGCCGCGGTCCACCGCGCAGATCACCGGGTGCTGGGTGGCGGTGTCGCCGAACGGGCACTGCTCGGCCACGATGGCGAGGGACGAGCCGCGGGCCTCGGCGTGGGCGGCGAACCCGTGGGCGGTCAGGGCGTCGGCCACCGCGTGCAGCGACGCCTGGAAGGACCGGTGGGCGTTGTCGCCCGGCGACATCTCGCGGGCCAGCGACCGCCCGTACTCCTCGCCCACCTGCTCGGCCATGAGCTCGGCCTCGTGTTCGGGCAGCAGGGCCAGGGCGCGGCCGAGGAGCGTGACCAGCAGGTCGTCCCGGCGGGCGGGGAACTCCAGGACCTTGGCCGTCGCCCGGTAGCGCTTGGAGGGGCGCCCGGCGCCCCCGCCCTCGCCCCGCTCCACGTGCACGCCCACGTACCCGCCGGCAGCCAGCTTGTCGAGGTGGTGGCGGGCGACGTTGGCGTGGAGCTCGAAGTGCTCGGCGACCTCGGCGGCGGTGACCCCCGCCGCGCTGTCCCGGGCGAAGAGGAAGATCTCCCGCCGGGTGGGGTCCCCGAAGGCGGAGGTGACGGCGGCCACGGCGGCCGAGAACTCGGCGTCGTTGAGGGGCGGCCGGTCCACGAAGGTATTCTACCTGGGCCCCGTCGTGGACCCCCGTAGCCCGGGCGCGCTGCCCGGGTGGACCGCGCGACGGCCGCCCGCTGCCCGCGAGGAGACTTCACCATGCCCGTCACCGAGGCCCAGGTCCGAGAGGCCCTCCGGCCCGTCCAGGACCCCGAGCTGCACCGCAGCATCGTCGACCTCGGGATGGTGAAGGACGTCCGCATCGACGGCTCCCGGGTCGGCGTGCTGATCGCCCTCACCGTGCCCGGGTGCCCGCTGCGGGCGGAGATCACGGCCCGGGTCACCGACGCCCTCCGGGTCGTGGACGGGGTGGGCGACGTGGACGTCGACATGACGGTGATGACCGACGAGGAGCGGGCCGCCGTGCGCCGCCAGATGGGCGCCGCCCCGGGTCCCGCCCCCGCCGGCGCCCAGCCGCTGGGCCACGAGCAGGGGCGGGTGAACCAGTTCATGGCGCCCGGCTCGCGGACCCGGGTGCTCGGCATCTCGTCGGGGAAGGGCGGCGTGGGCAAGTCGTCGGTGACCGTGAACACGGCGATCGCCCTGGCCCGCCGGGGCCACGAGGTGGCCGTGCTGGACGCCGACGTCTACGGCTTCTCCGTCCCCAAGATGCTCGGCATCACCGCCGACCCGGTCGTGATCGACGACATGATCGTCCCGCCCGTCGCCCACGGCATCAAGGTCATCTCCATCGGCTTCTTCGTGGAGGAGAACCAGCCCGTGATGTGGCGCGGGCCCATGTTGCACAAGGCCCTGGAGCAGTTTCTGGTGGACGTGCTGTGGGGCGACGTGGACTACCTGCTGGTCGACATGCCCCCGGGGACCGGCGACGTGGCGCTGTCGATGTCGCAGTACCTGTCGCGCTCGGAGATGTTCGTGGTGACGACGCCGCAGGCGGCGGCCCAGCGGGTCGCCCAGCGCACCGCGTACATGGCCAGGAAGGTCAACCTGCCGCTGCGGGGCGTCATCGAGAACATGTCGTGGTTCACCGGCGACGACGGCAAGCGCTACGAGATCTTCGGGTCGGGCGGCGGGGCCGAACTGGCCGCCGTGCTCGGCGTCCCGCTCATCGGGCAGATCCCGCTCGTCCCCGCCCTGCGGGAGGGCGGCGACGTCGGCCTGCCCGTCACCGTCTCCGACCCCGACGGCGAGGCGTCGCGGGCGTTCGGGACCATGGCGGACTCGATCGTCTCGATGGGTGCGGCCCGCGTGTACCGCCCCGAGCTCCAGGTCACGTAACGCGCCGGTGGGCCGGGGGGACGACCGGAACGGTGGCCGGCTCCGTACCTCCGGGTGACATGGCAAGCGACTCCGACACGGGGACGCCCGTCGGCCGGCGGGTCTTCATCGGCATGCTCGGCCTCGGGGCGGCCGGGGTGGTCTGGGGTTCGCGCCTGGCCGAGGCCGTGAACCGGGCGCTGGCACCCATCGCGGCCATGGACCGCACCGGCCTCACCGGGCTGCTGCCGTCGTCGGGGCGGTTCCGCATCTACTCGGTCGTCGGCTTCCTCCCCCACCGCGCCGCGGCCGAGTACCGGCTCCGGGTGACGGGGCTGGTCGACCGGCCCCTGGAGCTGACCCTGGCCGACCTGAAGGCGATGCCCGCCACCCGGCTGGTGAAGGACTTCCAGTGCGTCACCGGCTGGCGGGTGCCCGACGTGCCGTGGACCGGCGTGTTGCTCTCGGCCGTCCTGGACGCCGCCGGCGTGGCGCCCGGCGCCGGGGCGCTCGCCTTTCGCAGCTTCGACGGCGCCTACACCGAGAGCCTGACGCTGGAGCAGGCCCGGCGCCCGGACGTCCTCGTCGCCTACGAGCTAGAGGACGAGCCGGTGTCGCGGGCGCAGGGGGGCCCGGTGCGGCTCTACGTGGCCCCGATGTACGGCTACAAGTCGCTCAAGTGGCTCGACGAGATCGAGGTCACGGCGGCCGTCGAGGAGGGGTACTGGGAGGTGCGGGGGTACGACACCGACGCCTGGATCGGGCGCTCCAATGGCCGCCGCGACGAGCCCGTCGAGTAGCGCGCCGCCCGGTCCGGGGCCGACGGCGGCCGAGCCGGCGGCGGGCGGGGCCGAGGTGCGCCTGCGCCGGTTCGACGGCGCCGAGCGCTTCCTCCACTGGGCCACGGCGGCGCTGTTCCTGGTCCTGACGGCGACCGCCGCGGTGCTCTACCTGGCGCCGCTCTCGGCGGCCGTCGGGAGGCGGCCGCTGGTGCGCGACGTGCACGTCGTCGCCGGCCTGCTGCTCCCCGCGCCGTGGCTGGTCGCCCGGGGCGGGCTCCGGTCGCCGGCTCTGCGGGCGGACGTCCGCCGGCTGGCCCGCTGGGACGCGGCGGACCGGCGGTGGCTGCGGTCGGCCGGCCGCGACCCGTTCGTGCGCCTGGGCAAGTTCCACCCGCTCCAGAAGCTCAACGCCGCCTTCACGGCGGGCACCATCCCGGTGATGCTCGCCACGGGTGCCGTCATGCGCTGGTTCGAGCCGTTCCCGCTGGAGTGGCGGACGGGGGCAACCTTCGTGCACGACTGGCTCGCCGTCGTCCTCGCCGTGGTGGTGATGATCCACATCGGCAAGGCGCTGGCCGACCGCGAGGCAATGGGCGGGATGCTCCGGGGCAGCGTCCGGGCCGGGTGGGCGCGACGCCACCACCCCGGTTGGCACGACGAGGAGCTGGGGGCCTAGGAGATCCGGCGGCCGGCGACGCCCCACAGGTCGTCGCAGCGCTCGCACACCTCGGCGGGGATGATCCCGGTGCGCATCAGCAGGGCGAAGACCTTGCAGCCGAGGCAGAAGGCGAAGGCGGCCTCCAGGAAGGCGGCCCCGGCGAGCAGCGCGAGCACGACCTGGGCCGCCGCCCAGCGGTCGAAGCCGAGAGCGAGCACGGCGGCGGTGACGGAGAAGGCGGCGCCCACCCCCTGGGCGAAGCGCTTGGGCGGCCCGGGGACCAGCCTGGGCTCCACGCCGAGGCGGGGCGTGACGACCCGGGTGACCAGCTGCCCGAGCGGGCTGAGGGTGGGACCGGTGAGGACGCGGGCCACGAACCCGTAGGCGATCACGGCCGTCATCCAGTGCAGGTCGAGGGCGATGGCGGCCACCGACATGGCGACGACCCCTGCCGCCACCAGCCGCGCCGACACCTCGTTCACCGGGTCCGGGAACGAGAACAGGCTCGGGCGGGTGGCAGGTGTCGACCTCATCCCGCCGGTCGCAACGCGTCGGCAGGCGAGGTTGTTCCATCCCGTTCGCCCTTCTCTGTCGAGAAACCCACCGCTGAGGTGGGAAAGTGACCGGAGAAGCCGGTCGAGGCGGTCGAGGCGGGCGGGCGGGCCCCGCTCATGCCCGCGCCGCAGCGGCCAGGATGGCCTCGACCGAGCGGTCGACGTCGGCCTCGGTGGTCGACCAGTTGGACACCGAGACCCGGACCAGGCGCCGTCCCCGCCACGTGGTGGCGCCCAGCCAGCACGTGCCGTCCCGCTGGACCTCCTCGACGATGCGGTCGGTGCGGGCGTCGTCGCCCCCGAACCCGGCCAGCACCTGGTTGAGCACGACCTGGTTGGCGATCTCGGCGCCGCCGGCGGCCAGGCCGTCGGCCAGGCGCCGGGCCAGGGCGCAGCACCGCTCGACCAGGTCGGCCACGCCGCTGCGGCCCAGCTGGCGCAGCGCCGCCCACGTGGCGAACCCTCGCGCCCGCCTCGACGACTCCAGGGTGAGGTCGGCGGCGGCGGCCGGGCCGGTGCCCGAACCCGTCAGGTAGGCGGCCGTGTACGACACCGAGGTCGCCTGCACGTCGGGGCGGGCGCAGAACGCGTACCCCGAGTCGTAGGGCACGTTGAGCCACTTGTGCCCGTCGCAGCCCCACGAGTCGGCCAGCTCGAGCCCGTCCACCAGGTGGCGGGTGGCGGGGCTGGCAGCCGCCCACAGCCCGAAGGCGCCGTCGACGTGGGCCCACGCGCCATGGTGGCGGGCGGCCTCGCAGGCGGCTCGCAGGGGGTCGCAGGCGCCCGTGTTGACGTTGCCGGCCTGGAGGCACACGACGGTGGGCGCCGGCCCCCCGTCCGCCAGCACCCGGCGCAGGGCGCCGGCGTCGAGCGCGCCGTTCGCGTCGGTGGGCACCGGCTCGACGACGTCGCTCCCGAGCCCGAGCAGGCGCAGCGAGCGGTCGACGGTGGCGTGGTGCTCGTCCCCGGCGACGACCCGGACGGGCGGCGCGCCGAGGAGGCCACGGCGCTCGACATCCCACCCGGCGTCCGCCAGCACGGCGTGGCGGGCGGCGGCCAGGCCGACGGTGTTGGCCGCCTGCCCTCCCGTCACGAAGCCCACCGACGCGGTGGCGGGGATGCCCAACAGCTCCTTGATCCAGGCGCCCGCCGCCTCCTCGGCGGCCACGGACGCCGGCGACAGGGAGGCGTTGAACGCGCACTGGTCCCAGCCGGTGGCGAGGACGTCGGCGGCCACCGCCGCGTCGAGGGAGCCGCCGATGACGAACCCGAAGAAGCGGGGGCCGGCGGTCGACACGAGGCCGGCGTCGGCGGCCGCCACCAGCGCGTCGACCACCTCGGCCGCCGGCGTCGGTGTCTCGGGGACGGGACCGCCGAACGCCCGGCGGAGGGCCTCGACGCCGGCGGCGGCCCGCACGGGCCGGTCGGCCAGGCCGGCCCGGTACGCGGCGGCCGCCGAGGCGGCCCGGTGGAGGAGCGCGTCCAGGTCGTCCATCGCCCGAACGCTAGGT
>Ga0247704_1000108_pt1 | contig 23262 bp, 24 predicted proteins | sample 41W_NmetaG_FD_189042 | JGI IMG/M metagenome (GOLD analysis project Ga0247704, IMG submission 189042) | Soil microbial communities from hillslope of Landscape Evolution Observatory, University of Arizona, Oracle, AZ, United States - 4-1-W_N | ecosystem: Engineered > Artificial ecosystem >...
GGGTTCGAGGCGACCCCCCGGCGCCGCCCGCGGCGCGCGGGCGGCGCCGGGGGGTCGCCTCGAACCCCGCCCGGGAGGCCGGGGTAGGCCGGGCCTCCGGGACTGGCCCAACGCCCGACCGCCGGCGGGAGGAGATCTTCGCTGCTCGGTCCAAGAGTCACACGCATCTCCCGCCCGGTCGACAGCCCGCGTCGGACCCTACGCAGCCGTCCCTGTGGACCGCCAGGGGGAGAACCCGGGGAAATGCGGGGGATTCCCGATCCGGGGTGCGTACCCCGGAGGTCCGGCGTCAGGCCCGTTCAGGCCGGCGTCAGGCACCGTCACCGGCGGCGCGGCGGTGGGCGCTTGGGCCGCTTCCTGGCCGACGACCGATTCGCCGGCGGCCGTTTCGCCCGGGGCCGGCCGGCGGGCGGTCGCCGGGCCGGGCCCGAGGCGGAGCGGCGCCCGCCGCCGGCACCGGTGGACGCGCGGTTGCGGCCGGCGAGGAGGAGCCAGGCCAGCCCGAGGGGCACGGCCGCCGCCAGCACGTACACGACGAGCGGAACGCCTCCCGAGTCGTCGTCCGCCGGCTCCGGCCCGGCCGCCAGGTAGTACCCGGGCGCCTCGAGCGCGCCGGTGAGCCCGTTCCCTCGGGCGAGGGGGGAGGACTCCTTGCGCTCCCACACCTGGCCGTCGGCCGAGTACAGCAGGGTGGTCGCCGGCGCCGCCGACGTGAGCCCGACCGTGCCGGGGACGCCGAGCCGGTCGACGGGCGTTCCCGACGGCTGGTAGGTCAGCGTGATCCGGTAGGCGTTGCCCTGCGGCTCGAGCGCGCCGGGGAGGGCCCCGAGCGTGCCGGCCGCCACCGAGACGACGTCGAGGCGGGCCGACTCGTCGGGCGGATGGGGCGCGACGGCCTTCGACTGGAGCTGGGCCAGGGCCTGGCCGTCGGGCGGCGTCGCCGTACCGGGCGCCGAACCGTCGGCCGCCAGGCGCAGCGTCGCCTGCGCCGGTTCGGGCGGGCGGTTCCCCTCGGCGAACCGCTCCGGCGGGTCCACCCACAGGTACTCGCCGGGGTGCGACCCGAAGCCGTCGAACAGCGGGCGCATCCCGCCCGGCGACCACCACGTGGTGGCCACCGCCACCACCACGTAGGCGGCGACGGCGCAGGCGCCCGTGCGCACGGCGGTGCGGGCGGTCACAGGACCGCCACCGCGTTGGCGGCGGCGTGGGTCACCGCCGGGACCGACCACCGGCCCGACGCCCACCGCTGCCACGACAGGAGGAGCCCGGCGGCCAGGTCGACCGGCAGCGCCCACGCACCCCACACGGTGACGTGGACGGCGGCGAACGCGGCCGCCGAGCCGACCACGGCCGCCGCCGCGCCGAGCGGCAGGAGAAGGCCGTAGAGCAGCCGGCGGAACAGCGCCTCCTCGGTGACGGCGGCCAGCGTGTTCAGGACGAGGTAGGCGGGCAGGGCGGGTACCGCCGCCACCCCGCCTCCGATCAGCCGCCCGGCGACGAAGGCGGCGACGCCGGCACCCGCCACCGCCACCGCGGCCGCCCGGCTCGGCCGGGGCGTCGCCGCCCCCGACGGCTCGGGCCCGTCGGCGGCGACGACCGGGACCCGCACGGCGGCGCCGAGGATGCCCACCACGACGAAGGCCACGACCAGGGCGGCGGTGGGGTCGGCGGCCGGGCGGACCAGCCACGGCCGGGCCAGCAGCACGGCGCCGCCCGCCGCCACGGCCACGGCGGGCGCGCGCCACGGCGCCCGCCGCGCCTCTACGGCGATCATCCGTCCGTCTCCTTGCGGGCGTCGGCCGCCTTCGCCCGGCGCGACGCCACGACGGCCATGACGACGAAGACGAGGATGGGCACGGCCACGAAGGCGAGCTCGAGCACCAGGCCGGCCGTGCCGCCGTGGGCCAGTGTCAGCGTCGTCACCTCAACCTCCCAGGAGCAGGAACAGCCCGCCCACCGTGAACAGCACCATCGCACCGAGGAGCGGGTACTGCGAGCGGGTGGCGGTGCGGGGGTCGTCGAACAGGGCGAGGGCCCGGTCGTGGGCGACGACGACGCCGGCCACGTGGCCGACGACGATGGCGCCGCACTGGACGTAGGCGACGGTCAACGGGGACACGAGGGTGAAGTCCACCGTCCAGTCGGCCGTCCCGAACAGGTCCCACCCCCGGCCGAGCGGGTCGCTGGCCAGCGCGTAGGCGGCCTGGCCCTCGAGCAGCAGCAGCGAGAAGTAGTGGGCCACGGCGTAGGCGAGGACGATCGGGACCAGGGAGTGGACGAAAGCCGCCCGCATCCCGGCGGGGCTCATGCGCCCGTCGACCAGGCGGGACGCCACCCGCATGGCGAGTGCGAACGCCACGGCCACCGTTGCCACCGCCCAGACGAGGCCGGCGGTCCCCGCCAGGGTGGCCGCGTCGCCCTCCAGGCCGCCGGTGAGGTCGAGCCAGAACCGGGTGCGGGTCAGGCCGTCGTACGTCGTCGAGCCGAGGGCGACGACCACCAGCGCCTCCAGCCCCGGGCGCCACTCGAGGGCGGCCAGGCCGACGAACGGCGGCCGCAGCCGCAGCCGCCCCTCGTCGTCCCGCCACAGGGGCGCGGCATGGGCCACGACGGAGAAGAGCGCCCCGAACGCCTCGCCGAACCGCAGCCAGCTCCGCCCCCGGGCGAGGGCTCCGGCCAGGACCGCCACCGTGTACGCCGCCATGAGGGCGAACAGCGTCCGGGGCAGCGCCCGATCGGGGTAGACCAGCTCGACCCACACGAAGACCAGGATGCCGAGGGCGGCCGGCCAGTAGGTGAGGGACTCCTCGCCGCCGTCCTCGCCCTCCACCTCGCCCTCGGCGTCGTCGGCAGCGCCTCCCCCCACCCGGCGCGCCACGAGGGCGAGGGTGTCGTACGGGCTGAGCACCCGCCACACGTCGCCGACCAGGCCGGAGACGAAGAGCACCCCGACCCAGAAGGTCACGTAGACGACGACGGGGGCCAGGTTGGTCGACGAGGAGTTGTCGCCGACGGCGGCCGCCGCCATCACGACGGCAAACAGCGCCAGCCCGGCGACGCGGGCGGCGACGGCGAGCACGCGGAAGGCCGGGTGCCGGGTGTCGGCGACGACCCGGCCGGCCGGGCCGCCCTCCAGTCGGGCCTCCGGCCAGAACAGGGCGAGGGCGCCGAAGGAGGCCACCACCGCGGCTGCCGCGCCGTAGCCGAACATCCACGTGGGCAGGGGAAGGTCGGCGCGCCCGCCCAGCCCGTGGGCGAGCAGCCACGTCGTCGTCACGACACTTCGAGGGTCATGAGCACCCGGCCGCGGTCCTCCAGCTCGACCTCGTGGCGACCCGGGATGGTCGCGTCGACCTCGATGTCGGCCGGCATGTCGGGCCCTACCGCGCCGATCAGGTCGTAGGTGTGGACGTGCACCTCGTCGGCCACGTCGCTGGTCACCCGCAGGCGCACGGTCTCGCCGAGGGCGACCCGCTCGGTGCGGACGCCTCCGCTCACCCGGCCGCCGGCGAACGACACCTCGATCGTGCGGACGGCTGCCGTCGTGGTGGTGGTCGACGCCGGCGCCCCGCCGGCGGTGGTCTCGGTGCCCGCCGCGGCCGTCGTCGTGGTGGTCGTCGACCCGGCGACCGGGTCGTCGTCGTCGCCGCACGCGGTGGCGACGGTGGTCAGAAGGGCGGCCGCGGCGCAGGCGCGCGCCAAGCCGGAGGGGGTCATCGGTCTCCTCGTTCGCAGGTGGAAAGGGATCAGGCGAAGGCGAGAAGAGGAGGGGGCCCGCGCTCGGTGACCGACGAGCGGCCAGGGCCGCCGGTCGGGATCGACCGGTGGCCGGGCCACGCCGGGACCGACGGCTCCGGCGGCGCGAGGGTGCGGCGGGACGAGAGGGCGGCGCGCAGGCGCTCGCCGGTGGCCCGGGCCAGGGCCACCCCCAGCAGGAGGGCGGCGGCGGCGGCGGCCTGGGCGGCCACCCCCCAGCGGAAGGCACGGTCGGCGAGGAGGGCGCCGGCGCCGCCGCCCTCCTGCTGGGGGTGGCCCGGGCCAGGGCCACCCCCAGCAGGAGGGCGGCGGCGGCGGCGGCCTGGGCGGCCACCCCCCAGCGGAAGGCACGGTCGGCGAGGAGGGCGCCGGCGCCGTGCCCGCCGGCCACCCGCTCGGCGGCCTCGAGCACGACGAAGGCGGCCACCTGCCCGCCGGCCAGCCAGGCCAGGCGCGGCGGCGAGTACCCGGCCCGCCGGCTCGTCGCCACCCAGGCCAGGGCGGCGACGGCGGCGCACGCCGCCAGCCACAGCCCGGGGCGGAGGTGGGCGTGCCCGGCGTCGAGGTCGGCCCGGCGGCCGGCGGCGGCGTAGCCGGCGACGTGCCCGGCGATCGTCCCGAGGGGCGACAGGGCCACGGTGAGGGCCAGGGCGGCGCGGCGCGGCGGGCGCATCGGCCCCAGGGTACGGCGGCCTCGTCACCTCGTGCGCCTACCGGGGCGACGCGCCGCCCTCAGTCATAGGAGCGGATGGCGCGGACGTTCAGCGCCATCATGACGGCGCCGAAGACGGCGATGACGGCGAACCCGCGTCCGATCCGGGCCCAGGCGTAGTCCTCCAGGATCAGCGACCGCTGCGCCTCCATGATGTAGGTGACCGGGTTGTACGTCGCCGCGATCTCCATCGGCGGCGTGAGCAGGTCGCGGGGGACGAAGTTCGGGGTCAGGAACAGGAACGGGAAGAACACCAGCCCGGCCGACTGCGTGGCGGCGGCGCTGCGCGCCTTGAGCGCCACCAGCTGCATGAACCCGGAGAACACGACGGCCCACCCGGCGACCAGGGCCAGGAGCAGCACGAACCCCGGCACCCCGGTGGCGACCGAGACCCCGAAGGGAAGGGCGGCGAGCACGATCAGGGCGGCGATGCCGAAGGCCTTCACCGCCTCGGCGGCCAGGCGGCCGAGCACCAGGGCGGTGCGGGGCACGGGCGCCGCCCGCAGCTTGTCGAAGTAGCCGCCTTCGATGTCCTCGACGAGGTACTGGGCGGCGCTGCCGAACGACGCCGCCAGCAGGAGGGCACTGGGCACCTGGAAGGCGCCGTAGTTCTGGCCCTCGAGGAACGAGGTGCCCCCGGCCGGGAAGATGCGAGCCGCCTGGCCGACGTTCACCACCAGGAAGAACAGGGGGATGAAGACCGTCGGGAGCAGGGCCTCGGGCGTGCGCCACGTCTCGATGATCGCCCGCCGACTGAGCACCCAGTAGGGCGTCACGCCTCCACCTCCTGGACCTGCCCGGCGACGCGCTCGCGGGTCCGGCCGGTGGCGTCGAGGAAGACGTCGTCGAGGGTCGGGTCGGCGTCCAGAGACCTTCGCTCCCGGAGCTCCGCCTTCAGCTCGTGGGGCGTTCCCTCCCGCACGATGGAGCCGCCGTCGATGATGGCCAGCCGGTCGCAGAGCTGGTCGGCCTCCTCCAGGTACTGGGTGGTGAGGAACACCGTCGTCCCCACGGCGTTGATCCGGCGCACCTCGTCCCAGACGACGAGGCGGCTGGCGGGGTCGAGGCCGGTGGTGGGCTCGTCGAGGAACAGGACCTGGGGTCGGTGGACCAGCGCCGAGGCGAGATCGAGCCGGCGCTTCATGCCCCCCGAGTAGCCCTTGATGGGTCGGTCGGCCGCGTCGACCAGGTCGACCAGCTCGATGAGCGCCTCGGCGCGGGCGGCCGCCTCGTCGACCGTGCTCCCGAACAGGCGGGCCTGGAGCACGAGCAGCTCGCGGCCGGTCTGGCGCGGGTCGAGGCCGGCCTCTTGGAGGGCGACGCCGATCCCCCGCCGCGCCCCGTCCGGGTCGGCCTGCACGTCGACCCCGGCGACGCGCGCCGTGCCCGACGTGATCGTCATGAGCGTCGTCAGCATGCGCACGGTGGTCGACTTGCCGGCGCCGTTGGGGCCGAGGAAGCCGAAGATCTCCCCCTCGGCGACCGCCAGGTCCACACCCCGGACCGCGTCGACCGTCCCGTCCCGGCCGCTGAACCGCTTGACCAGCTGTTCCGCCTCTACGGCGAGGGACATCGCTCGATGCTATCCACGCCGGTCCTGCGCCGACCGCCGACCGCTCGGGCACAGGGCGCCCGGTGGAGCGTCGAGAGGAGAACCGAACTCGTGGCCTACGCATTCCGAGGGTGCGAACCCGCGGTGATCCGCTACGACCGCTGTGAAGCCTGAGTCGGCGTCCCGGCCGGGAACGTTTATTCGCTCCTACCGCTCCTACCGCTGTGATCCGCTGGAGTTTATTCGGCCGCGTTCCTGGCCGGAGATCAGCCCAGCCGTTCGTCCTCGCCGGCAACACGCATCTCCCAAGAGCTCCTCGAGGATGGCGACGAGGACCTCCAGGATGCATCGACGCCGACGGCGTCCGCCAAGCCCTCGCCGCCGGGATGGTCGGCATGGGCGCCGCTGCGGGCTTCCGGGTCGTCGCCGACAGCGTCGAGCACCAGGCGCAGGTCGTCACGCTTCGTTCGCTCGGGGTGCACGCCGGGAGTACGCCGTCCGGGGCTTCGTCGACCAGCTCGGCCAGCAGATCTCGGTGATCCGGTCTCAGCAGCGTCACCAGGCATGGCAGGACCACGTCGAGGACGTCTTCAAGAACGGACGGGCCCGACGGCGCACCGCCAGCGGCTGATCGCCCTCGAGCTGGGCCGACGGACGAAGCCCGTTCGACGGGCGGATGTGCCGCGGCTGTCGCCTGAGATCGCCGTGGCCTACCTGGGCAAGACCGATCGAACCATCGCCCGTGACATGAACACCTTGAACGAGCTCGACTTGGTCCGCTCGACGGTGAAGGGCTGGGAAGCCCGGTCTGAGATCGTCACGGCGTTCCTGCCCGAGCGGGCCGACTCCCCGCTTACGGGCGAAGCGTGCCGCGACGTGGCCTGACCCGGCACCTCTCGACCCACGCCTCGACGTCGTCAAGCCGGGCGTGTCAGCTGCCGTCGATGAGCGTCGCCGGAATCTCGCCGCTGGCCAGTCAGCCCTGCGCCGTCCTGCGGTGGACGTGCAGGTAGTGGGCGACCTCGTCGGCCGTGCGCAGCTCCGGGTGACCCGGCCGGCGTGATCGGGGCCCTACGCCGGGACGAGGTCCGCCCGCCGAGCGTGCTGCTCGTTCCACTCGACGAGCACGTCGGCGGTCGCCATGGCGCGGTCCTGGAGATCGAAGGCGACGGTGAAGGCCTTGCGGGAGTCCGGAGCCTCGACGACGACGTAGAACTCGAGCTCGGAGGTCTCGATGTTCGCCGAGACGTCGGCCTCGAGGTCGTGGAGCTCGGCGAGGGCCTCGGCGACGTGGTCGAAGGTGAGCTCGATGTCGGCCCGGTCGAGCGGCCCGTGGGCCCCACGCAGCCTTCCCTTCGTCTCGACGACGAACCTCACGGTCGGTCTCCTTCGGGCCAGCACGTCTTCCGGAACCATTGAAGCAGATGGCCGGCGTAGTAGCCGCTGGAGGGCGTCTTAGCCACGCTCCTCAGGTGGACGCCGCACCCGCACCTGGCCTTCCAGTGTTTCTTGGCGGGCAGGATCGTCCAGCCGTGATCCTCGGCCAGACGGAGGACGGCTTCGATCTCCTTATCGGGGTGTCGCAGTCGCTGCATGGCAATAGCGTCCCGGCCGTTCGCTCAACGTCAAGGGCTCGCAGGCGGCAGGTTGCGGCTCGTCGGACACGGAGGTGTATCAGCCCGACGGCGGCATTGCCACCCGCTGCCGATCGCCGGCGTTCCCTCGTTGAGCCGCTCATGCCGTCGTTCTCGGCCGAATGCCGCCGGTGGCGGACCCGCAGCCAATAACGCCCTGACCTGCCGCTCCGCAGAGCCCGAGAGGAGAATCGAACTCCTGACCTACGCATTACGAGTGCGTTGCTCTGCCGTCTGAGCTACTCGGGCGGGAGCGGCCAGCGTAGCGGCGGCCCGGCCCGGCCCTCGACCCGGTTCCAGGATCCGAGGTGTCAGCGGGGGCGGGCGGCGGGACCGGTCGTGGCCGGGCGGGCCAGCCGCACCAGGAGGGCCTGGAGGAGCAGGGTGACGTTCGGGTTGTGGGCCAGCGCCTCGTTGGCCTGGCCGATCGCGTCGACGGCGGCCAGCCCGGCGCGGGCGTCCGGCGCGGCGGCGAGCCGGTCACGGTAGGCCCCGGCCAGGGCCGCCAGCCCGAAGCGGAGCTCGTCCGTCCGGGCCCGGCGCTCCTCGCGCTTGTGGCGGGCCTCGATCTCCTTGCGCTCCGCCGCCCGCTCGCCGTACGCCTTGGCCCGCTCCTCCGCTTCGGCCCGCTCGACGGCCTGGCGCGCCCGCAGGGGCTCGACCACCGTCTCCAGCCCGGCGACCAGCTCGTCGGCCACGACGGCCGCCGTGGCACCGGTGCCGTCGAGGCGGGCGGGGACCTCGGCCCACGCCGCCCGGCGCGCCGCGAAGCCCGGGTCCGACGCCAGCAGGCGGGCCCGCTCCGGCCGTCCGCCGGCGGCGGCCGCCACCTCGGCGGCGAGAGCCGGCCCCACGCCCTCCGTCACCAGCCGCTCGGCGATCACGTCCGGCGCCACCGGCGAGAAGTCGACCCGGGCGCAGCGGCTGGCGATGGTCACCAGCTCGGGGGGGACGTGCTCGGCCAGGATCACGAACACGGTCGTGGCCGGGGGCTCCTCGATGGTCTTGAGGAGGGCCGGCGCGGCGTGCTCGACGAGGTGGAAGTCGACGAGCACGAGCACCTTGCGCCGTCCCTCGACCGGGCTCAGCGACGCCAGCCGGCCGATCTCGCGGGCGTCGCCGACGGTGATGTAGGCACCGGTGCGCTCGTGGACGATGACGTCGGGGTGGGCGCCGCCCAGTGCCCGCCTGCACTCCTCGCAGGTCCCGCAGCCGCCCCGCGCGCACAGCAGCGAGGCGGCGAACGAGCGGGCGGCGGCGCGCTTGCCGGTCCCCGGCGGGCCGACGAACAGGTAGGCGTGCACCGGCGAGGCGGCGGCCCGCCGCAGCTGGGCGACGGCCCGGTCCTGCCCCAGGACACCCTCGTAGAGCGCTTCGACCATGCGGCCCCAGTGTCTACCCGAGGCGGCTGCCGCCGGCGACCGGTGGCCGGCCGCACACGGCGTCCCACACGCGCGCCGCCACCTCCTCGACGGTCCCCGACGCGTCGACGACGCGCCAGCGGTCCGGCTCCGACGCCGCCAACTGGCGGAACCCGGCCTCGACCCGGCGGTGGAACTCGCGGCTCTCTGCCTCGAAGCGGTCGGGACGCCCGCGCCGGGCCTCCGCCTCCTCGGCGGGGAGGTCGAGGAGCACCACCACGTCGGGCCACAGGCCGCCCGTCGCCCAGTCCGACAACCGGCGCACCTCGTCCACGGAGAGCCCCCGCCCGTAGCCCTGGTAGGCCAGCGACGAGTGCGAGAACCGGTCGGTCACCACGTCCCGCCCCGCCTGCAGGGCCGGGCCCACCACCTCGGAGACGTGCTGGGCCCGGGCGGCGGCCATGAGGAGCGCCTCGGCGCGGGCGTCGAGCGCGTCGACGCTCCGGTCCAGCAGCACGGCCCGCACCCGCTCGCCCACCGCCGTGCCCCCCGGCTCCCGCGTGAGCAGGGCGCCCAGGCGCGACGCCAGGAGGGCGGCCTGGGTCGACTTCCCGCACGCCTCGCCGCCCTCGAGCGCGATGAGGCGGCTCACCGCGGCGTGCTGCGGGCGGCCCCGGCGGCGAGGAGGCCGCGACCGGCGATGACGCCGGCGGCCAGGATGATCAGCCCGCCCAGGCAGAGCGTGATGCGCACGCCGGGGAGGGCGACCGTCAGCCCGCCGATGGCCACCGAGCGGTCGAACAGGCTCGCCGACACGTCGTCGAGCACCCGGGACGCCACGGGCGCCAGCGTGAACGCCAGCAGCAGGCAGAAGCGGACCAGGGTGTAGAGGAGGGCGAAGATGCGGCCCCGCAGCTCGTCCTCGACGTTGGTCTGGAGGATGGTGAAGCCGAGGATGTAGACGGCGCCGGCGCACAGGCCGAGGGCGGTGGCGAACACGAGGGCCAGCGTCATCTCCGACATGAAGGCGGCGGCGATGAGCGAGGCGCCGGCGCCGAGCACGGCCAGCACGAAGATCTTCTCGTGCGGCACCCGCCGCTGCAGCACGCTCAGGCCGACGATCCCGGCCGCCACGCCGAAGCCGAGGGCGGCGAGCAGCAGGCCGAACCCCGTGGAGCCGGCGCCGTAGATCTGGGCCGACGCCACCGGCCCGAGGGGGACGACCATGCCGCCGCCGATCAGCCCCGTGCCGATGCCGAGGATCACCGGCCGCACCACCGGGCTGTGGCGGATGAAGCGCCCGCCCTCGGCCAGCTCGCGGAACGTCTGGCGGAAGTCGCCCCTTCGCCGGCCGTCGCCGTCGGGCGACGCCCGCCGGTCGGACCGCGGGAGGGTGAGCGTCGAGATCATCAGGGCGGAGAGGAAGAACGTGAACACGTCGAAGTAGATGGCCACGAACTCCCGGTCCACCTCCAGGACCGCGAGGGCGTCGATGTTGGCCAGCCAGGCGGCCACGGTGGCCAGGAAGGCGAACATCACCGAGCCGATCGGGAACGTCCCGTAGGCCGCCACGAGCGACAGCGAGTTGGCGTTGGCCAGGAACTCGGGCCGCACCATGTTGGGGACCGAGGCCTCCTTGGCCGGCGACCACATCAGCGTGAAGATCTCCAGCAGCAGGGAGGCGAAGAAGAGCCCGGGGATGGTGTCGACGAAGGGCAGCGAGGCCAGCACGAGCCCGCGGCCGATGTCGCACGACACCATGACCTTCTTGCGGTCCCAGCGGTCGATGAAGACGCCGGCCGCCGGTGCCAGGAAGAACCCGGGCACCAGCCGCGCCGACAGGACGATGGCGACCGCCGTCTCGGGCGACGAGCCGCCGATGCGGGCGGCGATGGCGGTGACGGCGACGAAGCCGATCCAGTCGCCGAGCGATGACACCACCTGGGCCAGCCACAGGCGGAAGAACATGTGCGACCCGAACAGCCGCACCACGGACGCCCCGTCGTCGACGGGCGCGGGCCCGGCTGCGGGCGGCGTCGCCCGCGGCGGGGCCGTCGGCTCGTCCTCGGCGTCCAGACGCGGCCGCCTCCGTCGGGACGCCTCGGCCATCGGCCTCAGGGTAGGGGACGGGCCGACGGCAGACGGACTATCCCTGGTCGCCGCCGGCGCCGCCGTCCGCCTGCGCCGCCCTGGCCTTTGCCGCCTTCAGCGACTTCGTCGCCTCGGCGGTCTTGGCCGCCCTGCCCGTCGCCTTGGCGGTCTTGGCCGCCCTGCCCGTCGCCTTGCCCGACGCCTTCCCCGCCGTCTTGGCGGCCTGGCCGGCGGACTTGGTCGTGGCCTTCGCCCTGCCCGGCGCCTTGGCCGTCCGGGCGGTCCGCTTCGCCTTCTTGGGCGCCGGGCCCTTGGCCCGCTTGTCGGCCAGCAGCTCGGCGGCGCGCTCGGGGCTGATCTCCTCGACCGACTCGCCGCGCGGCACGGTGGCGTTGTACTCGCCGTCGGTGATGTACGGGCCGAACCGCCCGTCCTTGATGACCATCGGCGCGCCGGTCGCCGGGTCGGCGCCCAGCTCCCGCAGCGGGCCGGCCGCCGCCTGGCCCCGCCGTTGCTTGGGTTGGGCGTAGATGGCGAGCGCCTCGTCGATGGTGACCGAGAACAGCTGCTCCTCCGAGGTGAGGCTGCGGCTGTCGTTCCCCTTCTTGAGGTACGGCCCGTAGCGCCCGTTGGCGGCCACGATCTCCTCGCCCGTGGCCGGATCGGTCCCGACCACGCGAGGCAGCGTGAGCAGGCGCAGGGCGTCGTCGAGGGTGACGGACTCGGGCGCCATGGTCTTGAACAGCGAAGCGGTGACCGGCTTGGCGGCCTTGCTCCCACCGTCGGCCTCGCCCAGCTGGACGTACGGCCCGTAGCGGCCCGCCCTGACGATCACCGCCAGCCCGGTGGCGGGGTCCTCGCCGATGACGCGGTCGCCGCTCGGTGCATCCAGCAGCTCGGCTGCCTTCTCGAGCGTCAGCTCGTCGGGGGGCAGCTCCTCGGGCACGGCGGCCCGGTCGTCGCCCCGCTGGAGGTAGGGCCCGTAGCGGCCGACGCGCACGACGACCTCGCGACCCTCGCCGTCGGTGCCGATCGGGATGGAGTTGATGGCCCGCGGGTCGATCTGGTCGAGGCGCTCGGTGACCAGGTCCTTGAGCCCGGGGGCCTCGCCCCCGAAGTAGAAGCGGGCCAGCCACGGCACCCGCTCCTGGCGGCGGGACGCGATCTCGTCCAGCTCGTCCTCCAGGCGGGCGGTGAAGTCGTAGTCCACCAGCTGGCCGAAGTGCTGCTCCAGCAGGTTCACCACGGCGAAGGCGGTGAAGGTGGGGACCAGCGCCTGGCCCCGCTTCCACGCGTAGCCGCGGTCCTGGATGGTGGAGATGATCGTGGCGTAGGTGGACGGGCGTCCCACGCCGCGCTCCTCGAGGGCCTTCACCAACGACGCGTCGGTGTAGCGCGGCGGCGGCTGGGTGGTGTGCGACTTCGGCTCCAGGCCCCGCAGGTCGAGGGCGTCTCCGGGGGCGAGCGCGGGGAGCCGGACCTCCCGGTCCTCCAGCACCGCCTCGGGATCGTCGGAGCCCTCCACGTAGGCCCGGAAGAAGCCGGGGAAGGTGATGACCTTGCCGCTGGTCGCCAGCTCCACGTCCTCGCCGGCCGACGACGTGGCGCCGACGCGCACCTGCACCGTGTTCCCCACCGCGTCGGACATCTGCGACGCCACCGTGCGCTTCCAGATCAGGTCGTACAGGCGGAGCTCGTCGCGCCCGAGCGCGCCGGCCACCTGGTCGGGGGTCCGGAAGTCGTCGCCCGCCGGGCGGACGGCCTCGTGGGCCTCCTGGGCGTTCTTCACCTTCCGGGCGTACTGGCGGGGCTTCTCGGGCACGTACTCGGCCCCGTACAGCCGGGCCGCCTGCCGGCGGGCGGCGGCCACCGCCGCCTCCGAGAGGCTCGTGCTGTCGGTGCGCATGTACGTGATGAAGCCGTTCTCGTAGAGGCGCTGGGCCACCTGCATGGTGCGGCGCGAGTCGAACCGGAGCTGGCGGCCCGCCTCCTGCTGGAGGGTGGACGTCATGAACGGGGCGTAGGGCGAGCGCCGGTACGGCTTCTCCTCCACCGTGCGCACGGCGAAGTCGGATTCGCGCAGGCGGCCGGCCAGCGCCCGCGCCGCCTCCTCGTCGAGGCGGGCGACGTCGGCGCCCGCCTTGAGCTCGCCGGCCTGGGTGAAGTCCTTGCCCGTGACCAGCCGGCGCCCGTCCAGGACGACCAGGGCGGCGGAGAAGGGGGCGCTCCCCCGGGCCGTGAACGACGCCTCCAGGTCCCACCACCCGGCCGCCCGGAAGCGCATGCGCTCCCGCTCGCGCTCCACGATCATCCGGGTGGCGACGCTCTGCACCCGGCCCGCCGACAGGCGGGGCTTGATCCGCCGCCACAGCACGGGCGACACCTCGAAGCCGTAGAGCCGGTCGAGCAGCCGGCGAGTCTCCTGGGCGTCCACCAGCGGCATGTCGAGGTCGCGGGTTTCCTCCACCGCCCGGCGGATGGCGGGGGCGGTGATCTCGTGGAAGACCATGCGCTTCACGGGCACCCGGGGGGAGAGGACCTCGCGGAGGTGCCATGCGATGGACTCGCCCTCGCGGTCCTCGTCGGTGGCGAGGTACAGCTCGCTGGCGTCCTTCAGCAGCGCCTTCAGCCGCTTCACCACGTCCTTCTTGCGGCCGGACACCACGTACAGCGGCTTGAAGTCGTTGTCGACGTCGATGCCCAGGCGGGCCCACGGCTCGCCCCGGTAGGCGGCGGGGATCTCCGAGGGGTCGTCGGGCAGGTCGCGGACGTGGCCGACCGACGACTCGACCACGAATTCGGGCCCCAGGTAGCCGGCGATGGTCTTCGCCTTGGCGGGGGACTCCACGATCACGAGGGGCTTGGGCATGAAAGCAGAAGGTTGGGCGGAGCGGGTGCGGATGTCAAACGAAGGGGTGCCGGCAGGCCCCGCTGGCCCCGATCGGCCCCTTGTAGCCTCCCCCGATGGACTTCGTGCACCCCGACAAGCTTCTCGAGGCGTTCGGCACCATCGGGCTGTTCCTCGTGGTGTTCGCCGAGTCGGGGCTGCTCATCGGCTTCTTCCTCCCCGGTGACTCCCTCCTCTTCACCGCCGGCGTCTTCGCCGCCGCCGACAAGCTGAGCCTCCCGGTGATCCTCCCGGGCATCTTCGTGGCGGCCGTGGCCGGGGACCAGGTCGGCTACGCCTTCGGGAACAGGGCCGGGCCGGCGCTGTTCCGCCGGCCCGACTCACGGTTCTTCAAACAGGCGTACCTGGACAAGGCCCAGCGGTACTTCGAGGAGCACGGTCCCCGGACGATCGTCCTCGCCCGCTTCGTCCCGATCGTCCGCACCTTCGCCCCCATCGTCGCCGGCGCCGGGGAGATGCGGTACCGCACCTTCGTGACCTACAACGTGCTCGGGGGCCTGCTGTGGGGGGTCGGGGTGACCCTGCTGGGCTTCGCGCTGGGCGAGGCGATCGACATCGACCGGTACCTCCTGCCGGTGATCGCCGTCATCGTGGCTTTTTCCTTGGTCCCCGTGCTGCTCGAGGTCCGTCGGGCCCGGCAGGGGTCGCGGGCGGAGTAGGCGCCGCCGACCCGTTGCCGCCCGACTGGAGGGCGGCCCGGGCGGCCCGGAGCTGCGACCGCAGCTCGGCGTCCTCGTCGCCCAGGTCGAAGATCCACCGGTCCAGGGCGTCCACCGCCAGCTTCGTCGGCGGGTCGGACCCGGCCACCGCGTGGCCGGCCGGCGTCACCCCGACGGCGACGGCCGCCGCCTCCGACGACCCGGAGATGCCGCCCGACCTGCGCTTGGAGAAGGCGATGGCGCCGCCCAGGACGACCAAGGCGAGGGCCGCCACCGTGTAGCGGGCGCCGTCGTTGTCCTGGAGGTTGATCACCGCCGGCAGGATCAGCAGCGACACCAGGTTCATCACCTTGATGAGCGGGTTCAGGGCGGGGCCGGCGGTGTCCTTGAACGGGTCGCCGACGGTGTCGCCGATGACCGCCGCCTTGTGCGCCTCCGATCCCTTGCCGCCCTCGTTGCCGTCCTCGATGTACTTCTTGGCGTTGTCCCAGGCGCCGCCCGAGTTGGACAGGAAGTTGGCCATGAGCTGGCCGGTGACGATGACGGCGGCGAGGAACGCCCCCAGGGCGTAGTAGTTGATGCCGAACCCGATGATGACGGGGGTGAGCACGGCGAGCAGGGCGGGGGTCGCCAGCTCCCGCAGGGAGGCGGCGGTGCAGATGTCGATGACGGGGCCGTAGTCGGGCCGCTTGGTCCCGGCCATGATCTGCCCGTCGGCGAACTGGCGGCGGACCTCCTGGACCACCGTGCCCGCCGTGCGGCCCACCGCCCGGATGGCGAGGGCGCTGAACAGGAACGGCACCGATCCGCCGATGAGCAGGCCGATGAAGGTCTTGGGGTCGGCCACGTTGATCTGCGTGAGCGGGTTGCGGAACAGCGCCGACCCGACCTCCTCGATCCCAAGCTCCGACCCGATGGTCTCGATGAAGCTGGCGAACAAGGCCACGGCGGCGATGACGGCCGACCCGATGGCGAAGCCCTTGGTGACGGCCTTGGTGGTGTTGCCCACCGCGTCGAGGCTCACCATGATCCGCTGGGGCTCGCCCTCGAACTCCCCCGACATCTCGGCGATGCCCGCCGCGTTGTCGGCCACCGGGCCGAAGGTGTCCTCGGACACCACCACGCCGGTGGTGGCCAGCATGCCCATGCCCGTGAGGGCGACCAGGTACAGCGAGAACTGGATGTTCCCCTCGCCCAGCCCGATGGCCACCCCGAGGGCGGCGGCGATGGCCACGACGGCCCACACCGAGCTCTCCAGGCCCGACGAGATGCCCGACAGGACGGTGGTGGCGGGGCCGGTCCGGGCCGACTCGGCGATCTCGCGGACGGGGGCCGTCTCGGTCGACGTGAAGTACTCGGTGAGCCGGCTGACCACCTGGGCCAGCACCAGGCCGGTGACCACGGCCCAGAACACCCGCAGGTTGCCGACGTAGAACTGGGCGACCAGGAAGGTGCCGATCACCGTCAGGACGCCGGCGGTGAGGAAGCCCCGGTTGATAGGGGCCATGGCCGACTTGTCGTTCGGGGTGGCCCGCACGGCGTACACGCCCACGATCGAGGCCAGGACGCCGATGGCCCGGGCGACCACCGGGAACACCAGGCCGAGGGCCGGGTTCTGGCCGATGGAGTCGAAGGCGGCGACGCCGAGGATGATCGAGGCCACCAGGGTCACCTCGTAGCTCTCGAACAGGTCGGCGGCCATGCCGGCGCAGTCGCCCACGTTGTCGCCCACGTTGTCGGCGATGGTGGCCGGGTTCCGGGGGTCGTCCTCGGGGATGCCGGCCTCCACCTTCCCCACCAGGTCGGCGCCCACGTCGGCCGCCTTGGTGAAGATGCCGCCACCCACCCGCAGGAACAGGGCCAGCAGCGAGCCGCCGAAGCCGAAGCCCACCAGGATGGCCGAGCTGGTGTTCTGGAAGAGCAGGATGATCAGCGTGGCGCCGAGGAGGCCGAGGCCCACGGTGAACATGCCGGCCACGCCGCCGGTGCGGAACGCGACCTTCAGGGCGGCGGGCAGGGACCCCGACTTGGCGGCGGCGGCGGTGCGAACGTTGCCTCGCACGGCCAGCCCCATGCCGATGAAGCCGGTGAGCCCGGACATGAAGCAGCCGGCCAGGAAGGCCAGCGTGCGGAACAGGCCGGACTGCACGAACGACAGCGCCTCCTCGCCGTTCGGCTTGGCCACGGTGGTGGACGTGATGAACACGATCACCACCAGCGGGATGAGGATGTAGCCGATGGTCTTGAACTGGCGCCGCAGGTAGGCCATGGCGCCTTCCTGGATGGCGGTGGCGATCTCGATCATCTTGGGCGTGCCCTGGTCGGCGGCCAGCACCCCCTTCATCAACGAGAAGCCGACGGCGATGGCCAGGAGGGCGGTGCCGGCCGAGAAGAACAGCCACGCGAACTCGCCCCCCGCGAGGTCGAACGCCTGGTAGCCGCCTTCGGCGGCGAGGATCTTCATGCGGAACGCTCCTTTGCGTGTTCGGGCGGGTCGGGCGGGGCGGCGGCGTCGCCGGGGACGGCCGCCTGCACGTGGACGTAGATCTGGCGGGCGACCTTGTCGCCGACGGTGCGGCGATGCCCGTCCACCAGGAGGACCATGGGCCCGTCGAAGGGATGCTTCTCGCGCACCTCCACCCGCACCCCGGGGCGCAGCCCGAGGGTGTCGAGGAAGGCGACGACGTCGCGGTCGGTCGAGCCGGGCACCGCCACGACGGCGACATCGCCGGGGTCGAGGGCGTACAGCGGCGGCAGCTCGGGGATGTCGCCCACCTCCGAGCCCGGGATGGGGAACCCGTGCGGGCAGGTGGCGGGGCGGTCGAGGGCGACGTACAGCCGGTCCTCGACCTCCTGGGGCAGCTCGTGCTCGAAGCTGGCGGCGAAGCGGTCGGCCTCGTTCCAGGGGTAGCCGAGCATGTCGGACAGGAAGCGCTCGACGATGCGGTGCCGGCGGATGGCGGCCACGGCCCACTGCCGCCCCTCGGCCGTGAGCTCCACGCCCCGGTACGGCTTGTGGTCGCACAGCCCGCGGTCGGCCAGGCGCTTCACCGTGGCGGTGACCGTGCCCGGGCTGACCCCGAGGGCCTCGGCCAGCGCGCCGGTGTGGGCGTCGGGTGCCGACCCGTGGCCGCCGGTGAGCCGGTAGATCGACTTCAAGGTCTCCCGTTCCGACTTCGTCAGAGGCACGTCCTGGTTTCTCAAGGCCTGCAAATCTACATTTTTGGGGTCTGAAAAACAACCTGCTCGTGCCGTCAGTCCTTCGCTGGCGCCGGCCGGCCGCCGGCCCCGTCGGGCCCGTTGGTGGGCGCCGACTTCGACAGGTGGTACGGGACCGACGTCACCACCGTCCCCGGCCGGTCGAGCAGGGCCAGCTTGAGGGCCAGCGCGCTCTGGTTGTGCAGGATGTTCTCGTACCACCGGTCCACCACGAACTCCGGGATCAGCACGGTGATGGTGTCGTTGTGCCACCGCTCGTCCAGCTCGTCGAGGTAGCCCTCCACCGACTCGACCAGGTCACGGTAGGGGGACGGCACGATCTCGAGGGGCACGTCGAAGCCGAACGCCGACCACTGCCGGTGCATCTCCTCCGCCTCGGCGTCGTCGGACGCCATGTAGACCGCGCTGAGGTGGTTGGGCCGCATCGACTTGGCGTAGCTGAGGGCCCGGATGACGCCGCGGTGGACGCGGCCGACGAGCACGACGACGGTGTGGTTGAACGTCTCCGGCTTGACCTGCTCGGGGGTGATCTCCAGTGCCTTGGCCACCTTGTCGTAGTGGCGGCGGATGGCGAGGAACAGCACGATGATCATCGGCAGGACGACCAGCGGCACCCACGCCCCGCTGGTGAACTTGGTGGCCGCCACGACCAGCAGCACGAAGAAGGTGACGGCGGCGCCCACGCCGCTGATCGCCGCACCCAGGCGCCACCCCGCGGGCTTGTGGCGCTGCTGGTAGCGCACCATGCCCAGCTGGCTCAGGGTGAACGACGTGAACACGCCGACGGCGTAGAGGGGGATGAGGGCGGTGGTGATGCCCCCGAAGGCGACGATGAGCGCGGAGGCGGCCACGCCGAGGAACACGATGCCGTTGGAGAACACCAGGCGGTCGCCCCGGTTGCCGAACTGACGCGGCAGGTACCCGTCCCGGGCGACGATCGAAGACAGCCGCGGGAAGTCGGCGTAGGCGGTGTTGGCGGCCAGGACGAGGATGGCGGCGGTGGCGAACTGCAGGACCAGGTAGAGCGGGCCGCCGCCGTAGACGGCGTGGCCGAGCTGCGACAGCACCGTCTCCTCGTGGCTGGGGAAGGGATGCAGCCGGTGGGCCAGCACGGCCGTCCCCGTGAAGAGGGTCCCGAGGATCACGGCCATCCACGTGAGCGTGATGGCGGCGTTCCTCGACTGCGGCCTGCGGAAGGCGGGGACGCCGTCGGCGATGGCCTCGATGCCGGTGAGGGCCACGGCGCCCGACGAGAAGCCCTTGAGGAGCAGGAACAACCCGAGCGTCCCGCCCGCCTCGCGGGCCGCCTCCGACCGCTCGGGGTCGAAGACGATCCGGTCGATGTCTCCGAAGAACGACCGGGCCAACCCGTACAGCACGAGCAGGGAGATGCTGACGATGTACACGTAGGTGGGCACGGCGAAGATCCGGCCCGACTCCTTCACGCCCCGCAGGTTCGCCATGGTGATGAGCCCGATGAGGCCGACGGCGAGCGCCACCCGTTGGCTCTCCACGCCGCGGAACGCCGGGATGGAGATGATGGCGGCCACGCCGGCGGAGATGGACACCGCCACGGTGAGCATGTAGTCGACGAGGATCGAGGCACCCGCCACGAGCGACGGGTAGAGGCCCAGGTTCTCCCGGCTGACGACGTACGACCCGCCGCCCTGCGGGTAGGCGTAGATCGTCCGCCGGTAGCTGGTGACGACGATGGCGAGCAGGACGGCGACGGCGACGGCGATCGGCACCAGCCGGCTGAGCCCGATCTCGAGGCTGCTGCCGGCGGCCACCGCGGTGACGAAGAGGATCTCCTCGGTGGCGTACGCGGTGGACGAGATGGCGTCCGAGGAGAAGACGGCCAGGGCGATCCTCTTCGGGATGCGCTGGTGCTCCTGCTCCGCCGAGGAGAGCGGGCGCCCGACGATGACCCGCTTCAGCATGGTCAGCACGCCGGGGACGATAGGCGGGCCGGTGACGGTGCGGCGTTCCCGCCCGAGTTGTGCGCCGCCCGCCGACTGAGTTGGATGGTGGGCCATGCACGTCCTCGTCGTCGGATGCGGGCGGGTCGGCTCGGAGCTCGCCAGGAACCTGGATGAGTCCGGCCACTCGGTCGCCGTCATCGACAAGGATCGGCGCGCCTTCCAGCGCTACCTGCCCGACACCTGGGCGGGCCGCGCCGTCGTCGGGTTCGGGTTCGACCGCGACCACCTCGAGCAGGCGGGCGTCCGCGACGCCGGCGCACTGGCCGCCACCACGGGGGGCGACAACACGAACATCCTCACCGCCCGGATCGCCCGCGAGACGTACCAGATCCCGTCGGTGGTCGCCCGCATCCAGGACCCCCGCCGGGCCGTGATCTACGAGCGGCTCGGGATCCCCACCGTCGCCCAGGTGCAGTGGACCACCGACCAGGTCCTGCGCCGGCTGTTCCCGGGGGAGTCGGTGGTGGAGTGGGCCGACCCGTCGGGCGGCGTGTCCATGGTCGAGCGCGCCCTGCCCGACGCGTGGGCGGGCGCCCGCCTCTCCCGTCTCGGCCGCCAGGGCCAGTTCCGCGTCGCCGCCGTGAACCGGGCCGGCGCCGCCCGCCTGGTCGGCCCCGACGTGGTCGGCCAGGAAGGGGACATCCTCCACATCCTCGTCGCCCGCGAGGCGCTCGAGATCCTCGAGACCCGCCTGACGGCAGGCGACTCCGACGGGGGCGGGCGATGAAGGTCGCCATCGCCGGCGGCGGCAACGTCGGCACGTACATCGCCGCCGACCTCAAGGCGGCCGGCCACGACGTCCTCATCATCGAGCAGGACCCCGACGTGGTGGCCCGGGTGTCGCCCACGGTGGACGTGCAGTGGTTCCTCGGCGACGCGTGCGAGGTGTCCAACCTGCACGAGGCCGGCCTGGCCCGGACCGAGGTGGTGGTGGCGGCCACCGGCGACGACGAGGACAACCTGGTCGTGTCGCTGCTGGCCAAGCAGGAGTTCGCCGTTCCCCGCGTGGTGGCCCGCGTCAACCACCCGAAGAACTACTGGCTGTTCAACGAGTCGTGGGGCGTGGACGTGTCGGTGTCGACGCCCCACCTCCTCACCGCCCTGGTGGAGGAGGCGGTCTCGGTCGGCTCGCTGGTCCGCCTGCTCCAGTTCCGGGACGCCCAGCTGGTCGAGGTCACCCTGGCCGACGACTCGCCGGCGGCCAAGCAGGCGATCATCGACCTCGGGATCCCCCGCGATGCCACGGTCGTGGCCGTCATCCGGGAGAGCCACGTGATCGTCCCCCGGGGCGACACGGTGCTCGACGCCGGGGACGAGGTGCTGGTGCTGGTGACGCCGGAGTCCGAGGACGCCGTCCGCCAGATCCTCGTGGGGCCGTAGCCGGCCCCCCGCTAATGCCCTGACCAGAAACGTTTGCCGCGTTCTCTACCGCAGGGTCCGCGGCCGCCCTCGCCGCCGGAGGCGGCCTCTGCGGATGCGGACACCGGGAAACGACAGGGCGGAGGCGGCGCGAGCTCCGCTCGCCCGCCGGAGCACGATCCAACTCGACCGAATGGAGTGAGCGAAGCGAACGAATGAGGTCGAAGCCCTAGGCGAGGAGCTCGTACCTCGGGTTCGTCACCACCAGGCGCCCGCCCTTGCCCTTGGGGGCGCCCCGGCCGGTGACCATCAGGCGCCGCCCGGCGTTGATGCCGGCGATGCGGGTGCGACCGGTCCACATGGCCACCAGCGAGCCGGTGCCGTCCTTGATGGTGGCCTCGAGCCACGGCGAGCCGTCGGGGCGCGGCACGATGCGCACGCTGGTGATCTCGCCCACGACGGTGATCTCCTCACGGGGCTTGGCGTCGGCGATGCAGACCGCCCCGTCGAACTGCGCGCAGAACTGGCGGAGCCGGTCGCGGTCGAGCTCGCTGACCGGTGTCGTCAGCCGCTTCAGCGCGTTCTTCAGCGCCATCGCCGTCCCCTTCGCTAGGAGTCGCCGTCGAGCTCGTCGGCCGGGCCGCAGAACATGGTGATCCGCACCGAGGTGCCCGAGTCGGAGGGGTCGAAGGCCACCTCGTCCACCAGTGTACGGATGAGCGGGATGCCGAGGCCCCGCTCGAAGTTGAGGCGCTCGGGGTCGGTGACCGGAGGGTGCTCGGGGAGCTGGGACGGGTCGAACCCGGGCCCCCGGTCCTGGATCCGGACCTCCAGGCGGTCGCCGCCCTCGGACCACCGCAGGGTCACCCGGTCGTCCACGCCGCCGCCCACGTGCGCCTCGATGGCGTTGGTGCACGCCTCGGAGACGGCCAGCTTCAGGTCGTCGACCCGGTCGTCGGCCAGCGCCCGGCGGGCGGAGGCGAGGGACGACACGACCAGGCGCGCCAGTCCCACGTACTCCGCACGCGCCGGGATCTCGAGCTCGATGACGGGATCGTCGGCCGTACCCCCTTCCGCCACGCGCCGCCCCTAACCGGCGACGGCGGCGTCGACCGAGTCGTGGATGGTGAAGACCTTGGTGAGCCCGGTGATCTCGAAGACCTTCAGGATCCGGTGCTGGGTGCACACCAGGCTGAGGTCGCCGTCGTGGCTGCGCAGCCGCTTCAGGCCCCCGACGAGCACACCCAGCCCCGTGGAGTCGAGGAAGTCGACCGCCTCGAGGTCGACGACGATGTTGTGCTTCCCCTGGCTCACCAACTCGACGAGCTTCTCGCGGAGGCGCGGCGCGGTGTACACGTCCACCTCCCCGCGGACGGCGAGCACGGTCGTGGCGCCGTGCTCGGTGACGTCGAGACCGAGATCCATGTGAGCCCCTTCCTCCTCGGCGCCGGGCGCGCCGCCGGCGTGAGGTGCAACCTACCCGAGGGCGCCGCAGCCAAGCATCGTGACGGGCCGCTGCCGCCGTTCCCCGCACGCCGGAGCCGGCGCCGGCCTCCCGGTGGGGAGGGGCGGGTCAGGATGCCCTGCGGTCGGCCCCCGACGTCGCCAGGGCCCGGTCGGCTCCGTCGTCGACGCCCAGGTCGGGCACGAACCACTCGGGCGACCCGGCCCGCCTGGACCGGCCCGCGGCCTTCGCCCGGTCGGCCTGCGCCGGCCCCGGCTCGTCGGAGGCGGAGGGCGGCGGGCCCTCGGGGGCGACCGCCTCCAGCGGCACCCGCTTGACCTCGCCCTTCACCCACAGCACGTGCATCAGCAGCACCGTGGCGAGCAGGCCGCCGGCGAACAGGGCCAGCGACCGCTGGGCGTCGCTGGCGCGCTCCTCGTCACCCAGCTCCCGGAACGACGGCGAGTCCGCCGCCAGCTCCCCGGTGTCGCCGCCCTCGACCGCCTCGCCGCCTTCGCCCTGCTCACCCTCGGGCACGTCGAACGGGAGGGTGCCCTGGAAGCCGGCGTCGGGCAGGGGGAC
>Ga0247704_1000110_pt1 | contig 23248 bp, 22 predicted proteins | sample 41W_NmetaG_FD_189042 | JGI IMG/M metagenome (GOLD analysis project Ga0247704, IMG submission 189042) | Soil microbial communities from hillslope of Landscape Evolution Observatory, University of Arizona, Oracle, AZ, United States - 4-1-W_N | ecosystem: Engineered > Artificial ecosystem >...
CCCCGGGCCCCGCCGCCCCCGAGGCGGTGGCCGGTGCCGTGACCGCCCTGGCCCGCCAGCGGCCCGACGTCATCGTGGTGGCCCGGGGCGGCGGGGCCCGGGGGGAGCTGGCCTGCTTCGACACCGAGGTGGTGGCCCGCGCCATCGCGGGGTGCGGGGTGCCGGTGTGGGCGGCCATCGGCCACGCCAGCGACGACACGGTGGCCGACCGGGTGGCCAACCGCAGCTGCCCCACCCCCTCCGCCGCCGCCTCCGACCTGGTGGCGCGGGTGCACGACTTCGAGCGCCGGCGCAACGAGCACCTGGTGCTGGCCGACCACCGCCGGCGGGTGGCCGACGTGGAGGCCCGGGCCCGGCGGGCCTGGCTGGTGGCCATCGTGGCGGTGGCCGCGCTGGTGGCCCTGGTCCTCGCCGCCCTGGGCTGAACGCGACGACGCCGGGCGGCCCGTGGTCGAGCCGCCCGGCGCCTCGGGGTGTGGGCGCTACGCCGCCGGCTCGCCGGCGGCCGCCTCCCGGCGGGGGGAATCGAGGAACTGCACCCGGTTGGCGATGATCTCCACCTTCGAGCGGGCCGCCCCCTCGGCGTCGTTCCAGGTCGAGCGGCGCAGCGTCCCCTCCACCAGGATGCGCCGCCCCTTGGCCAGGTGCTCGGCGCACGCCTCGCCCAGGGTGCCGAAGGCGACCACGTCGAAGAAGTCGGCGCCGTCCTCGCCGGCCCGGGGCACGGCCAGGCGCATGGGGGCCACCGCCCGGCCCGACGAGGCGTAGCGGAGCTCGGGGTCCCGGGTCAGTCGCCCGACGCCGATCCACAGGTTGGTCATGGTCCTGCTCCTTTCGTGTAGCGAATGCGGCCGGGGGATCCGTCGACTGCGCCGCCCGTCGACCACGGCCGAAAGGGACGGGTCAACCGGCGCCGAGAGGCGAGGCGAGAGCGCAGCGGGCCCCAGCGAGCGAGGCCCCGCCGAGCGAGTGGGTCGAGCCGTCCGGTTGACGCGGCGCTGGCCGTGGTAGGGCAGAGGCGCACCGAGAGCCGACGATTCCCGGTCCGCCCCCCACGAAGGGAGCGCCGTGCCCAGCCCGTCGGCGTCGGCACCTGGATGGGACCGATCGGGACGCGCCGGCCGGGCGGTGGCGCCTCGTCCACGGCCGCGAGAACGACCCGGCCGGCGGCGTCGTGGCCGCCCTCAGCACGCCCGGGAAGTGGTGCGCTGCCGGAGCAGGTGGTGGCGGGCCTGGACGGCGGGGGCCAGGCGGTCCAGCTGGGCGGGCGAGACGAACGGAAGGCGGACCCGCACCACCAGGCAGTCGTCGCCCACCGGGCGGGCCAGGCCGAAGCGCTCCAGGCGGCGCAGCGTGCGGGCCACCGCCGACTGGTGCCCGTGGGGGGAGCCCATGCCGAGGTCGGCGGCCAGGGCGGCCAGCGACGTCGTCGTACTGCCACCGCGGTCCAGCTGGTGGGCCAGGTGGCGCCAGGCGACGAAGGCGCCCGGGCCGAGTACGGGCAGCCACACCGCCGTGGGGTAGCAGTCGTCGGGCCCGAAGCGCCCGGCCGGCGTCCCGGGACGTCCAGCCGGCGAGGCGAGGACGCGCAGCGGCCGCTCCGGGTTCACGCCGCGCTCCCCGTGCCGGCCAGGGCCGCCTCGGCCATCTGCCGGCGCCACTGCAGGGTGCGAAGCTTGGCGCCTCGCTCGGCCGCCAGGTCGGCCATGCGCCGGCCCTCGATGCGGGTGGCGGTGATCAGCTCGGCGTCGCCGGCGCTGATGAGCCCGTCCGCCACCGCGTCGTCGAGCACCTCGGCCAGCACCTCGGCGGGATGGGGCTCCTCCTCGCCGGCGTTGAGCGGCATCGCCTGGGGATCGACGGAGATCACGTGGGCTGCGTCGCGGCTGGCCTTCTTGGCCGCCCGCCACAGGTCCTGGCCGGCGTCGAGGAGGATGTTGGCGGCGATCTTGGTGGGGCGGCGCTCGATGGGGTAGGTGCGGATGCGGCGGTAGACGGCAGCGACGGCAGCGGCAGCACGCTCCTCGGCGTCGCCGAGGGCCCACCACGAAGAGGCGAGCCGACACGCGCCCGGCATGAGCAGCTGGAGCATGGCTCGGGCGGCGCAGTCGGATGAGGGAGCCCGCTCCGCCAGAAAGGCAAGGATGGCGTCGGATTGCACCAGCGAGGCGGCACGGACGCGCTGGATGAGCTCCCCGAGCGAGGAAGCTCCGACCTTGTCGCAGAGGTCGGCGAGTTCAGCGCAGGGCCGCTGATCGGCGAAGCGCTCCCAGTCCTGCTCAAGACGGTCGAACACGGATGGCACTGGTTCCTCCTGTCGGTCTGGACAGGTGGAACCCTGCGATCCGGGACTCCCTCAGCTACTCCCGCCTCCGCTCCCCCTGCGGACACCGCTGAACTTTCAGCAACGACCGGGGCGCGCGTCGAAGTCACCACCCTGCCGACCTGACCTACATCCGGTCCGGTGACACTCGGAGGCCGCAGGACACCCGGGGCGTAGTCGTGGCCAGCGCCGGCAATGACGAGGCGCTGCTCGACGCCGCCTTCCGCCTCGCGATGGAACATGACCCTCCAGGGGTGATGGGCGGCGCGACCCGCGCCCTCGGCGTGGCGGCCGGGTTGGCCGTGCCCTCCGCCGAGGCGGCCGCTCTCGACGCCGCCCTGCTCGTTGAATCCCTGGCTTCGGGGGACCCCGATCAGCTTCCGGAGCGGCGCCTGGAGGCCCTCGCCGCGCTGACCCGCTGGAGCCCTGCGGTGCTCACCCAAGCTATGGGCCTTCTGCCGACCGGCGTCGTGGCCTCGCGCGACCCGGAAAGGACGCTCGCCGTCGCCCGCGGGATTCTGCTGCGGGCACGGGAGGTTCTGGAGGGGATGGCCGGCTCGTGATCGATGGTGAAGACTCGGGTGTCACCCCGGAAGTGCCCCGTCACGGGCGGCCGTACCTGCGCCCAGGTGGCACCGGCGTCTCGCAGGGCGCGAAAGGCGCGTAGATCCATCCACTCCTCCGTGGAGAGCAACATGGTGGTGGTCGTCCTCCGTGCGTGTTGGTGGCTAGCCGTCACGCCGGAGGATGACCGTCACGTTCCATCAGCTGGTGGACCCCGCCGGGCCGACCTACACATCCAGCCCTGTACATCGAGCGACACGTCGAGTCGTACGCGGAGCGACACATCCGGTTGTACACCGACACTCGCCGACCTGCGCCGACGACATCGGGTGCGGAGCCTCGACGCCGAGCACCTCGAGCTTCTCGCGCGGATCGCCGTTGAACACCGTCTGCTCCGGTGGTGGCGGCGGTTGCGGGCCGGCTGGTACCTGCGGATAACCCGGAACGACGTGGAGGCGGGCGAGCAGCACGAAGGTCCGCCGACCTGGGGTTCCGCCTCAGCGGAAGGGTGCGAAGAACTCGTCGTCGACGATCGTGATGTCCTTTATGCCCAGCCGTCGCTCGATCAGGAGCTCCACCAGCCGCTCGCCGTCGATGAGGTCGATCGGCTTGTAGCCCGGCGCTCCTGCCTGCTCCTCTGCCTGCTGGGTGAACACGCTCGTAGTGATGAAGATCCCGCGGTCGAAGGGACCGAGTGCCCCTTGGAGCTCGCGGACTTGCCGCGGCGTCACTGGGTTGCCATCGGCGTAGCGCTTGCACTGGACGCCGACGCGGAACGACACGACTGGGTTCACGCGCAGGTGACCCTCGACGTCGATTCCCCGGTCGCCGGCCTGTCCGACCGTCCGTAGCTGCGTGAGCCCGAGCTCCGTGAGCAGACGCTTGCAGACGTGCTCGAAGCCGGTCGGGTCCAGATCGAGGACCGTCGAGCGAACGGCGGTGAGCAGCTCGACGTCGGCAGACTCTCCCGGCGACACGGGCGCAGGCGGCTGCTCGGGATCAGCCCCGTCGTCATCGGCACCGCTCCCCTGGCCCCACTCCTCGCCACGCTCGGTTCTGACTCGCTTGAACAGGGCGTGGGCGGTGTCGTGGTTCTGCTCCTCCAGCGGGAGCGCCCAGCCCTCCTTGGAGAGCTTCCAGCGGCCGCGCTCGGAGCCGTCGAGGAGCTCGGCCCACACCAGGTAGTTCCGGGCCCAGTGGACCTGGTTCTCCACCCGGAGCGAACCGCTCTTGGTGCGCTCTGCCCGTTCGTCGTCGGGGATGGCGAGGTTGTCCAGCACGAGGTCGATTACCTCGCGAGGCTTTGCCGCGCCTCCGAGCTCGCGCAGCGCCGTTAGCAGCGGCCAGAAGAACCGGATGAACTTCGGGCCGGCAGGCATCCGACGATGCTCCCACAGGCTCCCGGTGAGAGGCCGAGATCGGCTGGCTGGGGGCTCAGTAGTCGCTGGCGCGGGTGCTCTGGTAAAGCGAGGCGGCATCGGTGGCCTCCGCGACGGCTTCCCGCACCCCGGGCTCGGTGAGGTCGAGCACTCGGAAGGTCTCGCCGATCTTGGTGATCGCGTCGATGCGCTGGAAGTGCTGTCCGTGGCGTTCGGCGTAGGCGGCGAGGCCTCGCAGCTTCGGGAGGGCGTCGCCGAGGTGGTGGCCGTGGGGATCGACGATGGAGGCGGCGATCGAGCCGTCGCCGGCCTTGGTGAAGAACACGAAGTCGGGGCGCACCGTCCGGACTCGGCCGCCGTGGTCGTAGGCGACGGCGAGGGCGTCTTGACTGGACCGCGGCGGATTGCGGTACCAGCCGACGAACCCCGGCCGGGCACTCTCGCGGGCGAGGACGGCGGCTTCCCAGTCGTTGGGGTCGAGCGGGAAGGTGCCATCGTCGTCGGCGAGCAGGTGCAGCAGGTAGCGCGGGACGGGCGTCTCGGTGTCGCCATGGCGCGCAGTGGTCGGCACGAGCCAGGTGGTGGGCTTGGCCAGGTCGAGGTCCTGGGGTTCGGCGGTCATCTCCCGGAGCTGGCGGTAGACGTCCTGGCGCTCGTCGCTGAGTGCCTTGATGGCGACGCGGTGCTCGGTGAGCCACTTCTTGGCCATGGCATCAGCCTCGGCGTCGAGGTACTCCTTGACCTCGGGGACCATGCCGAGGGCGGCGACGGTGACGTGGGCGTCGAGGAGCACCTCGTCGGGCTCGCCGGCATCGGTGTCCGCGTCGGCGAGGTGCTCGGCGTAGGTGCGGACCACGTCCGGGCTGAGGGCTCGGGCGGCTCGCCGGTAGGCGTCGTCGATCACAACCTGGTCGGCGACGGCGACGAACTGGTCGAAGGTCGCCTCCTTGGCGTGCAGGTGGGCGACGACGGTCTTGCCTTCGACGGTGAGGACCGAGGAGCGGGCGGCGGCGATCTCGGTGGCGTAGCGGGCCTGGGCTGCGTCGAGGACCTTGTGCAGCTCGGCGTGCGCCTTCTTGCCGGCGCCCGGGAGCAGGCCGTCGACGGCGAGCTCGTGGGCGAGGGCGGTGAGGCGCTTGACCGGCTTGGTCGCCCGCTGCGGCAGCGACTGCGACGGCAGCGACAGCAGCTTGTCCCACACGTCCTCGGCGATCGCCGGGTTCGGGGTCACCTCGATCGGGTTGACGAGCACCCGCCGGACCGGCGGCGTGTCGTCGTCGCGGTCGACGCTGCGGCCGTGCATGAGGGCGTCGGCGACGGCGGTGACGGTGCGGGTATCGAAGAACGGAAGCAGACAGTCGACGGCGTTCAGCCGCTCGTTGCCGGGGATGCGCCGGGCCAGCGGGGTGCGGACCATGCGCCCGAGGAGCTGGGTGATGTGGGTGCGGTCCTTGGCCGGCCGGAACGACACCATCACCTCGGCCCGAGGGCAGTCCCACCCGGTGCTGATGGCATCCTTGGCGATCAGCACCCGCACCCAGGTCGACTCCTGCACCCGCTCCGGCGCGATGTAGGGCACGGAGTAGGCGCCGTAGAGCTGGGCTGAGTGCTCGCCCAGCACGTGGGCGACGGCGGTGGGCGGCAGGTCGGGCCAGGTCTCGAACAGTGTGGCAAGCGCCTGGCCGATGTCGTCGGGATCGGGCTTGTTGGGGACCTGGAGCACCATTAGCGGCGCCACGGTCTCGATGCCCTGGGCCTGGGCGTAGTCGGCCCACGCCTGGGTGGCCTCCCGGAGCTTCTCGGTGCCGCGGCGCAGCAGCACGGTGTCGAACTGCCCGGCCTCGTCGGGGATGTCGAGGACCACCGTGTCCTTCAGCAGCCCCGACTCCTGCACCGCCAGCGTGTCGACCTCGACGTCGGGCAGCGTCCCGCGCCCCTCGGCGCCGGCCATCGCCGACCGGAACCGCTCCACGGTCGCCGAGATCCCCCACACGATCGGTGCCGCCGGCACCGTGCCGTCGCCGTTGATCAGCCGCTTCACGATGGTGGACCGGGCGTCTCGCGCCGCCTGACCAGTGCCCATGCCTCGATGGGCTTCGTCGAGCACGAGGTACAGCGTGAGATCCGGGTGCTCGATGGTGTTGCGGATGGTGTCCCAGATCGTGAAGGTGCGGCCGTCGGGCCGCATCTCCGGCAACGTCTCCTGCCCGTGAGCGGCCGCTTCCTCGTAGGCGTCGTGGCCCCGGGTGAGCAGGCTGTTGCGGCCGAGCTTCTGGGTGTTGAGGAAGTAGACCTTGCCGGGGCTGAACGTCTCGGCGTTGAAGGTGTTCTCCACCACGACGAGGTCGGAGAATGTGAACCGGTCGGCCGCCTCGAGCAGCCGGAACCGCGTCTGCTCGTTGAGGCTCGGGTCGTCGGAGAACCACAGGACCACAGCGGACGGGTCGGGTTCGACGTCGTAGGCGTCGCTCCCGTGGAACAGCGCCTCGAACACCGCAGCCGCCATGACGGTCTTGCCGGCGCCGGTGGTGGCCGAGAGGGAGAAGGCGTGCCGGTCGCCGTCCTCCCGCCAGCGGCGGGCAGCCTTGCGGAGGTTGGCCAGCACGTCGAGGACGGCTTCCTCTTGGTAGGCCTTGAGCGTGAACTTCACGGCTCGGCCCCGGTGAACCGGAAGTTCGACAGGTACGACTCGTAGAGCCGCACCACCTCGACGCCTTCGGGCAGCTGCCGAGCGACCGACTGGAACCGGCGGTCGTCGTCGGTCACCACATAGGCGAGCCGGACATGCTCGGCCTTCTCGATCGCCGCCACGTACGCCGCCGCCTGGTCGAGGTCGACCAGCACGCCGTAGCTGTCGGCCACGTCCCAGCCCACCTCCGGGATGGCCTCGATACGCCGACCCGCGGCGCCGGCCCGCAGCCACAGCAGCGGCGCCACCCGCTCGAACGCGCGGTTGTGACCGATCGCGACCGGGTTCTCGTAGGTCAGCGTGAAGAACTCGGCGTTCTCCTCGAACCCGTCCGCCATCGAGAACTCGTCGGTGAACCGGTAGTCGCCCTTGATCGGCTCACCATCCGGCTTGCGCCCGGTGACCGCCGCCTCGATGCGCGGCTTGGTGACGTGGTCGCAGATCCCGAGCGCCTCCCACTCCGGATCACCCGGCCGCAGCCCGGCCTCCCGGAGACGACGCTGCTCATCGGCAGACACCTCGTTGTTCGTCACCGAGATGCACTGCCGGCGTCCACCGTCCTGCTTGTTCAACCGCATGACGGCATGGGCCGTAGTGCCGGAGCCTGAGAAGAAGTCGAGGACGACTGCGTCTGGCTTGTCGCTGACGAAGAAGCGGAGCGCGTCCTCCACCGCGTACAACGACTTCGGGAAGGGGAAGGGCCGGCCAGGAAGCATCGACCGAAGTAGACGGGAACCGTGCGTGGCGGCGTCATGGCTGGCGAACGCCCACTGCGTAGTCGGCACACTGCCCTCGGCATCCACGGTCGTGCGCTTTGCCTCGATCGAACCATCCGGCCTTCGGCCAGTCACCTCGTACTCGCCGGCCTCGACCCGGCGCTGCTCGCCAGCCTTGAGGTAGTACATGGCGATGCTCTCGTTGCTGCGACCACCGAGCCTTACGTAACCCTTCTCAAGTGCCGTTCGCAGCGCGGGGGGCGAGATTTGCCAGTTCCCCTCGCTGCCATCTTGTCGAAGTGGCCATGCGGTGACGGTCCCTGGCGGTGACTCCACGGAGTGCCTGTCCTCCGTCAGGCTGATTGGGTCTCCGACCGAGTGGATGCGGACACCGTCCTCGGTGACGAAGATCGGGTAGAAGAGGTTGGGCCGGTCGGACCGCCTGGTGTTGGTACCGGTACGGCGCAGCTTGTTCCAGTCGAGCCCTCGATTTCGGGATCCTTGTTCCTCTTGCCATCCGGGCCCCCGCAGAGCAGGGGAGACCGTGGAGCCCCCGATCCGAGCAAAGAACGCGTACTCGTCGCTTCGTCTGAACTCGCCCGCTCGTCGTACCCCCGACGGGTTGATCTGAACGCTCACCATCTGGATGGTCGCCTCGGGGAAGACCTGCTCGAGCAGCAGGCCAAGGCGCAGGTACTCCTTCTCGTCGATGGTGACGATGAGCACCGAGTTCTCGGGGTTGAGCAGCTCCTTAGCGAGCAGGAGGCGGCGCTCAATGAACGCCAGCCACTTGCTGTGGCGGTAAAGGTCGTCGCCCTCGACGTAGTCGTTGTTGTACTTCCAGTCCTTCGCCCCGGTGTTGTAGGGCGGGTCGATGTAGATGGCGTCAACCTTGCCTCGGTGGGCCCATGTGAGGGCCTTGAGAACGTGGAAGTTCTCACCGTTGATGACCGTGTGGGCCGGCTTGTCGCCGCCCCGGTGGACGCCACCCGTGGAGACCAGGCCGGGGTGGATCGGGTCCCGGAACTCGGCCACGACGACTAGGTCGGCGGCGGGCTCCGTGGTTGTCTCCCCGCCGCTGAGCAGGTCGAGGTGGGCTCGGCGCTCGCCGCCAGCCATCTCGATCCGGGTGATCCGCCAGATGCGACGGTCGCCTCGATCGCTCGACCCTCGTGGCGGGAGGACCCGGACCTTGTCGCCCCGGCGCACCGGCCGCCCGGGAAGCTCGACGGCCTCGGGACGGTGACGCTCGAAGTTGAGCCCGAAGGCCCGGCGGCCGGCGAGGGTGCGGTACTCACGCTCCAGCTCGGCGCCGAGGGCGGGGTCCTTCTCCTTCGCTTGACGGATCAGCTCCGTGAGCCTCGACATGCCGGTGATCTCACCCCAACTCGCGTCCTCGACCCTTCATCCTGGCACCCCGTCGTCCCGGCCCAGGGGAGGTAAGCAACCAGGCCACGGACACCTACAACCTCGTCACGTCGCCGACCTGCGCGTCGGCGCCGTCGCCAGCGTCGGGATGCACCAGGCGCGCCGCGGCCGCCGCCAGAGCGGCGACGACCCTGACCAGCGACGGATCAGGCGGGCACGGGCGAAGCCCCACGGCCGCAGTTGGCATCCGCAGCGCTGGCACGGCACGCGGCCGGGGGAGAGCTCGCCGTCCAGGTCGCGCACGCGCTGCCCGGCACTCGAGCCGCGGGAAGAGCCAACTCGTGTTGCGGTGGTCATCCTGGCCGAGACGTCACCTCGCCGCCACGGCGAGCACGAGCAGGCCTCCAGGTCGTCCTCGTTCGCTGTGTCGCCAGACGGCCTGGTCGTCCCGAACGACCATTCCGGCTAACAGTAGGTTGGCCGACGGAGGTTCCATGCCCGATCAAGGTGCGAGCCCTTCCACACGAACGCCGGGTCCTCGGGACTACTCCGCCGGCACGCGCGCCGCGCTCGCCTCGCTGTCCGGAGGAACGTGCTACTTCCCCGGCTGCGCAACCCCGATCATCGAGTTCGTCGACGGCGAGCCCATCACCAACTACGACATCGCGCACATTCGCGACGCCAGACCCGGCAACCGCTACGACGCCAGCATGACCGACGACCAGCGTCGGAGCTTCGAGAACCTCGTCTTGCTGTGCACCGTGCACCACAAGGTCGTCGACAAGGTGCAACCCAGGCGCTACCCGAGCGCGGAACTCCAGCGGTGGAAGTCCGAACGAGAAGTCACCGTCAAGGGGGGCCTTCGGGCCCTCCGCGGCGTCTCGGAGGAGCGGCTGGAGGAGATGCTGCGTCAAGCGGTCGCCTCGGTTGCACCGGGTCCTGCACCGGTGCACCTCGATCTGTCGATGGGCGAGGACGAGTTCGAGGAGGCGGTCGCCAGGGCGCTCGGCGACAACGACGACATTACCCTCCGGCGCTTTCTTGAGCGCTGCGAGCGGGACTGGCGTCGCCTCGTCACGGATCGCGGAGCCGACGCGATCGCCGCACGAAACCTACTGGACCGCATTACATGCCTGGCCGCGCTGGCGCTGCGCTGGGACCGTCAGGTCTGGACCCGCAGCTGTGTGGCCACGCTCGAGAAGCTCTACCGAGACCTTCTGACCGACCACGGATCTGCGCGCCACGACCTCGTCGAGCCCGGCCGCCGGCTCATGATGTCGATCATCAACCGCGTCCTCGCTCTCGGAACGGTCGCCATGGAGAACCACGCCTGGTCGCTGATCCCGGAGCTGGTCATCCGCCGACCAGAGGTCTCGGACTTCCGGCCGGGCCGGTACACCAACTGGGTGCGACACACGACGACCGCGGCGGCCCGGGAGAAGGCGCTCGAGTTCACCGAGCCTGGTGGACGGCGCGCGGAAGTCGCCTACCTCGATATCGCCGTCGTGGAGGTTGGGTCGCTGGCCTGTGTGAACCCCGATGCGCCGGCCACGGAGCGCTTCCGAGCGCACCTTGCTCAGTTCGACGCCCTGGCCGCCGTGGCCGTCTCGGGACTCGCCCCGGGCACCAAGGAGGTCCCCTACTGGCCGTGGCATCGCGCCTACGAGCCGGACAGCTACGAACCTGCGCTCGTCCGCCTTCTCGGTGACCGAGACCTGCGTTCCGTGATCTTCCCGGGCGACGACCGGCGGTTGGCAGAGTCCCTCCGGCGGCTGGAGAAGGTGGATCCGGGGTCGTCCTCGGGGCTCGGGGGCGGGTGGCCGTACACGGCGCCGGAGATCGTCGACTTCCTGGCGCGCAACTCATAGCTCTTCTGACTCGAAACTCGTGCCGCCCGCCGAGGCGGCCATCCAACAATGATCCAACATCCAGCGCCGTCCGCCGGCATCCGCTGCCGTCGCCGAGGGGTGAACTCGCTGGTCAACCGTGCGTCAGAGTCCATCAGGGTCCGCCTTGAGAGACTTCCCAAGCTGCGCGGCTCAACAACCCGAATCTGGGGGAGTCCTCACCAGAGGGGCGGAACCGCCACGAGTCCTGTGCCGCCGTCGCATGGGCTCTGCTCGCTGGGGCCGCACAGCTCTGCGCCCGCCGGACCGCCCGCGACCGGACGTCTCAACCAGTGGTGGCCCTACTGCGTCGCCGTTCCTCGACGGAGGGGGCGGGCTGTCGAAGTGCTCGCTTCATGTCGGCAATCCGCCGCCGATCGTTCCGGTGGGCTCGCGCCAAGTCGTCGGGCAGCGGCCCCTGTGGCACAGCGCGGTCGATGTATGTCCGGTTCGGTACTTTCGTAGCCATCTCGCCCACCTCTCTTGCCAGACTACCCCTGCCTACGGCTGAAGCAGCAGCGAACCGTTGTCAGCGAGGTACTTCCGGACTGCTCCAACGGTCTCTGGAGAGACCTTCGACAGGGCACTCTGCTTGATCGGCCGGGTCGACGCAAGCGTGATCGCTCCGACGGGAAGCCTGTGCCACGGTGGCTGCGTCAGGAAGACCGGAATGGCCTGCACGCTGTTCCAGCGAGACGTTGGGTTATCTGTAGTCGGCGATACGACTGGACTCCCCGTGCAAAAACCTTGAACGGAGACCCAGCGACTCGGCATTGAGATCGGCACCGATTCGAGAGTTCGAGGGTCCCTCCACGCCCGATCCGACGATGCGACCATTAAGAGAGATCTAGTACGAGGCTGTCGGACCCATAGGTGTAGTCCAAGACGTTCGTCATCGTCAATCGAGACCTCCTTAGCTATTGCGCGTACTGTCTTATCTAGCCATCGTCGCAACTCGGCCTGGAGCCAATCCTGCACTTCAACAAACCGTCGAAGCGGCTTTGCGGCTAGAAGACCGGTCGAGACTAGCTTCTCCCAGTCATCGAGCCGCACTTTGTATGATCGATACGATGTCCCTAAGCGTCTTCGAAGCAGTACTTCGTAGAGAAACTGTGAGCTTTGCAGGAAGTAGTCGGGGTTTAGTGCTGTCAACCCGGTTCGCTTCCAACGCCGAAAAGCGGCCATTTCTGCAGCGTCGCGAACACCCCGAGGCGGTAACTGGGCCGACCGCTGAAGGTCTGCCTGCCGGGGGAGGAGGGCGACGTGTTGACGCCCTGTCTTTGACCTGTACACCCAGCGCATGATGTCCTGGTCCGACATGCTTGCTCCGACAAACACGCAGGCGGTCTCCGAAAGGCGATCGCGCATCTTGACCTCCTGCCATGAGTCCGATGGCATCAGGTAGTAGCCCGACTCGGCGAGGACAACGTCATGGTCCTCTGAATCAGTTAGCACACCATGGAGGTGGTGGACGGTCACGTCCCGGGCACCTGGCGGGTCACCAGCCCAGTCTGTTACAACGTGCTTCTTCGGTAGGAGTTGTCGGATGGCGTCTTCCAGAACTACGTCGAAGTTAGTTGTAAATATCCGACACCCTGGCCCCCACTCCTTCTGAATCTCTGCGGCCGCAAGAGCCGTCGGTCCGGGAAGTGGCCGCGGCCCAGTAACCCCATAGATCGTCTCACGGACGGCAGGGACAAAATCGCTACCAAGTGCCGACTCGGCGATTGTTGCGGACCCTATAAGCCCCTCACGGTTGATCGTCCATTCCGTAAAGTCGGATGCGCTTGCTCCAAGGCGCAGCCTTCGTGCGACATCGTCGAGCAGCGCTCGAACAAGACTATCCCAGCTGGGCAGCCCGGCCTCCATCGATGCGCCAGCACCGATTACGAGTGTTAGCTGTGGTTGAGAGGCAAGCTTCTGGATAGCCGTGGTGGTGCTAGTCCGTTCCAGAAACGGTACGTCCCGAGTGCCTCTTGACGACTTGGGCATGTCGTCCATCCTCGCATCTCAGACCGTCTTCGACCTAGATTCGAGGAGCTCCACGAGAGCCCGGCTGGGAAACTGTGCGGAGATGCAAAGCATTGACTCGATGGTGTCTAGGTCGAGTGCTCCCATCACACGGAGCAGAGTTCCCAGGGGCGGGTTCTTGACTTCGCCGCGTTCAAGGTTCCCAAGCATCCCGACGGAGAACCCCGACCGGTCGGCCACCTCTGCGAGGGTCAGGCTTGCTTTCTTGCGCGCGCTGCGGATCGCAGCCCCGAGAGCCGTGCGCAGGGACTCAGGGAGCCCGTCTTCGGCGGAATCGCGACGGGATCGCGATTCTGGCGATCGCTTGGCGCTCCGATTGGCATCCGTCACAGTTAGTAGCAAGCCTGTCAAACTACTGGCATGTCATTCAAGATCGCGACCCGGTCGCGATTCCCGGCGCAGGATGCCGCTCGAATCGACGGCGGCCTCCCGAAGGCGCTTCCCAAAGGGCTGAAGCGGACGCACTCGGCGGATCGCCGGCGGATCGATGCCCTCAAACGCGACATCGCTAACTGGGGAGCAGGGCCAGCCAATCGCAGCCGTAGACGGGAAACGTAACGACGCTGTCACGCCATGTCGCCTGGTACGCGTTCGCGCGCCGGCGGACCACCCCCGGGCACGTCACGCCGTGGCGGTGAAGAACCGGTCGTACAGGTCGGCGTCGGGGGCGATGTAGAGGTCCTGGGTGACCCGCACGGTGGAGTGGCCGAGGAGGCGGGACACGTCCTCGATGCGCGCCCCGGGCTGGGACAGCGCCCAGGTGGCGAACACGTGGCGCAGGCTGTGGAAGGTCCACTGCCAGCGCCCGTCGGGCCGCTTGGGCCATCCCGCCCCCCGGGCCGCCGGGTCGAAGACGTTGCGGCGGTAGTTGGAGCGCCGGGCCCAGTGGCCACGAGGTGAGGGGAACACCACGGCGTCGGGGCCGAGCTCGGCCAGGCGGCGCCGCACCAGGGCGGCCAGGTCGACGCCGGCCGGGGTGCGGGCCGGGTACATGGTGGTGCGCCGTCGGCGGCTCTTGGGCGGCCCGAGCTTGAGCGCGTGGCGGGTCTCGACCACCTGGCGGTCGACCACGATGCGACGTCGGACGGGATCGACGCGATCGGCGGTGAGGGCAGCGTGCTCGCCCCAGCGCAGGCCCGAGTAGGCGACCAGGAGGATCTCCAGCTCCCGCCACCACACGCCGCTGCGCTCGCCCGCCGCCCGGGCCAGGTCGTGGACGGCGGCCGCGGTGGGGATGTCGGCCTCCTCCACCGCCCGGCCCCGCTCCAACTCGGCCTCGTCGGCCTCGGCCGGCGGGTGCCAGCGCACGCCCCGCAGCACGTCCTGGCGCACCAGCAGGAGGCCCTCGTCGAGGCCGACGGCCACCAGGGCCGACAGGCAACGGCGCAGGTGGGCGGCCACCGAGGCGGTGGGGGCCCGGTCCACCACGGCCTGGAGATGGGCCCGGGTCAGGTTGCGCACGGCCACCTCCGCGATGACGGGGGTGACGAAGCGGGCGCAGTAGGCCACCTGCTCCTCTCGGTGGCGCTCCGACCACGCCCGTCCCCGGGCCGGGCGGCGGGACGGGTCGAGGTAGCGGGCGATGAGGACCGAGCCCTTGGCCGAGGCCAGCTTGGTCGGCGTGCCGGCGGCCAGGCGCTCCACCAGCTCGGCCGCCTTGGCGATGGCCTCCTCGCGGGTCTTGGCCGTGGTGTCCCGGCGCCGAGACGCCTCCACCCAGCGCAGGCGCCAGTAGCCGCCCGGGGTGGCCGGCTCGTAGGCGGACACCCCGCAGTCGAACTCGAGGACCTCGCGGGGCGCACGTGGAACGGCTGCCGCAGCGACAACTCCATCCACTCCTGGCGACGGAACCGCTCATCTGCGGTTTGACCATCCGGGGGAACTCCGGGGGAAAACCACCTGTCCGGCCGGGGGACTGAGGCGTTTCCGCAGGTCACGAGGCCCGTCCGGCGGGTAGAGCACAGTCTTGCAAAGCAGGTGCTCTAGCCAGCTGAGCTACGTCCCCGAGACCTTCCGATCTGGACCGTCCCCCATCGTACGCAAGCGGCTCCACCGCTCCCTCCGCGTTTGCTCCCGAGCCGTCCGCCGCTGCGGGCGACGCCGCCGGGAGGTGACGACGGCGGCTCCGGCTCGCCGTCAGTTCCGTGGTGCTGGCTGGCGGCCACGGCCGTGACCATCGCGACAGCGCCCGCGGCGTTGCGCACCACCGCGAGGGGCACCCAGAGCCACCGACCACCCTGCCGTCGACCACCCTGCCGCCGGCGACCCTTCCTCCGACCGCAGCGCCACCGGGCGACCGAGGCGGCCGCAGCGGATGGCGGCGGCGGCTCGATCTGGCCGAAGCTCCTGTTCGCCGACCTCACCTTTCGTGCTGGTAGCGGCGCCGTCGTAGTGGTCGACGGCGGCTGTTCGGATGTCGCCGGCGCCAGGCGGTGCGCCGCCCCGACGGCGCGGCACGCCGTCAAGTACCCGATGGCGCCGGTCGGGGCCCGGCTAACCGCCGGCTCGGCGTCGCCGCCACTCCTCCATCCGCTCTCGCTCGGCGTCCCGAACGGTCCGGTCACCGGCGCTCGGCGCCGGCGCCGGCGCCGGGGACGGCGCGCCACCGCCACCGCCGTCGCCACCGGTCTCCCGCTCGCCGCCGGCGGCGACCAGCGCGCCGAGGACCAGGCCGTAGACGGCGAACGACGCCGCATACCACTGGGGCGGGAAGCCCTTTTCGGTGACGAGCGGCTGAACGAGCGGGAAGCCGAAGTACTGGAGCAGCGCCCACACCGTGAGCCCGAACAGCACGCCGGCCACGAGGACCCGCAGCCGTGACGACGCCCGCAGGAGGAAGGCGAAGGCGAGGCCGCCCAGCGCAGTGACGGCGAGCAGCACGACGGCGCCCACGGCGGTCGGCAGCAGGTCGAAGTCCAGAATGTTCTCCACCGCCGAGCGGCCCATGACGAGGGTGGCGAGCACCCGCGGCGGGGCGTGCCACGGGAGGTCGAGGGCGGGGGCGCCCACCACCATGGTGAACCCACCCATCACCAGCCCGGCCAGGGCGCCGGCGACCAGGCCGGCCACCGGGCGCCGGGTGCGCTGCCTTCCCACGGCGGCCACGAACGTGGCGGCGGCCAGCGCCAGCGTGCCGGCGATGGCGAACAGCAGCGAGATGCCGCCCGGGAACGCCCCCTCGGGCTTGCCGGGGACGACCTTCCACACCACGCCGGTGCTGGGTTCGAGGACCAGGCCCCGCTCGCTGACCCGGGCGATGCTCCAGTCGGTGACGTACATGGCGCCGTCGGGGCCGAAGGTGACGTCGGACGGGTGCTCGAGGCCGCCGCCGCTGTGGCGCGACGCCTGGCCCTCCGTCTTGTTCTCCATGAACGTCGTCGTCTCACCGGTCACCGTGTCGAGCTTCACGACCTTGACGCCCTGGGGGCGGTCCACGACGCCGGTGGCAGGGGTGAAGTCGCCGAACAGGGCGACGTAGGCCGTGGTCGGGCTCCCCCATGGCTCCCCCGGCGAGAAGGCGAAGCCGTTGGTGGCAGCGTGGGGGTTGAACTTGGCGATCGGCGTGGGCGGCGTCTCCGTCGGGTGGTTGGCGATGAGGAACCCGGGCTGCGGCTTGTTCTTGGGCTCGAAGCGGGCGTCGGTGACGGGGACGTCGCAGGCGAAGTCGGGCCAGCCGTACCAGGCGCCCTGCTCGATCCGGTAGACGCAGTCCCAGGCGTCCTCGATGGGTCGCGAGCCCCGGGCGTCGAAGCCGTGCATGGTGGCGTACAGCCCGCCGTCGGGCCCGAGCTCCAGCCCGTAGGGGTTGCGCAGGCCCCACGCCACCACCTCGAGGCCCGAGCCGTCCGGCCGTACCCGCAGGACCGAGCCGTTGCACTTGGGGTTGCCGGGCACGACCGAGCCGGCCGGGCGGACGGTGCCGTAGGGCGAGTAGGCGGTCGTCTGCTCCCGCTCGGGGTCGTTGCCGAGCGGGTTCTCGGAGTCGAACACGGCGTCGGTGAGGACGACGTCGGCGCACGGGACCTCGTGCAGCTGGCGGCGCGCCTCCACGCCCAGCCAGCCGAACACGGCGTTGTCCGGGCCGACCACGCCCGAGTTCGTCACGGTGCCGACGGAGAAGTAGATGAAGCCGTCCCTGAAGACCATCTGGTTCGCCTGGTGGTCGCCCTGGCCGGGAAGACCGCCGACCACCGTGCGCAGCCGCCCGCCCGGCTCGACGGCCGAGAGGGTGCCGGCGTGGGCCACGTACACCGTGCCCTCGTGGAACCCGACCGACGTCACCGGCACCTCGTCGCCGAAGGCGTCGCCCCCGGCGAGCACCGTCAGCGAGCCGTCGGGCTCGAGACGGCTGACGCGCGACTCGCCCCCGCCGTGGTAGCCCGACTCGGCGATCAGCATCCGCCCCTGGTCGTCGAACGCCACCATGGTCGGGGCGTTCAGCTCCTCCACGAGCGCCTCGATCCGGAACCCGTCGGCCAACGAGATATCCGAGGGTCGGATCGGGCGCTCGTCGGCACAGCCGGCCACGACCACGACGGCAACGAGAGCGACGACGAACCGTGCCATGCACACAGCGCCACCTCCGCTGCGCCGCCGACATCCCGCTCGCCGCCGGCACCTTCGAGCCCCCGGGGGAAGGCCCGCTGCTCGAACCCGGGCGAATCGTACACGGGGGCCGGCGGATCGGCGGGCAGACGCAAGCGTCGCTTACGGGCGGACCAGGAAGTCGATCGCCAGCACGACCGGGCCGCCGACCGACAAGGCGTGCGGCACGCCCGGCGGGATGGGCTGTTCGTCGCCGCTGCCCGCCAGGCGCTCGACGGGCGGCGACATCTCCAGCGAGAACCGGACCGATCCGTGGCTCACCCGGAGCCGGCCCCAGGTGCCCTCGGCCACCCGGTGGGCGCGTCGCAGCCCGTCAGGCAGGGTGGCGTCGTCGAACGGGCCGGCCGTCCGCACGACGGTGAGCCCCTCGGGAAGCTCGGCCCGGTCGCACCGCGGGCAGTCGAGCTCGCCACCGACCCGCTCGGCCCGTCCCGCGCGCGAGAGGACCCACGGGCGCTCCTGGAACGGGCGGGCGGTGACGGACGTGCTGGCCGTGCAGGCAGGACAGCTCGGCGACCCACTCGCCGGCACCGTCCCGGTGGAACCCCTCGACCGTCCGCCGCACCACCCCACCCTCGCCCGGCGCCCGGCGCGGCGCAACAACCGAGCCGTAGTCTCCCGGCATGGACGGCGACGGGCTCCGGCAGAAGCTGGCGGGCGGCGACACGGTGGTCCTCGCCGGCTGCTTCGACGCCCTGTCGGCCCGCCTGGCCGTCAACGCCGGCTTCGAGGCGCTCTTCCTGTCGGGGTACTGCACGGCGGCCACCCTGCTCGGCCTGCCCGACTTCGGCTACGTCACCCAGACCGAGATGGCCGAGGTCGCCCGCCGGGTGTGCCGGGCCGTCCCCGGCGCCATGGTGGTGGTCGACGGCGACACCGGCTACGGCAACCCGCTGAACACCATCCGCACCGTCGAGCTGTACGAGGCGGCCGGGGGCGCCGGGATCTTCCTTGAGGACCAGGTCTGGCCCAAGAAGTGCGGGCACATGGCGGGCAAGAAGGTGGTGCCCCGAAAGGAGTGGCTGGCCAAGCTGCGGGCCGCCCTCGACGCCCGTGAGCGCCTGTTCGTCACCGCCCGCACCGACGCCCGGGCGGCCGTCAGCCTGGAGGAGGCGTGCGAGCGGGCCCGCATGGCCGCCGACCTCGGTGTGGACGCCGTCTTCGTGGAGGCACCCGAGTCCCCCGAGGAGATGCAGGCCATCGCCGAGGCCACGCCGGGCTGCGTCCGGGTCGCCAACATGATCGAGGGCGGCCGCACGCCGCTGCGCACACCGGCCGAGCTGCACGATCTGGGCTTCGACCTCATCGTCTCGCCGCTCACCGGGCTGCTGGCCGCCGCCCGCCAGATGACCGAGGCCTTCCGCGTCCTCGCCCAGAAGGGCACCCTGCGGGACGACTCCGACCTGGTGCTCGCCTTCGACGACTTCAACCCGCTGGTCGACCTCGACCACCACTACGACCTCGAGCGGCGCTACGGGGCCGGCGACCCCTGATCGGGACGCCGCCCGGATCGTCGGGTCCGCCGACCCGGTACGGTCGCGGCCATGGACGACGAGGAGCACGAGGGCCTGCTCGACCGGATGCGCGACATGGGCGTCGGCACCGAGGACCCGAACATCATCGGTGACGCCGGCCCCACCGACGTCCCGCCGGGCACCGACCCCCCGGAGGACGACGGCGAGCTCGACGCCGACGCCCCGGCCGAGGAGTGGGACGAGGAGGACCCGCTCGCCTGATCTCCCCGGCGGCCGTCCGCATCCGTCGCCCCGGGTTCAGCGGCCGGGCCGCACCGCCTCGGCCGACGGGGCCGTGCCCTCGAACGCCGCCGCCCGCACGCCCCGGCGGGCCAGGTCCTGGAGGAACGGCACCGGCTCGGTGATCAGTTCGGCCAGCCCCGCCGCGCCGGTCCGGGCCAGCAGCCCGTCCAGCGCCCACATGGCGGTAAGGGCGGCGACGGCGCCGGCGGCGATGGCCGGGCGGTCGAGGGCGCCCAGCACGCGCACGTCGGTCACCGCGCCCCGCCGGCCCCGCACCTCGACGCGGGCCGCACCGAGCAGGCCCTCGGGATGGGGCTGGCGCAGCATCGGCAACCGAGCGGTGAGCCGGTCGCGGCGCGACGCCGCCACCCGCGCCGTCACCCGCGCGACACCCGGGAAGGCGGGGACGAGCACGAGAGCGTCGGGGAGGCCGGCCCGGTAGCAGTCCAGGGCGCCCAGGGGGTCGGGGAACCAGCACAGCTCGCGCCCCGAGCCGCCGCGGCGCTGCGCCCACGACCCGTCCCGCCAGTCGACCGCCTCCTCGGTGAGCGTGGCGTGGTGCTGGCGGGCGCACGCCGGGCCCCCTGTGCCCGCCTTGGCCACGTGCACCTCGTCCACCGAGTCGAACCCGGCGGCCGCGTGGCGGGCCAGCACGCAGGTGTACCCGGGGGCGAACCCGGCACCCACCGCCACGGTGGCACCGGCCCGGCGGGCGTCGTCGTCGAGGGCGAGCAGGGCCCGCACGTCGGCGATGGAGTCGGCCGTCGACACCACCGACGCCCCCCGCTCGATGGCGGCCCGGGCCAGGCCGGCGTGCGGTCCGGGCATCGACAGGACCACCACGTCACCGGCGGCGAGGGTAGACGGATCCCACGTCGCCACCGAGGCGGGCGGCCCCAGCGACGACGCCAGGGCGGCGACGTGCCCGTCGTCGGGGTCGACCAGGCGCAGGTCGTCGAGCCCCGGGGCGCCCAGCAGCTGGCGGGCGGCCCGGGCGCCGACGGCGCCCGTTCCCAGCACCACGGCCCTCATCGGGCCACTATCGCAGGTCCGGTCCCGAGAGCTCGCGCCAGCCGCCGGCGTCGGCCTTGGGCTTGCCGGTGTCGCGCAGACGCACCACACCGGCCACCAGGCCGGCGCCACAGAGGGCGAGGAGGGTGCGACGCAGCGTCTTGACCATGGGACGGCGGGCGGCGACGCCCCGCCGCTCAGGAGGCGGCGGCGTCGTCGAGCAGGGTCGAGGTTACCTTCTCGGCTGCCGCGTCGCCGACCGCGTCGCCCGGCTGGCAATAGCGCTCGACGACCTCGGGGATCCGGGCCAGGAACCCCGGCTTGCTGTAGCAGGCGGTGGCGCCCAGCTCCCGGCTCCGGCTCAGCACCTCGACGGCGGCGTGCTGGGTGACGACGAGCACGGGCGTGTCCGGGAAGTTGCGGCGCAGCTCGGGTAGAGCGGACAGGCCGCTGCGCTTGGGCATGGCCAGGTCGAGGACGATGAGCTCGGGTCGCTCGCGAAGGGCCACCTCGATGCACTGGTCCCCGTCCGAGGCCTCCACGACCTCGACGCCCGCCCACTCGAACTCCTGGCGGTAGAGGAGGCGGAGCCGGGGGTCGTCGTCGCAGATCAGGGTGGACACTTCTCCGCGACGGTACGGCATTCACCCCCCTCGTGCCATAGCCCGAAGTGGCCATCGGGGGGTCCCGGCTCCTCCTCCCGGGGAGCCCGCTGCGACGGCGACGAGTCGCCGCAGGGGACTACAGCTCGACGTGTCCAGCGGTGTAGTCGTTCAGCTCGTACTGCGGAGCCGCATGGCACCAGGAGCACTCATGGGTTCGCGCCTCGGGCGGTGGCAGGTCGACCCCCGAAAAGAACTGACGCCCACACGACTTGCACGCCAAAAACAACGGCGTCGCCATGATCTGTTTCCTCCTGTGAACTGGGCCCGGCTAGCTGACGCCGTAGCGCCGTCGCATCTGCTCGACCTTGGAGTCGTCGAGCGTGTGCGCCTTCGCCAGCACCTGGTCGGCCTCCTGGCGAAGGCGCTCCTCCTCCTCGAGGTAGGCGAGCTCGTCGTCGCTCGGGTCGGACGGGACCGGGCGCTTCCGCAGGTCGGCCCAGAGCATCTGCATCATGGAGGGCTTGCCGCCGGAGGGCGCCGACGACTGCCGGCGACGGCCGCGGCTCGGACGTTCCATGACCTCAGAATCGTTGTCGTTGCTGGCCATTTGGCGCTCCCTGTCGCTCGGAGACACCCGGAGCCCGGCGGGACCGGCCTCGAGGGGGGACGCTGGGATACTCCGCGACAGGGGAACGACGTGCAATAACTGATTTCTGCACCTACATGCCGAAGATCCCCTTCGTCCCCGGCCCGGCGGTCACCCCGTACGGTCGCAGGTGCAGTTGTCGGTGGGCAGGAGGCAGCCCTCGCAGCCCAGCCGGCCCTCGACGCCGCCGGTGCGCACCGGCCGGTCGCACTTGTGGCAACGACCGACGACCTTCCCCAACTCCGTAGGCGTGTGGCTCATCTGCACTCCTTGGTCATTGTCCGAAAACGGACACCGGGAAACCAAGGAATAGCACAGAGGGCGCCCAGGGCGCCCGCTTGTCCGCCGGCGCCGGCGGGGCTACGTGGAATCCAACCAATGTGCTGCGATGGTCCACTCGGGACCACTGCCGGCTACCATTGGACCGATGGTCACCGTACAGCTCGAGCGGGTCGAAGCACTCGAGTTGCTCGGCATGACCCTGGCTCATCTCGACGATGCCGAGGCGAGACACGAGATTTCACCTCGATTTGCGCTGCTGATGGCCGTCCGGGACAAGCTCGCTCTCGCCCTTCGGGAGGAGCAATGAGTTACAGCGAACCAGAGGTCGCCGCTGCCGTCGCCTCCCTCGGCAAGTATCGGGGTAGCGAGGACGGTGAGATCGCTGCCGCACTGGCGGTCGTCGGTCTGAGCGCAGAGAGGACCGCTAAGGAACTTCGCATCCGCGATGACATGATCCGGGTGGCACACCGAGCCGGCGCCTCGCTCCGCCAGCTCGCCGAGGTCTCCGGCCTGGATCGTAAGACGGTGACTGCGATCGTCGGGGCAGCCGAACGCGCCCACGAATGAACCGTCGGCCGCCGGAGCTCTCCAGAGGAACTTGGCGGGGCGCGCATACGAAACCTGGAAGCAGGATCCGCCGAAGGCGGAGGCGGTTCCCCTCCGGGTCGAGCGAACGTGACCTGCGATTCGCCGTCTCCGGTAGTGGGGCTAAGTGGAGTCCAACCACTGACCTCAGCATTATCAGTGCTGCGGTCACCGATACGCCCCACCGCGCTGACCTGCGGTTTCCCCGCCGTCGAGACCTCCTTACCGGCCGTCCGTGCCCGCTACGTGCCCGTACGGAGCGCGCCATGCCGAGCGGAACCGGTGCTCGAGGGCATCGGCGGCCCTGCGGTCGGCGTCGTGGTGACGTGCGCGTACAGCTCCATCGTCAGCCTGGACGAGGCGTGCCCGGCCCGGCTCTGAATCACCCGAGGGTGGACGTTCTCGTCGACGAGCGTGCTCATGACGACGTGCCGCAGGCCGTGGAACGTCAGGGACGGGTCCAGCCGGCCCGCTCCGGGGCCGGGCGGAAGGTCCGCTCCGCGAAGCGACGGCGGAGGATGTTTCCGCGAGGGCCGACGATGAGGAGCGCCTGGCGGTCGCCGAGATTTGTCGCCCCGGTGCACCTCTGTATGGCTCGCCAGCTCGTGGAGGAGGAAGGGCGGCGCGGCGAGGGTGCGCAGGCTGCCCGCGGTCTTCGCCTCCCCGGGAAGGACTCGCTGTCGCGGATCGCTGGAAATGTAGGTCCGCGATCACCGAAAGTGTCGGTGGTCCCGAGGCCCGGAGCGGGTCGTTGGTGATGGTAGGCAGATCACTCCTCGGGCGCCATCACCTCCTCCAGTA
>Ga0247704_1000111_pt1 | contig 23212 bp, 24 predicted proteins | sample 41W_NmetaG_FD_189042 | JGI IMG/M metagenome (GOLD analysis project Ga0247704, IMG submission 189042) | Soil microbial communities from hillslope of Landscape Evolution Observatory, University of Arizona, Oracle, AZ, United States - 4-1-W_N | ecosystem: Engineered > Artificial ecosystem >...
CGTGCCGGCTGACGGCGCTCACCCTGGTGGCCGGCCCCGCCGGCCACCAGGGTGAGCGCCGTCAGCCGGCACGGGTCGGGATCGGACTTGTAGCGGGTGAAGCGGTAGGTGGCCAGCCCCGCCCCCTCGACCAGGGCCCGGGCCGCCCGGGCCCGGTCGTCGGCGCTGGCACCGGCGGGCAGGGCGTCGAGCACGGTGGTGGCAACCGAGCCCTGCTTCCAGGCCGAGCGCACCAGGGCCGCTCCCACCTGGCGCAGCCTGTCCGGGGTGAGCTCGCCGGGGTCGCCCACGCCCACCGCCGTCACGCTGCGGCCGCCCTCGCCGGGCAGGGTGAGGGTCTCGCCGACCTTGCCCTCGAATCCCCGTGCCTCCAGGATGGCCTGGTCCAGGCCGTGCCCGCCGCCCACCAGCGCAGGCCCCTTGGCCACGGGGACCCCGACGACGTCGGTCCCCTCGGGGATCTGCTCGGCAACGGTCACGGGCAGGGTCATGGGCTTCCTCCAGGTCGTCGCGGCTTCGGTGCCCACCACCGGTGGGTCCGCTCCGGACGCTACCGGCCGACCAGCCGGCGCCACCGCCGTCCCGGCCGGCCCCGGCGACCGAAGGCACCGGCGGCCCGGGCGGCGTCGAGCACCGGGGCGGTGGTTTCATGGCGCAGGGCAAGACGCCGGGGGCTGTGCTTGACCGCCCACCAGGTGCGCCAGCCCGGGAGGCCGGCGCTGCGGTAGACCCCGGGATGCACCAGCGAGTCGAACATCACCTCGATGACCAGCGGCGCCAGGTGGCGGACCAGGAGGCGCTCGCCGCGGGGAGCGGCGGCCAGCAACTCGGGGAGCAGCGTCCGGGCGAAGGCCAGGTGGCGGGCCTCCTCCGCCCGGTGGTAGCGGTTGACGGCGGCCACGAAGGGGTCGGTGCCGGGGTGCTCGGCCATGTGTTTCTGGATGAGGTCGGGGATCTCCTCGCCGGCCAGGACCAGCACGCACAACAGGGCGGGCCGGTCGAGGATCAGATGGCGTACCACCCGGTGCTTGACCCACCCCAGCGCCCCTCGCTCGAAGGGGTTCACCGCCCTCGGGCCGATCCGGGAGACGAGGCGGATGAACAGGCGGGAGTGGCGGGTCTCCTCGCCGAGCTCGTGGAGGAGGTAGGTGATCCGGGGGTCGGTGAGGTCGGGCGCCTTGGAGATCTGCAGGGCGAAGCCGGCGGTGAGCACGGCTTCGAAGCGGGTGCCCTCCTCGGCGATGGCGGCCACCTCCTCCCGGGACAGGCGCTCCCGCTGGGCGTCGCTCAGAGGGAGGTCGAGACCGTGCACGCTGAGCAGGTCGTCGGCCAGGAGACGGCCCCCGCCGGGCTCGCCGGCCAGGGCGATCTCGGGTTCGATCACCCGGCGGGCCGACACCGCCGAGAGCCGCTCGATGCTGCGCCCGGCGGCGTCGGGGCCGCCGCCGCGTGGGTGGGAGATGACCGCCATCGCTTGGCACGATACCGGCGGGCAGGCGTCCTCCAGGGGTCGCTAGCCTGACCCGATGGGCTATCTCGACGCCGTCCGCGAGCGGGTGGTCGTCTTCGACGGCGCCACCGGGACCAACCTCCAGCTGCGCCAGCTGGGTCCCGACGACTTCGGCGGAGCGGCCCTGGAGGGCTGCAACGAGCTCCTCGCCGTCACCCGGCCCGACGTGGTCCACGACCTGCACGCCTCGTTCCTCGAGGTGGGCTGCGACGTGGTGGAGACCAACACCTTCGGTGCCTTCGCCGTCCCCCTGGCCGAGTACGGTATCGAGGACCGGACCGAGGAGCTGAACCTGGCGGCGGCCGGCATCGCCCGGTCGGTGGCCGACGACTACGCCACCCCCGGCCGGCCCCGCTGGGTGGCCGGCTCCATCGGGCCGGGCACCAAGTTCCCGTCGCTCGGCAACATCCGCTTCGCCGACCTGCGCGACGCCTACCTGGTCCAGGCCCGGGCTCTGCTCGAGGGCGGGGTCGACCTGCTCATCGTCGAGACCGTCTTCGACCTGCTCCAAGCCAAGGCAGCCGTCGTCGCCTGCCGGCGGGCCATGGTCGCCGCCGGGCGCACCGTGCCTCTCCAGGTCCAGGTCACCATCGAGCTGACGGGGCGGATGTTGCCGGGCACGGAGATCGGTGCCGCCCTCGCCGCCCTCGACCCCCTGCGCCCCGACGTCATCGGCCTCAACTGCGCCACCGGGCCGGCCGAGATGCACGAGCATCTGCGCCACCTGGCCGCCCATGCCCGCATGCCGGTGTCGTGCGTACCCAACGCCGGGCTGCCTTCGGTGGTCGACGGCAAGATGCACTACGACCTGACCCCCGATCAGCTGGCCGAGCACCACCACCGCTTCGTCAGCGAGTTCGGGGTGTCGGTGATCGGCGGGTGCTGCGGCACCACCCCGGAGCACCTGGCGGCGGTGGTCGAGCGCTGCGCCGGGCTGACCCCGGCCGAGCGCTCCCCGGTGCACGAGCCGGCGGCGGCGTCGATCTACACCGCCGTGCCCTTCCGCCAAGAGACCAGCTTCTTGGTGGTGGGCGAGCGCACCAACGCCAACGGGTCCAAGAAGTTCCGGGAGGCCATGCTGGCCGACGACTGGGACACCTGCGTGGCCATGGCCAAGGACCAGGTCAAAGAGGGCGCCCACGTCCTCGACGTGTGCGTCGACTACACCGGCGAGGACGGGCCCGCCGACATGGAGGCGGTGGCCAGCCGCTTCGCCACCCAGGCGTCCATCCCCCTCATGATCGACTCCACCGAGCCGGCGGTGATCGAGACGGCCCTGGCCTGGATCGGCGGCCGCCCCATCCTCAACTCGGTGAACCTGGAGGACGGCGACGCCCCCGGCACCCGCCTCGACCGCTTCCTGTCCCTGGCCCGGGAGTACGGGGCGGCGGTGGTGTGCACCTGCATCGACACCGAGGGCCAGGCCCGCACCGCCGAGTGGAAGCTGCGGGCGGCCCGGTCCATCCACGATCTGGCCGTCGACCGCTACGGCCTGGAGCCGTCCGACCTGCTGTTCGACCCCTTGGCCCTGCCCCTGTCGACGGGGATGGAGGAGGGCCGGCGCGACGGCATCGAAACCATCGAGGGCATCCGGCGGATCAAGGCCGAGCTGCCCGGCGTCTCCACCATCCTCGGGCTGTCCAACGTCAGCTTCGGGCTCAAGCCGGCGGCCCGTCACGTCCTCAACTCGGTGTTCCTGCACGAGTGCGTGCAGGCCGGTCTCGACGCCGCCATCGTCCACGCCGCCCGCATCATGCCCCTCAACAAGATCGACGAGCGGGCCCGGGAGGTGTGCCTCGACTTGATCTACGACCGCCGGCGGGAGGGCTACGACCCTCTCCAGGAGCTGCTCTCCATCTTCGAGGGGGTCTCGTCAGCAGCCGTGGAGACCGAGGACCGCAGCGGCTGGCCGGTCACCCGCCGCCTCGAGGCCCGCATCATCGACGGCGACCGCGACGGGCTGGAGGACGACCTCGACGAGGCCCTGGGCGAAGACATCCCGGCGCTGTCCATCGTCAACGACACCCTGCTGGCGGGCATGAAGGTGGTGGGCGAGCTGTTCGGCTCGGGCCAGATGCAGCTGCCCTTCGTGCTCCAGTCGGCCGAGACCATGAAGCGGGCGGTGGCCCACCTCGAGCCCCACATGGAGAAGGCCGACCAGGGAGGCAAGGGCAAGGTGGTGCTGGCCACGGTCAAGGGCGACGTGCACGACATCGGCAAGAACCTGGTCGACATCATCCTCACCAACAACGGCTACGAGGTGTTCAACCTCGGCATCAAGGTGTCGCTTACGGAGATGGTGGCCAAGGCCCTCGAGGTCGAGGCCGACGCCATCGGCATGAGCGGGCTGCTGGTCAAGTCGACGCTGATCATGCGGGAGAACCTGGAGGAGCTCAATGCCCAGGGGCTGTCGCGCATCCCGGTGCTGCTGGGCGGTGCCGCCCTCACCCGTTCCTACGTGGAGCGCGACCTGCGGGAGGTCTACGAGGGGCGGCTGTTCTACGGCAAGGACGCCTTCGAGGGCCTGCGCACCCTCGATCGCCTGGGCGAGCTGGTGCGCAGCGGCGCCGACGACCCCGACTTCGGCCGGGCGCCGGGCGGCCGGGTCCTGCCCCCCCGGCGCAGCCAGCGGGAGGTGGCGGAGCCCCCGGGCGGGCTGCCCCGGCGCTCGCCCGAGGTGGCCCTCGACAACCACGTCTTCAAGCCGCCCTTCCTCGGTTCCCGGGTGGTGCGGGGCATCGCCGTCGACGAGGTGGCCGCCTACGTGAACGAGACCGCCCTGTTCCGCAACCAGTGGGGCTACCGGCCCCAGCGGGGCGAGAGCGACGCCGAGTTCAAGGACCGGATCCGCCCCGAGCTGCGTGAGCAGCTGGCCGAGGCGCTGGCGTCGGGGATGCTCGTGCCCCAGGTGGTCTACGGCTACTTCCCCGCCAACGGCGACGGCGACGACGTGGTCGTATGGACCGACGACACCCGCAGCACCGAGTGGGGCCGCTTCGGCTTCCCCCGCCAGCGCCAGCACCCCTTCCTCTGCATCGCCGACTTCTTCCGCCCCGCCGAGTCCGGGGAAGCCGACTACGCGGCGTTCCACATCGTCACCATGGGGGCCCGGGTGTCGGAGCGGGCGGCGGAGCTGTTCGCCGCCGACGAGTACTCGACCTACCTCAAGGTCCACGGACTCGGGGTGGAGATGGCCGAGGCCCTGGCCGAGTACTGGCACCACCGCATCCGGGAGGAGTGGGGCTTCGCCGGCGAGGACGGGCCCACGCTGACGGGGCTGTTCCGCCAGCAGTACCGGGGCGGGCGCTACTCCTGGGGCTATCCCGCCTGCCCTGACCTGGAGGACAACGTCACGGTTTTCGACCTCCTCGACGGCGCCCGCGTGGGCCTGGAGGTCTCCGAGGAGACGGGCTATCAGTACCAGCCCGAGCAGACCACCTCGGCCATCATCTGCCACCACCCCCAGGCCAAGTACTTCGTCTCCCGCTGACCAGGCCAGCCCGCCCTCCCCGTTCTGGCCCCACAAGTGGTCGCTGCGGCGACCGTTCCTGGGGCCAGAACGGGGGGGTGGTGGGGTCCCCCCGGGGCTCAGGGTCAGTCGGTGTGGTCGTGGAGGCGGCGCAGCTCGGCGTAGTCCTCGGCGTCGGGCTGGTCGGTGCCGCCGACGGGGTAGACCACCGAGCCCAGGCGGTCGTTGTGGGGCAGGCCCAGGGCGTGGCCCAGCTCGTGGGTGGCCACCACCCGGCGCAAGACGTCGCTGAGGCCGCAGTCGCCGCAGACCTCGAGGACCGCCCCGGTGGCGTGGCCGTCGCCGTCGACGTCCTGGTCGGCCAACCCCTGGAACTGCACGATGCCGTCCAGGCTCTCCTCGCTGGTGGTGCACACCGAGATCCGGGTCCCGTCCGCCTCGCAGTCGCCCACGCCGTCGCCCACCTCCCAGGTCAGGCGCAGGTCGGCCCCGGCATCGTTCCAGACCTCGGCGGCGTGGCGGGTCGCCCGCTGCCAGGCCGGGTCGCCGGTCCGGTCGACGACCACCAGGTCGCGAGCACCGCTGGGCCAGTGGGAGAAGGGCTTCTCCCCGGCCATGGCCGGCACGATGCGGACCAGGGCCACGGCCAAGGCGACAGCGAAGACGAGGGCGTTGGCCAGGCGGACCACGGCGGCCAGGCGAGCCTGTTCCAGCCCGAGGACGGCAACGTCTCCGGGACGGGGACGCAGGCGCAGCACGTCGCTGACCGTCGCCTCTTGGTCCACCACACCACGCTACGGACCCACCCTGGCACCGCAACCGCGCCCGGCCCCCCCCGGCTACCGAATTGGTGGTAGGACCGGCGCCGGTTCGGCACCGCTCCTACCACCAATTCGCTGTGGGTCCGGCCCACCACCCCCGAACTGGTGGTAGGACCGGCGCCGGTTCGGCACCGCTCCTACCACCAATTCGCTGTGGGGTTCGCAGTGGGGGTCCGCTGTGGGGGCTCAGTGGCCCCGGTCGAGCCACTCCTGGACGTGGGGCGCTTCGTCGCCCACGGTGGTGGAGTCGCCGTGGCCGGTGTGCACGACGGTGTCGCCCGGCAGGCGCAGCAGCCGGTTGCGGATCGACGCCACGATGGTGGGGAAGTCCGAGAAGGAGCGGCCGGTGGCCCCCGGGCCGCCCTGGAAGAGGGTGTCGCCGGAGAACACGACCGGCGCCTCCTGCACCGCCAGGCACACCCCGCCGGGGCTGTGGCCCGGCGTGTGGAGCACCTCGAGGTGGAAGCCCCCGACCTCGACGACCTCGCCGTCGGCCAGGTCGTGCTCGGGCGCCCGCCCCGGGTGGACGTCGTCCCAGAGCATGCGGTCCCCGGGGTGCAGGGCCACCGGGGCGCCGGTGGCGGCGGCCAGGTCGGCGGCGGCGTTGATGTGGTCGTTGTGGCCGTGGGTGCAGACGATGGCGACGACCCGGCGCCCGCCGACCGCCTCGACGATGGGGTCGGCGTCGTGGGCGGCGTCGATCACCACCACCTCCCGGTCGTCTCCCACCAGCCAGATGTTGTTCACGACGTCGAAGTCGCCGCCGTCGAGGGAGAAGGTGCCGGCCGTGCGGACCCGGTCGACGCGCGGCGCCCCCGCCGTCACAGCACCACCACCGAGCGCAGGACCTCCCCCCGCTCCATCTTCTCGAAGGCCCTCTCCACCCCGTCGATCCCCACCGTCTCGCTGACGAAGGCGTCGAGGTCGAAGCGGCCCCGCAGGTAGAGATCGACCAGCACCGGGAAGTCCCGGGTGGGCAGGCAGTCGCCATACCAGGAGGACTTGAGGGCCCCACCCCGCCCGAACAGCTCGATCAACGGCAACTCGACGGTCATGGTGGGATCGGGCACGCCCACCTGCACGAGGGTGCCGGCGTGGTCCCGGGCGAAGAAGGCCTGGCGGTAGGTCTCGGGCCGGCCCACGGCGTCGATGACCACGTCGGCCCCGAACCCGCCGGTCAGCTCCCGGATGATCTCGACGGGATCGGCCTCGGTGGCGTTGATGGTGTGGGTGGCCCCGAAGTGCAGGGCCCGGTCCAGCTTGGACTGGTCGATGTCGACGGCGATGATGCGGCGGGCGCCGCGCAGGGCGGCCCCGGCCAGGGCCGCCGAACCCACACCGCCACAGCCGATGACCGCCACCGAATCGCCCAGGTCGACGCCGCCGGTGTGCACGGCGGCCCCGAAGCCGGCCATGACCCCGCAGCCGATGAGCCCGGCCGCCTCGGGCCGGGCGGCGGGATCGACCTTGACCGCCTGGCCGGCGGCCACCAGGGTGCGCTCGGCGAAGGCGCCGATGCCCAGGGCCGGGGCCAGCGCCGTGCCGTCGGCCAGGGTCATGGCTTGGGTGGCGTTGGCGCTGTCGAAGCAGTACCAGGGCCGGCCCCGCCGGCAGGACCGGCACCGGCCGCAGGGAGCCCGCCAGGCCAGCACCACGGAGTCGCCGGGCACCACGTTGGTGACCCCCTCGCCCACGGCCTCGACCGTGCCGGCCGCCTCGTGGCCCAGCAGGTAGGGAAAGTCCTCGCCGATGGCGCCCTGGCGGTAGTGGAGGTCGGTGTGGCACACCCCGCAGGCGGCCACCGCCACCGTCACCTCGCCCGGACCGGGGTCGGGGACGTGGATGGTCTCCACCACCACCGGCGCTCCCCGCTCCCGGGCCACCACCGCCTGCACCTCGTGGGCCACGGTGGGTTCCTTCCTCAGCGGGCGGCTGTCGAACCGGGCGGGGTGTCTTTCTAGCTCTCCTCGGGGCGCACGGGGAAGCCGGGGCGCTCGATGGGGGCCCGCACCTGGTTGCCCCACTCGGTCCACGAGCCGTCGTAGTTGCGGACGTTGGAGAACCCGAGCAGGTGGTGCAGGGCGAACCAGGTGTGGCTGGAGCGCTCGCCGATGCGGCAGTAGGCGATCACGTCGTCTGAGGACGACAGGCCCTGTTCGCCCTCGTAGAGGGCCCGCAGCTCGTCGGCCGTCTTGTAGGTGCCGTCCTCGTTGGCCGCCTTCTTCCACGGCACGCTGGCCGCCCCGGGGATGTGCCCGCCCCGCAGCGCCCCCTCCTGGGGGTAGTCCGGCATGTGCAGCAGCTCCCCGGAGTACTCCTGGGGGGAGCGCACGTCGACCAGGCGACCCTTGACCTTGATGTGGGCCCGCACGTCTTGGGCGAAGGCGCGGATGGGGGCGTCGTCGCGCTCCACCACCGGGTAGTCGGTACGGGGCCGCTCGCTGGCCTCGGTGGTCAGCTGGCGACCCTCGGCCGCCCACTTGGCCCGCCCCCCATCGAGCAGGCGGGTGTCGGGGTGGCCGAAGAGGCTGAAGACCCACAGGGCGTAGGCGGCCCACCAGTTAAAGTTGTCGCCGTAGAAGACCACGGTGGAGTCACGGCTGATCCCCTTGGCCGCCATGAGCTGGGAGAAGGCCTCGGGGTCGAGGTAGTCGCGGGTCACCGGATCCTGGAGGTCGGTGTGCCAGTCGACCTTGACGGCGCCGGGAATGTGGCCGGTGTCGTAGAGCAGCACGTCCTCGTCGGACTCCACCACGACCACGTCGGGATCGTCGAGGTGCTCGGCCAGCCATGACGTGGTGACCAGCTTCTCCGGGTGGGCGTAGGCTTGCAGCTTCTCGTCGTTGTCGTAGGCAACAGGCACGGGGAGCTCCTCTCGTCTCGTGTTCCTCCGGCGGCAGCGGCGCCGCCTCGGTGGGTGCGTTCGTCGGCCGCTTCCGTGCAGGGTACGGGTAGCATGGCAATTCCCGACAATTGCGGTCAAGATTCGAGCGAGGTGCCCCGTGGGTTCCATGCCCCCCAAGTTGGACCGGATCGTGCAGCTCTTCGCCGGGGCCCCGAGGGAGCTCCGGGTCGAGGCCCTGCTGGAGTACTCGCGCAAGGTCCCGCCGCTCCCGGCCCACCTGGAGGGCCGCCAGGGGGCCATGGAGCAGGTGGAGGAGTGCCAGACCCCGTTCTTCCTCTCCGCCGAGGTGGACGACGAGCAGCGGGTGACGGCCTGGTTCGACTGCCCGCCCGAGGCGCCGACCACCCGCGGGTTCGCCGGGATCCTCTCCGAGGGCCTCAACGGCTCGACGGCCGAGGAGGTCCTCGACGTCCCCAACGACTTCTACACCCAGATGGGGCTCGGCGAGGCCATCTCCAGCCTGCGCCTGCGGGGCATGGGGGCCATCCTCGGCCATCTCAAGCGCCAGGTGCGCGAGCAGGCGGCCAGCACCGCCAGCTAGCCCCGCCCCGCAAGGAGCCACCCGGGGACGTGGCTTCACCGCTGCATCGGTTCGGCCCGGGCTGGGCATAGCCTGGACAGCAGCCCCTGCCGACGAGGAGGTACCCCCCCATGACCCAAGTGCGCCCTGATCGCCGCCGCCGCCAGCCGCTGCGCGCCCGGCCTGCGCCGGCGTCCGCGCCCGAGGCGCCGGCCCCCGACGCCGTGGCACCGCCGCCGCCCGCCCCGGCTGCTACTGCGCCGCCGGCGCCTCCCCAGGCCGTGCCCGCACCCGGGGCACCCGGCCAGACCCCGCCCGGATCCTCCGAGTGGTCGCCCATGTCGGCGCCGCCTCCCCCGGCCGCCGACGAGCAGGCGGGTGACGGCCAGGACCACCAGCCGACCGCCGACCCGCCCGCCGCCGGACCGTCGAGCTCGAAGAACCCGCTCCAGGGCCTCGCCGACCTCCTCGTGCGCCAGGGCACCCCTGCGGGAGCCCCGGTGGCACCGTGGCGGCCGGTGGCCGCCGGAGCGGTCATCGCCGCCGGTGGTGTGCTCATCCTGCTCCAGGCGCTGATCGGCGCCGACCTCATCGACATCGTCCTGGTCCTCGGCCTGGCCATGCTGGTGGCCGGCTTCCTCGACGGCACCGGCCGCCGCTTCCGGGGACCGGGCGTCGCCCTGGTGTCGGTGGGCATCATCGGCCGCTTCGTCGGCGACATCTCGTTCCTCGGCGAGGGCTGGGGCTTCGCCGTCTTCATGCTGATCTACGGGGCCTACGTCGTCCTCGAACGCCAGCGCCACCGGGATCCCGCCGCCGGCTGAGGCGGGCCGCCGGGCTAGCCCGGCGTCTGGACCGGAAGGGTGGTCATGTCGGCCAGCGGGAACACCTGGTAGGTCGACACGTTGTAGACCGGGGAGCGCACCAGCAACATCTCCAACTCCTCGTTGGAGTCGACCTCGTAGATCCATGCCCCGCCGTGGCCGCCCACGATGTGGTAGCGGCTGAGGATCTTGCCCTGCTCCTCCAGGGGCTTGGCGTGGTCGGGCATGGCCATGACGGCCTTGAGCACCTCGCCCGAAAGTCGGGTCAACTCGATGCGCCACAACACCAGGAACTTCATCGCCTGCTCCTCTCTCCGTGGTGCCGGCGACCCTAGCGCCATCCAACTCGCCGTTTCCCCCATCCCTGCGCCGGGTAGCGATGGCCCTGTCCGTCCGGACGCGAGGGTCTTCACGGGCCCGGGAGGTGAGGCGATGACCAGCCAGGAAAAGTCGGCGACGACCCGCCGGGCCGAGACCCGGCTCGATCAGGCCACCGACCGTGGTGGCGCCAAGTACCGGGGCGACGAGGGCGGAGTCGAAGCGGGCGAGCAGGAGCAGCGCCGGGAGGCCGGCCAGGCCCAAGGTGGGGGTCCCGGTCTGCCGGCCATGACCGACGGGCAGACCAAGGGCCTGCTCGTGGGTTCCCTCGTCGGTGGCCTCATCGGCATGGCCCTGCTGGTCCCGCTGGCCTTCATCCCCGTCAGCGGCTTGTCCCTGCCCGGACGGCTGATCATCTGCGCCATCGCCGGAGCGCTGGCTGGAGGTACCGCCGGTGCGATGTACCTGGGGGGCCGGGTGCCCGAGCTCGAGGGCGAGACCGTCGACGCCGACGGTCGCCCGTCGGTCGGCAGCACCCCACGCGACCCCGGCAGCGACGCCCGCGGGCGGTGAGGCTGCACGAGGCGGTGGGCGGGCTCCTCACCTCCCCGTGGCTGTGGATGCCGCTGACGGCGCTGGGCGTGCTGGTGGTGGTGGCCGTCGGCGTGCTCATCGGCGCCGTCATGGCCTACGCCGTCGCCTACCTCACCGGGCACGCCGACATCTGATCCGATGGGCACCGGCGAGCGCAGGCGGCGCACCGTTCGCCTCCGGCTCAGCGGCCCCGCACCGCCAGGTCGTAGACCCGCCGCTTCGACACGGCGTAGGCCGTCGCCACCTCGGCCACGGCGTCACGGGTCGATGATCCCTCGTCGATGAGCCGGCCCAGGGCCTCCACGATGCGCCGGTCATCGGCAGGGACCGGCGGTGGGCATCCCTCGACGACCACCACGAACTCGCCGCGAGGCGGCTCCTGTTCGACCCGCTCCACCGCCCCGGCCAGGGTTCCCCGCCACGTCTCCTCGAAGCGCTTGGTCAGCTCCCGGCACAGCACCACCCGGCGCTGGGGTCCCAGTGTCTCGGCCAGCTCGGCCAGCGTGCGGTCCAGCCGGTGGGGAGCTTCGTAGAGCACCATGGTGCGCTGCTCGCCGGCCAGCGCCGCCAGCCGCTCGGTGCGGGACGACCCCCGGCGCGGCAGGAACCCCTCGAAGACGTAGCGACCGGTGGGCAGGCCGCTGAGCGCCAGGGCGCTGACGGCGGCCGAAGGACCGGGGACGACGGTGATCTCGTAGCCCGCCCGGGCGGCAGCACGCACCGTCCGCTCGCCGGGATCGGAGATGGTCGGCATCCCGGCGTCGGAGACCAGGGCCACCAGGTGGCCCCGTTCGAGATGGGCCAGCACGGTGTCGACCTGGGCCGCCTCGCTGTGGTCGTTGGCGGCCAGCAGCGGCGGGGTGCCGACGTCGGCGCTCGCCAGCAGCGCCCGGGTCCGGCGGGTGTCCTCGCAGACCACCACGTCGGCTTCGGCCAGCGTGGCCAGGGCGCGGGGCGAGAGATCGCCCAGGTTGCCGATCGGCGTAGCCACCACCACCAGGCGGCCGCTCACGAGCGCACGCTCAGGCGATCCCCGGGCTGCAGCGACCAGCCCCCGAAGGCCCCGGCCTCGGCCTCGATCACCCGCCGGGCCCGCAGGCGGGGACGCCCCAGGCGGTTGCGGGCCATGGTGGTGGTGGCCAGCACCACCAGGTCGGCGTCGCAGTAGGCGACGTCGATGGCGAAGCGCATGCCGAGGGTGTGCACCGAGGTGGCGGGCTGCAACAGGATGGCCCCCTCGATGCCGTCACGACCCAGCAGCCCCCGGCTCCGGGCGGCGACGGAGGTGGCCACCTCCAGCGGGGCCAGCACCTCGTCGTCCCGCACCAGCCAGGCCATCGGTGTTGATTGCCCTCAGACGTTGAAACGGAACTCGAGGACGTCCCCGTCGGCCACCTCGTAGTCCTTGCCCTCGATGCGCAGCTTGCCGACCTCCCGGGCCTTCGACCACGAGCCGAGCTCCAACAGCTCGTCCCAGTGGATGCACTCGGCCTTGATGAAGCCCCGCTGGAAGTCGCTGTGGATGACGCCGGCGCACTCCGGGGCCGTGGCGCCGGCCCGGAAGGTCCACGCCCGCGACTCCTTGTCGCCGGTGGTGAGGAAGGTGCGCAGCCCGAGCAGGGTGCGGGCGGCCACCACCAGCCGGGGCAGGGCTCCCTCGCCCAGTCCCAGCTCGGCCAGCATCTCGGCCCGGTCGTCCCTCGGGAGCTGGGCCGCCTCGGCCTCCAGCTGCACGCACATGGGCAGCACCTGCACCGGCGTGCTGGCCCGGGCGAAGGCGTCGACCACGCCGGCGGCCAGGTCGTCGGCCCGGTCGAGCTGGTCGTCGGCGACGTTGACCACGGCCAGCACCGGCTTGTTGGTGAGCAGGAACCAGGGCCGCAGGATCTGGCGCTGCTCGTGGGAGATCGACGAGCGGTAGATCGGTGTGCCCTCGCCCAGAGCCAGCCGGGCGGCATCGAGGGCCTCGACCTCGGGGACCAGGCTGCGGTCGAGCTTGGCCGCCTTGCGCCGGCGCTCGATCTTGGACTCGACGCTCTCGAGGTCGGCCAGGGCCAGCTCGGTCTCCACCGTGGCCAGGTGCTCGAGCGGGTCGGTGGGGCCGACGACGTCGGCGTCGGGAAAGGCCCGCAGCACGAGGACGACGGCATCGACCTCCCGGATGCCGGCCAGGAAGCGGTTGCCCAGGCCCTCGCCCTGGCTGGCCCCCTCGACCAGTCCGCCGATGTCGACGAACTCCACGGCGGTGTGGACCACCTTGGCGCTGCCCGACATCTCGGCCAGGGCGTCGAGGCGCTTGTCGGGCACCTTGGCCATGCCGACGTTCGGGTCGACGGTGGCGAAGGGGTAGGCGGCGGCCAGGGCCTGGCCGCCGGAGAGGGCGTTGAACAGGCTCGACTTGCCGGCGTTGGGCAGCCCCACGAACCCGAAGCGCTCCACCGGGGCAGCGTAGCGGCGGGCCCGCCCTGGCGTCCCCGCACTGGCGTCCCCGTCGGCGTTCCCGCCGGCGTTCCCGCCCCCCATCGTTCTGGCAGTCGGAGTGGCTGGAATTGCCGCCAGTTCTGCTGCCAGAACGGGCGGGGGCGGGACGGTGTCGCCCTCAGGCGGGCGGGGCGAGGCGACGCAGCTGGTGCAGGTAGCAGTTGGCGAAGCGGCGGGCGGCGTCGTCGTCGAAGAGGCGCTGGGGGTAGCGGAACACCAGGTGGAGTCGGCCGGCCACGGTGGCGGCGCCGATGGAGAGGCCGACGGGGATGCGGGTCGGCGGCGAGAACCACACCTCGGCGGCGGAGCCCCCGCCGGCACCGAAGCACGGGGGGTCGACGAGGCGCCCCAGGTTGCACAGCATGGCGCTGTCGACGTTGCGGTTCACGCTCACCGGATCGAGCACGATCACCGACTGGCGGGCCCACAGGGCGAGCAGTCCCAGGCGGTCGAGTGCCTCCAGCAGGGCGACACCGGTGCGCCGGCGCCGGTTGCGGCTGGTCTGGGACCTGACCGCCGCCAGGGTGGCGGCGGGCGACCGGCGGTGGCGGCGGCTGGTCGACACCCGGGCCGTGACCGAGAAGTTGCCGAGGGCCTCGGCAGTGAGCTGGGCCGAGCGGAGGTTGGCCGAGACCAGCACGCTGATGCGCCCGCCCGTGTGGCCGTGGCCCACGTTCCACTCGGCGATGGCCTGGTGCAGGGCGGCCAGCAGGATGTCGGTCGAGGTGCCGGGGTGCTCGAAGTGAACCTGGGTCCGCGTCTCCTCCACGCTCAGGGTGGCCCCGTGGTAGCCGAAGCCGCTCCGGCTCTCCTGGCGGTCGGGAGCCAGCAGGGCGGGCGGGGTGAGGAGGTTGCGGACGCGCTCCACCGCAGCCCGGTACACCCACACGGTGCGCGTGTCGTCGCCGGCGGCGGGACGGACGGGGACGTCGTGGAGGGCGAGGAGGTCGGGGGGCTCCTTGGGGGCCTCGCCGCTGTCGTAGGCCTGGGCGACGATGCGCAGCAATTGCATGGCGGCAAAGCCGTCGACGACGGCGTAGTTGAGGTTGGCCATGACCAGGTCACCGCCGGGGCGGTGGACGAGGCGGAGGCGCAGGGGGGCTGCGTCCAGGGGCAGGACCTGGGCCTGGAGATCGGTCCGGGCGGCGGAGACGGCCTCGTCGTCGTCGCCGTCGACCTCGTCCAGGGCATCCCCATCATCGTTCCAGTGGGGGCCCAAGGTGTCGGCGACGGCGCGGCGGAGCCGGTCGCCGTCGAGGGGGCCGTCCACCCCCACTTCCAGCTGGAGGTTCCCGGGGGGTCCGGGTGGGCCGGAGCGCCGGCGCAATCGAGCCGCCGGCCGCGGTGCGGTGGCCAGCACCGTCGAGCCGTCGTCGACCGGGCGCTCGCCCCGCTCGCCCCTGGTCCATGACCACTCGGCGTCGAGCTCGCAACGGTGGTCGCCCTGGCGGCCCCGCAGGAGGCGGACCAGGTCCCCGGCCATGCCGGTGAGGTTGTGGGCGGCGACGCGTACCACCGAGTAGCGGGCCCCCCGATCCTTTTCCAGCTTGAGGGGCGACACCAGGTCGACATGGGCCAGCAGCCGGTTGCCGTCGACCGAGAGGTGGAGGCTGTTGCCGGGCCGGGTCTCGCGGAACGAGACCTCGCCGGGGTGGAAGATGCGCCCGAACCAGCCGTCGCGCTGGAGGCAGTCGGTGATCTCCAGGGAGCTGATGACGGCGGCCGGGTCGTCGGCGCCGGAGGCGGGGACGGCGGGCCCCTGGTAGCCGCTCTCCAGGCGTTCCTGGAGGGTCGGCGGCGCCTCGCTGTCCGGTGCCGATCCTTCGGTGTCTTCCGGGCCGCGACCGTCGCCCCTGCGGCCAGGCGGCGCCAGGCGGCGCATCGTGTTCACCAGCCCAGTGTCGCCGCCGGAGGCCCCGGTCGGACAACCGTTTCCCGTGCACCCCCTGGATCTGGTGGTCCGATCGCTGCGCCGGCGGTCTATCCGGACCACCAGACGGCGAAAATGACCTGACGGATCGGCCGTTGCAGCAACTCCACCTTCCCTACTAACTTGGTGGAGATGGACGAGCTGGTAGTCGTGTTCCTCGCAGGATTCGCGGCATCGCTGGTCGACGGCGCCCTCGGCATGGGCTTTGGTCCGACCTCGTCCAGCATCCTTCTCGGGACCGGGCTGTCGCCGGCAGCGATTTCCACGACGGTCAACCTTGCCAAGGTGGCCACCGGTGTCACCGCCGCGATCTCCCATTGGCGGTTCGACAACATCGACCGCCGTGTCGTTCGGCGGCTGGCCATCCCCGGCTCGGTCGGAGCCGTGGTCGGCGTGACCGTGCTTGCCAACGTCGATGGCGACAGGCTCAAGCCGATCCTCGCGGTACTGCTGCTCGGCATGGCTGCACGGATCCTTCTGCGCTTCAGCCGGCCACTTCCAGCGGCCGCCGGCGGCGAGCTCGAGGAGGGCAACGGTCGCCGCTATGACGAGAGAGGAACGGCGGCAGTGGCCGCCGCTGGAGGAGTGACCAACGGCCTGGTCGGGGCGTGGGGCCCGGTGGTGACCCCGTTCCTGCTCCAGCGCGGCCTCGCCCCCCGCTATGCCATCGGGTCGGTCAACACCGCCGAGGTGGCCGTCGCCGTCGTCGCCTCCGGCTCGCTGCTGGCGTCCGTCGGCGGGGGTGGCATCGACGTCGCCGTGGTCGTGGCGATGCTGGCCGGAGGTGTGTTGGCTGCGCCCATCGCAGCGTGGGCGATTCGGTTCCTGCCGGCTCGCGGCCTCGGGGTGGCCGTCGGTGGGCTGCTCTTCGTCGTCAACATCCGCGAGCTGACGTCATCGGCCGACCTTGGAGCGCTGCGATGGCTCGCATACGGCCTCGTTGCCCTCGCCTGCGGCTACGCGGCCGTACGGCCCTTCCTGCAACGCCCGAACCCACGCCTGACCCGCTGACCGCGTCGGAGCCCCAGTCTCGACGCCGCCTCACCGATGGGCTCGAAATGACGTATCAAGCCTCGCTGTCGATGCGACCGACCGGGGCGGCGAGAGTTTCGGCGATGCCGTGACAACCGAGCCGGTGCTGCGTCACATCGAGCCGTACCTCAAGAACGCGGCGCCTCCGGACGACTTGACGCTCGTCGTGCGAGCAGGCCCGATCACCGTCGAGAAGTTCGTCGACCACATGCGACGTGAGCAGGACCGCTACGGCTACCGGGGACGCCCGATGTCGTCGATCAGCGTTCGATGCAACCGTCGCCGGCTGGAGCCTGGAGGCGATCCTGCGGACCGGCTCTGGTCACGGAGGAGCTACACAACCGCGGCGGCCGTGTGCTTCAGGACACTGGGTTCGAGCTTGTGCCCACGTTCGACGCGCCGCACTTCGACGTCCTCGTTCCCAAGGCCACGGCCGACGCGGCAAGTACCCTGTCGTCCTTGTTCGGTTCCGGCGAGCGCAACCGTGACCGCCAAAGGAGGAGGTGACCATGACCACCGCTGCTCAAGTCCAGATCGACATCCTCTGCGACATCCAACAGGTCGACGAGACCGGGGTCGTGTGGACCTTTCTCGACGAGGCGCGACCCGTCGCTGATCACCGAGGGGCAATCGTGATCGCCGCCGACAAGATGGACCCGGTTCTTGCCCGCATCGTCAGGTTGACCCTCAACGGCAGCAGGACGTCAGTCTATCTCCAGATTCTGCCTGGTGACCCGCTCGACTACGCCGACGAGCTCGCCAGATCGCATCTCCTGACGACGTGAGTACGACCACCAGGCACCGGAGCCACCCGTCGTTGTCCGTCACACCCGCCGGATTCTCGCGGGATCTCGACGCGATCGGCGAAGCAGGGCTCGCGATCCAGCAGCAGAAATAGCCGCTGACCAGCACTTTCGCAAGACCAGCCCCCGTAGCTCAGAGGATAGAGCGTCGGTTTCCTAAACCGTGCGTCGCAGGTTCGAGTCCTGCCGGGGGCGCCAGAGGAAGTCCTGGTCACAGGGTCGCAGGTGCTCTGGCAGGCTGGCTCCGAGACGCAGCAACTCCTGTTGTCCATGGCTTCCGTCCATGAAGCCGGTTATCGTCCTGGCCATGGTCGAGCCGCTGCCGATCCGACGGGTGAAACCGACTGCTGGTGCCCGATGTGAACCAGCATCGGCACCTGCTCACAACCGCCTGAATCCGTCCGTAGCGGTCAGCCCCCGGAGACGGTCGTGAAGGGTTCCATGCGCGAGCGCGGTCCCGGCCGCTGGCAGCTCCGCGCCTACGAGGGGGTCGACCCGATCACGGGGAAGGACCGGTACCGGACACGAGCCTTCCAAGGCACCAAGCGCCAGGCGCAGAGCGCACTGGCCGCGCTCGTGACCGAGGTCGACGCCGGCGTCGTAGCCCCGTCGGCCAAGACGGTGGCCACCCTCCTCGAGGAGTGGCTGGCCCACATCGAGCACCTCGGCCGTTCACCGTCGACCCTGTACGGCTACGGCCGCCTTGTCGCTCAGCTTCCCGACGGGTTCAAGGCGCTTCCGCTCAAGAAGGTCACGCCGAAAGTCGTCGATGACCTCTACCGCTTTCTCGGCCAGACCAAGAGCCGGAGCCCTGCGACCGTGCTGCGCTTCCACACCGTCCTGCGGGCCGCGTTCGCCCAGGCGGTGCGATGGGGTTGGATCGAGCGCAACCCCATCGACCGGGTCACCCCACCTCGCGTGCATCGCCACGAGATCGAGCCCCCGCCCATCGAGGACGTGCTGCGGGTGCTCAAGCGGGCGACGGCCTCGCGCAACCCGGAGAACGCGCTGGTCTTCCGGCTGCTCGCCGCCACAGGCTGCCGGCGGGGTGAGGCGTGCGCGCTGCAGTGGCACGACGTCGACTTCGCCAGCGAGCCCGTGCAGGTGCTGATCCGCCGGGCCGTCCTCGAGATCGAGAAGAAGCTCATCGTCCAGGGCACCAAGACCCACGCCGTGCGCAACGTCGGCCTGGACGAGGAGACCTCGCGCCTGCTGCGTGAGCACCGGGATCGTGCCGTCGAGCGCGGCACCGCCGCCGGCGTCCCGCCACGGCCAACCGACTTCGTGTTCGAACGAGCACCCGGATCTGGCGAGCCGCTCCCTCCCGACCGCATCGGCCAGGCCTGGTACCGGTTGTGCCGGGAGCTTGGCGTCAAGGCCCGCCTGCACGACCTCCGCCACCTCCAAGCCTCGCTGTTGCTTGACGCCGGCGAGGCGGTCACCACCGTCGCTGCCCGCCTCGGCCACCGCGACACGTCCACCACCTTGAAGGTCTACGGCCACCTCATGCCCGGCGCCGATACCCGTGCCGCCGGCATCGTCGGTGCGGCGTTCCGTCGTCCGACCGATGAGGCAAGGGACCATCCTGAGGCGTGACCGACCTGCGTCCCGGCATGAGCCACGCCCAGCTGGGCCACTCAGTCAGCGAGCTGGATCTCGCGTAGTCGCTCTTCGGTGACCGCGTACATCCACGGTCCCTGTTCTTCGGTCTCAACCACGGACTCGATGCGGTGCCAGTGACGTGCGAGGATCCGGAGGCTGTCGGCCGTGGACTGGCTCTTGCGACCGGTCAGTACGAAGCCTCGAACCCGGTGCTCCACCCAGAGCAGCTTCTCGACCGGCCGGTAACGGATGCGCTGGTCGCGAGAGATGACCACGACCCGACGTGCGCCAACCACCGGCAGCCACTCGTCGTCCAAGCTTCCCCGTGGAACATCCGACAGCCCTGGGTGTCCCGGATAGACGACCCCATCGTGTAGCTGTGCGAGCGCCTTGCCGAGTACCAGGTCGTTCTCGTCGACGAAGAACCTGGCCGCCACCGCGTACTACGCCGCTATCGAGCGCTGCTGTTCCTCGTAGGCGACGGCGGCCCTCACCAGTTCCGTCGACATGTCGTAGCCCTTGGCGATGTCCCCGATCGCTTCGCCTGCGTCGAAGATTTCCCAGAGCCGCTCGGTGGCCACACCGTTCACGGAAGGTTGGCCGAAGCGCACCAGCGGATCGATCACGACCGGCGACGCCAGCCCAGCGGGATGGAGCCGCCGGACCTCACCCCGGTCGGGCGGATCGAACTCCACCTTCTTGAAGAAGCGAGCGGCTTCGTCGGCCAAGGCGATGGTCTGCCCGGTGGAGATGACGATGGCGATCGACCTGGGGAGGTCGTTCTTCTCCTGAAGCTCGAGCACGAGCTCCTTGCCATAGATGTACGGCTGTGCCGTCGCCAGCGGGTACGAAGTTCCGAACTCACTGCGGAGATCGTCGATCACGGGACGGAGGCGTTGCAGCGGGACACCCTTGCGGCGGTACTCGCGTAGGTACCCGAGCTCGACGAACTCCCCCCATGTGACTATGTCGGCGCCGGTCCGCTGGAGGCGGATGACGGGCGGATAGTTGACTCCTTGGCGTTCGTACCCGTCGAGCCAGGCACGTGCTCGATCCGGCCGCAGGCCCAGAAAGCTGGCCGCTTCAGCGACTCCGTAGACGGGGCGCTCCAGGATCGAAACCTCCTGCTGCTTCACTCCTGCATCATGCCTCACCGAGCCGTCGTTCCGTCGCGCTAGCAGGAGGCGGAAGCGTCGTTGCCTGCTCTCCACCACTCCTAGGTGATCGTCGTGTCGTAAAACTTGATCGCCGAGTTGGCCAACAGTTGAGTGGAGACCTGGTTGACTCCCGCAGAGATGGGCACGGCGACGAGAGGGACGCCCTTCTCGAGCAGTGCCTTGCGGGTGAACTTGAAACCCACAACGCGGAACAGTTGCTTGACGAGGACCAGGGCTTCCTTGCGGAGGTGCCTAAGGACCACTTTGGCAAGAGCCTTCTCACTCGCTTGGATGATCGCTCTTATCGCTGGTTCCCGGGCATTGTGAATTCCCTGAAGGATCAGCAGTTCGGCTGCCCGGTCCCGATGGTCGGTCATGTCGTGCCCGTAGACAGCGGCGATCGACAGGACCATTCGGTTTTGGATCCAAGCGAGTGCAACGAGGTCAACCGGGAGCCCAAATATTCCGGCTGCTCCGGTGCCCGCGCCCTCCAAACGCGCGGCGCGGCTGTACTTGCGCTTGAAGTAGATCGCAAGCTGACGGTCGGTCGCCCGGGGATTGCGCTCGCGTATCAAGCGTACGTCGCGCACCGCTCGGGGCGCGAGCCGTTCAACAGCTCGGGCTGCGAGCAAGGCGGGAGCATCAGCGGGATTCGCCAGCAACTGTCGCAGCAGACCTGGCGGGATGCTGATATCGCTTGGGGTTGACCCGCTTCGACGGACAGGTTGATTATGACGCCTGAGCGACGCTCTGGTGGTGGATGCTGTCCTCATACTCGACGGGCGTGAGGAAGTTCAGCGATGAATGGAGCCGCTGGCGATTGAAGAAGACCTCGATGTAGTCGAACACCGCCCGGCGGACCTGGGCCCTGGTGGCCCAGGACTGGCGATCGATCAGCTCGGTCTTGAGCGAGGCGAAGAAGCTTTCGGCCACGGCGTTGTCCCAGCACTGACGAGGCCGGGACAGCGACTGGGTTATGTGGTGCTCGGCCAGCAGGGTGAGGAACTCGGCGCTGGTGTACTGCGTGCCCCGATCGGAGTGGAAGATCAGCCCTGGAGCCGGCCGGCGAGCACCGATGGCCATGCGCAGGGCGTCGGCTACGAGTTCGGTGCGCATGTGGTCAGCCATGGCCCAGCCCACCACCCGGCGGGAGGACAGATCGATCACCGTGGCCAGGTACAGCCATCCCTCCCAGGTCCAGATGTATGTGATGTCGCCGACCCAGACGCGGTCCAGCTCGACGGTGCCCGGGCCGAAGGCCCGCTTCAACAGATCGACTGCTTGAGTGTCGGGATCGGAGATGGTCGTGACGGTGAAGCGCCGCCGGCACCGGCCGATGAGGCCCTTCTGGCGCATGATCCGAGCCACCCGCTTACGACTGGCATGGGTACCTTCCCGCCGAAGGGCCCGATGCACCCTAGGCCAGCCGTAGGTGCCCCGGCTGGCTGTGTGGATCGCCTCGATGCGCTCGGCCAGCTCGGCGTCGGCGACGGCCCGGGCCGAGGGCAGGTGCTTGACGTGGTCGTAGAAGGCGGAGCGGGAGACCTCGAGCAGCTGGCACGCCTTGGCGACGTTGTGCTGCTCAGCTCTCTCCGCCTCGATGAACGGGAACACGTTCACCGGGTCTCCCTCGCGAAGAAAGCCGTTGCCCGCTTGAGGATGTCGCGCTCTTCGCGCAGCACCCGGTTCTCCTTGCGCAGCCGAGCGAGCTCGTCGCGCTCGGCGCTGGTCAGCCCCGCTCGCCCCCCGTCGTCGACTTCGGCCTGGCGCACCCAGCCGCGGATCGCACTCTCGGTCAGGTCAAGGTCACGAGCCACGCTGGCCGACGTGTTGCCGGGCTGGCGCACGAGGTCGACGACCTCGGCCTTGAACTGCTTCGAGAACGACCGGCGGGGGCGCTTCGTCCTTCCCATGGTCTCCATGATGGACATCCTTTCCGGGGCTGCGCCCCTGATGGTGGATGTCCGTCAAACCGGGTCAGGCCCAGCTGGTGTCGTCGGGCGGGACGATCTCGGTGGTGTCCTGCTCGTCGAACTCGTTGGGGTCGCCCTGTCGCAGGACAATGGAATCCCTGACCGAGCTCCCGGATTCGTCGGACGCCGCTTGACTCGCGGAACCAGCTAGGGGCTCGTCCGAGTCCGTCGCAGGGCCGTCGCCGGTCTGATCGTCAGACATGGATCAACTCTATGAGGCTCTTCGCGTCGGTGGGAGCGGTGCTGACCTGAGGTAGGTCGCGGGGTCCACCACGCGAGGCAGGGGCCCCGCCACCGTGACGGCTGTCTGTGCGCTCCGGCGAGAAGGAAGGCCCTGCGTGAGCCACGGTACTGGCCTGGCCGAGGCGCTATTGGGTCTGCCCGGCTTCCGGGTGCTCGAGGTGAGCGCGACCCCCGACGAGCTCGTGGCCCGAGACGACCGCCGTGTTCACCGGATGCGAGGTGTGCGGCACGCGCGTCCAGCTCATGAGCGGGTCGAGGTCGCGATCCGAGATCGCCCCTGCTTCGGACGCCCGGCGTATCACAGCGTGGCGCGGTCCTACAGATGACAAAAGTGAGCCGTGGGTTCCCGCACCGAGTTGCCGTTACGCGCCCGGCCTCGGATACGGGGCCACGTCACATAAGGCGCGTGCCCGAGCTAGGTCGCGCCACTGCCCTCCAGCGCCGGGTCCGGGAGCGACGTCGTCGAAGACCTCCCTTCGCGTCGACCACACTGGCCGCCGGCGGGCAGTTTCAGATGGCCACCAACACGGTGTCCAGCTGCTCCAGCTACCGGGTGAGCGGATCAAGCCGACCCATTTGACCTCCACGTAAGCACACGAGGTCATGGGTGTGCCCAAAGGTCCTTCGGCGTCACCCCGAGTAGCCCCAGAGGCACAACCAGGGTCAACCAGGCCCCGGCACCAGCCGGGGCCGGTCTCATGGTGCTGAGCGGACCGTTTGGCAGGGCCGGCGTCAAGGGTTCGCTCCGCCGGCCGTCGGCCGCCCTTGACTCCGACCCCCCGGCCAAAGCCTCTAGACAAACCCCATGGCTGTAGTTACACTCCTGTAGTTCTCCATGTTCCTCGGTGGTGGGAGTGCTCAATGAAGGATGCCACTGTCTGTCCGTTCGGCGAGGTCCTCCGGGGTTTGCGGGTGCTTCGCGTTTGAGCGGGGTCTGAGCGCCTGAGGGTCCACGCGAAGGTCGGGGGTCTCGACCAGTGTTCCGGGTGTTCGACGCCTCGATCACTGCGAGGAGACCCCCGATGACCCT
>Ga0247704_1000112_pt1 | contig 23016 bp, 21 predicted proteins | sample 41W_NmetaG_FD_189042 | JGI IMG/M metagenome (GOLD analysis project Ga0247704, IMG submission 189042) | Soil microbial communities from hillslope of Landscape Evolution Observatory, University of Arizona, Oracle, AZ, United States - 4-1-W_N | ecosystem: Engineered > Artificial ecosystem >...
GGCGGCATGGTGGGCGGCGGGGTGGTGGTTGGGAACGGCGGGAACGTGACCGACGACCCCGGCGAGAACGTCGGCGGCGTGAGGTTGTCGCGGTCACGCGGCTCACGGGCCTCGGCCGACGACATCAGCATGCCGACCGCTCCCAGCGCCGCCACCAGCGCCGTGAGACGCCGCTTCCAGACCGCCATGGCCACCTCCCGCTCCGCAGACGAGTCGGCGCGAAGCTAGCAGCAGCCGGCCCTACCATCGGACCATGCGCGACACGATCGTGGTCCGGTCGCCCTACGACGGCCGGGAGGTCAGCCGGGTCCCGAGGCACACGGCCGGCGACGTCGACCGGGCCGTGGCCGCGGCGACCAAGGCCCTGCGCGAGGAGCCCTTCCCGCAGTGGCGGCGGGCCGAGGTGCTCGACGCCGCGGCCCGGCTGCTGCACGAGCGGGTCGATGACTTCGCCCGCACCATCGCCCTGGAGGCGGCCAAGCCGGTCAAGACGGCCCGGATCGAGGCCCGGCGGGCGGTGAGCACGTTCACCTTCGCCGCAGTGGAGGCCCGCCGCCTCGTCGGCGACATGGTGCCGATCGACGCAGCCCAGATCGGCGAGGGCCGCCTGGCTTTCACCCTCCGCCAGCCCATCGGCGTGGTCGCCGCCATCTCGCCGTTCAACTTCCCGCTCAACCTGGTGGCCCACAAGCTGGCCCCGGCCATCGCCGCCGGCTGCCCGGTGGTCCTCAAGCCGGCCAGCCAGACGCCGCTGTCGGCCCTGGCCCTGGCCGCCATGCTCACCGAGGAGTGCGGCCTGCCCAAGGGCTACCTCCACGTGGTCACCGGGAGCGGCGGCGAGGTCGGCAACGCCCTGGTGGAGCACCCCCACGTCGCCTACATCACCTTCACCGGATCGTCCGAGGTGGGCTGGGGGATCGCGGCCAAGGCGGGGCGGAAGAAGGTCGCCCTGGAGCTGGGCAACAACTCGCCGGTGATCCTGGAGGCCGACGGGGACTGGGACAAGGCGGCCCGCACCATCGCCACCGCCGGCTTCGCCCACGCCGGCCAGTCCTGCGTGTCGGTCCAGCGCATCTACGTCGCCGCCGGGGTGGCCGAGGAGTTCACGGCCACCCTGGCCAAGCTGGTGGACGACCTGGTCGTGGGCGACCCGCTCGACGAGGCCACCGACGTCTCCGCCCTCATCAGCGAGGGCGACCGCGACCGGGTGAAGTCCTGGATCGACGAGGCGGTGAGCCAGGGGGCCACCGTGGTGACCGGCGGCGACGTCCGGGACGGCGTCCTGCGCCCCACCGTACTGACCGACGTGTCGCCCGACATGAAGGTGTGCCGCGACGAGGTGTTCGGCCCGGTCGTGGCCATCCAGTCCTACGCGTCGATCGACGAGGCCCTGCGGCTGGCCGACGACACCCGCTACGGGCTGCAGGCCGGCATCTTCACGGCCAGCCTGGCCACCGCCCTGCGGGCGGCCCGGGAGCTGCACTTCGGCACCGTCCTGGTCAACGAGGTGCCGACCTGGCGAGCCGACCAGATGCCCTACGGCGGCGTCCGGGAGAGCGGGAACACCAAGGAGGGGCCGGCCTCGGCCGTGCGGGAGATGACCGAGGAGCGGCTGGTGGTGATCAAACCGTAAAGCCGCCTGAGCTGGCGCCCATGCTGGCGTCGTCCACCACGCCGCCCCGATCCTTCGACGGCTGGCTGATCGAGCCCAAGTGGGACGGCGTGCGGGCCGTGGTCACCGTGCACGACGGCGCGGTCACCATCGCCAGCCGCCTCGGCAACGACGTCACCGGCGGCTACCCGGAGCTGGCCGCCCTGGCCGGCCAGCTCCAGGGGCGCTCCGCCGTCATCGACGGGGAGATCGTGGCCTTCGACCCCCAGACCGGCCGCCCCAGCTTCCAGCGGCTCCAGCGGCGCATGCACGTGCGCCAGCCGTCGGCCCAGTTGCGGCGCGACGTCCCCGTGCAGCTGCTCCTGTTCGACGTGCTGTGGCTCGACGGCGACCTGGTGGCCGCCCGGCCCCAGGCCGAGCGCCGCCGGGTGCTCGAGGAGCTGGCCCTCGACGGGCCGAGCTGGCACACCTCGCCCCTCCTGCCGCCGGCCTCGCCCGACGAGCTGCTGGCCGCCTGCCGCGACACGGGCATGGAGGGCTACGTGGCCAAGCGGGCCGACGCCACGTACTCGCCCGGCCGCCGCTCCTCGGCGTGGATCAAGGTGAAGTGCATCAACCGGCGGGAGTTCGTGGTCGGCGGCTGGTCCGAGGGCCAGGGCGGCCGGTCGGGGTCGATCGGGTCGCTCGCCGTCGGCTGCTGGGGCCTCGACCCCGCGACCGGCGAGAGCACCGGCCGGCTGCACTACCTCGGCCAGGTCGGCTCAGGGCTCTCCGGCGACCTCATCCGCCAGCTGACCGAGGTGTTCGCCCGCACGGCGCGGGAGGACAGCCCGTTCGCCGAGAAGCTCATCGGCGGGCTGCACTACGTGGAGCCGCTGCTGGTGGCCGAGGTGGCCTACAGCGAGATCACCGAGAGCGGCACCCTGCGCCAACCCTCGCTGCAGGGCTTCCGCACCGACCTGAACCCAGACCAGGTGCTCGCGGACGAGAGCCTGCAGGTCATCGTCGACCGCAGGCCCTCGCAGATCCGCATCCGCCAGATGTGGTGAGCACGCCGGCCCCTGAGGGCCGGCGAGCGCAACCACCAGTGTGGATGTGGTGAGCACGCCGGCCCTCTGAGGGCCGGCGAGGGGCTCAGGCCCCGCCGCCGGTGGCGGCGCCACCCTTCTCGCCGACCAGCTCACGGCTGCCGGTGTCGGGGTTGCTGCCGGTGTCTGAGTAGCCGACACCTTGGCGACCGGTCTCGGTCGCACCCTCCAGTGCGGGATCTCCGACTCCCTTGCCACCCCGGGTCACGTCGTCACCCTCGGGTGCATCGGACATGGGCTCTCCGGTTTCAGGATTGACTTTCGGCATGCATGCAGTGTTCCCGTCACTGAGCGTCGGAAACCCACGGGAGTTGGGACGTACCATCTCCATGTGCCCCGACCCATCTGGAGCGGCGCCATCAGCTTCGGCCTGGTGAACGTGCCGGTGAAGCTCTACAGCGCCACATCGTCGAAGGACGTCCGCTTCCACCAGCTGGACGGCAAGTCCAAGTCCCGCATCAAGCAGAAGCGGGTGTCGGTGGCGACCGGCGAGGAGGTCCCCTACGAGGACATCGTCAAGGCCTACGAGATCGCCCCCGACAACTACGTGACGATCGCCCCCGAGGAGCTCGACGCCCTCGACCCCAAGGCCACTAAGACCATCGACATCGAGGACTTCGTCGACCTGGACCAGATCGACCCCGTCTACTACGAGCGGCCCTACTACCTCGTGCCCGACAAGGGCGGCCAGAAGGCCTACGCCCTCCTGCGCAACGCCATGCGGGAGACCAACAAGGTGGGGATCGCCCGGGTCGTGCTGCGGACCAAGCAGTACCTGGCCGCCATCCGCCCCAAGGACGACGCCCTGGTCATGGAGACCATGCTCTTCGCCGACGAGGTGAACCCGCTGGACGAGCTGGACCTCCCCGGCCCCGACGTCGACGTCACCGAGCGTGAGGAGAAGATGGCCCGCTCGCTGATCGACTCGCTGACCACCGACTTCGAGCCCGAGAAGTACCACGACGAGTACCGGGAGCGGGTGCTGGCGCTCATCGAGCAGAAGGCGTCGGGCCAGGAGATCGTGGTGGAGGAGGCGGCCGACGAGGCGCCCCGGGTCGTCGACCTCATGGCCGCCCTCGAAGCCAGCTTGGCGGCGGTGAAGGCCGGCAAGCCCGAGCCGAAGTGAGCCCGTCCTCGGCGTCGGTCGAGGTGGAGGTCGGGGGCCGGCAGCTGTCGTTGTCGAACTTCGACAAGGTCCTGTACCCGGCGGCCGGGTTCACCAAGGGCCAGGTGATCGACTACTACACCCGGGTGGCGCCGGCCCTGCTGCCCCACCTGCGCCAGCGGGCGCTCACGCTGAAGCGCTACCCCAACGGGGTCGACGCCCAGTTCTTCTACGAGAAGAACTGCCCCAAGCACCGCCCGCCCTGGGTCGACACCCTGCCGGTGTGGAGCGCCCGCAACAAGGCCGACGTGAACTACTGCCTGATCGACGAGCTGGCCGGCCTCGTGTGGGTGGCCAACCTGGCGTCGCTGGAGCTGCACACGTCGCTGTCCTGCGCGTCGGACATCTTCCAGCCCACCATGCTGGTGTTCGACCTCGACCCCGGCCCGCCGGCCACGGTCGTCGAGTGCGGCCGGGTGGCGTTCTGGCTGCGGGAGGTGCTCGACGACCTCGGGCTCCAGGCGTTCCCCAAGACCTCCGGCTCAAAGGGGCTGCAGATCTACGTCCCGCTGAACACCGCCGTCACCTACCGGGAGACCAAGCCGTTCGCCCACGCCCTGGCCAAGCTGCTGGAGTCGCAGCACCCGAACGAGGTGCTGTCGGTGATGACCAAGGACCTCCGCAAGGGCAAGGTCTTCATCGACTGGAGCCAGAACGACGACTCCAAGACCACGGTCTGCGTCTACTCGCTGCGGGCCCGGGAGCGGCCCACCGTGTCGACGCCGGTCACGTGGGAGGAGGTGGCGGCCGCCGTCGACAGCGGCGACCCCGACCAGCTCGTCTTCCAGGCCGGCGACGTCCTCGAACGGGTCGCCACCCAGGGCGACCTGTTCGCCCCCGTCGTCGAGCTGGAGCAGCCGCTCCCCGCCCTTCCGAACTGGTGACAGATCTGGGGGTCCTGGCCCCCAGATCTGTCACCAGTTCGCCCGCATGGCTGAGCGTCAGCCGACGTCGACCCCGAGCAGCCGGGGGCGGGTGACGGCCCGGGCGCCCCGCATGAGGCCGAGGACGGCGGCGATCCAGGCCAGGGAGCCGACCACCAGGCCGGCGCCGGAGCCGGCGCCCAGCAGGCCGCCGGTGGACTGGGCGTAGGACAGGATGATCAGCGGCAGCGTGACCAGGCCCGACGCCTGCTGCGCGGCGGCCGCGCTCTTGACCCGGGCCGACAGCCGGAGCACCACCGACAGGGTGATGGCCAGGAAGGGCGGGACGACCCACAGCATCAGCACCCACCACGCCCGGGTCGGGAAGAACCAGCCGCCCACGTGGGGCCCGACGATCAGGTTGACCGACAGGGAGTAGAGGCCGAAGCCGACCAGCGTGGTCGCGTAGCCGGGCAGGAGGCTGGCGATCAGCTTGCCCAGGTAGATCTCCCGCTCCGACGCCGGCGAGTGGGCCAGGAACTCCCCCGTGCCCTTCTCCTTCTCGCCGACCAGGGTGTTGGCGCCGACCGCGGTCGAGATCGTCATGGGCACGATCACGGCCATGGGGGCGAAGAGGTAGACGGCCAGCGCGTACGACGTGCGGTCGGCCGGCGAGTCGCCCCGGATGGCGGCCTGGGCCGCCTGCGGGAGCAGGTCCAGGGCGGCGGAGACGTTCTGCACGGTCTTCACGCTGCCGATGTTGGTGATCGTCAGCAGCAGGATGGTGGGTACCACCACGAAGAACAGCGCGGCCAGCACCAGCATGGGCGCCCAGAAGTCGGGGCTGCGGGCCAGCTGGCGCAGGTCGTTGCGGGCCACCGCGAGCATGCGCCGGCGGTTCATCGGTTCCGCACCCGCAGGTAGAGCTCCTCCAGGGACGGCTGGTGGGGCGTCACACTCGTCAGCCGCACGCCGGCCGCAGCCAGCGTCGAGATGAGCGAGGGCACCCGGGCGAGGTCGTCGAGCTCCACGTGGGCCACGCCGTCGGGGCGGGCGTAGCCGACCACCCCCTCCATGGTGGCCAGGAGATCGAGGTCGACGGGGTTCTCGGCCCCGAAGCGGACGGTGGGCCGGGGCCAGAACCGCCGCATGAGCTCGGCCGTCGTCCCGGACAGGACCGCCGTCCCGTCCTCCATCATCACCACCTGGTCGGCCAGGCCCTCGGCCTCCAGCAGCAGGTGGGTGGACATCACGATCGTCTTGCCTCCCCGCGCCAGCTCCCGCACCAGCCCGAGCACGGCGTGGGAGGACTCCGGGTCGAGGCCGGACGTGGGTTCGTCGAGGAGGAGCAGGTCGGGCTCGTGCAGCACGGCCCGGGCCAGGGCCAGGCGGGTCTTCATGCCGGTCGAGTAGCCGCCGACGCGCAGGTCGAGCGACCGGTCGATGCCGAACCGGGCCGCCGAGGCCTCGATGGGGGCGTCGGGGCCGAGCCCGAACAGCTCGGCCGCGTAGCGCAGGTTGTCCCGCCCGGTCAGCCGGTCGTAGAGGGCGGGCTTGGCCGCCACCACGCCGCACCGGCGGCGCACCTGCTCGCCGTCGGGCCCGCCGGGCTCCAGCCCGAAGACCCGGGCGGTCCCGGCCTGGGGCTGCAGCGCGCCGGTGACAACCCGCAGGGCGGTGGTCTTGCCCGCGCCGTTGGGGCCGACCAGGACGGTGATGGAGCCGGCGGGGACGGCCAGGTCGAGGCCGGCCAGGCCCTTGCCCGACCCGAACGTGAACCCCACCCCGGCCAGGTCGACCACGGGGTCCGCCGGCCCGCCCGCGTCAGCGGACGCCTGCATTCGGACGGACGGCTGGATGGACATGAGTCGCCCTGGACCTATCGGCACCCCGACGGGCCCGCTTGAACGCGACCGCCGACGTTCTGGCTGCAGGTAGCCGCGCATGCGCGGTCAACTGCAGCCAGATGGCGGGGGGCGGCGGTCGGGTCAGACCAGGCGGCGGTCGCTGGCCCAGCGGCTGAGCTGGTGGCGGTTGGTCAGCTGCAGCTTCCGGAGGACGGCGGACGCGTGGGTCTCGACCGTCTTGATCGAGATGGCCAGCTGGCGGGCGATCTCCTTGTACGAGTAGCCCCGGGCCAGGTGGCGCAGCACTTCCTTCTCCCGGACGGTGAGCTGGTCGAGCTCGGGGTCCACCGGCCCCCGGTAGTCGGCGGCGAAGGCGTCGAGCACGAACCCGGCGAGGCGGGGCGAGAACACGGCGTCGCCGTCGGCCACGCGGAGCACGGCCTCCACCAGCTCGGGGCCGGAGATGGTCTTGGTCACGTACCCCCGGGCGCCGGCCCGGATGACGGCGATCACGTCCTCGGCCGCGTCGGACACCGACAGGGCCAGGAACTTGACGTTCGGGTGGTTGGGCATGACCGCCTCGATCACCGCCCGGCCACCGCCGCCGGGCATGTGGACGTCGAGCAGGACCACGTCGGGCTCCCGCTCGCCGATCATCTCGATGGCCGCCTCCACCTCCGACGCCTCGCCCACCAGCTCGACCGTGTCCCCCAGCTCCGCCCGCACGCCCGAGAGCACCAGGTGGTGGTCGTCCACGAGGAACACCCGGGGTCCGCTCATCGCGGCATGACCAGTTCGACCTCGGTGCCTTCGCCGGGGGTGCTGCGGATGACCGCCTTGCCCCCGTGGCGATCCATGCGCCACATGATGGAATCGGCGATGCCCCGGCGGTCGGCCGGGACCTGCTCGAGGTCGAACCCCTTGCCGCGGTCGCGGACGAACACGGTGACCTGGTCGGCCTCGACCTCGAAGAAGACAGAGACCGACGACGCCCCGGAGTGGCGGGCGGCGTTGGTCAGGGCCTCCCGGCTGGAGGAGACCAGGGCGACGAGGCGCTCGTCGACCGGGCAGTCGCCGACCTCGACGGTCTCCACGGCCACGCCGTGCAGGTCCTCGATCTCGTCGCTCACCCGCTGGACCAGGGTGGCCAGGCTCTCGGCCGACTCCGACTCGGGCGTGCCGTACAGCCAGTTCCGCAGCTCACGCTCCTGGGAGCGGGCCAGGCTGCTCACCGTCCGGGCGTCGCCCGCATTGCGCTGGATGAGGGCCAGCGTCTGGAGCACGGAGTCGTGGATGTGGGCCGCCACCTCGGCCCGCTCCTGCGAGCGGATGCGCTCCTGGCGCTCGGCGGACAGGTCGTGGGTCAGCCGCCACCACCACGGGCCGAACACGTTCACCAGGCCGACGGCGATGGCCGCGGTGGCCAGGATGCCGGCGCTCGGGGAGGCCACGCTCGGCGTGGCGATGAAGAACACGGCCACCCCGGCCGCCACCAGCCCGACGCCCAGCACGACCTGCACCAGGGCGGCGGCCATCCCGGCGAGGATGCGCCGGTCGGCCACCTTCGCCATCGGAGCAGGCGACGACCCCACGGCTGCATGATCCCATGCCGGGGCACCGGCCGGTACGGTCGGCGGCATGGACCACGACGCGGCCCGCCGGCTGGTCGTGGAGCGCAACCTGGTGGCCGCCGCCTTCGGCCACCTGACCGACGCCTTCACCGACCTGCCGTTCGAAGCCCTGGGCCCGGTCAAGACCCTGCTCAAGCGGTACCTGGCGGCCGGCCCGTGGTCGGCGGAGGACGACGCCGCCCTGGCCGCCGCGGTCGGCGCCAGCGGCGAGGGCTGGTGGGAGCGGGACCTCGACGAGGACATCCGCCTGCACTTCGGGTGGGAGGACGGGCGGTTCCGGGTCGCCGTGCAGGCAGGGGGCGGCGAGGCGCCGGCGCCACCCGCCCCCAACCCGATCGAAGCCACCTTCGACGGGCCGGTGGTGCCGGAGGCCACGCCCAACCCCCGCACCATCCGGTTCGGCTTCGCCCATCCGGTGGGCGACGGGTCGAGCCGCTGGTACGAGTCGGCGGCGGCCGCGGCCGGCGACCCCCGGGTCGCCCGCCTGTTCGCCGAGTTCGACCGGGTGGCCAACGTGCTGGTCGGGCCGGACTTCGTGGCCGTGGGCCTGCGCCGCCCCGGTGACTGGGAGGCGCTGCTCGCCCCCCTCCTCGCCGTGGTCACCGAGGAGTTCGCCGACCCCGAGGAGCAAGCCGAGGCCAAGCCCACCGGCGCCGCCGGCGGCCCGCCGTGGCTGGCCGGGCGGCCGGCCGCCCACGCCCCCGTCGAGGGCCGCCGCCTCAGCCGGCTCGAGCAGGCCTGGCGCGACCTGGGCGGGCTGCGGCCGGCGCGGCCCGACGACCTGGCCCAGGTCCTCGCCGCCGCCGGCGACACCGACCAGGCCCGCCGGCAGGTGGCGGCCAACCTCCTGCGGGAGGCCGACCCGGCCGTCGCCCGCGACCAGTGGCACCGCCTGGCCCACGACTCGGTCCGCGCCGTCCGCCGGGCCGCGGTCGACGCCATGGTCGACGCCGGCCGCGAGGATCTGCGGCCGCTGCTGGAGGCCGCCCTCGACGACGACGACTCCTGGGTGCGCTGGAAGGCCCTCCGGGGGCTGGCCGAGCTGGGCCCGGCCGGCAGCCGGGCCGCCATCGAGGCCAAGGCCGGCGACCCCGACTTCCGCGTCCGCCTCGAGGTGGCCGCCGCCCTCCGGGCCGCCCCGTGACCCTCCAGGCCCGCCTCAACGCGGCGTGGCCGAGCGCCGGCCCGGCCACCACCCAAACCGCCCTGGCCGACCCCGTCGCCTTCTTCCGCGGCCTGGTCGCCGGCGGCCGCTTCCACCGGGACAGAGGGCTCGGGCGCATCTACCACCTGGGCACCATCTCGCTGCGGGAGAGCTCGCCGGCCGACAGCCTGCACATCGTCATCCACGGCGACCACATCTCGGCCCACGTCGACCGCGTCTCGCCGCTCGGGGACCGCCCGGGGGCGCCGTCGCGCTACTCCGTCCGGCGGGCCGCGGTGCACAACGCCGTCGGTGCGGCGCAGGACGTCGTGCGGCTCCTGCGGGGCCGCAAGGGCGACCACCGGTCGCACCTCGACTGCGCATGGATCTGGGACGGGTACGAGTCGACCCCCGACCCCGCCGACCTGCTCGACCCCAGCGCCTGGGGCGTGCACGTGGAGGCCAGGGTCGAAGGGTCCCTCGACGGCGCCCGCCTCCGCAGGGCGCTCGACGCCGTGGTCGGCCACCGCCCGGCCGAGCACGAGGTCCTCGACATCGTCGACTGCCCCGACGACCGGTCGCTGGACGAGGCCCGGGCCGCCCTCCTGGGCGAACCCGTGGCCATGAGCGCCTGGCCGCCCCTCAGGGTCCGGCTGGCCCGGCGCCCGGGCGGCGACTCGCTCCTGCTCAACGTGAACCACGGGGCCAGCGACGGGTTCAGCGCCGTGCGGGTCCTGGAGGCGCTGGCCGAGGCCTACCGCGACGGCAGCGGCCCGGCCCTCGACTTCCTGGCCGTCAACGACCTCCCCGTCCACCCCACCTCGTCGTCGGTGTCGGCCGTGGTCGGGTGGTGGCGGGACCAGGTCGAGCGGCTGCGCGACCGGCTGGCCCGGCCGGCTCGCCTGGCCTCCGACCAGCCCGACGACGAGCCCGGCTACGGCTTCCACTTCGTCGAGCTGTCGGTCGCCGAGACCCGCCGGGTGGCCAACATCCACCGCCAGGGCACGGCCCGCAACGTCCTCATGGCCGGGCTGCACCTCGCCGTCGGCGAGTGGAACATGGCCCACGGGGCGCCGGGTGGGCAGGTCGGCGTGCTGGTCCCCGTCGACCTCCGTCCGCAGGAGTGGGACCCCCACCTGGTCGGCAACTTCTGCGTCACCGCCCGCATCTCGACCAGCCCCCGCCACCGGTCGGGCCAGCGGGCCGCCCTCAAGGCCATCACCGCCCAGAAGATCCGCAACAAGCGCTTCCGCACCGGCGTGGCCCTGCTGGCCGACCTCGAGCGCAACGGGCTCCTCCCGCTGTGGGCCAAGCAGTCGCTGGTGGTGCTCCAGCCCCTCACCCGGAACCGGGAGGTCGACACCGCCGTCCTCGCCGACGTGGGGTGGCTCGAGACGGCGCCCTCGTTCGGGAGCGAGGCGGGGGCGACCACCGGCGTCTGGTTCTCCTCCCCCGCCCGCTCCCCTCTGGCCCTGTGCGTGGGGGCGGTGACCGTCGCCGGGCGGCTGCACCTGACGTTCCGCTACCCGCACCGCCTCTTCGACGCCGCCGCGGCCAAGCGCTTCGCCGAGCACTTCGTCGACCACGTGGTGTCGGTGGCCGAGCGCCGCTGGTGAAGAGCCGTGCGACCCACTCACTCCAGCGCGAACGTACCCCCGGTGCGCCAGTAGAACCCGTCCCGGCGCGCGAGGAGCTCCTCCTCCACCAGGTCGCGGCGCAGGGCGGCGTAGTCGGGGTGGAACCGGCCGAGCAGGTAGTTGACCTGCGCTTCGGGGTAGACGCGGCCGGGCTCGAACTGCCCGGCGAGGAAGTCGAGGACGACGAGCCGCTTGGAGCGGGAGGCCGGGATGTGGGTGAGCCGGCCGTGCTCAAGATAGTTCCGCAGCACCTGGGCCTGGTCGGCGGTGGCCCCCAGGTCCTCCGGGCGGGTCTGGGGCCGGGCCGCCGCCGCTCGCCGGGCCGCCTCCTTGAACCGCTCGACGGCGACCCGCAGGTCCCCGTCGCCCGCCGCCTCCACCAGCCCGCCCCGGATCAGCCGGTCGAGGGCCTTGCGCACCACCTTGGGGGCCAGTCCCGTGGCCGCGGCGACCGAGGGCTCCGAGGTCGCCCCGAGGGTGATGGCGGCCACCACCCGGAGCCGGCTCTCCTCGGCGAGGAGGCCGACCAGCGCCTCCGGGCCGGCGTCGCTCACCGCCCGATCGTACCCCCCGACCGGCGGCGGTCAGCCCGCGCCGGACGGCAGCGGCGGCAGGGGCTGGGGGTTGAGGGCGACGAAGTCGATCCGGCCGCGGGGCGGCAGCGGCTGGGGGTTGAGGGTCACCAGGTTGATCCGGACCGCCGGCTGCAGCGGCTGGGGGTTGAGGGTCACCAGGTTGATGGTGGCGTCCGGGGGCAGCGGCTGCGGGTTCAGCGCCACGAGGGTGATCGTGGCGTCGGGCGGCAGGGGCTGCGGGTTCAGCCCGACGAGGTTGATCCGCACGCTCGGGGGCAGCGGCTGAGGGTTGAGCATCAGGACGTCGATCTCCAGGTCCGACACTCGGGTGGGCTCAACGGGAGTCGTCACGGCAGTCTCCTTGTCTCGGTCTCCTCGGGCCGGCCCGGGCCTCCGGCCAACCGCTCGTGCCTGAACTCGGCCGGCCCGGGCGCCGCCGGGTCGGCGAAGGCCCGGCTCGTCGAGAAATAGCCGAGGGCCCGGTAGGCATCGAACCGGCGGGCGGTGTAGAGCTGGTTCGACGTGGGGTCGCACGGGAACGACTTCCAGCTGGCGTGGGCCTGGAGGATGTCGGCCGGGGCGTCCGCCGGCACCCCGGCCTTCATGAGCACCAGCGTCCCCTCGGTGCCGTCGTGGTAGCGGAACGGGCACACCACGTGGGTGCGGCGCACGAACCGGGCCGCCTCGCCGGTGGCGTCCGGGTCGGGCGCCATGACCCGGGGGTCGATGTCGATGTCGACCGAAAGCTCCGAGCGGGCAATGGAGACAGCGTCGGCGATGGTGCCGAAGGTGTCGATGGACTCGCCGGACGCGTCGACGCACCAGATCGTCGTGCAGCCCCGGCGCAGGAGCTCGACCAGGCCCAGGTTCTCGTAGTGGCCGCCGTCGCTCACGTAGATGAACCGGGCGTCCAGGTGGTTGCGGCCGAACAGCTCCCGGATGAGGTACGACGGGCGGGGGCTGATGGGCACGACCGGCGGCTTGGCGTCTTCGGCCAGCCGGCGGTCGTAACGGTCGGCGATCTCGTCGGCCAGCAGGATGCGCCGCGGGTTGGGGATCCACACGCCGAGGCGCACGTTCAGCAGGGCGAGCAGGAAGCGGATCGGCGGGCGGGTCATCTTCCCCATCGACGGTGAGATGGCGGCGCCGCTGATGCTCATGGCCGCGGGCAGGGTGAAGTCGCGGGCCCGCCGGCCCACGGCCGCCTCGTAGGCCGACGTCGGCATGGAGTAGGTGACCGGCCCGCCGATCTCGTCGGCCGAGAACACGAACCCGCCGACGTCGGTGCCGGTGGCCGTGGCCCCGTAGTCGCTCACGTTGACCGCGGCGCAGATCAGGAACTTCGGCAGGTGCGGCGGCTGGGACTGCGACAGCGGGTACAGCGCCGAGTAGGGCCGGGGCTCGGCCTGGAGGCGGCCGTCGGGACCCCGCACCCGGCGCAGGGCGAAGGTCGCCGAGAGCCGCCGCTTGTAGAGCGGCTGCAGCGACCACGAGACCAGGTCGGCGACGTAGTAGAGCCCGGCGAGCACCAGGCCCAGCCCGGCCACCCATGCCATCTCGGACCACCGGTGGTCGGCGGCGGCCACCGTGTCGGCCGCGCCCAGGTTCAGCAGGAACACCGCCGCCGAGAGGAGCAGCAGGGGCCCGAACACCGTGGCCAGCAGGTTCAGGAGGAACGTCCGCACCACGGGCGCCATGGCCCGCAGCTTGCGGACCAGCCAGCGGCCCTCCCGCTGCAAGCTCGACGGCGTGGCCCGGGCCCGCAGCGCCCACAGGGCGGTGGCGATCACCCCGGCCAGGCCACCGCCGGTGGCCATCCCGAGGCGCTGGCCGGACCGGTTGGCGGCCTCCGCCGTGCTGGCCGAGGCGTCGCCCGAGCCCCCCAGGCGGGCCACGACGTCGCGGACGAGCTCGAGCACCCACGGGATGCACACCAGCACGGCGGCGACCAGCCCGAGGGTCAGCAGCCGGCCGCACCAGACCACGAGCCGGCGGCGCAGCTCGTCGGAGCGCCAGCGGACGGCGATCTGGACGAGGCCGACCAGCAGGCCGAGCCCGAGCAGGGCCACGGGCACCGCCACCGCCCAGGCGGCCATGTGGACGCTGACGTCGCCCGACCCGTAGGTGCGCCGCAGGGTGGGGAACAGCCACCCGTAGACCCAGCCCGCGGGCCGGAACACCAGGTGCAGGACGAGGGCGAGGAACCCGACGTTGAGCAGCATGCCGCCGACCAGCCGCCCGGCGTAGACCAGGCGGCCGCCGGGGCCGTGCACCAGGTACGTCGTGTGGTCCCGGACGAACTGCTCCTCGGGCGTGCCCCGGGCGAAGGGGTCCTCGGCGCCGAGGACCTCCTCGCCGCCCGGCTCGCCCGGCAGGCCGCCCCGGGCCACGAGGGTCACCGCCGTGGCGATGTAGGAGCCGCCGGACACCGCGGCCAGGTAGTCGGCCCGCCGCGGCCCGGTCAGGATGCCGTGCTCCTGCATGGCCTGCAGGGCGCCCAGGCCGTAGGCAGCGGCTCGGATCCCGCCACCCGAGAGGCAGATCCCACCCGTGCCGGGCTTGGCCGCCGCGGCACGCGACTGGCTCTCGGGAACCTCCATCCACCGCCCCCTTCACAGGCCGCGCGGACGCTACCCCCGGCCGATCGACGGATCCAGGTATGCGGGGGTGCACATCGCGCAACCGGTGCAGAACGACCGGTTCCAGCGGTGGGCCTGGACCAGCAGCAGGCCGCCGGTCACCACGACCAGCGGCTCACCGAGCGCGCCCAGCGCCTCCCCGGCGACGGCGGGCGCCCACAGCAGGGCCATGCCCAGGGCGGCGCCGGCCGGCACCCGAGTCCGGCGGTGCCGGCGGTAGCCGGGCACGAAGGCCAGCATGCCGACCGCGACCGCGACGAGGGCGAACCCCGTGTGGACGCCCTCCTCGGCCAGCTCGACGCCCGCGGCCGCCGCCCCGACCGCGAGCACGGGCGACGCCAGGCAGTGCGCGACGCAGGCCGCCGACAGCGCGATCCCGACGCGGTCGATCCGGGACCGCGGCGGAAGGGCGACGTCGGACACCGCCCGCTCCTCCTACGCGGCGGCGAGCGCGCCCTTGAAGCAGGGGATGCAGAGCGTCCGGCCGCCGTGGCGGCGGGTGCAGTCCTCCACCACCCCCTCGCCGCACGCGTCGCAGGTCTGGTCGGCGTGGCCCTGGATGATCGGCGGCGGGGCGAACTCGACCTCGTCCACCACCCACATGTCGTAGGGGTCGGCCTCGAGGGCGCGGTGCGACCGGGCCAGGTGCAGCTCGCGGAAGCGGGCCTGGTCCTCCGGGGTCGCCTGCCCGGAGCGGGTCTTGGCCATGAGCGCGGTGTGCTCGGCGTAGTCCGGGTCGGCCTCGAAGGCGCCGGGCTTGGGTGTCACCCGGATGGCCCGCCGCTCCTTCAGGGCGTAGAAGCTGAACCCCATCTTCCCCCACTGCCGGAGGACGATCGCATGCATCCCCATGGTGCAGCCGGTCGTGTACTGGATGCCGTCCAGCGGGCACAGGTTCGTCTCCACCACGGCGAGCACCGGGTTCTCCCGGGTGTTGCGGCCCACCTCCTTGGTGGCGACCTGCCCCACCTGGATGCCCATGGCCAGGCCCGGGCACATGTGCCCGTGGAACTCGACAATGCGTTGCAGCGTCTGGTCGTCGATCATCAGTCCCCTCCCTGTTCACCGCTCACGCTACGGACGGGACCGGCGAGCGCCCAGGGCCGGAGGTCCCGGATCGGCCCCCTTATGCGGCGGGCAGGATGACGGTGAAGGTGGTCCCCTCGCCGACGGTGGAGGTCACCTCGATGCGGCCGCCCTGGGCCTCGGTGAACTCCTTGACGATCGCCAGGCCGATCCCGGTCCCCGGGCGGCGGTTGGCCTGGCCGCCCACCCGGTAGAACCGCTCGAATATCCGGGGCAGGTCCTCGGCCGGGATGCCGACCCCCTGGTCGGTGACGGAGAGGGTCACCTCCTGCCCGACCCGCGCCGCCCGCACGGTGATCATGGAGTCGGCGGCCGAGAACTTGGCCGCGTTGCCGAGGAGGTTGTCGAGCACCCGGGCCACCCCGGTGGGGTCGGCCAGCACGGCGAGGTCGTCGGGCACGTCCACGTCGAGTTGGCGAGGGTCGATGATGGAGCGGGTCCGCCGCACGGCGTCGCTGACCACCGCGGCCAGGCCCAGCGGCTCGGGGGTGAACCGAAGCTGGCCCCCTTCCAGCCGGGTGAAGTCGAGGAGGTCGCTGATCAGGTCGTCCAGCCGGGCGCCGGCCACCGCGATGCGGCGGACGAAGTCGTGGCGCTGCTCCTCGGCGTAGTCCTCCCAGTCACGCGACAGCATCTCGGCGAAGCCCTTGATGGCCGTCAGCGGCGTGCGCAGCTCGTGGGACACGGTGGAGAGGAAGTCGCTGCGCAGGCGGTCGACCTGGCGCAGCCGCTGGGTGGCCTCGCGCTCCTGGCGCAGGGCGTGGGCCCGGGCGTCCTCCACGTGCTTGCGCTCGGTCACGTCCCGGATGGCGGCCGAGACGGTGACGCCGTGGCGCGTCTGCAGCGGGCTCAGGGAGATCTCGACGGGGAACTCGGTGCCGTCCTTGCGGAGGCCGTAGAGCTCCAGCCCGGCTCCCATCCCGCGGGCCCGAGGGGCGGCGAAGTAGCCGAGGCGGTTCTGGGTGTGGCGGTTCCGGTACCGCTCGGGGACGAGCATCTCGACCGTGTGGCCCAACAGCTCGTCACGGCTGTAGCCGAAGAGCCGCTCGGTCTGGGCGTTGACCAGCTCGATGCGGCCGGCGGCGTCGACGATGACCATGGCGTCGGGCGCCGCTTCGAGCAGGCCGCGGAAGCGGGCCTCGGCCTGCTTCCGCTCGGTCACGTCACGGATGGCGGCGGTGACGAGGATGCCCAGGTCGGTCTCGATGGACGACAGGGAGATCTCCGCGGGGAACTCCGAGCCGTCCTTGCGCCGGGCCACCAGGTCCAGCCCGGCGCCCATCGGGCGGGTCCTGGGCTCGGCGAAGTACTGGGCCCGGTGGTGGGGGTGCTCCCGCCGGTGCTCGTCGGGCACGAGGATCTCGACCGGCTGGCCGAGCAGCTCGTCGCGCCGGTAGCCGAACAGCTTCTCGGTCTGGGCGTTGACGAGCTGGATGCGGCCGCTCGAGTCGACCCCCACGATGGCGTCCGGCGCCGCCTCGAGCAGGCCCCGGAACATGGCCTCGGCCTGCTTGCGCTTGGACACGTCGCGGATGGCCGCCGACACGGAGAGGCTGCCGTCGACCTTGAGCGGGCTCAGGGAGATCTCGACGGGGAACTCGGTGCCGTCCTTGCGGAGGCCGTACAGGTCGAGGTCGGTGCCCATGCCCCGCACCCGCGGCGCGTCGATGTACCCGAGGCGGTGGTCGGGGTGGCGGGAGCGGAACCGGGGCGGCACGAGCACCTCGACCGGCTGGCCGACGAGCTCGGTCCGGCGGTAGCCGAAGAGCTTCTCGGTCTGGGCGTTGACCAGCTCGATCACACCCGTCTCCCCCACGATCACCATGGCATCGGGGGCGCTCTCCACCAGGGCGCGGAACCTGGCGTCGGTCCGGCGGCGCTCGGTGATGTCGCGGGCGATGACCGACGCGCCGACCACCTCGCCGCCGGGGGACCTGATCGGCGACACGGAGAGCGACACCTCGACCAGCCGGCCGTCCTTGCGCTGGCGCACCGTCTCGTAGTGGACGACCCGCTCCCCCCGCCGGATGCGCTGGAGGATGTCGGGCACCTCGTCGACGTGGTCGGGCGGGACGAGCAGGGAGATCGGCTGCCCGATCACCTCGTCGGGCTGGTACCCGTAGAGGGCGATGGCGCCCCGGTTCCAGCTGGTGATCACCCCGTCGAGGGTCTTGCCGACGATGGCGTCCTCGGAGTTCTCGACGATCGACGCCAGCCGCTGGAGGGCCTCCATGTCGCGCGCCCGCAGGCGGTCGATGGCGTCGCTGCGCCGCCTGGCCTGCTCGTGGCCGTTGTTCGGTGAAACCGCCGCATCCAGGGCGCTGAGCAGCCGGTCGGGGTCGAACGGCTTGGTGAGGTAGTCGGCCACCCCCACCTCCCAGGCCGCCCGTTGGTCCCGGGGGTCGGCCCGGGCCGTGAGCATGACGATGGGGATGTCCGCGGTGCCGGCGTCGGCCCGCAGGGCCTGCACCACGGCGATGCCGTCCATGTCGGGCAGCATGAAGTCGAGGAGCACGGCCTCCGGGTTGTGCTCCTTGGCCGCGGCGAGTGCCGACCGGCCGTCATCGGCCGAGACCACCGAGAAGCCGTGGCGCTCCAGGTGCAGCCGGCAGAGCAGGGCGACGTCGGGGTCGTCATCGACGACGAGAACGGTGCGCGTGTCGGACGCGCCGGGTGCGGGAACGGCGCTCGAGGACGGGACCACCTTCACCGAGATTACCGGGGAGGGGCATCCTACTTGGAGGAAGGGGCGATCCCCGCTTTGGCCTTCAGGAAGGCGATCCTGCTTTGGCCTTCAGGAAGGCGATGCTGCCTTGGCCTTCAGGAAGGCGATGCTCCTTTGGCCTTCAGGAAGGCGATCCTGCCTTGGCCTTCAGGAAGGCGATGCTCCTTTGGCCTTCAGGAAGGCGATCCTGCCTTGGCCTTCAGGAAGGCGATGTTGCCTTGGCCTTCAGGAAGGCGACGTTCAGCGCTTCCTGGGCCGGGGCCTGGCTGGCGGCCATCAGGGCGGAGATGTCCTCTTTGGCCGCTTCGTAGCCGGGTTCCGGCGAGCAGTGGGGGTTCTTGTAGCGGGAGGCGTAGTTCTCGTTGGCCGCGCTGAGGGCCAGGTGGAACACCGTCTCCCGCCCCCGCAGGTTCCGGCGGAACCGGCCCCAGCGCCGGGACGAGGAGTAGAAGGTGCGGTAGGCCGTGGCCAGCCCGGCCTCCAGCTGGGCCGCGGTCATGCGCGCCGGTTCGTACACGCAGGTGTACATGTTGTAACGCTTCCAGTCGAACGTCTTGATCCGGTCGTCGGCCAGGTAGCGGGCGTAGGTGGCCGTGCCCGGGTACGGCGTGAGGATCGAGAAGTGGGCCACGTCGACGTTGATCTTGTCGACGAACTTCGCCGTCTCCTCGAAGCAGTCCGGCCCCTGGCTGTCGAAGCCGAAGATGAAGCCGCCCTCGATGCCGGCCCCCGCCTTGTGGATGCGCTCGACCAGCTCGCCGTACTCCCCGGGGCGGTTCTTCTTGTTGCACTCGACGAGCGCGTCGCGGTCGATCCCCTCGAAGCCGATGAACATCGTCCGCAGGCCGCTGCGGGTGGCGGTCTTCAGCAGCTCGGGGTTCCGGGCCAGCCCGATCGAGGCCTGGGCGCCCCAGCGGACCTTCACGCCCGAGGAGAGGATGGCCTCCGACAGCTCGCCGCAGAAGTCCAGGTCGGCGGCCAGGTCGTCGTCGAGGAAGAACACGTAGGCGAACTCGCCCACGTGCTGGCCAATCTTCTTGAGGACCTTGATCTCCTCGATGACCCGCTCGGGCGGGCTGTGCCGGGAGCCGCGGCCGTTGATGCGGATGACCGAGCAGAAGTCGCAGTTGAAGCGGCAGCCCCGTGTGGTCTGGAGCGTGTTGAGCGGCGCGTAGCGGGTGATCGGCCACTTCTTGAGGATGTCGGCCCACTCGTGGTTCATGGGCACGGCGTCCATGTCCTGGAAGCTGCCCTGGTACAGGCGCTGCAGGCCGCCCCGCGCCGCGTCCTTCAGGACCTGGTGGAAGATGGTGTCGGCCTCGCCGGAGACCACCGAGTCGCAGTGGCGCAGGGCCTCGATCGGCAGGAGCGAGGCGTGCACCCCGCCGAGGACCACCGGCACCCCCTTGGCCCGGTAGGCGTCGGCCAGGCGGTAGGCCTGGGGGGCGATCGACGTCCAGACCGTGAGGCAGGCCAGGTCGGGCGTCTCGTCGGGCACCTTCTGGAAGTTCTGGTCGATGACCCTCGGCTCCCAGCCCGCCCGCCGGGCGTGGGCGGCCAGCACGAGCAGCGCCATCGGCGGCATCCGGTGACCGAACGTCTGATGGATGCCGGTGCCACCCCACTTGGGGATGACGAGGTGGACGAGGGGCTTGACGCGCGCGGGCCCTGGCACGCAGGGAAGGCTATGCGGATCTGCGCAGCCCCGCGGGCCGGGGCGTGAAGGACACCCGTAATTCGTTCAGCCCCCGGATCACGTAGTGCTCCCGGTAGGTCGGTTGGGTGGTGACCAGCTCCAGGTCGGGCAGCCGGCGCAGCAGGGCGTCGAAGAGGATCTGCCCCTCCAGGCGGGCGAGGGCGGCGCCCAGGCAGAAGTGGGGACCGCCGCCGAAGGCCAGGTGGCGGTTGGGCGTGCGGGCCACGTCGAGCCGGTCGGGGTCGGCGAACTGGTCGGGGTCGCGGTTGGCCGCCCCGATGATGGCCACCGCCTGCTCGCCCTCCCGGACGGTGCAGCCGCCGATCTCGACGTCCTGGGTGGCGATGCGGGCGGTGACGTGCACCGGCGAGTCGTAGCGCAGCAGCTCCTCGACGCCCGAGCGGATCAGCGAGGGGTCGTCGCGCAGGCGGGCCAGCTGGTCGGGGTTGCGCAGCAGGGCCAGGGTGCCGTTGCCGACCAGGTTCATGGTGGTCTCGAAGCCGGCGACGAAGAGCAGGGTGGCCGTGCTCAGCAGCTCGGCGTGGGTCAGCTTGTCTCCGCTCGCAAGCCCCCCGCTCGCGGGGCCGCTCGGGCCCTGGGCGGCCAGGAGGGCGCTGAGCAGGTCGTTCCGGGGCTCCTGGCGGCGGGCATCGACCAGGTCGGTGAAGTACTGGAAGAGGTACATCCCGGCCACCATGCCCTTGTCCATGGCCGCCTGGTCCAGGTAGCCGTCGAGGAGGCGGGAGGCGTCGGCCGACCAGGACTTGAACCGCTCGCGGTCCTCCGGCGGCACGCCCAGCAGCTCGCAGATCACGACGGTCGGCAGCGGGTAGGCCAGGTCGGCCAGCACGTCCATCTCGCCGGTCTCGACCACCGCGTCGAGCAGCTCGTCGACCAGCAGCGCGATCCGGGGCCGCAGCGACTCCACCATGCGGGGGGTGAAGGCCTGGCTGACCAGCGACCGCAGCCGGGTGTGGTCGGGCGGGTCGAGGAACATCATCAGGCTGGAGCCGACCTGGCGGATGGGCCCCATGGCCGCCGCGTCAGGCCCCTCGGTGAGCCGGGCCGGGTTGGTGCTGAAGCGGGGATCGCGCAGCAGGGCGGCGCTGTGGTCGTAGCGGGTGAGGACCCAACTGCCGTCCGGCGCGTGATGGACGGGCTCGTGGTTCCGTATGAAGGCGTAGATGGGGTACGGGTCGGACCGGTTCTCGGGCAGCATGGGGCTGCTGAGGTTGGCCTCGGCCAGCGCTTCGGCCAGATCGTTGGCGGCCATCGACCCAGGTAACCACAGGGAGGGCCCAATCAGGCCGCGAACAGCTCTACTACTGGCCGGCGCCGGCGGGCTGCTGCTGGCGGCCAGCCTGCCGCCGTGGCCGGTCTCGACCGGGGCATGGCCGCTCGGCCTCGTGGGGGCGGGGCTGCTCTACGCGTCGGTCGACGGGCGGGGCGTGCGGGCCCGCCTGCTGGCCGGGTTCGTCGCCGGCCTCGGCCTGTACCTGCCCGGCCTGTGGTGGATGCGCGACTTCAGCCTGCCCGGCTACGCGGTGGCCACCCTGCTGCAGGCGCTGATCCTCGCCGCCGGCATGGCCGGGGTGCGCCGGGCGGTCGCCTACCCCGCCGCCCTGGTGCTCGTCGAGGCGGTGCGGGGCGCGTGGCCCTTCGGCGGGATGCCGATCTCGGGCCTCGACCTCGGGCAGGTGGACGGCCCGCTGGCTGGGGCGGCGCGGATCGGCGGGCGGCTACTGCTGGTCGCCCTCGTCGGTGTCGGCGGCGTCGCCCTGGCCGGGCTGGTGCGGCGGCGATGGCGGGGAGCGGCGGTGGGGGCGACCCTCGTGGTCGGGCTGGCCGTGCTGGGGGCGGTGGCCCCGGACGGCACGGCGGACGGGTCGCTGACGGTGGCCGTGGTCCAGGGCGGCGGCCCCCGGGGGCTGCGGGCCGTCCTGCGCGGCGACCCCGGCCCGGTGTTCGACCGCCAGGTCGAGGCCATGGGCCAGGTGGATCCGCCCGTCGACCTGGTCCTGTGGCCGGAGGACGTGGTCGACGTGGAGCGGGCGGTGGCCGAGACGCCCGAGGGGGCGACGCTCGCCGAGCTGGCCCGGGCCTACCGGACCACGCTGGTCGCCGGCGTGGTGGAGGACGTGGAGGGCGGGGCCTTCCGCAACGCGGCCGTGGCCTGGGCGCCGGACGGGGCCATGGTCGACCGCTACGACAAGGTCCACCGGGTCCCCTTCGGCGAGTACGTCCCGGCCCGGGGCTTCTTCGACGCCTTCGCCGACTTGTCGGCCGTCCCCCGCGACGCCATCCCCGGCCGGGGCGCCGGCACCCTGGACACCCCTGCCGGCCGCCTCGGCGTGGTCATCAGCTACGAGGTCTTCTTCCCGGAGCGGGTCAGGGACGCGGTGCGCGTCGGCGGGCGGGTGGTGCTGGTCCCCACCAACGCCTCGTCGTACCGGGACGAGCAGATCCCGGCCCAGGAGGTGGCGGTGGCCCGGCTGCGGGCCCTGGAGAGCGGCCGCTGGGTGGTCCAGGCCGCCCCCACCGGCTACAGCGCGGTGATCGACCACCGGGGCCGGGTCCTGTCCTTGAGCGGCCTGGGCGGCGGCGAGGTGCTGCAGGCCCGGGTCGGCCTCCGCCGGGGCCAGACCGTGGCCGTCCGCCTGGGCGGCGCCCCGTGGACGGTGCTGAGCGTCCTGGTTCTCGTCGGCGCCAACATTAAACCTGAGTGGCTCCGTAATAGGTTTGTTGACGAATAGCGCAGGAGTCCGGTATTCTTGGCCTAGAACGAAGGACGTACGAAGGAGGTAGCTCCCTTGTTGATGCGTTTCGATCCATTCCGTGACTTGGACCGGCTGACGCAGAACCTGTGGGGTAGCGGCGATGTCCGGCGGGTGAACGGTGTCCCCATGGACGCCTACCGCAAGGGGTCGGAGTTCCTGGTGCACTTCGACGTACCGGGGGTCGACCCGAACAGCATCGAGCTCACCGTGGAGAAGAACGTGCTGACCGTCAGCGCCGAGCGCACCCGGCAGTGGGGCGACGACGTCGAGGAGGTCGTGGTCAGCGAGCGGCCGACCGGCTCGTTCAGCCGGCAGCTGTTCCTGGGCGAGACCCTCGACGCCGACGGCATCCAGGCCAGCTGCGAGAACGGCGTGCTGACCCTGCGCATCCCCGTCGCCGAGGCGGCCAAGCCCCGCAAGGTGGCCATCAACGCCACCGGCAACGGCGGCGCCACCGCCATTCCCGCACAGTCGGCGGAAAGCCGCAGTTGACGCCGTCGGCGGAAAGCCGCAATTGACACAGTCGGCGGA